>Ga0247818_10000143_pt1 | contig 42375 bp, 55 predicted proteins | sample 13C_Glucose_Day1_FD_192424 | JGI IMG/M metagenome (GOLD analysis project Ga0247818, IMG submission 192424) | Soil microbial communities from agricultural site in Penn Yan, New York, United States - 13C_Glucose_Day1 | ecosystem: Environmental > Terrestrial > Soil > Agricultural land | place...
GGAGTTGATAAAAAACCCAAGGCTGATTGCTGCCAAGCAGGAGATGTTTTGCACGGATGGCGAGCTTTTTGAATTCAGGTTGGTCCGGCTTACCCTGTTTCCTCGCGTGACGATTCTGACGCGATGGGACATTAAGGCGCAAAGAGAAACGATGACTTGGCAGGTCGACGGCATCGATTACCAAGATAAGACAAGCGCTCTGTCGCTTCTTCTTGATAGTGGTGGGTAGAAGGTTCGCGCCGTAGATCCTGGCGCGATTTAACCAGCAACCGTATGCGATGCCACAGGGTAAGACCTGAAGGCACCTTAAAAACGAAATGGGAGGCTTTATGCAAAACGATAAAATGCGGGAAGAATTTGAAATCTGGTTCTCTGAGCAGCTGAAGCGCGAGGGCGAAGTTTTCCAGCCTTACACCTTCAGCACGCTGGAATTCTCAAAAGAGGTTTTTTGGATTGGCTGGAAAGCCTCCCGCGAATCGCTGGTGGGGGCTGAGAACGAGGTGCTGCGCAAGAAACTCACAACCGTGCACTTCGTCTGCGATCGCCTGCCAGATCAGGACGGCTGCCGATTCATTGAGCTGGAGAACCCGCAAGGCGAAAGCCTGGGTGATGAATCCGGAAAGTGGGAGATTCGTCCGGACGGACTGGCGCAGCTGGTGGTGGAGATTGCAAGCCCTGATGTGAAGCGCATGGCCGCACTACTGGAATGCGCGCAAGGCGTTCTCAAGCAGGCGATGCAGATAATCGAGAAAGACACCAAGGACGCCGACCGTTATCGGTGGCTACGCGATCAACCTTCCTGCTACATGCATACTGAGGGCTGGCAAATCCGCAGGCATTGGAAGGACTTGTATAACGCTGGTCGCCCGCACGGAATGAACACGATGTGTGTCAGCGGCGAATCACTTGATGCTGGAATTGATGCAGAGATGAGCAAGGAGAAAGGCCATGATCAGCCGTGAAAACCTCGCCGCTCTGGCAGCTGCAGAACATCGTGAAAACGTCAAAGCACTGAAAGCTTGGCTGGCAGTTATGACAGCAGCAACCTTCGCCGGCTGGCTGATTTGGGTAATAGCTGATTGCGCGAAGTAATGACTTCGGCACATTTTCAACCAAGAAATTGGGATTTAGAGATGAAAAATTGCGAGATTGATTGGGATTTGGCGCCTGAGTGGGCAATTGCACATGCGCTGTTTGCGTTCTGTAGCGAGATTTCCGAAGTGTGGGTTGGTGAGGATAAGTGGCAGCGCCTGACGCAGGACAAATCGTTTCCGTACGGTGGTGGTGGCGGTGATGCGCACCACAATCCGACGCGCAAGCAGTTCAAGTACGAGACGCCACGGCCTAAGTGGGTTGAAGGTGAGCTGCCTCCAGTTGGGACGGTATGCGAGTTCGCAGGCGGTGAAGATGATCCGAATGATCCGTTCGATAAGGATCTCAAGGAAGGCGCGGTTGTCACGATAATCGCTCACTTCAGGAGTAGCAGCTACGATATCGCCGTATTCACATTTCGGTCGATGAATGCAAATCGTGGATCTTTCTCGGTAGAGCAGGGATTGCACGGCTGTTTCCGCCCGCGCCGCACGCCCGAGCAGATTGCGGCGGAAGAGCGGGAGAAGGCCATAGCTGAGATGTGTAACGATGCTGGGAAGCCAGATATGCCAGTGCGTAGCCGGGGACAGGCAGCCATGCTTTACGACGCCGGATGGCGCAAGCAGGTGAGCCATGAATAAGTTGCCGGTGCTGATGGCGCTTCGGCTTTTGGATCTATGGGTGGGTCACGGACGCCGGTTCAGCGCAAAGCAGGCGATCATGTTCAAGTGCCGAGGCCTTGTTGAGCATGACCGGTTTCTTACCGGAAGGAAGGTAGGTCGATGAGCAAGCGCAAGCCGTGTAACCGTAGAACTCAGGTCAACCGTTCGCTGTGCGCCATCCTTCGCCTTGAGAGCGTCGCGGTGGTGTGCGTCGAGACGACTGAGCGGCAAGGGCTGATCAACTGGAAGAACTGCAAGAGCATCAAGCCCTCACCGACGATAGCCAATGCGGTGTGTGACATTGCGCACCGCTGGACGATTCTCGTTGGCGTGATGTGTGAGGCGCCGGACGGGTCGCAGTACCTGCGCAGTGAGGAGGCGTCACCGCAAGGCATGTACCTGGCCGCGCACCTGAGCGATGTGATTGCAAAGGTGCACGACGACTTCCGCGCCACGGCAAATCCGAATCATGTGGTGTCGAGCGGCTGGCTGGCGATTCCTTACGAAGCCGAGGTGACCGAGGCGCAGGCGGCGAAGGTGTTCGCTGCTGTCGGTGGCTGGTGCAAGGAGGCGGCATGACCCAGTACATCGAGTTCACGCCCGAGCAGCTGAAGGCGCTGGGTGACATGTACGTGGCCGGGCAGTCAACGTACAAGCTCGGTAAGAGGTACGGCATCAGCGCGACGACGGTGATGCGCAGGCTCGCGGCGATGGGCATTCAGTTGCGGCCACTGAGAGCGAACCGGACCGCCACGGATGAAGTGGTAAGCAAGGCCGAGCAAATGCGCGCAGAAGGCAAGCAGTGGCGCGTGATCGAGAAGGCTACAGGCGTGAAAAGGCTGACAATTATGGGAGCGATACGAAGGCGTGATGGTGGGAAATGAAGAAGGCCGGCATTGCGCCGGCCTTTGTTTTTCTTCAGCGAACGCGGCGCGCGCGGATTGATCCATTGCAAGTCATCGTGCTGACTGCAAACGTCGCTGATCCGACAAGATACGCCGTTGCGGGCGCAGCGAGGCTGAAGCGAACGGTTGGCGTTGACAGGTTGTTGGTTGATCCCGTGGTGAACGGCAGCGTCAGAGCCTGAGTTGTGCCGACCGGGCCAAGCGTGGCCGATGCTGTGCCGATGCCAGCGATCAGCTGCTGAACGGTTGTGGTTCCACCAGCAACGAACTGGATGGCGCCTGAAACATCCCAGTCACCGGCAGTCAGCGCAACGCTGGTGCAGTTACCACCTACCGCAGTGGTGAGCGCGGTCGCGCTAGTCGAGTTATTGAGGTATTCGCCAAAGCTGCCGGCGGCCACGTTGTTGTTTGTCGTGGTGCCAACGATGCCGGAAGTTTGTGATGGGACAAGGCCGCCCGAGAAGGTAGCGCCCACAAAGGTCGCTGTGCCGCTGAAGCTTGGCGAAGTGGCGAAGACAAGAAGGCCAGATCCAGTTTCATCAGAAACGACGCCAGCAACCTGAGCTGAAGTGGTTGCAGCGAACTGCGCAAGCGTGCCCGTGGTTGCCGCAGAGTTTGCGTAGCACGTTATTCCGGTGCCCGTCGTGTACTGCAATGCGCTGGTCGACGTGCTGCAGCTTGGCATCGGAAACGCCACTGGAGCGGCTGGTGATGCCGTGAAATTCGCAAGCACGGTGTTTGCGGCCTGTGATGCCAGTGCGGCAGGGCTTCCCCAGGCAGGCGCAGAAGATGCCCCGGTCGACACAATGGCTTGGCCGGCGGTTGAGCCTGCCGGGCTGAGCAGCTGAATCGGCGTGGTCGTCGCCGCAACAGCAAGAGCTGGAATCATCGTCAGCACTGCAATAACTCGGTTGAGCGTTTTCATTTGTCACCCACTGTATTCGTGGCTTTCGCCTGGTTGATTTTCTCTGTTACGGCGCGCAACTCATTGGAGACGGCTTGTTCCTGAAGCGCATTGAGCTCTCTCTGCTGCTTTAGGTAGGCCAGCTGCAAGGCGTGGAATTGAGCTTGAAGCTCAAGATGCTCGGTAAGCGTTACAACGTTTTCCATTGATTGGTTCCTATCAGTCAAAGAATGGGATTTTTCGAGCTGTGCCATTGATCCACATCGTCATGTAGCCGGACGGCGTTGCAGGAAGCGCAGACGCAGCGCCAGCAAGTGCGGCCGAGCTGGTTGTATGCCCGGCCACACCAATTCCCGCCGCTGTCATGATGATCGCTCCAGCGCCCAGTGTATTGTCGAACTTCACACCTTGAGAGCCTGCAATACCGTTCATGTTGATCTGCTTGTTCGGCGTGATCGCAATCGGGATGTTGTAGTTCGCTTCAACGTTCAAACCGATTGACGATGGTGTCGACGCGGCCAAGTGGATGGCAAAGTTCGAAGAAGCGCCAGCGATTTGAATGCCAGAGCCATGGCTTGAAAGGATTTGCAGCCCTACGCCGAGGGTGTCGTGCAGTGCATTGCCAAGCACCCTGAAGGCGTAGCGCCAATGGCCGGATCCGTAGCTGCCATTGCCACGAGTGTTGTTCGCCGCGTACACCGAAAATGCCTCAGTCGATTCGCCGCCGCCCCATGCAATGCACTCACAACCGATCTTTTTCAGCGAGTCGCTGAATGCGAATTTGTTGACAACGTCAATTTCTCGCCCGGCCATGGCATGGTTGACGCTGGTGCCGCTACCGTCCGGTTGAACGTTCTTGACCTCATCAACGCCGGCCCAGATCACCGCCGCGCCATTGCCAGCCGATGAGATCTGGCTGTACATGCCGACATGTTCCATCGCTGCCGTTGAGCGAGATTCCAAGATTGCGAAGTAACCGAACTCATGGTGGTTGACGCCAGCGCCGATTGTGGATCGGATAATGTGGCCGCCGTTCTGCATGGATGGCGTACCTACAGAATCAACTGTGCGCTGGATTCTGTCGGTGTCGTACGGCGTATCCGCAGCGCTCAATGTGTCCCAAAGCGTGTGCGAATTGACGATGGCCACCGATCCGCCAAGCTTGTATTGGTGGCCGGCAGGAAGATCAATCGGTCCCGGGAAGTTAGTGGTTGCCGCAACCAGCGACGGAAGATCCTCGGTCACTCCATCGCCAATCATGCCGACATCCATGCCGGTGAAAAGGTCTTGGTTTTTACCGTGCTGCGAGCGAAGAACGCCACCTGCAACCGGCGAGAAAACCGCGACCGCGTTGTCATCGATCGTTGCGTAAGCCGGCGTAATCACCGACAGCGTGGTGCCGATGTAGCCCCAGATCTTTGTTACGCCAATTGGGATCGGCGATGTGAAATGCAAAGTTGTGCCTGTAATAAACCACTCGGCGAAGTCCTGGCTTGAGGCGTCGAAATTCACTTGGATATTTGCCGCAACGCCAGGGTCTCGCGGGATGGTCACCTGCGTGTCACCAGCATTGAAATCAACGCCTATAAGCAAGCTGTAGGGGATCATGTCTCCGGCACCGATTGAAGCCGGCAGCGGAACCATCGTTGGATTTCCGATAGGGTCAAACCCAAGGATTCGGCTTGACCGAGCAACTGAATTCGGCATTTCAGTCAGGCTTTCACCAAGCGGTGCGCGGACAGTCCTTGCGATTTGATTGTTGATGGTGGTGTCGACATAGATTTTGTTGGCTGCGTCAGTTGGATCAATAGGATTGCCGAGGTTGATTGCGCGGAAGCCAAGGAAATTCCAGATGTTGCGGACTGTATCCAGCTGAAGGCTGTTCGCCAGGCCGGTCAGCGCCTGCTGGATAAGCATTGTGAGGCGATCAAAAACATCCTCATGCACTTCGGGAAAGAATCGGCCCTGATTGACGATGTCCGTAAGCTGTTCGGCAATCATGATCCGCGCGACTTTCAGCTGCTTGCCTGAGGCGACAGGTATTGTCGTGGTGATCTTTCCGGGCGCCGTGCCGAATTGCTCAGGAAGGCCGGCGCCCGACAGGGTGAAGTCAGTGCCTAGAGCAAGTGGTGTGTTTGTTTGCAGAACTGGGTCGATCAGATATGCGGAAATGTCCGAGTTCTCAAAGAACCGGAAAGGCAGATCCCATACGGTGGTTACACCGTTCCCGTAAAACGTTTCGACGTTGGTCTGGCTACTTACCGTCATGGGTATGGCTCCTTAATCTTTCTTTGGTGGTGGGCCGAACAGAACCGATTTTGCGATGGTGTAGGCGTCGCCGTCTAACTCGCCTTCATCGACCTTGAAGAATGTTCGTGTTGCTCGGTTTATCTGTGAGGATGGAAGCCCGAGAAGCATACCTGTTGCGGTCGTCATGTTGGTCACCAGAGCCTCGGACTTGCTCGAGTTTGTGGCCTTGACGAGCGCGTCGATGCCGCCGCCGATTGGTGAGGCTCCGCCATATCCGAAGTCGCTGAAGAAACCCTGTGCTGCATCCCGCGCCAGCGGTACGCCGTTAGTTACGCTGAGCAACGTCTGAATCGCGATGTATTCCGGCCATGTGTCGCCCATCTTGTCCTTCTTGCGATCGTCATCATCGCCTTCTGGCAAAGCCCCTTTGATCGCGCCGGCCAGTATTGCCGGGACGATGTTCAGGTAAACAAAACGCTCAAGCGCCACCAGCGTCTGCTGCGCACTCTTATCGCGGATGGCCTGCGCGCCGCTGCGGGCGATGTCCACGTTGCGGTTCCACAGTAATGATGCGTAGCCGTAAACCAGCAAGAAGAACTTGGCCAGTTCGTTCTGCTGGATCGGAGCCAAGTCCTTTGCCCCGCCAGCCATCTGAGTCAGGCGTACAGCGCGATCGGCAGCATCAATCGCATCCTTGCCGCCGTTGCCGGACGTAACGCCACCTTCAGCCTCGTAGGCAGCCATCCAAACCGGTGTGTCGACGACGCTCTGCATCATGGTCATGGGCACGAATGCCCAGCGTTTGATCGCATCGTGCCCATTTTTCACTGAATTAAGCGCGGTGCCGATCCTTCCTTCGCCAACGCGGATGATGCGGTTGGTGGCCTGGCGAATCGACGGGTCAAGGTTGATTGCCCGGTTCCGCATTTCTCCGGAAAGGTCCATCACCTCGGCGCGGGTCTTGATCGGGTTCATTGAGAACTTGGCAATGGCTCGCATGTAGTGCTTGCGCTGGCCTTTCTGCGCGAAGTACTCCAGCGCCTGCGACGCGCCGCCGATCTGGTTGAACATCGTGGTCACGCTGTAGCCCATCCAGGCGATCGAGGCGTTACCGCGCAGAGCTGACATGGTGCGGCGGAAGATCCCGGCGCCGAGTGCGCTGCCAGGCGACAGGTCGTTGGTGATGCCGTCGAGGATGTTGACGAACTGCTGCGCCTGGAATCGGCCCATGCGTTCGTTCATCACCTGCCGAACGGTTGGCGCAGTGATCAGTTTGCGGGCATCGGCGATGGCCACGCGGTGCGTAAGGTCGTGGATGACGCCGCTGAGGTGGTTGGCGATCACTGTCACGTCCAGCACCACCGGTGCCGAGAATCCATCGACCCTAGCTTTGGTGTGGCCGCGCGGCGTGGTTGCCCGTGCGCCGCCCTGCTCATTCAGCGGTGACAACTCGCCAAGGTTGGCTTGCACTTGAGAGTATTCAGGCGACAGGAAGTCGTAGACCAGCGGCCAATAACCACCTTGCACGACGCCGAACGGGGTGTTGATCGGGATGCCTTCGACCTTTTCGGGCGCGATGCCGTTGACCTGCTTTTCCAGCGCGACGATATCAGGCCACAAGGAATTGACGATCTCCCACAGGTCATTGACATAGCGCCAGTCGGATTCGGTCATGTGGCTCAGGATCTCGGCGTGGGCTGCGTCGGTCCAGCCGTTGCCGTCCAGCATCTTTTTCAAGTTGCCGGCGTTTCCGCTGTTCAGCGCCACAGCCAGGATGCCGTTGTAGTCCAGCGACTTGCCGAGGTTTTCGATCTTAACCTTCTGGCCGGCTCGCCCCCCGGCATCGGCGAACCATTTGTCCGTTGCGTTCATGATCTTCTCAGTGATCGCCCGGTTCAGGTCGTCTCGGCGCGCCTGTGCGTCTGCGAGTGGCTGCCACCAGATTTGCGACCACGGCCCATTCGGGTCACCACCGTCGGCCTGCTCGATGATCTGCTCGAGCTTCATCAGCGAGCTGTTCGCTTCAGACAGCCAGTCACCCATTGCCTCTGGCAGTGTGCGGCTGGAATCGTTGAGTGGCAGCGGCTTGCCCTTGTTCAGGTTCTGCACCATGGCGCCGATCAGCAGGTCTTGCGCCTCTTTCTGATCCTTGACGCGTGCGTTCGCCTGCAATTTGCCCTTGAGGCTGGCCAGGTGGTTCAGGTGAGCAACGAACTCGTCCAGTTCCTGCAACTGCGACAGGCTCAGCTCCTTGTAATTGGTCTTGCCCATGGTGTTCAGCACGAACTCTGGCACGTATGGATCGTTTCCGGCCGCGACCTGATCGTTGTACCACTGGCCGAAAGACTTCGCTTTGTCCAGCTGGCGCAGGCTCACGGTGCGGAATTCGTATTGCTCCATCACCGCGTCGATCTGGTCCAGATAGTCGCCACCGGCCTTGCCGATCCGCTGACGCTTGCTGGTCTTGTTGTAGCCGTTCAGTCGATCGGTGATGGTTTCGACTTGTGCCTTGGCTTTCACCGCCTCGCGGTACAGGTAGAAGTTCAGCAACTGGCGCTGTTTCGCCTCGTACGCCGTCTCTAGATCGCCTTTTGTGAATGCGTCGAACGATTCCCGGGATGCTTTCGCCTCGGCGCGCTGGTATTCAATCGGCTGGATGTCACGCACCTTGCGTTCGCTCATCACCCGGGCGGCCGCTTCCTTCAGGATCTGCTGGCTGGTGATGTTCTTTCGGTTGCCGACCTGTGCCAGTCGGCGCAGCTCCTTACCAAGCACCTCGGCGCGGCGCTCGTTGTGCACGGCGGCCATGGCACGCTCTGCCGCTTCACCGGTCTGACGCGGCCCATGGCGTTCTTCCATGCGGCGCAGCGCCTCCTGTTCTACCAGCTCCTTGCGTGACGGCGCGCCCATGATCGCCTTGATCATTTCGTCGCCGGATTCGAAGCCGAGGATATTGGCGGCCATGTCCAGCGGCAAACCTGCGCGGCTGTGCATGAATGCCATCTTCTGCACGCCTAGCTTTCCGTAACGATCGGCCAGCTCGGCACTGTTCAGCTTGAATGTACCCGGCCTGCCGTCAGGTGAAACGCCGTTGCGCAATGCTGTGCGGGCCACGTATTCAGGCTGAAGATCAACTTCTTCGCCGACCTCGCGCCGGATCACGTCCAGTTGTTCGTTCCACCACTTGGATTGGCGGCGGGTTTCTTCGCGGACGATCTGTTCCTCGACGCTGTCGCGTGCGTCGGCGTGAGCAAGTTCGATGCTGTTCTGGTACTGCGCAAACTCACGCTCCGTCATGCCGGCCACTTCTGCATCCTTGAACAGCGGGAGCGCATCAGATACGCGCTCGGCGTCCTGGATCTGCTCGTCACTGGCCACCAGTCGATCAAACACGCGGCGCACGTCGTCGCTCAGCGTCACATTCAATCGGCTTAGGTGCTTGTAGATGGCGAGCATCCAGCGCTTGAAGCGAGCGAAGGCGCCATTCAGTTCCGGCGCCGGGGCCTTGCCTTCGGCCAGATACGATTCGAAGCCGCGTGCGAACTTCTCATGCTGCTCGGTGGTCAGCGGCGTATCGCCCTCAGCACCAACCCATGAGCGGATCGCGACCACGTCATCCTTGACCTGCTGCGGCGCGCTCTCGGCGCTGGCCAGGTCTTGAATCACTTCCAGATAGTAGTGACCCAGCTCGTGCACCAGCGTTGAAAGGTCCCGCTTCTCGCCAAGGGTGATATTGAACTTTCGATTGGCCTGGCCGCGTGGGCTGAAGGTGATAAAGCCTCGGGCGCTGTCGTCGTTCCCGCCCTGCTCAAGCTGCTGCACGTCGCCAGCCTCTGCCGCTTGCGGGTTGCGCAGTAGGCCCAGCGCTTCTTCGTCGCTCAGCTCGGACAGATTGACGCCAAGTCGGTCGAAGTATTCATGCAACTGGCTATCCGTATCCTGCTTGGTGTCTCCGGAGCGAATGCGCTGAATAGACATGGTTGCGTCGTCGACCGTAACGCGGCGCAATGCCTCTGGCGCCTTACTGCGGATATCCAGCGGGAACTGCTCGTTCAGCTGATCAATGCCCAGCTGATTGCGCTCGGCCAGGTTGGTCAGCGTGTTCAGGTGTAGCGCCGCGTATTGTTCGGCGTCGGCACGGCGGAACCCGGCCTGCACCAGCTGACCGATAAAGTCCTGGCTCGCCTGTTCGCGCACGTCCGGACCTTTGCGGAACTCTTCGGCCAGTTGCGCCAGCTGCTCTTCCTGCTGATCGCTCCAGGCTTTGGCCTCGTCAGCGCTGAAACTGCCGGCGCTGGTGCGAACGCTCTTCGACAGTTGAGCGTCGAAGTCTGCCAAGTAGGTGAGGTAATCGGCACCATTCATCGAAATGTTCCCGCCGCGCACCAATGCATCGCCGAATTGCTCGGTAAGGCCGGGAACCTGCGCCAGGATCGCGGGCAGGTCGATGTCGCCTGACTGGTTTAGGCGTTGAAGTTCGGCCGCCGGAATCCACAGGGTTTCCAGCGGCGTGCCTTCCAACTGTTTGGTGGCGATCTGCTGGAACGTACCCGGGTCGAGCTTGCGCGTCTCGCTGTCCATGGAGGCGGTGGCGGCGGCGCTCAGCGACTGCTGGCCGACACGGGCCTGGCGCGACTTCGATAGGCCGTCAGCCAGGGTGGTGAACATACGTTTGCCGCCGAACGCCATAACATCAGCGCTGGATCCGATAGAGCCGGCGATTCCTTCCAGCAGAACTTCGCCTGCGTCTACCTTACCTTCTGCCGCGAATTGACCTGCAGCCTCGCCAGCGGCCTCGGTTAGGCCTTGCACGGGGAATTGCACTGCAAGGTTCGCCAGTTCGCGCTGGGTATCGGTGAGAGGTCGGCCAAGTGCGCGAGTGGGGGCCAGCAGCTTTCCGGCGAACACCATGCCGAGCGCATCGACCGCTGTAGTGCCAGCGGCCTTGCGAACGGCCTTGTCGCTGGCCGTCTTCATCAGATCATCATCTTGCAGCGCCCGCATCACGGCGGCCGGGTCGTTGAAATCCACACCGGCTTCCCGGATCACGTCGGCCAGCTTTACGTCGAACTCGGTGGCAAAGTTCACGGCAGAGGCCAGGCCAACGCCGCCGAATGCACCAGCAACCAGTGCGGGGGCCGACGACGTTGCAGCGCCAAGCGCGGTGCGCGCGGCAAATCCAGGTGTCAGACCTTCAAGCGTGGCATCGAAGCTGCTCATGCCTTCGCCAGTGTCGAGCACCTGACGCTCAAGGCCGCCAAGTGGGATGCCGATCTTGTCGCTGGTTTGCAGTTGCTGGATTTCGCGCGCAGCCGGTTCGACCGGCATCGCCTCCAGCTCTTTCTGCTGCTCGCCCACTCGGCCAACGAATTCGCCCTGCTGGCTGTTCAGGTTGTCGCGCATGACTTGGCGCTGCTCGGGCGTGCTGCGCAGATACTCGCCGGCAAAACCTCCTGGCTCGCTCGCATCAGCGAAAGGCTTGATGCCTTCCTGAGTCGCGCGGGCAATCTCTGCGTCGACAGCGTCAAAGCTGGCGCCGATCCGCTGCATGTCGCGCGCATCGGAAAGGTTCGCTGACTGCGCCGTGGCGGTCCACTGCTGCTGGATGGCGCCAAGCATCTTTTCGCCCAGGCTCTGCTGGTTGAATCGGGTATCGCTGGCAGCGCCCTCGATGCGGGTGAGTGCGTCCAGATCGTTCTGAGCCACGGCCGACAAGTTGCCGTCGCGCAAGGCGTTGGCGGTCTTTCGGGATGTGTCGTAAATGGTCGCGTATTTGTTGCCCTTCTCAAGCTCTGCCATCCGGTCACGGTGCTGATACAGGGTTGCCGCTGGGATTCCGCTTGAGCGTGCAGTGGCGTTCGCCTTGGCGTACTCGGCCGGCGAAATGGTGGCCACGGTCTTAAGGCTGTTGACGAAGTCGTTGCGCTCGTCGTCGAAGGAATCACGGATTGCCGTGGTCAGCGGCGTAGGCGTCGGCTGTTGCACGGTTTCATCTACAGGGGCCAGTAGTGTCGGAACTTCAAGACTCATTGTGCGGTTACTCCAAGATCAGAAATTCCCTGAACGTACAGGCCAATAATATTTTCCTCGCTTGCCGGTTCGCCACGGCTGCGCAGGGCTCGCACGATCTTCGCACGATCGGCCGGTGGGATGTCTTCAAGGCCGACATCCTTGCCGCGCAGATACGCCTCTTGCATTTGCTCGGGAGCGACCTCCCACAACTTCTGTCCGGTACTGTCTCCGCCAAAGGTTCCGGCACCGCGCAGGCGGACATCGAGCAGCAAGGTGTTGGCGATGTCGCCGGCTTCCTTGGCTGTTGGCTGTCGGCCGTTCGACAGGAAAAATGCATCCTTCTGGCTTTGGTAGGCGGAGCGGAACTGGTTTTGCATCGCAAGGTTTTTCGGCGTGGTCGCCTTGAGCCCGGTTCCGGTGAGAATCCCAGCCTGCTGCATCACGGTCGTCAGCTGATCATTCTCGGCCTTTGTCGCGCGCTGGTCGCTGAAGTCGCCCTGCACGGCCTTCTCCCACGAACCCTTCACGGTCTTGTAATCGGCGTCGTTGAGGAATGGACGGATGTCGCGCTGCAAGCTCAGTTCGCCGAACTGCGGGCCAGGCATCGACAGGAATTCGCGCAACTTCGATTCGTCAGTCTCTGGCTCTGTACCTTTGCGCCTGTGATCGTCGAGCTTCTGCAGCTTGATCCGGTCTTCTGCGCCGATATTGACCATGATCTGCGGCGGGATGGCGTTGTATCCCTGATCCAGAGCAATATCGGCCGCCTGCTCATAGTTGGCCTTGATCACCAGCTGATCGGCCTTATTCAGGTCGTCGATGCGATCCATTGCGTACTTGCGTGTCTGTGGATCTTTGATGACGTTGGCGGCCTGAGTAGCGGCTGCCAGCTTGTTGGCCGACTGAGCCGGGGCTAGCTGGCTGACAATCTTGCCGGTGTAGTTGCGGGTCTCCTTGAATGGGATTTTGTCGATCCACTCCTGCGCTCCGATCTCGCCCGCCCGAGGGTCCCCGTTCTCCTTGATCCACTTATCGACGTTGCCCGGACCGGCGTTGTACGCGGCTACCGCCAGCGTCGAGTCGCCGCCGTAGCGCCCGAGCATCTTGTTCAGGTAGGCGTTCCCCAGCGCCATGTTGTACTGAGGGTCTGAGGTCAGTCGCTCTTCGCTGTACGGAATACCGAGTTCCTTGGCCATTTCCTCGCCTGTCTCCGGCATCAGCTGCATTAGGCCCTTTGCGCCTTTCGGCGATACGGCGGTAGGGTCGCCGCTGCTCTCTGCCTGAATGACGAGATTCGACAGGCCGTTGATGCCCACGGTGCCTGCGTTGTATGCCGCTTCGCCGATCTGGCTGCCGAGCTGCTGGCGCACGCTGTCGCCAAGCAGGCGCGTCACCTTCACCTGATCATCCGGCGTCATGGTGTTGTAAGCCTGGGCGTAGTGGCGCTGCGCGGCAATCGGGTCTTGCTGCATCAGTCGCTGAATCACTGCCGTATTGATGCCGCTGTTGTACTGCAGAACTCGTTCCTGGATCAGCTCAGGGGCGTCGCCATTGCGCTCGCCCTGCATGGCGATCACCCGGGTTCCCTTGTTCTGGTAATAGGCCACCTGCTGAGGGTCGTCGTAATAAGCAACGGCGCCCTGGCTTGCGGCGTTCAGAGTCGCATCTTCAGCCTGCTTGTAATAAACCTGGCGCTCACCGAATTCGTAACGGTTCAGCTCGCCATTGAATCGAGCCTGCTGACTCTGTGCGATCTGCATGAAGCGCTGCCGCTGGCGGTCGTTTGTCAGGCCGTTAGCGATCGTGTCGACCTGCTGCTGGAACTGCGGCAGAGTCTGGTTCGTGATGTCGATAGCGTTCTTCCCCTTCTGGGTGTAAACGCCATTTTCTGGGTTGAAAAGCGTGTTCGTCTGCCACTGGCTAAGGTTGCTTTCGGCCTCCATCAGGGCGGCAGTGTCGGCATCATCCTGGGTCTTCTGCCATATCTGCGTAGCAACCTGCGTAACAGGGCGTGCAAGGTCGGCACCAAGGCTTTGCTCTGGAACTACCTGGACCTGTGGGATGGCGGACGGCCGAGTTCTTGCGCTCGGCCCGCCAACGGTTGGGATCTGTACGGCCATGATTTCCCCTTAAGCGATAGCTTGGTTGTAGTTCAGGCGAGCATTCCCGCCAAGCGCGGCGTTGGTGCCGGTGCCCAGACCACTACCGCTTCCGCCAGAGAACAGGCCGCCAGAAAACGCACTTCCAAGGCCACCAACAACACCACCCAACAGCGAACTCATCATTCCTGTTTTGGCGTTGCTCTTCAGTGTGCTTGCGTTGTTGAAGTTGCTGGTTGCTTGAACCTCATAACCATAAGCCTCTCGGGCGGCGTTGTTGCTGATGATCATTGCGTCAAGCTCACCATACTGGGCGGTGTCCTGCTGTATCAGCGCGTTAGACCCGTCGTCGACCACGCCGCCGTTTCCGGCCATAGCTGCGCGCTGGGTTCCGATAAGATTTTGCGTTTGAACGCGCTGCGTGTCGGCATCAACCACGCCACGATACCTAGCGTCATTGGCCGCCCGATTGAGATAGGCGGCGTTCTGTTTCAATGCCGAAGCCTGAGCAGTGGCGGCGGCGCCCTGTTGCTGGCCCTGCATAACGCCGCCAACAACTGCGGCGGCGAGCGGAATCAAAGCGACCCAGCACATAGTCAGTTACCTCGTCGAGTCATTTGGAATTGTCGGAATAGTAGCTGGTTTGGTCCGTATGGCGTAGGGCTACCCATACTGAAGCCGAGCCATTCAAGCCATCGGATGGCCGCATGGTTGCGCGAATCAACATAGTTGATCAGATGATCATGGCGCTCGAGCATATCGGCGACCAAGGGCTTACAGACGCGCAGAAAAGCTTTGGGATGTCTTTCGATAGCGTTTGTGCTGATCAGCCAAGGTACTCCGATGCCTGCGCCAGGGCTGTAACTGGCGTCACCAAGTGCCGCAAGCGGCGTGTGATCCCATGCGATCACCTTTGGCGCTACGCTGGCCCTTAGTCCGAGCGTAAGCGCTGAGGCGATCGACTGGCCGCATCCCTCTTCAATTTCCATTCGATCAGCTTTGCGCGCCGTTGCCGCGATTATCTCTATGTCAGCCAGAGTCATGCGCCTGACGATGATCATAGCGAGCCACCGGCTTCAATGCGTGGAATGGCGGCAATCACGTTCATTGGCAAAGGGTCGTCTTGGATCATCAGAAATCGTCCAGTATTTTCCCAAGTGTCACTGATGCTTACTTCTGCCATCCCGTTGACCGGCGCTATGCTTCCGTAATTATCGCTGGTCTGGCGCTGTTTCATTTCGAATAGCGCGCTCTCCTTGGTGCCGACCTTGCCGCCTCGGCTATCAAGAACAAGCAACGCGACGCTGGTCACCTGGACTGGCTTATCCAAAAGTGTTTCCTGCCCCGCAACGTTAACCGACAGTGTTTCGGCAAGCGATCGATACGGGAGGCCGATATGCACGATCGCTGAAGGGTCGGGGATGGTGATCGATCCACCAGTGACAACCTGCTGAGGGGCCACGTTCCCATCAGCAAGCACCGAAACTACTTTCCCTTCCAGGTGACCAAGGCCTGAAAATGTATTTCGAGCGAACGCCCACGATCTAAATGGTACTCCCCGGATCTCTTCAGGCACTGTTCCGAGCGGCTGAACTTGCACGGATGTCGTGCTTGTGTAGGAAAGGATCTTGAACCTGAATGGTTCTGAGACTGGATTTGGAACATATTGCAGCATGTCGCCAACATCGCCCGGCGAAAAGATTGTCGCCGTGGCGGCGACTGTTAATGCTTCTGGAGACTGCCACGTAGAGCCGCCAGTTATGGTCAGGCTGTTGATACTGGTGTTCGTTCCGTCATAGACAAGGCCGCAATCTACAAAATGGCTTCTGCTGATGATCGCGGTGTTGTTGTAACGCTCAAGTATTCTGTTCGCAAATCGCTCGACATAGCGCTTTGTAACGCCGCCAATAACCCGCTCAACGCAAGCATATACAGCATCATCACGGCCTTCTGGCACGGAACATACAGAGAGGTATTTTCCGTCTGTATGCTGATGCGACCACCCATTTACATCTTGCTCGGGGATGTAGGTGAAGTTGACCAGGGCACCATCAGACCTTGCCGCCCATATAACGTGGTATGGGATTTTCTGGTAATCCCAATCGACAAGGCTGAAATCCTCGATCAGGTGCGGCGAAAGAATGCTGATAGTGCTTCCGCTGAATCCATCAGCTTGCAAGCTGTAACCGAAAGCCGTTACTTCCCTGCCGCGCTCTTGTGCGTACACAGCGCTGCTGCCGATCAGAAGAGGGCGCAATTGTCCGATGCCGTTGTAGCTCTCGGCACCGCCGTTGATGGTCTTCGCCGTGAAACCTGCTGTAGATCCCTGGATAAGCCATTCAGCGCCATCCGTAAACGGCAGAAGCGACTTCAGTGGCAGCAGATGCATGATCGTGTTGACCTCGTTACTCGCCATGGTCCAGGTGATCGCGTCGTCATCCTTCTGCGGGATTGAGTAGCCGAAATTCATGAACACACCGGTTTTACTGAACCAAAGTGTTTGCGGCTTATTCAGCGTCCCTGCATAAACCAATCTCTGCTGGTAATAGGAAACGGCTCTTGGGTAATTACCTGCGCCGATGAATGGGTCGGTTCCGGTTGGCGGGGTATCCGTTTTGATCGGCGTGATGTTGTTGTCCGTGAAACTTGGGGAATTGGCTCTGCCGATAAATCCATAGATTCCGGCCCCGGCATTGTCCTTGTAAATGTTGTAATAGTTTGCTCCAGGCACGGCAGGCCAAGTGACAGTTGCCTGAACAAGGCTTGCGAAGATCAACAGCACGTTCGAAGTCGCCGGTAGCGATTCTTCGATGGTGTTGCTGCCGTCATCCCTGACCGCCGTTATCTGATATGTCCAGGTCTGCGTATTACCAGTGCCGCCACCGGGCGTTGTAGCCGTTGCGCTTGCAGGGGCAGAAATTCCCGGGACTAGAGAAACGGGCGAAATAGTCCAGTTGTCGTGCGCAAAACGCTTGAGTTTTTGCGGCTTATGATTGACCTGAACCATGTCCATCACATCGCCAGACTGAGTGAAGTTGATTGAGGAAAGTTCATCCCTTGTGTATGGGGTGACCATGGTAAATGGTAGTCCGACATTTGGGCCTGACGAGTTGAGAACCAAGCCACCGTTGCGGTAAACGCGCATGACCAGGTGAGTGAACTCAAGAGCGTACGTGTCGGAATTGTTGAATTTGAAGCGGATCATCCGGGCCACTTCGTTGTTTTGCGTCTGCGCTAAAAAGTAAGATCCGGCCCGGTTTACAAAGCCGCCGTATGGGGTAACGATAAAGTTGCTCAGCTGCCGAAGACCATTTTGATATGCGGCCAGATCAACTCGCCCATATAGCTGAGGGCCAATCTCTCCACGGCTGAAGCTGGTTTGAATGATGCTGGTGGTCATGCGTGCGACTCCGCTTCGTAGATTGAAATTGGCGGGTTGTCCTGCTGCTGTTGGTTAAGGCTTGCCGCCATCGCTATCTGCGTGAATTGTTCGGCAAGCTGCATCATTGTCTGCATCGTTGGCAGATCTTTTTTCAGAGGCACCGCAATCAGTGCGGCGAGCTGGTATGAGAGAGCAAGAGTTACCGGTGACGGAAGGCGCTCGGCCGGCAATCCGCGAGCGATATACAGCAGCTCCGCTTCAGGCATATCTGTAACGATGCTCAGACTTACATCGCCCTGTTCAAGGTCATATGGTATCTCCTGACCCTGCATTGGGTTTCGAGTGCCAGGGATCACGATTCGGATTGCGCGCACACAGTCATTCGGATAGGCGTATCGATAAAGCCAGTTTGTTGGAGGGCTCCCAATATCAGCAAGCTTCACGCTCTTAGTAGCGAAACCCCAGTCGGCAGACTTATAGGACAGTAAGCAGTCCAGCGCTGTCGGATAGAAGGTGCTGCAAACGATCTGCTCCATGCTCTGCTCGGTATCGCTGGCCACCTTTGACGTGCTGCCGACGTGGAACAGGGCCATGTTGTAAATCTCGATCTTGCTCGCCATGGGGCGTCCTCCAGTGGCGCAAATGAAAAGGGGCCTTTCGGCCCCTGTTATGGTAGTGGATTAAGCGTCTGGAAGGGTTGTGTCATCCTGCTCTTCGTCACCATCGGTATCAACAGGCTTCGCACCTCCACCGGTTGGCCCTGGCATTACCGGCTCGCCGCCAGCGTTCAGTCGAAGAGCTTCCTGCTCGGCCAAATCCTTGGCGTTGCCTTCATCCTTCTTGAACACTCGACTGAAGCGCTCGCCATCCTTGTTCACAACAGCCCAGTTGCCGGCCGGTACGTGTTTGACGGTAAAGCCCAGACCGGTTTCCGGTGCCGGAGTGTTTGCTGCCTTCGCCGCTTCCTTCGGCTCCAGCCGCTCCATCCAGTTCGGCGCAAATGCTTCTTCGTCTGGACAGGTAAAGGTGTCATTGACGAATCGCAGCGAGCCGAGAAAACCGGTCTGGATTGCTCGCACCATAAACCCGGTGCCGGTATCTTTCTTGGACATTTCCCCACTCCTTAAGCGGATGGCTGATCAGGTCGATTAAACGACTTTGCTCAGCGAATCAGGATAGGAACGCTCGACCGTCATGCCGTCGACGATCTGCGCGTTGATGATACCGGCGGTCATCGGGCCGGTGGCGACGGTGTAGTTGGCCCGCAGATAGCGACGCAGCTTGGCCGGCAGCGGGATATAAAAGCGAGTGCCGACGGTGAGGTTCGACAAGGCCAGAACCGGCAACGACAGAACGTCGTTGAAGGTGGCGTTATCAGCCGAGTCCTGGAGCGCGATGGCCAGTGTGGCCGCGCCGGCAGCGGTGAAGGTTTGGGGGATGGTAATTTCCAGAAACAGCTGAGTGCCGCCGCCAAGGTCACGACCAATGGCCGGGTTTTTGGTTGCGCCAGCGTCGATCACGTCGGTTGAAACTGCGGTTGCCGTGATCGCCTGGGCGTTCGAAATTTGCAGGTAGCGGTCGATGATGGTCATCTTTTATTTCCTCAATCTTGAAAATCAAAAGGTCAATCCGCCCATTGCTGGGCGGCGCTGAATCAGACCACGCGGGCTTCGTTGGACAGGATCGCGTCCATGCGGCGAACCGGAACGTCGTCGAACATGACCGCTTTTTTGCCGGCCACTTCGCCCATGTTGATGAAAACGTTTTTGCTGTTTTTGATCTGGCGGCGCAGGTACGAGCGAACAACCCGCGGCACGTAGAAGCGCAGAGTGCCGGTGGTTTCGTTCGGCAGCAGTTCCAGCATCTGAACCATGATGTCGACCAGGTCCGGGCCGGTGGCGGCGTCCTTCTTCAGCAGGGTCACATCGATGTTGCAAGCTCGGACCACGTAGCGCCAGTCGCGAACGGTCAGGCCGGCATCCCAGCTGTAGTGGGTGCGATAGCCTTCGTAGCGACCTGGCGGGGTCTGGTTGTCAAAAAGGGTTTCTTCCTTGGTGTCGCCGATTTTCAAGCCGCCGACAGAGCCATCCGGGAAAATGCCGTGAACGGTGGTATCGCCCCACGCGATCAGCCACATCGAGGTATTGGTGGATCCGGTGCCGAGACAGTCGATAATGTTGTCGCCGTTCTCGGCTGCCAGGCTGTTGAAGCGCGGGGCCAAACCGGTGATGCGCTCAGGGTTTACAGCGGCATCGCCGTAAATGATCTGGGTGCCCATGTTCTGCGACATGCCCTCTAGGAAAGCGCGACTTTCCGACATCATGAAGGCTTCCTTGTCCTTCGAGATATCGACCAGTTTTTTATCGATTTCCGAATAGGTTTCCAGCATGCCGGTCTGATCACGGATCTGAACGGTGGTCGACTTCTCAGGCTGAACACCGTAGTTCAGTTTTCGCCAGGTGCCGGTCGGCAGGCCGGATCGAATTGTGGTCTTGTGGCCGGTGCCGTCGTTGCCGGGCATCCATGGGATGTCCTGCAGCATTTCGTTTTGCAGAGAAAGGATCTCGATAATCATCGCGATCTTTTTTCCTGCGTCGGTCCCTTCCTGGCGTTTCGCCAAGTCGGCCAGCGTCAGCGAGACGGTAGAGAGCAGTGCCATGGTTTAAATCCTCTTCACTTTTTGGGGTGGTTTACGGCTTTTTGAACAGGTGGCCAAACATAATGTCTTCGCCACGGCGCTCGGTTACAGCTCCCTCGCCTCCTTGCACGAAGTTGTCGGGTGACATTTTAGAACCAATTGCAACCATCATTTTGAAAAATTCAGGATGCGAGCCGACGCCAGTGTAAGCGATCAGGCTGCGGAACTCTGGCGATCCGAATTGCTGCATGACTTTCGAGGCCATGGCCAGCGATTCGCCGAACTTCTCACCGCCGATGTCTGGCAGGTTTTTGCACTCTTCGGCCAGCTTGGTGTTCAGCGCTACGATTTGCTGCTCAGCTGCAGCCATCTGCTGTTCTGGCGTACCGGCCAGCTTCTGCTGGATGTCGAGGAACTTGCTGAACACTTCCTGCGCCTTGTCCTGAGACAGGCCGAGATCCTTGAAGATTTCGTGGATTTCCGGCATCACCTCGGCGTCGAGTTCAATGCCGTCCGGAGCTTTGAATTCTTCGTAAGCGTCCGGCGCGCCTTCCAGATCCTTGTCGGCGTCATCCTTCGGCTTTTCCGAATTGTCGTCCTTCGGCTTTTCTTCCGATGGCGGCACGTCGTCTTTCACCTCGCCCAGAAGGCTGGATGCTTCAACGTTAGTGGGCGGCGCGTCTGCTGCTGGTGGCGCTGCGTCTGGAGTCGCGGGCGCAGCTTCTGCTGGTGGCGCGCCGTCGCCATGACCACCATCGGCTGGAGCCTCTTCTTGCAGGCAGTGCCGCAGGCGGCCGTGGATAAACATATTCATGATTCGTCACCCATTGAGTCAGTTGTGGTTGCGTCTTCGCGTGCTTCGTCGTTCATCTTCGCGTACTTCTCTGGTGCGTAGACCTCGATCAGTTGCAGCAGCTGAAGGCCTGCCGATCGCCTTCCTGACGATCTTGCCAGCACCAGCTGGTTATCGCTGAAGCCCTCATGAAAAACACCGAACTGGCCGAGCAGATGATGCATCAGGCTTCGACCGGACCGGTGCCCCATCATGTACTGAATGCCTCGCTGCACGCGAATTTCCGCGAGTTTACTGGCAGCGGCCTGTTTGTTCAAAATTTGCTCATCATCCATTCAGGCCGCCTCCCGCCAAAGCACTCAGCGCGGTGTCGCCACCGGTGGGTGTTTCGGACAGCGTCTTGACTCCGTCGACCAGTGCTTTGCCCTGTTCCATCGCCATCTGCTGCTGCTGCATCTGTGCGCGATTCTGGCGGATCGCGGCCACTTCGTCATCGCCTCGCAAGATGGTTGGCGGTGCGCCGATTGCGTCGTAGAACTCGTCCTGCGCCGCGTCGGGGTTGAACTTGTCGCCGGCATCTTGGAACCCGGCCCCCATGAGCATGCCGGTGAACTGTGCTGCACGCTGGATGGATGACGTGGCCACTGCCTTCTGGGCCTGAGCCAGAACGCTGATGTAGCCGACATCCAGAGCCATATCCTGAAGCTCTTCAGGGGGTGGCGGAAGAAGCGGCTCACCTGGCAACAAGCCCATCCAGCGCGGCATTGACTGCTCAACCATGGCGTCAAATGTCAGCGTGATAACGGGGTCAAGCAGCTCTTTCTCGTTGCGCTCGATCACCGGGCCGAGCATGGCAATCTTTTCTTCCTGAAGCTGGGCCACTTCGTACGCTGTCATCGTTGCATCGCGGTTGGTGATCAGAAGAAACAAATCCTCGGAAAACGCTTCGCCGATATCGGTCTCGCACTCGTTGATCTCGGCGCGCAAGTTTCCGATTGCGTTCGGGTCAGGCACATAGGTCGGCTGCATGGCGATGCCGATCAGGTTGTCAGGAACCCAGTTGATGCCGCCCGGGACGATAGATCCTCCGCCAAGCCCCTTCAGACTTACCGGCGCCGTCCGGTTCGGGTTGGCCAGATGCGAGATCAGGCGCATTTTGTCCGACTCAAGCTTCTGCAGCTCTCGAGACTTTGGCAGGGCCTGGTATCCGGGTCCGGTGCCGTAAACGTTGTTGCCGGTAACCAGCCAGCGCGGCGCAGCAATTGGGAAGTGCTTGAACCCGCTACGCCGCAAGATCCCGCAGTTTTCCCCGCCAGAATTCGACTCCCAGTAGGTCGATTTGTAAGGCATGGACAGGTTGTCGACATAGCGCATGTCGGCATCTGGGTTCGGCTCAATCAGGTGGTGCACGGTGATCCGTGAGATATCACCGCGCTCTGCCGCAAGCCTGGCCTGAGCAGAAACGTTATCGGCGCCGAACTTCTGAACCATCTGGCGCGGCGTCATTTGCTCGCAGCGATAGAAGGTGTCGACGTCACCCTGATCATTGGTGTCCAGGCAGTAGCTTCCGCACGGGTAATGAGTGAACCGGATCACTTCGCCCCTGTGCGCGACGCACGACATTGCCGCCGTGCCGTAGATGCCCTGCGAATTGTAAACCTGTTCAAGCGACTCGTAGAGATTGGTTTTCGAAAGCGTGATTCGCAAAGCGCTTTGCACCGCGTAGAGCCATCGGCGCACCGGCATTGTGTCCTTGGCATCCTTTGGGCGGACTACTTCAAACCAAGGCCGAGACTTGCTGGACATGCCGCTGGACATGCCGGCGGAAAGACGCTCGCTGGCGCGGATCGGCTTCGGGTTGTTGATCTTCTGGTCGCGGCGCTCTCCAGAGTTAGTGATATCGCCTTCGAACTGAGCTGAATATGGGGAAATGAACGCACGCAGGTCTTTGTAGACCGGCAGCCACGATTTGTTCCGCTCATTGACGAGTGCGTTCGCCTTCTTCTGTAAACGCTCAAGCTCGGTGTAATGGGCGTTGCCGCCGGTCTTGCCTTTATCGTCCATCAGATTCAGCTCCCGAGCAGGCTTTTCATCGAGGTGGATGCTGGCGCTGCGAGACCCTGGGAGCCGGTCAGGATATTGCCTGACAAGCCAGCGGCAGCGAGCTGGCGTTTCCGCTGTGCGTCTCGCGCAGACATGGTTTCATCGCTGATCGCCACTGGCACTGATTCTGGCGTAACAGCTCCAGTCGAATCGGCGGCGTCCTTTGCGGCTTTTTCTGCGGCTTCGGTCGGAGATAGCGCCCGGTCAGACCCATACAGCAGGTCACCGGCAGGATCAGGCAGGCCAAGCTTTTTCCCGAACTGGTGGCCAAGGTCGAACTTGGCAAGGGTACTTCTGATTTTTTTGCTCATCGATCAATCTCCAAAAAGTGCATAAACAAAAAGATCGCTGCCATCCGGGGCGCCGCGTTTCATCGTCGATTCGTAGCGGTAGCCGATTGCCCGCAAGAATACCTGACTTGCCCTGTCTGTGACTTCGCTGGTTGCCTGTACCCGGTGAAGTCGGTCGGTCACCATCAGATCAAGGATTCTGCTCCGCACAACTCGCGCCAGCTCCTTGCCGTGACCTCTTGCGATTTCGCGGTTCACCAGCGCGCAAGCATCGGCCACCCCCTCCCAAGCCGGAGTGTAGAACGTCACGGCGATCAGCAGGTCATCAAGGTAATAGCTGGTCATGCCGCGACCTACATTTTCGATCTCGCGCAGCCAGAACCCGAAAGGGTCAGCCTCTGCTACCGGCACCAGCGCGGCGTCACCGACCCGGTATGGCTTGGCGATGATCTCAGCTTGCATATGGGTCGAACTCCGTCTGCACGCCGTCGCTGTTGGTGCCCGGCTTGTGTTCACGGCGCATGATCTGCATAGCGAAGGACAGGCAAAGAGCATCCGCATCATCAGGACTCATGCCAAGGCGCTTTTTGATGTCCTTCTTTTTCTCAAGGTGAACGATTTCCTTGGCGTCGGTATTGTAGTTCGGCGCCGTCAGTTCTCTCTCCAGCTCAGGGTCGTCCTCGATGGCCAGTCCGGCGCGCAGGGCTTCGCGCATCTGCCACCACATGTAGGTCCGCATGTTCAGGAACTTTGGGTCCGGAGAACCGCTGCCGAAGTCGATGTCGATCACGCTAGCGTTCGGGCGCAGCTTACGGATCTGGTCGGCCACTGGGCCGCCGACGCCGGTTGAGTCGACAAACACAGCGTCAGGGTTGTGTTCGTCGATCAGTGTGCAGACCTTCATGGCGAATTTGGTGGTGTCGCGGGTTTCGCTGCCAGGGATCTTCAGCTTCTTGATCGATCTGGCATCCATCCCGCGCCGGAATCTGATCACGTTGTTGTCGGCGCCGCCCCGGGCGATGTCGATCGACATCACAAGGCCGTCGTGCATGGTGCTGTAGACCGGGCGCTTGCGTGCCTCGGCTACCCAGTCCTGCGGGATAAGTTGCAATTCGGATGCCCTCGGGAATTCACCGCGCACGCGGATACGGAAGAAGTCGGAGTCCTCGCCAAAGTCTTCGGCCCACTTGGCGATCTCTTTCTTGTTGGTGCCTTCGACGGTGCGGCTGTCGATTTGCCGGCAGATCCACCGGTGGCGGTAGCGGGTGAAGCATTCGGCAAATCGTCCGGTGTTCAGTGTTGGGTTCCCGAACGCGATCCAGATAATTTCGGTGTTCTCGTCCGTCAGCGCGCCCTCTGCCACTTCCCATACCTTGTCAGCGATACCAGAGGCCTCATCGAAGATGAGCAAGATCCGTTTACCCTTGTTGTGCAAGCCTGCGAATGCTTCGGTGTTGTGTTCGCTCCAAGGGATCGCGTCGGCTCGCCAGCTGCGGACGTGTTCGCTGTCGTTGCTGGCCACGGCCGTCGCGGTCGTGTTGAACCAGTCACTGGTGATTGACAGGCGCCGCCACTTTCCGACCTCTGGCCAGGTCTTCGTTCTCAGTTGGTTTTCGGTGGTGGCGGTGACGACAATCTTGCAGTCTTCGCAGGTCGACATGGCCCAATCGATGATCATGCTGATGTCGGCGGACTTTCCGATACCGTGGCCTGAAGCAACCGCGATGCGCAGCGGCTGAAATCTTGTCTCCGGGTTCTGTAGATGCTTGCCGATGATCTGCAGGTTCTCCCGCTGCCAGTCGCGCGGCCCGCGCACCTCGGCCAGTTCCGTGCCCTCCACACCCCACGGGTAGGCGTAATAGGCGAATCCCTCCGGGTCATGCGTAAAGCCCGCCATGTCCTCGATCAGCTCAAGCTCAAGGTCATGGCGGGACATTTCCACAAGGGCTGTCATTTCATTTCTGCCCGGCGCGTGCGTGCAGCCTGTAGACGCTTGGCGATGGCTGCCGTGTCTTCCTCAACCACGCGATCAGCAAAGGCGCCAACCTCAACATGCTTGCCGAGCAGCTCAAGGTTTTTCAGTCTGTCGATCCATTTGATTTTCTTCAGTACACCAATGACCTTGCGCGCATCGCCTTCGCTTTCGAACAGGTCTGCGATCTCTACGCCGTTAAGTGATTGGCGCCAGACCTTCGGCCACTCACTCAGCGCCTTAAGCGACATGTCGTCGTTGAGAATATCGATGATATCCATCTGATCCATGTCATACAGGCGCTGCAGGACGTAATCGGCGTCGACCTGGATGCGCTCGCTGCGTTGCTTTTTGAGCTTGTCGATAAATGTCAGGCACAGCGGGTCGTTCAATAGGCGATATGCCGTTGCGGCAGAGCTACGATCGGAGTAACCGGCGCGGCGCGCGGCAAGCGCTCCCTTCATTCCGGTGTCCGTTATGTAGAATTCGCAGAACAGCCGAGGCCGCCCGGTCGGCTCGCCGGCCTCGTTCTTCTTCTTGCGCTTCGGAAGTGCTTCGTTCATTCCCCATTTCCTTGTGATTAAGCGCTGACCAGAAGGCCGTCCCAGTTGCCCTTCAGGGATTTGCGGAAGTCGAAAGCGTTGGAAATTGTGGCCGCTGTAGCGCCGCCGTTGGTGTAGCGCACGACATAGCTGGTATTTGGCTTCAGGTAAATTCGGCTGTCATCGCCCGGAATACTGACCGAGGCTTGTCCGGTTCCGACGCTGGCTCGGTAAGTGTTGCCAGTCAATGCTGCGCCGAGCGCACCAGGGGTAACACCTTGCTTGATCGTTGCCGGCGGAGGCGCCGTGATTGCGAGTTGGCGGTTAAGTAGGCGAGGATCGGTTCCGGCGGAGAAGGTTGCTTCGAACAGCTCGACGGTCAATATTGACTCGCTGCTGCTGTAACTGCGCTGGAGAATTGCCAAGCCATCGGCGCCCGTGGTGATGCCGGTATACGCCAAGCCAGCGGCGGCGATTCCCGCAAAGCTCATTTCCGCGCGGAAGATCAAGCCAGCGGCGATCACATATTCGTCGAATGTCATGGACGGGGTAGGCATTACGGTTTCTCCTTGTAGGGACATGTGGCACAGCGGATTCGATTGACAGTGTACGCCCGGATATGGGGCCAGATGGTTTTCATCCACCAGTGGCGAACGCCAATCGCGGCAAGGGAGCAGAATAGGACGGCGTCGGCGACCTGTGAGTTTGGGCGGCTCAACTCACCAAGGGCGGCTAGGACGAGGAACAAATAGAGGAATTTCCCGACGATCCCGTCACTGACCCTTCGGGATATCAGACACCAGACTGCGTGGACCATGACGATGACAACGGCATAAACGCCAATGCTGACCATTAGTTACCACCTCCAAACCGTGATTTGATGAGGGCAACAAGGTCGATGGACTTTACCGCCCGTATACCAGCGGAGAGCAGAGAGCCACCGAAAGCCCCTAATAGGAACCCAACACTGCCGGCCAGTTCCGGAATGATGCTCCACTTGTACACGGCCAGCGGCGTCGCGAAGTAGGAGCAGGCCACTCCACAGAAGAGAAAGAACAGCTTTCCCTGCCAGGTCGTCAGCTCCTTTTCAATGGGAAGAACAACGATCGCCCCCACAAGCCCGGCCAATGCCAGCTTCGTATCGTCCCACATGCTCATAGGCTGAATACTCCGCGCGGCGTCTTATTGCTTTGGTGTTCAGCCATTGCCGGCCTCCTGATGATTGGTAGTGCCCAGACGCACAAAAGCCAGGGCAAGCCTGGCTTCTGTACATCCTGTGGCGCAATGGGGGAACGCCCGGCTGGGATGGGCGAACTATAGTGGCGAGCAAGTGGCGCGGTCAAATTTTGCGCAAAAAAATCCCCGCTCGTAGTGGCGGGGATTTCATCGTGCATCCAGGTATTGGGTTATGCGGCTGAGCCGCTATCCCAGTCCGGGACGCCGACCGGTGCAGCGCTGGTCATGCCGAAGTGGTTGCTCAATGCGATCAGATTGGAAGCCGGCGAATCACTACCGGGTTGACTGCCCTGTCGCCACTGACTGATCGTCAGCTCATGCTTGGTCAGTTCGGCGCCGTACTGGCCGACATCGTAGGTTGCGGCATAAGCGTATTCAATTCGCTCGACGGCCATGGCCGAGAACGAGAAACACGCGGTCAAAGCCAAACACAGGTAACTGGCAAAACGCTTGATCATCATCCTTTAAATCTCCATTGCAATGGGTTTGGTTCCGCGTGGTGCGGGCTGGGGAGTGAGGTTGCAAATCCTCTTTAGCCTCCCGTCGTTGGCGCTGGTTGATGCGTCGAGATTACTTAGTCGGAGCCCATCAGCGCAAGACGATCACCAAGAACAACAGAAAGCTCGCGCATCAATCTCAGTTGATCCTCCATCAGGCCGACTGCGTCAGCTGGAAGATTAACGGCCTTTTCAGAGGAAAGGAAAGCATCAAGCTTTAGCGCTCGGTCATCATTCTGCGCTTTCTCGCCGACAACTCGCTGAATGTGCGAGGCAAGATGCCCAACATGGCCGATAGGAAGATAAGCCGCCTCGAAAACATCCTTTGGTGACCAGCTGGTGTAACCGTCCTCATATTTCACTGTATAGCCTTCACGGCCATCGGCATGCGCTTGCGACCAAGCCATGATTATCTTTGTGCCAACGTAATGTTCAGTCATGGTGATTCCTCAGCTACTGCCGGCCTTCGCCAGCGGGGTGATGATCACTTCTACGCGGGGCGTCGAAGAGAATCGTTTTTTCATATGCAGGTCAGAAACCTGCCGGTCATCTTTCCATACGACGTTATTGATGCCGTCGCAGATTGCTTTGCAGCAGTTGTCGATGTCTGGAAGTCCGGTCGGGACTATCTCGTTGGCATGTGCTGCGGCCTTCTTCTTCTTGCTCCAGCTCTCACGGATCGGCATGTAAGCGATCACTTCCAACATCACCGGACCTTCGATAATCGACGATCCATTCATTGCTTCCTGCGCAGATAATGCGATAAGGCTTTCATACTGGACCGTCTTAGCTGGCGTGAACATCCGAGCCTTGCCTTGGATGGTTCCGACTCGCGCCCTCCCTTTCCCTTGCGGCTCGCCGGGCACCGTGAAGCGAACTTCATCCAGCGACGATCTGGTCATTCGCGGCCTCTTGCTTTTCCATTTCGGCATTGGTCGCGGCGAACTCGCAGGCAACCAGCGTTAGCGCCAAGAATGCATCGCCTTGGCCTTCCTTCAGTATGTCGCGGAAGTCCTCGACGTAAACAAGGATCTGGTGGCGGCGTTCTTCTTCCATGCCGCCGATGAGATCCTGAATGGATTCAAGCGCCTCAAGTTCCTTCGTCTTCTGCTCGGTCATGCTGCGGTTCCTTGTTCGGCGTGCTGAACGCCGGTTCAATTTTCAGTTCGGCCCAAGGCCAGATCAGGGCGGCGGTGGCGCGAGCTTCAGCTTCTGTGCACTCGGCGCCGCCCATAGTGAAAGGTGGATATCCCGGCACGGTGACGAGCCAGGATTTGTGCCGGTCAGACTGGAGAGTCATCGGACAATTCGACGATCTTGCGCAGATCGTCGGCTAGGTCCACGTTTTCGGCGGTATTGATGGACGCGAGCAGTTCGGTTGTCAGCAGCGAAATCTCCTTCAGCTTCCCGCGCACGATTTCCAGATTCTCGGCGCCGATTCGTGCACTGGTTTGCAGGCTGGACAGCTCTTCCTGCAGCGCGATGTTGTCCTGTCGCAACGCCTCAGCCACATCGTCAGTTTTTTCTTCTGGCAGCAGGCTGACGATCAGGGTATTGATTTTAGCGCTGGCCGGCGTACTGCCGATCTTGCTGGCGGCGTTGGCCAGTGTATCGATCAGCTGGGCGGTTTCTTGGGTGATGCTCATAGCTTTAAACTCCATTTGCATGCCGCGCGTGACGGCAGAAGGTGGTGATGGATTACTTGGTGATTTCCTTCCAGCCGCCCGGACGATGGGTTTCGTGGTAGGTATCGACGCCCCGGTGGTTGCCGTGACTGATGCGACAGATCTTGCACATGCGTGAGTCGCCGAAGTCGCCATACTTCACTGCGGTGAATCGCGACCAGCGGTGGCCGAACGGCTTGCAGATCAATGCCCGGCCGGTCATGACGATCGCGTTCCATAGTTTCGGGTGATTCGAGTGGAGATCGTTGTGGATGTGGTTCAAGCGCATCCCCATGCGCCACCTCAGCGGCCGGGTCTTGCCACCTTTGCGTAGCGGTTCCGTGATGAGCTTTCCGATTTGTTTAAGCACAGGAGTTCCTCGCCCGCCGTACACCGGCAGGCTGTTGAGTTATTGAATATTCAGTTCTTTTCGTGCCGCTGCGTAGTTGCGGATGAACTTCTGTTCCAGTGCAGCTTGCTGCGCGTCGGTGCCGTTGGTGAATGCGCCGGGATGCCAATTCTTCAAGTACATATCGAATGCACCTTCAGCATCGCCGACCTTTGGGAGCGCACCAAAGTCAGACCACAACAGCAGTCTGGCAAAGCACGCCGCCAGCACATCGTTTTCTTCGATCGCTCGCCAGCAGTTATTTGAATCAGGAATCACGTCGAAATGATCGCAGATCCCGTGGATGTATTCGGCCGTGGATTTGTGCGTCAGAACGCCCTGCACACCGCCGCGCTCTTCAAATTGCCAAAGACTGCGGGCCGGGCCTTTCGCAGTTCGATCGCCAACGATGTTTTCCGTTCTGGTTTGTGGCGTGCGCTTGACCACCTGATAGCGGCGCTCTTCCGGATCTTCTTGTTTCTGGATCGCCAGCATCATCAGGCGCGCGGCCGGCGTGTCCATGCGAGACGGCAGGAAGTCGGTCAGCGCGGTGCGTATTGCTGCGAGAACGATGGCGCTCATTGAATCTTCTCCTTGTGCCAACGCTGCCACTCAATCAGCAGGTTTCTGTTCTGGCGTGCGCATTGGTTGTTGTGGGTGACGGTGCCGATGTCGTCGGTGTCTTCAGGATCAGTGCCGACCGGCAGGTAAAAGCACACTGGCGCCAGCAGACGCTGATCCGGCTGGGCTGGCTTCGGGCACTGCTGGGTCTGAGCCGAAGAGGCTTTCGTTGTAGAGCTGCAGCCAGTCGTCAGTAAGCTTGCAGCTGCGATCGCGCCAACGATCGCGATACTGGATAACCTGTTTCTCGACATAGACGGTTTCCTTCTGTTGTGTGGCCTGCTGATCGTCGAGGCGCGCAGTTGATTGCTCGGTGATGGCGATCTGTTTGGCCTCGATCTGCTGGCTCGCGTTGCGCTGCTGCTCAGCTTCGGCGGCGCGCGCCTTCTGGTAGTCGGCCATGGCCGTATCGCAGCGCCAGCCACGAACCGTCCAGCCACCAATGGCGCTGGCCATAAGGATCAGGATCACGCCAGCGGCAAAGCCGAGATACTTCGCCGCCGGGTTCATTGGTCGCCGGCCAGCAAGATCAGCATGGCTTTACGCTTCTCGGCCGACAGGCTGCGGAACGCTTGCAGTGCGCGGATCTCTTCGGCGCTGGTGGCCAGCGGAGAGGCGCCAGGGATCACGGTGCAATTGTCGATCAGGGTTTCGAGTTGCAGCACAATTTCCGAGTTCATGCTGCGATGATTTTGGTTCGCAATCTGCGCGATACGCGGGCGCATACCTTCCGGCAGGCGAACGACGAACTTGTCAGCGGTGCGGGAATTTCCGTTCAGCATGGTCATGCCTCTTCAAGTTGTTTGTCTGTGTCGATGAATTTGAAGCCGTGGCGCGCAGCGATCTGCTCGACTTCAACTTGTGTGATGCCCAGCTTGTTCGCCACTTGCCGGGATGTCAGCGCCTCGCCCAGTGCTTTAGCGCGATCGGAGATATGGCTTTCGCGCAGTGCGCTTGCTCGGCGCAGGTGTTTCAGTGGGTTAAAGCTTGGCGCTGGCATATTCAATCCCCATTTAAAGCCGAGGCCGAAGCCCCGGCGGTGCTGATCAGTCGTAGATTGCACGGCCGCCGATGTCGTTCGGCTCAGAGATAACGCCATCCTGCTCCATGCGGAAGATCATGGCCTCGGCGGTTTCTTCGTCGATCGACAGGTTAGATTTCAGAAAGCTCAAGCTGACCTTGCGTTCTTTCTGCACCAGCAGCACGGCGTCGGCGTACTGGTCTTCGTCGATTGGTTTGCGTTCATCAGTCGTATTCAGCGACGACGGCTCAGGCTCAAGTGCCGCGCCTGGCCCGTGCTTCACTTCGGCAGCAGTCATCGGGCGCTGATCGGCAGGCACCAGCGTGCGGATACCGTCGTCGTCCGGCTCGCTGATAACACCGTTGCTGGCCAGGGTCAGGATGATGTCGGCAACGTCCTTGCGTTTGATGCCGGCCGCGTTCTGGATCGCCTTCGGGCTGATCTCGCCGCCGTTGGTGACGTGGATGAAAGCTAGTTCATACGCCGAAACCGGTTCTTCTGGCGGGTTTTCTAGTTGGTTTGTGGTGGAGTTACCGTCACCGGTGAAAGTCTGCGCGCCAGGCTGATCGTCCAGCGGCAAATCCGTCTGATCCTTCTGCGGCTTGTTGCTGTCCAGTGCGCCGTAGTATTCATCCGGTGCCAGCACCAGCAGAACGCGGTTGTTCACGCGGTCGGTCAGAGCATGACGCTGCGGGTCGTCACCGTCGGTATCCAGCACGACGCGCAAGCTCTTGCCGGTGCCCATGTAGGATTTCATTGTGCAGGTGATGGCCGAAGTACCGGCTGCAGCGATCACGACCACGGCGGCGCTGATCAGCTCCTTGATGTCGACGTTCAGCGCGTCGATCAGCTTGCCTTCCTGCTCTTCCTTCAGCTTGATCACCTTGCGCACGGATGCGACGGTGGCTTCTACCAGATCCCGGGTGATGAACTTTGCCGCGAATTCGTGAGCCGGAACGCCCATCATGCGCGCTTGTTCGATCAGTTCTTTTTCGTTCAGATCCATCGGATTAAATCCCATTTGGTGGTTTGTGTTTGTGAGTGGCCAGTATTATTGCCATCGCCAGTTTAGTCAATCACTTTGCTACTATTTTTTACCTGTCCTGCCATCAGTCAGATCAGGCCTTTTGTCACCTCCAAAAGCTCGGCTTCGGTGCCGAATGCATCAATGAATGCGTTCTTTGATCCATGGATGCTTGGGACTGACAGGCCGGCGGTGCCACGGTGGTGCGGCGGGCAAAGACAGATCGCGTCGAAGTGCGAGGCCTTCTGTCCCATTCCCGTCCCGGCGCGCGGATGATGGATCTCGCCCGGCGTTCCTGGCGTACCTTGCTGATAGCAGGCGATGCAACCGGCCGCCGCCACCTTGTTCAGATGAAGTCGTTCAGATTTTTTCATGCGAATGTCCCAAGCTGATCGGCCGCTGACATGGCATCGGCCTCTGTTTCAAAATGTGTTTGCAGCACCAGTCGCCAGCACGCCGCAAAGACGTCTTTGTAAAGCGCCTCAAAAGCCAGGTCGTCCATCTTGCTCCAGCTGATCGACTTCGGTCGCTTCTCCACGCCGGCAGGGCTTTGCACCAGCGTGAAATGGCCGGCCTCTACCGTGACCCATTCCCGGAATGCTTCGCGGCTCTTCTCGACCACAGGGAATCTCTCTGCGCGCGATTGCTCAAGTCCGTCAATGTAGGCGGCGACGGCATCAGAAAGCTGTCCCGGCTTTCCGCTTTGCGCCTCGAAAAACTTGGCCAGCCCATGAATCCCGCGCAGTTCCTGCCGCGATATAAGGCCGCCGACTGGCTCCCAGTACTCCCACGCCAGATCCAGCATGGCAAAAAACTTTCCATGAAAACGAGCATTTCGCATTTTCTTGAAGTCGCCGTGTACGGTTGATCCGTATTTCATCCTTGAAATGATTTCCCGGTCAGCTTCGGTGGCGCCGACCAAACCATTTGCACTTCTGACCAGCGCCAAATCCGCCACAACTCACCTCACTTAATGCTGATTGACGACTTGCCGATTTCGCTGTGCGCGCCCTCGACGGTCTTGCCTTCCTTGATTGCCTTGGCTATTTCGGCCTTCATCGGCGTGGTGGTGACGGCGGTGTTCATGTACTCGTCGGGGATCTTCGATTCTTCGTCGATGATCACAATCGGTTTTCCTTTGCCCAGGGTGATGGTGAACAGCGGGTGAATGATCTTGGTGATCCCCGTGCGCTCCATGTTCGTGCGCAGGTATTCCTTCAGCGAGGCCTGGCGGTTTTCCATGACCTTCTTGCGTTCGGTCAGGCGCGCGATCTGCGTTTTTATCGCTTCGATATCGCCATCCATGTTCAGGGTGACCATAGCCAGGGCCTTGCCCTTTTCCTGAAACTCGCCTTCGATGCCTTCCATGGTATCGCGCAGGGCTACTGCCAGGTCTTCATCGCCGGTTTCAGCCAGTGCGGCCAGTTCTTGGTATTGCTTGCCGATTTCATAGAGAGCGGTCATTGGGTGGCTTCCTGGATTGTTGGCGCTGGCTCTTCAAAGCGGGCCAGCTGCTCGGTGTATTCGCGATTGATGCGGGTGACGGCTTTTTTGTCGCCGCGCGCAGACAGCTTGCGCACCGCGACGTCGTGGAAAGCCTTCAGCTCGTTCTTGGTTTTGGCTGTGCCGAGCGAGTTGATCACGGACTGAACGAAGTCGAGGCGCTCTTGTTTCTGTCTTGCTTCCTCGGCGATCTGATCCTCGGCCTGCTCGATCTTTTCCTCGTCCTTGCGCTGGCTGACGTATTCCGCGTCATCAAACAGACCAAGGAACACGTCGGCACTGAAGCCCAGCATGGACAGTGATTTTTTAATGGCGTCGGTCAGCGACTTCTTCGGAGCTTCGGGGTCGGTGCTGGTGCCGTAGGTGGATTTGTAGAGGTACTTGGTGCATCCGTACTGCTCGAACTGGCCGCGCTTGCCGTCGATCTCAGCCCAAAACAGGATCTTGACCGTGTGGTTCAGGGCGTGGCCCAGGCTGAAGCGCTTATCGCCCTCACCGGAAAAGATCTCGGCGCCCGGGTCATAACGTTCTTCCAGCACTGTCCAGCCGAAGCCGAATCCGGCCGGACCAAACACCTCGGTAGCCTTCATGATCATCGCAGTGCCGTTTAGGCTGGTGATGTTCTGCCCGTCGACCTTGGCGGCCTTGGTGTATTTGGTATCTGTCGTGCTGACCAGATTCCAGATCCGCATGTTGTTGTCTGTCATTACTTGGCGCTCCACTTGTCAGCCATTTGCAGCAATTCGTTAAAAGCCACGCGCAGCGGGTGGCGCATGTCGCGCTGATGTTTGCCCAGCCACTCTTCAAGGGCTTCCTTGGGTGACTGAACCGCCATGTGCATGGCGCGCATGGTCTGATGCCCTTGCGCGCCACTGACCGCCGCGTAATAGCTGCCACCGGTGTACACTGTTTTGATCATGCCCTTGGCGACGACTGAGTCCAGCTCGGCTTGAGACTTCACGGCGATGGCGCCCGGGTTGGCCTCTTTGAATTTCCGATAGCAGACCTCTTTCAAGATCTCCGGGCAGCCGTATTCAAGCAGGCTCAGGTCGCGCACGTCCTTTTCCATCATGTCGGCGATATGGTCCCACTGCTTGGTGTCCAGCCACATTTCCTTGGCCATGTGGCGCAGGTCCCAGCTGTCGACGGTCTGGCGATCGCGCTCCAGCTTCAGATGCTCAGGCAACACGTCATAGCCATAGGTCAGGTCGGTGTCACAGACAAACAGGCCGCCGACGTACAGCTTTCCAGGTCGGCTTGGCAAAATGCTGCCGTAGCGAGTGCCAACCACGTCAGTCATCGGCGCCTGCATGAACAGGCACATTTCATTGACCAGTGTGGTGTCTTCGTGATGCAGGCCGTCGACCTGGAACGTAAGGCCTTGGTTGTCGAAGATTGGCTGCTCGGTGATTTTCAGCACCTCGATGCCGAATTGCTCACTGTGTTCAAATGATGGCGTCCAGCTTACAGAGCCATTCAGCACGGTGACCGGGTAGCCCAGGCGGGTCAGCACCAGCAGCGCCAACTTGAAGCCTTCGCCGAAACTGCCGATTGCGTCTCGGTCATCGGCCTTACTGGTCTGGCCCAGCACCAGCGTGCTGGCCGGCAAAGTGTCGAAGCGGCTGGTGATGCTCAGCTGATTGCCGACAATTGAAAATTCATTCGGCGATTCGCTGTCGAGCATGTTTTGCAGCAGCTCGCGGACCGCCTCGGTAATACCCCAGTGGCGAACGTAGTCGCGGGCCAGCGGCAATTCGTAGGACTTGGATTGAACGGTTTGCATCAGATAATCCCCATTATCAGGCGCCGGAGTGGCGCTGTCTTGCCACTATAATTGCCACCACAAATGATGGCAATCTATTTATTCAAAGTCCTGCGGAAATTACGTTCTGGATGGTTCGCGAGATATTGCCGACGGCGCGGCGAAAGATCAGGCATCGATCGATCGCCCGGTTCCAGCGGACGGCCTCGATCATCTCGCAGATTTCCAGGGCGCCCAGCCGGCCGACGATCACATAAAAGCCGTCTCGCTTTACGCATTTCCAGTCGATAGCGGCGGGCTTGTTCATTTCCGCTCACCATTCAGCGCAGCGGTGGCGTCGAGGCAGGTATCGATCTCCGCGTCCATTTCCTCATTGGATTTCGAAAGGCAGATGTAGTCAGATTCTGCGTTTCCTTGCCGAATAAACCGATAGCGTTCGGCATCACGGATGATTGATTCAGGCAGCACCACTGCGACCGGCCCTGGCGGGGCAAAGTACAGAGCTTCAACGATTCCGTCCCAGTGCTTGGCAACATCCCAACGGTCGGTAAGATCACGTATTAATCCGCCACCGTTTAATAGCGCCCACGCATCAGCTTCACCCCTCCCACTCTCCAGCTCCTGAACGCGCGCCTGTAGCTGGGCGATCTCATTCCCACGCTGAGATGCGTGATAGTCAGCCTGCTTGGTCAGCTCGGTTTGATTGCCTAGATCGATACGTAGCTGGGCGATGGTGGATTGCAGGGCGGCGACATCTGGTGCGGCCTCGTAAAGTGGCGTGATTTCGCGCCAAGTGGATTTGTCTTCGTGGTCGGCTTCTTCCATCGATTCTACGAATCGAACAGCGCCACGGCACCAGCCGTTGCCGTGGTCGTAGTCCCATTTGAACCGAAACGCAGCCGGCTCTTGCCGCTCGACCGCTGGCGCACCGCCGAGACAGTCACGCTTCCACTCCGGCCAAGTCTTCACGACCTCGGCACATTGCTTGCAGTGTTCGCGTAGTTCGTTGAAGGGCTCCGCAGCCGGCACACCGCCGAGGCCGTTGCATGCTGTGCAGGTGTGCGCCGCTCCGTCGTATTCTTTTCCGCTGCCGTGGCAGGTCTTGCACACGCCGTCAATCGTTGGGTTATTGGTCATGGTCGTTTCTCCCGTGTTTCTTCCCATTTTGGATTTGACTCAGCTTCTTGGCAGTCTCCGTGCATGCAGCGCCAGTTTCCGTCCGATCCAGCCAAGGGCTTATTTTCAAACCAGAACCAACCCCCATTTGGATCTTGGGCGAGCCAATCCGCCCACTCTGGCGCATTACTCCAGTTCGGCTTACTCATGACTTTCTGCCTCGGGGTTGGGGTTGAGGGCGGCGCGTATCGACTTCGAGAGTTTCGCTGTCGGGTTAAGCACTTCCAGTGTTTGTTCGAGCAATTTCCGCAACTGCTGATTTTCCGAAGTCCTGACACTGATCAGGTTATCGGCGCGCTTAAGGTTTAAGGTCGTTGCATCCAGCGACGTACGCAGGTCAATCGCGTTCTGGGCATACGCCTCTTTGTCTGCATTGGCGCTGACCAGCTCAGCCCCAGCCGTATCGGCGCGCAGGCGTTCGACATCGCGATCCATGCGCATTTCTCTCAGGTAGACAAGGTGATCCGCATGCCGAACGTAGTAGCCGGCCGGGTCAACCTGCATAACCGCCTTCAATTCATATTCGCAACTGCGTTCTTCCTCGCAGTCGTAACGCTCGATTTCACTCATGACATGCACCCTTGAATAAGTTGCGGCCAGCCGGTCATGGCTAGGCCGAGGATAAGAAACGCGTAGTCGGTCATGGCTGACACTCCATCACTGCTTCGATAAAGACGCGCGCCGCTTCAGCCAGCTTTCGGCGATATATGCAAAAGCATCTTCACCCCAATCGCCAAGCCCTGCGTTCAGTGCGTGGCAAATAATTCTGACGTTGCCCGGAACGTATCCAAGTTCTGGTTTAATTCTGTCAAGGCTTGGGCTCGTAGGCTTTCTACCTGGAGAAAGATCAAGATCAATTCCGCTGAGTTCACATTTCCCAAGATCAATCCGGGCCTGCAATTCCGATTCAAAACCCTCCAGATCAAAGACAATTCCCTTTGTCCTAGATCTTGTTCTTGCGGCATTTATCAGGCACTGCGCTCGCTTTTCCAATCTGCGCTTTGCACCTCTTGCCCTGAGGTGATCCGAGTTCTCGATCCGCCATTGAGCTTCATATGCGGCCTTCTTTTCCTTATTCTTTTCCCGGTATTCCCGGTCGTATTTTGCCCTTGCGAACTTATCAACCTTTGGCATCTAGATAGGCCTCTATGAAAACGCGGGCGGCTTCAGAATTTATTGCATTACCGTAGGCTCTGAGCCTGCCAACTCTGCTGCCTTGGTTTTTTTCGCCTGCCGGGGTACGCCAATCGGAGCCGCCTGATCCCACTCGGCCGGAAGCCCCATTAACCAGCGGGACAAGGCCGGGTTCAATTGGCCGCCACTTGTTGTCCCGGCAGCTAATCCAGTCAGCACCAGTCCAGATTCCGTTAACCGGGCCGGGCCTGCCAAGAAGGCTTGATAGTCCAGAAGGTCGTTCCGCAACTTGCCGTCCTTGCGAACCAAGGAGTTCGTCAGATCCGCGCCGCCCGATTTCCAGTCCCGTGTTGTCGGAGTCGCCCAGCCGCTCAGAACCGACGCATGGTTCAGCGTGATGTTCTTCGTTGTGAAGCTCTCCGACGGATCCCGATTCGAGTCGCATGCCGTTGGCGTTGGCCAGCCTGCCAGCATCGCGTAATCGTTCAGGTTCGCCCCGTGCTTCGTTGAGTTCATTGCACGCTGAATCATTCCGCCGCCCGACGCGTTGCTCGCGAGTGGAGTTGGCCAACCAAAATAGTCGATCGCGGACGTTTGGCGAGCCGACGCCCGCAGCCGGAAACGGGATGGCCCCGAAGGCGTATTCCAAGGCTTCCATGTCAGCGTGTACAAGGTCGACCCAAGGCTCGACAGCTTTACTCGCAACCTGTTCTCCAAAGACGATTGGAGGGCGGCGCTGCTTGATGAGCCAGGCAAAAGTTGGCCAAAGGTGCCTTGGGTCCGAAAACCCAGCTTGAGCGCCTGCCGCGCTGAAAGGTTGGCATGGGCAACTTCCCGTCCAGACTGGTCGATCGTCCGGCCATCCAGCGCGACGAAGAGCGAGGGACCAAACTCCAATTCCAGCGAAGAAGTGGCACTGGGTGAACTCTTTAAGGTCGCTCGGGACGACATCTTCAATACTCCTTTCGTCGACAACGCCTGGTGCAATGTGTCCGGCGGCGATCAGGTTGCGCAGCCACTGCGCGGCATACGGGTCGAATTCGTTGTAGTAGGCCGTCACGCGGTCATACTCCCGTTAACCCCGTCCGCTGCCCGCTGATCGCGAAGCTTGGCCAGGTGTGCAAGGCGAGCCAGAAAGCCGCCGAGGATTATTGAGGTTGCTAGCCAGCAGACCAGGAAGGTGGTCATGGCGTCACCCGTTTGAACTCGACGACCCAGACCCACGGGTTGGCGTCCCAGTCGCCGCCGGTTGAGTTCCACAGGTTGGCGAACGCCCAGCGTGGAGCGCCCAGGCATTGTTCATGACTGGCTGTCTTGTCCCACATCCAGCCATCGCGCTGCGGGTGATGTTCCTTCGGCGCCGGGCAGTCGCCGACCTCGCTCCAGCCTTTCCCGGAGTGCCCGCACTTGCGCCCGTAATCGGTGAAGAAACAGCCTTCCGCCTCGGCCTGCTCCTCGCTGATGTCCTGCAACCGCTCGACGCGGACGTCGGTGATCTCCAGCAGGATGCGGCTGTCGGCGCGAAACATGTGGATGCTGGGCTTCCAGCGGATGTCGCCCGATGCCAGGATGTTTTCCAGATCAGGGGGTAGGCAGTCCGGGTAGGTTGCCCGATAGGTCAGATAGCCTGGATCACCATTGCCAACTCGCGCCCAGGTCTCGCGAACCCACAGCCGTTCGCCGGGCTTACCGAACGGACATTCCGGATTGCGCTTCGTGACGTCTGGGTTGCGGATGAAGGGCTGACCTTTGCCGCAGCTGCCAATGTCGGCCCGTGAACGCGGCTGAACCTTTACCGGCCGGCGCGTGACCGTCTTCCGTCCATCCAGAATGGCGCGCACCATCGGCGCCGAGAACAGGATTGGCCGCTCCTTTGCATCACTCATCATTCAATCCTCTTCAGTAATCCCGGCGGCGTCTTCTTCGTGACAGCCGGGGCAGTGCCAGTGGTTGCGCACCCATTCGGCACGCGGGGATTTTTTGCCGCACTTTGGAAATTTGCACTGGATGATTGGCTCATCGTCAGGCGGATCCAGTGGCGGTCCGCCGACGTATACCCGATTGGTAGGTTGCATCAGAACAACCCCGCCGCCTTGCCGAACCACAGACCGAACAGACCCAGCGCCAGACAGATGATCGCCAGCCCCAGCAGCCACCAACGCAGCCAGTGGAGTTCTCTCTGAATTGGCTGCGCCAGCGTACTAACGGGGATCTCGTCATCGATCGTCAGCATGTATCCGTTACGGCGCCAGTGAGACAGATACGCCAGTTCTTTTCGGGTGCAGCGCTTGGCTTGGGTTCTCATGATTGCACCTGAGCAGGTCGAACGCCGTCGGAAAATCTTTCGTAGGTTCTCGTTACAGCGGCCTGCGCACGCTCCAGCTCGGCATTCGCAACGACCAGCGCGGCGGCGGTGCATATCATGCGCAGCGAGCGGTATTCATCAGTCTGGCAGGCCTTAAGGTGATATGCGGTGTCGACCAGCTCGCGAGCGGCGGCGACGTTCTCCAGCGCGGTGGTGCGGAACTTCGGATCTTTCGCGAACTGCAAAAGCTGCTGCAGGCGCTCAAGCAAGATGATCGGCATCATGGTCAATCTCCCATTTTGGTACTGGCAAAGCCCGCACATGGCGGGCTTGCGGTTGGCTATTTTCTGCAAACAAGCATGTTTATTTCAATTTTGTAGTGTTCTTTAGTGAAGCCCTTGGCTTGCACCGTTTCGCTGCGCGTAACGATGAACTTCACCTCATCACCAACCTCAGGCACTTCCCCTTCAATGAAGAAAACAGAAGCCTGTTTTTTGCTGTCGGATCGGACATCCAAATGGGTGTAATTCGTTTCTTGAACTATTGCATCTGATGGAGAATCCCCTTGCCAGAAATTTTCTTTAGGTTTTTCGGTCATCTCGTCTTGCTCCGTTGTTCGTTTCGTTGATGTCGCTGGTGATGGCAACTGTAGATTCTGCAATCCCCCATGTCAACAAATTAAATTCACTTATATTGTTGCTAGCGCCCACATATAAGGATAGGATTCTACGAAATCAGAGCGGAGGTGTTACCGATGAATGTAGGAAGAAGCCTGAGAGTTGCACTGGCCAAGAAGGATATGAACCAGAAGGACTTGGCCGAAAAGCTTGATGTGTCAGGCGCTTATGTGAACAAGCTGGCCAACAGCAAGAGCGCTGGGATGGGTGCTGTACAGAAGCTTTCGGAGTTCTTTGACATGCAGGTCAGTGAATTCCTGAAGCTCGGCGAGGACTGAATATGGCCGGGGACTGGATCAAAATGCGCACCGCGCTTGCACATGATCCGGCGGTGATTGCAATCGCGATTGACTTGGATAAAAGCGAATTTGAAGTGGTTGGGATGCTACATCACTTGTGGAGTTGGGCGGATTCTCAGTCACAAGATGGTCACATAAAACGTGTGACAGAAGTTTGGATTGACCGTTACGTTCATCACACTGGATTCGCACAATCGATGGTTGCGGCGGGCTGGCTACTCATTGAAGAAACTGGAATTACCTTCCCAAGCTTCGAAAAACACAACGGTGAATCAGCAAAGAAACGTGCGGAAGCTGCTGAAAGACAAAGGATTTCTAGAGAAAACAAGAGGCTCGGAATAGTCACAGATTTGTCACAGAATTATTGTGACAAAAGCGTGACCAGAGAAGAGAAGAGAAGAGAAGATAAAGATCTAAAGAATCCCCCTACCCCCAAGCAGAAAAAACCGAAGCCTGAACCGGATGAAATTGAACTACCGATCTGGTTGCCGAAAAAGGAATGGGCTGATTACGTCGAAATGCGACGGAGTAAGAAAAAACCGGTCACACCAAGCATTGCAGCCAGGGTGATCAAAAAACTCGAATCGATGGCTACCGCTGGTCACAACATAACCGCAGCGCTCGAAGCCTCAATTGTGAATTGCTGGACTGACATCTACGAACCGAAGGTGGAAAACAATGGATTCTCAGGAACAGACGCCGGAGCAAATCGCCAAAGCCGCCCTAGCCTCGTTGACCAAGTCCGCCAGCGTGGGCGCGAAATCGAAATTGAGCGAGGCGGAAAAGCGGGATATGGATCTGCGCCAGATGCCGAACTACCGCCAGCCTGGATGGAGCAAGGCGGAATCGACTGGGACGGAGAATTTGTCCGCGTCAACGACGCTGATGGTTCGCTTATGGGAGCTGATGACTGAGCTGTACGGCCACAAGTGGACCAGTGTTCACGGATTGGCAGATGAATCGGGGAACTGGGGCAAGATCTTTGCTGGCGTCGACAAGTACCAGCTCGCCAAAGGCGTTCGCGCTTGGACAGCGCAGGGCGGAGACTTGGCGAAATGGCCGCCGGGGGCTGTTGAGCTTCGCGAGCTTTGCTTTGCTGGCGTAGGCCTTGGTGTTCCCGATGTCGCAACCGCATGGCGCGAGGCTGTGAATGCAAGCACCGACCCGAACAACTGGAAATTCAGCCACCCGATCGTGAGTGAGGCTGCGCGGCTGACGGACTGGTACAGCATCCGCACTGGAACGCCAAAAGCAGAAACCGTGCAAAACCGCTTCAACAAGCGCTACGCGGACCTTGTGGCAAAACTTCATCGCGGAGAAAGCCTGATTGATGGGCAGTTGCTGCTGGAGCAGGAGGCGGCCGCAACCGAGCTGGAAAAATCAGACAAGGCCAACGATTGGCTGGTAAAGCAGCGCATTAAGGA
>Ga0247818_10000144_pt1 | contig 42243 bp, 35 predicted proteins | sample 13C_Glucose_Day1_FD_192424 | JGI IMG/M metagenome (GOLD analysis project Ga0247818, IMG submission 192424) | Soil microbial communities from agricultural site in Penn Yan, New York, United States - 13C_Glucose_Day1 | ecosystem: Environmental > Terrestrial > Soil > Agricultural land | place...
GGAGCCCTCGGCTACTGGGGCGACGGCGGCGCGTACGGGTACTGCTCCTGCGCGGCGGTGGACGGACCCACGCCTTCGGTGGACGGGCCCACACCTCCCTGGTGCGCCGCACCAGGGACCTGGGCCGTCGGTGCGTCCGCGGGTGCGGCAGGCGGCGTCTGCGGCGCGGGCGGGGCTCCCTGCGGGGCGCCTTCGGGAGCGGCAGCCGGCACGGGAGGTGCGGACGGAACAGACGGTGCGGACGGAACCGCGTTGCCCTCGTTGCCCTCGTTCTCGGTGCTCACAGCTCTTTACTCCTCGGTTCCACTCGGCATTCGGCAAGAGATCCGCTGTGCACGTGTCTGCGGTCAGCTTTTCCCACAGCACGTCAGGCCACTGTAAACAGGACCTGTGCATCCGCACACCAATCTTTACATCAGGCAAAACGGTCGCGTGCGACAAGGTGTCGGCACCCGACGCGTCTCGATGACACGATGACGCGGTGACCGACGCACGCCTACCCTCACCACAGCCTCCCATCCAGGTCATCGCGCACCGCGGGGCCTCGGACGACGCCCCCGAGCACACCCTGGCCGCGTACCGGAAGGCCGTGGAGGATGGGGCGGACGCCCTGGAGTGCGATGTCCGCCTCACCGCCGACGGGCAGCTGGTCTGTGTGCACGACCGCAGGGTGAACCGCACGTCCAACGGCCGGGGCGCCGTCTCCGCCCTGGAACTGGCCGACCTCGCCGCCCTCGACTTCGGGTCCTGGAAGGATCACGAGGAGTCCCCGGACTGGGACCCCGTGCCGGGTGAGCTCACGTCCGTGCTCACCCTGGAACGGCTCCTCGAACTGGTCCACGACGTCCGCGCCACCGGCCGGCCGCTGCAGCTGGCCGTCGAGACCAAGCACCCCACCCGCTGGGCGGGACAGGTGGAGGAGCGGCTGCTCCACCTGCTCAAGCGGTTCGGCCTGGACGCGCCGCCCGCCGACGGACCGTCGCCGGTACGCGTCATGAGCTTCTCCGCCCGGTCCCTGTACCGCGTACGGGCCGCCGCCCCCACCCTGCCCACGGTGTTCCTGATGCAGTTCGTCTCGCCGAGGCTGCGCGACGGGCGGCTCCCGGCCGGGGCCAGGATCGCCGGCCCGGGGATGCGGATCGTACGCAACCACCCCGGCTACATCGAACGGCTGCACCGGGCGGGGCACCGGGTGCACGTCTGGACCGTGAACGAGCCGGAGGACGTCGAGCTCTGCGTACGCCTCGGAGTGGAAGCGATCATCACGAACCGACCGAAACAGGTGCTGTCGCAACTTGGCCGTTCCGAGCACCGGTAACAGGGGGTGCACCGGCGCATTCACTCCGCGATCGATCGTTACGAGTGCATCACTGACACAGACATGCCCGGTTTCCGGCGCAGTCCAGGAGGGCATCCAATCCGTGGCGTGGGGCGAAGGAGGTCTCGGGGGTGGCGTTTGTGGTGGCACAAGAAGTGCCGACGTCGTCGAGCATGGCCGTACCCCATGGCCCTGCGGGCGTGGGACAGGCACGGCACCGTATGCGTGAGCAACTGCGCAGCAACGGCGTCTCGGACACCGTGGTCGATGACGCCGTACTGATCCTTTCCGAACTCCTCAGCAACGCCTGCCGGCACGGCAGGCCGCTGGGGAAGCATTCGGAGGTGGGGGACGGTGACATCCGTGCCGCATGGCGTGTGGACAGACGTGGCGACCTGACCGTCGAGGTCACGGACGGCGGCGGCCCGACCAGGCCCGTCCCCTCCACACCGTCGGTCACGGCGCGCGGCGGACGCGGACTCAACATCATCAGCTCCCTCGCCAAGGAGTGGGGCGTGCGGGACGACACGATCGGCGAGGTCACCGTCTGGGCCAGGGTCTCCTCGGGCCGGCACGGACACGGCGGCTTCCCCACGGCGGCCCCGGGTCCCGCGCGGTCCGCACGCCGCGGACGGTCCACGCTGGACGGACTGCACGGAATGAGCGGTTTCGGTTCGCTCGACGGACTGGAGCTCGCCGACGTTCTCGACGCGTTCGACGACGCGGGCTGACGCCTTCGACGACGCGGGCCGAGAGCGGCACGGCACGCGGTACCGCACGGTGGCCCGAGGGCTGCCGCCGCAGGAGTGCCCCGGCGACGACCGGGACGGCTAGGCTCGCGCCCGAGACCGCACTGTCGCAATCGGGAGAACGCCCACCATGGCCAAGAAGCGCCCTCAGTCCAAGGCCGGGAAGCCGCAGCTCAAGGACGGTGAAATCCCGGTCGTAGGAGCTCGCGAGCCCTGCCCGTGCGGTTCGGGCCGCCGCTACAAGGCATGTCACGGACGCGCCGCCGCCCAGGCCGTGACCGAGCTGGTCCAGCGTCCCTTCCAGGGAATCGCCGGGGAGTGCGACTGGATCGCCCTGCGCGAGCTGGTCCCCGCCGCCACCGTCGAGCTGACGCTGAAGGGCGGTCTTCCGGACGGCGTCCCCTCCGTGTCGCTGGCGACGGTGCTGCCGATGGCGTGGCCGGCGCTCCGCCGGGACGACGGCTCGGTGCTGCTCGCCCTGCAGAACGACACCTCGTCCGGCGACCTCAGCCGTGACCTCGCGGACACCCTGCAGCGCGCGCTGGAGGCCGAGCCCGGTACGCCGGTCGCCGCCCGCCGGGTACCCGCCGACGGCCCGCGTCTGCAGGACGTGCTCGACCCGGACGCCGCGTTCGAGCCCGTCGTGCACTCCGGGTTCGAGTTCTGGGTCCCCGACGCGGAGAACGCCACGGCGGAGGTGTCCGCCTCCCTGGAGCGCGCCAACGCGGCGGCCATCCCGACCACCCGACTCTCCGGGGTGGACGCCGCCTACTGGTGCGAGACGCCGGAGAAGAACCACCTGCGCTGGGTGATGCCGCACCCCGAGGAGCAGCTGCTCGACGCCTTGGCCCGGCTGCACGCTGCGGGCACGTCGTCGCTCGGCGAGGGAACCCGTCTGGTGGGCTCGTTCCGCGCCCACGGACTCATGGTCCCGGTCTGGGACCTGCCGAGCGCGATGGGCGCCGAGGAGTGCGAGAAGCCCGCGGCACAGTTCGCGGAGCGGCTCGTCGAGGCTCTCGCCTCGGACGCTCCGCTGACCGGCGAGGAGCGACGCGCACGCGGCGGGCTCACCAACCGCCAGGTGACGCTCAGCTGACGGTGACGAGAGCCGGGAAGTGACGGTGACTCCCGTCACAACTCCCCGTACCCGTCGGTAAATCGCTGTCCGAATAGGCGAGATCGAATTTGCTAACGGCAGATCTCTTGTTACGGTTCTGGAAGTCCGGTCGCTGGTGCATCCCCCGTCGCCAGCGGCCGGGCGTTCTCGTTTCCGGGCTCGGCCTACGGGGCGTACGCCGGAGCATTCGGCGTACCGGCGGGCCTGCGGCGTCCGCCCGGCACCGGGTCCGTCCCGGCCCCGGTTCATCCGTCCCGGCCCAGGTCCACGTGCGGCAACGGCCGCGCCCGGGCCGCACGTACGCCCGCCGGCGACGGACTTCGCACCGCGCGCCCACCGCCCGTAAGGGCGTTCGCTTTCGGACAGAAACCCGGGCTCGCCGCCGGGTGCCGCGAATGGGCCCGCGCACGGAAGGCATTCACCTCGGCGACTCCGCGGGCACCGTTCCCCGTCACCGGGTGGGGCCCGGCCGAACCTGATTCGGCAATCGGCGAACAACCGCCGGAAAGCCGGTGGGACCGGCTTTTACTGATGGTGCAATTACACGGACACGGTGTACCGGCCATTCGGTCACGCAGACGCGGAACCGGGCGGCATCACACCCCTACGGAGTGAGCCGCCCGCTGTTCCCGCGTCGGTGGGACCCCGGCCGCTCAGTACGTGAGCCGGCTGCCGCCGTCCGGAGCGCTGTTGCTCGCCTCGACGAGGGCGTCCAGGACGGATTCCACGTCCGGAAGCCACACCGCGTCGCTACCGGCCTCCGGTGCGCGCTCCCAGCGCACCTGCCCCGTACCCACCTCGGACGGAGGCAGGACGAGATAGCCGCCCTCCCCGTGGAACCGCAGAGAGCTGGGCACCCGGTCCTGGGCGTGCAGCAGTTCACCGAGGCGTTCCAGGGTGTACGGAGCGACCAGCAGCGACCACCTGGTGGGCGTCGCCACGACGGGGCCGAGCCGCAGGCCCATGCCGTCGAGCGCGGTCAGCGCCCGGGCGCCCGCGACGGCCGGCAGGCTCAGGGCGCAGGGGGCCTGACCACCGGTGGCCAGGATGACGGGGGCGGTAGGCCTGTTGGTCCACCACCAGCGCACCATGCGGGCGTCGGTGGTCGCCGCGAGGAGGCCGGGGTCGAAGGGGTGTGCGCCGGGTACGGCGCACTCGGGGTCGGGGCAGGCACAGCCGCGGCCGCGGCCGCCGCGTGCGGCCCCCGTCGCCAGCCCTGCTCCGGGGAGCACGGGCCACTTCCGGGCGGTGGCGGAGATCAGCGCCGCGTCGAGCTGGGCGGAGCTTTCCTTGCGCCGGGGCCGGTGCCTGCGTCGCCTTCCGAGGATCTCGCGCATGTGCGCTCGTTCCTTTCCGTTGAACGCCGAGGTCCACATCGCACCACGTGCTCGTTACACCACGTGTGCGTCTCTTCGCTTTGCATGCTTGCTCATCGGAACTGCGGTACGGACGGTCGTCGTGCCGAGCGTGAGCCGAGCAGAGCAGAGTGGAACCGAACAGAATGGAGCTGATCCGAGTCGAACCGGGTTGAGCCGAGCCGAGTCCAGCCAGTACATCGCGCGGTCGGCGTGCGCACCGCGCGTGCCGTCCCTTGTGCAACCCCGCAACTCGGGGGTGGGCGGGCAGCCGTCATGTAGGTGGACGCCCGGGCTCGCTGTCGGGTTCCGGGGCGGTCGCAACTGCCCCTGGCCATCGACGATTACGTACCCAGGATGCCCGGGATGACGCTCCCTCCGGCATTTCACCCCGAGGGTGCCCCCTGTCGAGCGCCCCCAGTCGATCGCAAAAAGCCGCCCCGGGGTGCACTTTTCAGCCAAGTTGAGTGTCCCATGGACACCATAAATATCGTAAGGACAATGCTGGACATCGCCTTACTTTTGCGTGTACATGTGGGGGCGTGTACATGTGGTTGCACCGATAGCGGCGCAGCACGACATGGGGGTTTGCGATGCTATTCGACGGAACGCACCAGTCGGAAAGCCGACTGCCATGAGCGCCCCCCATCCTCCGAAAGTGGCTGGAATCGATTCCATGGTTCCCGTTTCAACGCAGACTGCCGCGCCGCCGGAAGGCGCGAGCGCCGCGCCGGGAGCCTTCATCCAGGACCGGCTGGCCGGGTGGGTGTCCGACCTCACCACGTTGCACGAACTCACCGAACGACTGGCCGGGACCGGCACGCTGGACAGCGCCCTGCACGAGATCCTGAGCGCCGGGGCGGCCCTCGTCGGAGCCGGCCGGGGGCTCCTCGTCCTGGAGCCGTCCGACGGCGGCGGGCCGTCCCGCACGATCGGGCTCGGCCTCGCCCACGCCGAACTGGGGCACATCGAGACGGTGCCCCGCGGTGCCACCGCGTACGGCCGGTTCCTCGAGGGCATCCCTGATACCGACGGCCCCCTGGCCAGCCCCGACATCCTGGGCGACACCGGCCTCGACCCCCGCTGGCGCGAGGTCGCGGCCCGTCTCGGGTACGCCGCCAGCTACACGCAGCCCCTCACCACCGTGGCCGCCGGAAGGCTGGGCGTGCTCGTCTGGCTGTACGACGAACCCGCCGAGCCGCCGGAGAACCGGCGTCATCTCGTCGGGGTGTACGCCCGCTACGCCGCCGAGCACCTGACCCGCCTGCTCGAACTCGAGCGCACCCGGGCGGAAGCAGCGGCGATCGCCGAGGAGTTCCGTCCCGGCAGGCTGCCCCAGGTCCCCGGGGTGCGTCTGGCCGCCCGCCACCTGTCCGCCCCCGAGGGCGGCGGCGACTGGTACGACGCGCTGACCCTCCCCGACGACGCACTCGGCCTGGCCGTCGGCTCGGCCGGCGGCTCCGGGCCGTCCGCCCTGGCGGCCATGAGCCGTCTGCGCGCCGGCCTGCGGGCCTACGCCGTCCTGGAGGGCGAGGACCCCGTCGCCGTGCTCTCCGATCTCGAACTGCTGCTGCGGCTGACGGAACCGGCCGCCGCGGCGACCGCCCTCTACGCGTACTGCGAGCCGGACCGGCGCACGGTTCTGTTCGCCGGCGCCGGGCACACCCCGCCGCTGGTGACCGGCGACCGTCGTACCGAGTTCGTGGAGACCACGCTCTCCGCACCCCTGGGCATGCTCTCCTGCTGGGAGGCACCGAGTGTGGAGTTCAGGCCCCTGCCCGGCGAGACGGTCCTGTTCTACACCGACGGTCTGCTGCGCCGCACCGGGAGCACCACGGACCGGGCCTTCGCACGGCTGCACTCGGCCGCGGCCGGCGTCCCGAAGGTCCTGCGCCAGGATCCCGGAGCCGTCGCGGACCACGTCCTGCGGGCCGTCCTGCCCGACGGCCAGGACCGGAGCGGTGGCACGGAGGACGTCGCCCTGCTGGCCGTGCGCTTCGGCTGAGCCGGCCCTCCACCGGTAAGAGGTCTTCCGCCTCTGGGCCCCCTTCCGTACGCCCGTACGATGGGGAAGGTCCAGTGTCGTACAAGGAGGACATAACGTGTCTGAGGAGCTCGCCCCGGAGACCCCGGAGACAGCAGAAGCAGAGCCGATCAAGCAGCGGAAGAACGGCCTGTACCCGGGCATCTCCGATGAGCTCGCCGAGAACATGAAGTCCGGCTGGGCCGACACCGAGCTGCACGGCCTGGAGCCTGTCGCCCAGGCCTCGTACACCGCCGCCCGCCGTGCCGCGCTCTCCGCGCGCTTCCCCGGCGAGCGCCTCGTCGTCCCCGCGGGCAACCTGAAGACCCGCTCCAACGACACCGAGTACGCCTTCCGCGCCTCCACCGAGTACGCCTACCTCACCGGCGACCGGACCCAGGACGGTGTCCTGGTGCTCGAGCCGGCGGACGGCGGCCACGAGGCGACGATCTACCTGCTGCCCCGGTCCGACCGCGGGAACGGCGAGTTCTGGCTCGACGGTCAGGGCGAGCTCTGGGTCGGCCGCCGCAACTCCCTCGGCGAGGCCGAGCAGCTGCTCGGCATCCCGGCGAAGGACGTCCGTGAGCTCCCGGCGGCGCTGGCCGAGGCCACCGGTCCGGTGCGCAACGTCCGCGGCCACGACGCGGGCATCGAAGCCGCCCTCGCCGACAAGGTCACCGGGGAGCGCGACGAAGAGCTGCGCGTCTTCCTGTCCGAGGCCCGCCTGGTCAAGGACGCCTTCGAGATCGCCGAACTGCAGAAGGCCTGCGACGCCACGACGCGCGGCTTCGAGGACGTCGTGAAGGTCCTCGACCGGGCGGAGGCCACGAGCGAGCGCTACATCGAGGGCACCTTCTTCCTGCGCGCCCGCGTCGACGGCAACGACATCGGCTACGGCTCGATCTGCGCGGCGGGCCCGCACGCCACCACGCTGCACTGGGTCCGCAACGACGGCGCGGTCCGCTCCGGTGAACTCCTGCTCCTCGACGCGGGCGTGGAGACCGACGAGTACTACACCGCCGACGTGACCAGGACGCTGCCCATCAACGGCACGTTCTCGCCGCTGCAGCGGAAGATCTACGACGCCGTGTACGAGGCCCAGGAGGCGGGCATCGCCGCGGTGAAGCCCGGCGCCGACTTCCGCGACTTCCACGACGCCGCCCAGCGGGTCCTCGCCGAGAAGCTGGTCGAGTGGGGCCTCCTCGGTGACCTGTCCGTGGAGAAGGTCCTGGAGCTGGGTCTGCAGCGCCGCTGGACGCTGCACGGCACCGGCCACATGCTCGGCATGGACGTCCACGACTGCGCCGCCGCGCGGACGGAGTCGTACGTCAACGGCACCCTGGAGCCCGGGGTCTGCCTCACCGTCGAGCCCGGACTGTACTTCCAGGCCGACGACCTCACCGTGCCCGAGGAGTACCGGGGCATCGGCGTGCGCATCGAGGACGACATCCTCGTGACCGAGGACGGCAACCGGAACCTCTCCGCCGCGCTGCCGCGCCGGTCCGACGAGGTCGAGGCCTGGATGGCACGGCTCAAGGGCTGACCCGGCCGGCGCGGGCGACCGTGCCCGTGCGCGGGAGGGCGCGCTGCTCAGGACACCATGAGCAGCGCGCCCTCCCGCCATTTCAGGACCTTGTCGAAGCTCACCACCGCACCACGTCCCGGCCGGTTGCCGAAGTGGACGTGGTCGGCGAGTTCCTCGATCAGGCAGAGCCCGCGCCCGCTCTCGGCCGTGTCCGCCGGGCGCTTGGCGGTGCGTGCGCCCGCGGGGCCTCCCGCCGGGTGCGAGGCGGACGGCTGCTGTTCCGGCGGACACCCGGCGGATGCCTGTGCGGCGGCGCGAAGCGCGCGCCGGGACGGGAACCCCGGTCCCGAGTCGGCGACTTCGATACGGCACTTCTCGCCGTCCAGATAGGCCGTCACCCGGTACTGCCCGCAGGCCGCCCCGGACTGCCTGCCTCCGGTGGACGTGAGGCCCGTGCCCGCCTCGCCCTGCGCCCCGCCGTGTTCGACGGCGTTCGCGCAGGCTTCGCTGAGTGCGACCGAGAGGTCGTAGGAGATGTCCGGGTCCACGCCCGCCGTCTCCATGGTGCCGAGCAGGAATCGCCGGGCGAGCGGGACGCTCGCAGCTTCGCGCCGCAGATGGAGTGACCACCACATGCTCATGCTCCAGCCTCCTGGCTGCGGCTCGACATACCGTTACGTATTGCCGCGATGAGCACGTCGTAAGCACGGATCCGCCGTGACAGCGCTCATTCGGCGGATGCGGTTATTCCGCTCACGGGTGTATGACGTGTCCGGATCATCGCCACGGAGCGCCCACGAACAGGCGCAACACACCCTGATCACTCCCCGATGGGGACGGATGCCGACCTTCCGGACCTGCCGTACGGAGGCCGGGTGTCCAGTGGGATGATGACCCGGCCATGTCTATGCCTGTCGCACGCGCCGGAGCCGGTATGCGGCTTCTGAGGACCGCGGTGTTCACCGCGGTCTGCGTCGTGCTCGCCTCCGCCGGACATGGTCTTGCCGCGGGCGCGCGTGTGCCCGGGTGGAGTCTGCTGGCCGGCTTCGCCGGAGTCTTCGCCGCGGTGGTGCTCCTCGCCGGACGTGAGCGGACCCTCCTGTCGATCACCGCCGCCCTCGCGGCCGGACAGCTCGCCCTGCACGTCCTCTTCGGGCTGGGACACCACGCGTCGGCCACCGCGACGGGCTCCGGGGACGACTCGTTGATCCGCTTCGCCGCCGGGCTGGTGTGCGGAGCCGGACCGGCGCAGCTGAGCGCCGGTGAAGCGCACCGCATCGTGACCACCGCGGGCATCGACCCCGCGACGGTGGGCCAGGCACCGGCCCACCTGGGGGCGACGACCGCCCACCCGGCCGACCCGACGCTCCTGGCCTCGGTCATGTCCGGACTGCCCAGCCTGCCCATGTTCCTGGGGCACCTGCTCGCGGCGCTCGCCACCGGCTGGCTGCTGCGCCGGGGCGAGATCGCGCTCTTCCGGCTGGCCAGGCTCTCCGCGCAGGGCGGCCGCCAGCTCGCGGCCGGGGCCAGGCTGCGCGCCCTGCGGGCGGCGCTGGCACTCGTACGCGCACTGCGTGCGGGACTTCCCGGGCGGCCCACGACCGGGCCGGTCGTGTTCCGCAGCGCCGACGACGCCGCCCTGCCGGCCACCGGGGACCCTCTTCAGCACATGGTGACCAGGCGCGGCCCGCCGCCCGTATACGTACGCGCAGCCTGACACGACCCCTCCACCAGGATTCCGGTGAGGAGGCGGTCGTGATGCCGTCGCGCCTCCGCGCGCCGGACCCACCTTTTCCTCATGCCTCGTGGAGTGATCCCTGTCATGAACGTTTCCCGCATCGCCCTCGCCGGCGGCGTCGCCGCGTCCACCGTCCTGCTGCTCGCCGGTACCGCCTCCGCGCACGTCAGCGTGCAGCCGCAGGGCGAGGCCGCCAAGGGCGGCTACGCCACCGTCAACTTCAAGGTCCCCAACGAGCGCGACGACGCGTCCACCGTCAAGCTCGAGGTCAACTTCCCGACGGACCACCCGCTGGCCTCCGTCAGCCCCCAGCCGGTGGCGGGCTGGAAGATCGACGTCACCAGGAGCAAGCTGGCCAAGCCGCTCGAGGTGCACGGCAAGAAGATCGACGAGGCGGTCTCCAAGGTCACCTGGACCGCGGACGGCAAGGGGATCGAGCCCGGTTTCTTCCAGCAGTTCCCGCTCTCGGTCGGGCAGCTGCCCGAGGACACCGACCAGATGGTCTTCAAGGCGCTCCAGACGTACAGCAACAAGGAAGTCGTCCGCTGGATCGAGGAGCCCGCCGAGGGCGGCGAGGAGCCCGAGAGCCCGGCCCCCGTCCTCGCGCTGAGCGCCCCGGCGGCCGACGCCCACGGTGCCCCCGCCGACGACAAGAGCGGCGAAGCGGCGAAGGAGAAGACGACGGCGTCCTCGGACGACACCTCGTCCTCGAACAGCGACAGCACCGCCCGTGTCCTGGGCATCGTCGGCATCGTCGTGGGTGTCGCGGGTGTCGCGTTCGGCGTACTCGCCGGCCGTCGCCGCAACGCCTGATCCCACCGGCTCCGCCAACCCGTATCCACAGATCAGGAACTGAGCTCCATGCACAGCAAGAAGAAGGTGCTGGCCGCGGCGTTCGCCGCCGTGGCCGCGCTGACCCTGTCGGCCTGCGGCAGCGGAGGGGACTCGGCGGACAATTCCGTCGCCGAGGTCTCCTCCGGGACCGGATCCGCTCCGGCGACCGTGCTCGACCAGCCGTTCACCAAACCCGATCTCGTCCTCACCGACACACACGGCGAGAAGTACGACCTGCGTGAGCGGACCAAGGGCAAGCCGACCCTCATCTACTTCGGCTACACCAACTGCCCCGACGTCTGCCCGCTGACCATGAGCAACATCGCCGTGGCGAAGCGCGCTCTGCCCAAGGCGGACCAGGAGAAGCTCCAGGTCGTCTTCGTCACGACCGACCCCGAGCGGGACACCCCGGCGTCCCTGGGCAGCTGGCTCAAGGCGCAGGATCCCGGCTTCACCGGCCTCACCGGCGACTTCCCGACCATCCAGGCGGGGGCACGGCAGATCGGCATCGGCATCGACCCGCCGAAGAAGGAGAAGGACGGCACGGTCGTCTCGATGCACGGGGCCCAGGTGATCGCGTTCTCCCCGAAGACGGACAAGGGGTACGTGCTCTACAGCGAGGACACCACGGCCGAGGACTACACCGAGGACCTCCCGAAGCTCGTCAAGGGGGAGACCCCGTGAACCGCCGAACGGCCGTCGCCGTCGGCCTGGCCCTCACCACCGGTCTGGCGCTGACGGCGTGTTCCTCGGACAGTGTGCCGCGGCTGGAGGTGACCGGCGCCTTCATGCCCCAGCCCGTCAGCGACATGGCGGCCGGTTTCCTCCTGGTGAAGAACAGCGGCGGCACCGCGGACCGGCTCACCTCGGTGACCAGCTCGCTCTCCGACAACGTGTCCATCCACGAGACGAAGAACAACACGATGCGGATGGTGACGTCGTTCGAGGTGCCCGCCGGTGGCGAGCTCGACCTCGAACGCGGTGGCAACCACATCATGTTCACGGAGCTGAAGCAGCAGCCGAAGCGGGGAGAGACGGTCTCCGTGGAACTGCACTTCGAGAAGGCCGACCCCATCACGGTCGACATTCCCGTGAAGGAGACCACCTACAACCCGAAGAAGCAGTGAGGTACTGACGCCCCATGACAGCCACCGCCCCGCACTTCGGGCCCTCCCCGATACGACGGCCGCTCGCAGCGGTCGCGCTCCTCGCCACGCTGATCAGCCTGCTGTTCGGTCTGGTGCTGGCAGGCGCGAGCCCCGCGTCCGCACACGCCGCCCTCACCGGGAGCGACCCGCAGGACGGGGCGGTGGTCGCCGCCGCCCCCACGGACGTCACGCTCACCTTCTCCGAGCAGATCGCCATGGGCGACGACTCGATCCGGGTCCTCGACCCCAGCGGGAAGCGGGCCGACACCGGCGCGCCCAGTGACCGGACGAGCGGCGGTGCCGTTCGCTACGGCATCCAGCTCCACAGCGGACTGCCCGACGGCACGTACACCGTGGCCTGGCAGGCCGTGTCCGCCGACAGCCATCCCGTCTCGGGGGCCTTCACCTTCTCCGTGGGCGCCCCCTCGGAGACGACCGTGGCACTGCCCTCGACCGAGGCCGGCGGCGGACTCGTGGGGATGCTCTACGGCATCGCGCGGTACGCCGCGTACGCGGGATTCATCCTGCTCGCGGGCGGTTCGGCCTTCGTGCTCGCCTGCTGGCAGAAGGGCGCCGGCGCACGGCCGCTGCAGCGGCTCGTCGTACGCGGCTGGGTCACCCTCACCGCGGCCACCCTGGCCATGCTGCTCCTGCGCAACCCCTACACCGGGTCGGGCGAACTGTCCGACGCCTTCGACCTGGACGGCCTCCAGTCCGCGCTCGACACCAAGCCGGGAGCCGCGCTGGTCTCCCGGCTGCTGCTCCTGGGAGCCTCCGCGCTCTTCGTCGCCGTCCTCTTCGGCGCGTACGCCAAGCGCGAGGACGAGAAGGAGAAGAAGGACCTCACCTTCGGGCTCGCGACCGGCGGAGTCGTCATCGCCGCCGGGATCGCCGGGACCTGGGCCCTGGCCGAGCACGCCTCGACAGGGATCCAGCCGGGGATCGCCATGCCGGTGGACATGCTCCACCTGCTCGCCGTCGCCGGCTGGCTGGGCGGACTCGCCGCTCTGCTGGTCGCCCTCCACCGCACGCCCGACGTCACGGACGACGCGGTCCGGCGGTTCTCACGCGTGGCGTTCGGCAGTGTGCTCGTCCTTGCCGCGACCGGGCTCTACCAGTCCTGGCGTCAGGTCGGTTCGTGGTCGGCCCTGACCGGTACGCGGTACGGGCAGCTGCTCCTCGTGAAGGTGGCGCTCGTCGCCGTGCTCGTCGGGGTCGCGTGGGTCTCCCGGCGGTGGACCGCACGACTGGCCGAACGCACCGGACCGGCCGCACCCCCGGAGGCGGCCTCGACGGAGTCGGAACCGGCCGTACCGGACTCCGAGGGCGACGAGGAGGTCGCTCCGGAGCGCGCCGCGCAGCTCTCCCGGCAGCGCGCCGCCCTGACGGCCACGAAGGAGAAGCGCGCCCGCGACGCCGACCCGGACCGCTCGGGGCTGCGGCGTTCGGTGATGGTGGAGACGGGCATCGCCGTGGTGCTGCTCGTCGTCACGACGATCCTGACGTCCACGGAACCCGGTCGCACGGAGGAGGAGGCCGCCCGCGGCAGCACGGCCGCGGCGGCGCCGGCGACCGGCGGCGAGGTGAACCTGAGCCTGCCCTTCGACACCGGCGGCCAGAACGGCAAGGGCACGGTACGCCTGGACATATCGCCCGGCGGGACCGGCGCGAACAGCGCGCACGTGTGGATCGACGGACCCGACGGACGTCCGCTGGACGTCCCCGAGGTGAAGCTCGCCTTCACGCTGGAGTCCAAGGACATCGGCCCGCTGCCGGTCGTACCCGACCGCCTCACCGAGGGCCACTGGACCGCGAGCGGCGTGCAGATCCCGATGGCGGGCGACTGGAAGATCGCCGTGACCGTGCGGACGTCGGACATCGACCAGACCACCATCGACAAGAACGTGAAGATCGGCTGAGCAGGGTGAGCAAGAAGAAGAACGGCCTCAGGAAGAGCGGCACCGCCGCCGGGAACCGCGAGGAGTCGCGTCCCGACGGTGCCGGTGGCGTCTCCCGGCGACGGCTGATCGGCAGCGCGGGAGCGGCCGGAGCGGCAGGCCTCGTCCTCGGCGCGGCCGGTGGCGCGACCACCTACGCCACGACGCGCGAGGAGCGGACGGCGCTGACCACGGTCGGCTCGACCGAGGCGATGTTTCACGGGAAACACCAAGCGGGGATCACCACTCCGCTTCAGGCGCGCGGGCACCTGGTCGCCTTCGATCTGGTGCCCGGAGCGGGGCGCAAGGAGGCGGCCGCCCTGCTGCGCCGGTGGTCGGCGGTGGCGCAACGGCTGATGGCCGGTGAGGTGGCGAAGGGCGGCCCGGGTCACGACACCGGGGTGGCACTGGACGCGGGCCCGTCCTCCCTGACCGTCACATTCGGATTCGGCCGCACCTTCTTCGCCCGCACCGGCCTGGACGACCGGCGACCGGCGGCCCTGGACCCGCTGCCCGCCTTCTCCTCCGATCACCTCGACGCCAAGCGGTCCGACGGCGACCTCTGGGTACAGATCGGTGCGGACGACGCGCTCGTCGCCTTCCACGCCCTGCGCGCCCTGCAGAAGGAGGCCGGCTCCTCGGCCCGGGTGCGGTGGCAGATGAACGGCTTCAACCGCACTCCGGGCGCCACGGCACGGCCGATGACCGCACGCAATCTGATGGGCCAGGTCGACGGCACGAACAACCCCCGCCCGGCGGAGAGCGACTTCGAGAAGCGCATCTTCGTGCCGTCCGACGACTCCTCGGCGTCCGCCTGGATGGCCGGCGGTTCGTACGCCGTGGTCCGGCGGATCAGGATGCTCCTGGACGACTGGGAGGAGCTCACGGTCGAGCGCCAGGAACAGGTCATCGGACGGCGCAAGGCGGACGGCGCCCCTCTCAGCGGTGGTTCGGAGAGCACCCCGATGGACCTGGACAGGACAGGGCCGGACGGAAAGCCGCTGATCCCCTCCAACGCCCACGCCAGGATCTCCTCCCCCGAGAAGAACGGTGGCGCCGCGATGCTGCGGCGCCCGTTCTCGTACCACGACGGCATCTCCGACGACGGCACCCCGGACGCCGGACTGCTCTTCGTCTGCTGGCAGGCCGATCCGTTCAAGGGCTTCATCCCGGTGCAGCGCAAACTGGACCGCGGGGACGCCCTCTCGCCGTTCATCCGGCACGAGGCGAGCGGCCTGTTCGCCGTACCCGGGGGTGCCGGGGCAGGGGAGTACGTGGGGCAGCGCCTGCTGGAGTCATGAGCGGCAGTGGCCTCGTCCTGCCCCGCACCGGGGAGGACGAGGCGCCCGTCCGGAGGCCGGCGTGAGGCGCACAGCCCCTTCCGTCGGCCCACTAGGGTGACCGTATGTCAGCCACGCGCTACGCCTACCTCGGCCCCGAAGGCACCTTCACCGAGGTGGCCCTCCGTACGCTTCCCGAAGCCGCCACCCGTGAACTGGTCCCCATGGTCTCCGTGCCGGCCGCACTGGACGCCGTACGCAACGGCCAGGCCGCCGCGGCTCTCGTCCCCATCGAGAACTCCGTGGAGGGCGGGATCACCGCGACGCTCGACGAGCTGACCACGGGCGCTCCGCTGATGATCTACCGCGAGGTACTGCTCTCCATCACGTTCGCCCTGCTGGTGCGTCCCGGGACCAAGCTCTCGGACATCAAGACCGTCACGGCCCACCCCGCCGCCCAGCCCCAGGTCCGCAACTGGATGGCGGCGCATCTGCCCAACGCGGTGTGGGAATCGGCCGCCTCGAACGCGGACGGGGCCCGGCTGGTCCAGGAGGGCCGCTACGACGCCGCCTTCGCCGGCGAGTTCGCGGCGGCGACCTACGGGCTCGAGCCGCTGGTGACCGAGATCCACGACGCGGAGAACGCCCAGACCCGCTTCGTGCTGGTCGGGCGCCCGGCCAGGCCGTCCGCGCCCACGGGAGCCGACAAGACCTCCGTCGTGATCTGGCTCGGCGACGACCACCCGGGAGCACTGCTCGAACTGCTCCAGGAGTTCGCCGTCCGCGGGGTCAACCTGATGCTGATCCAGTCCCGGCCCACCGGGGAGGGCATCGGGAACTACTGCTTCGCCGTGGACGCGGAGGGGCACATCGCGGACCGCCGCGTCGGCGAGGCGTTGATGGGGCTGAAGCGGATCTGCCCCAATGTGCGGTTCCTCGGTTCCTATCCGCGCGCGGGGGTGACGCCCGACGAGGTGGGGGCGCTCCGGACGGGGACGTCGGACACCGACTTCACCGAGGCGTCCGACTGGCTGGCCCGCAGCCAGGACGGCCGGGTCTGAAAGCCCACCCCGGAGGACCGGCCGCGTGCCTGCCGGTCCTACCTGCAGATTTTCACGCCACACACAGGGTTATCCACAGGGGGCGGTCCCGGCCTGGGGACAAGTCGACACCTCAACGCGACATGGTCGACAAATCGCCCCTCTCGACCTGGATACCTCTAGGGGCCCAGCCCCTCTCGTGTCGCCCTCATTCCCTTGATCAACTCATTGGAGCGAGGAATACCCACCCGAATGAGTGCACGAACGAGGTTTGAGCCGCGAATCCCTGCCCCTTCGTGCCACTTTCGGAACGATCTCCCCTGGCATCCACAGAGCTTCTTCACAGCCTGTGGATAACTAATTGAATCCACCGCAGCCTGTGGACAACCCGCCCGCCCGGCGCCTCCCAACTCCCCCCGCACACAACGCCGATACGTCAGGCCACAGGCGGAACCGCCCCCTTTTCGAGGCAATGAGCCCTTTTCCTTGCGATCTCCACCCTTCACCCACCTCCTCGATTCATCAGGATTAGCGATACCGGCAATTCGGGCAAAGCGCCACGCTCGTCGATATCGGTTCGAGCGGCGGATCCCCGCACCGGTAGCCTTGAGGGGTGATTGACCTTCGCCTGCTCCGTGAGGACCCCGACCGTGTTCGCGCCTCCCAGCGCGCCCGTGGAGAGGACGTCGCACTCGTCGACGCCCTGCTCTCCGCCGACGAGCTGCGCAGGTCGTCCGGCGTCCGCTTCGACGAACTCCGCTCCGAGCAGAAGTCGCTCGGCAAGCTGATCCCCAAGGCCACTCCCGAGGAGCGCGCCGAGCTCCTGAAGAAGGCCGATCAGCTCAAGGCCGGGGTCAAGGCCGCCGACGCCGCACAGGACGAGGCGGACGCCGAGGCCAAGCGGCTGCTCCTGCAGCTCGGCAACATCGTCCACGAGGACGTGCCGGTGGGGGGCGAGGAGGACTTCGTCGTCCTGGAGACGCACGGCACGATCCGCGACTTCGGCGCCGAGGGCTTCGAGCCCAAGGACCACCTGGAGCTCGGCGAGGCACTGGGCGCCATCGACATGGAGCGCGGCGCCAAGGTCTCCGGATCCCGCTTCTACTACCTGACCGGCGTCGGCGCCCTGCTCGAACTCGCCCTGGTCAACGCGGCGATCGCGCAGGCCACCGAGGCCGGTTTCGTCCCCATGATCACCCCGGCCCTGGTGCGCCCGCGCGCCATGGAGGGCACGGGCTTCCTCGGCCAGGCCGCGGAGAACGTCTACCACCTGGAGAAGGACGACTACTACCTGGTCGGCACCTCCGAGGTCCCGCTCGCCGCGTACCACATGGACGAGATCATCGACGCCGACAAGCTGCCCCTGCGGTACGCCGGCTACTCGCCGTGCTTCCGCCGTGAGGCGGGCACCTACGGCAAGGACACCCGCGGCATCTTCCGGGTCCACCAGTTCGAGAAGGTCGAGATGTTCTCGTACGTCGACCCCACGGACGCCGAGGCCGAGCACCGCCGGCTCCTGGACTGGGAGAAGCAGTGGCTCACCGGCCTGGAGCTGCCGTTCCAGGTGATCGACGTCGCCACCGGGGACCTGGGCGCCTCGGCCTCGCGCAAGTTCGACTGCGAGGCGTGGATCCCCACCCAGGGCAAGTACCGCGAGCTGACCTCCGCGTCGAACTGTGACGGCTTCCAGGCACGCCGGCTCTCCGTCCGTATGCGGGACGGCAAGAAGGTCCAGCCGCTGGCGACGCTGAACGGCACGCTCTGCGCCGTACCGCGCACGATCGTGGCGATCCTGGAGAACCACCAGCTGCCCGACGGTTCGGTCCGTGTGCCCGAGGCCCTCCGCCCGTACCTCGGTGGGCGCGAGCTGCTGGAGCCGGTCTCCAAGTGACGTTCCCGTACAAGCTCGTCGCGACCGATCTCGACGGCACCCTGCTGCGTGACGACCACACGGTCTCCGGCCGCACGCGCGAGGCCCTGGCCGCGGTCACCGCGGCCGGTGCCGCGCACATCGTCGTCACCGGACGCGCGGTGCCGTGGACCCGGCACATCCTGGACGACCTGGGCTACGAGGGTCTCGCGGTGTGCGGGCAGGGCGCCCAGGTCTACGACGCGGGTGAGCACAGGCTGCTGACCTCGCTCACCCTGGACCGGCAGCTCGCGGGGCTCGCCCTGTCCAAGATCGAGGCGGAGGTCGGACCGCTCGCGCTGGCGGCGAGCCGTGACGGCCTCGAGGGCGAGGTGCTGGTCGGGCCGGGTTACCGGGTGCAGGAAGGCCCCCTGCCCGCGCTCTACATGAACGACCCCGCCGAGATGTGGTCCGCTCCGCTCAACAAGGTCTACATACAGCACCCGGAGCTCGACGACGACGCCCTCGCGCACGCCGCGCGGCAGGCCGTCGGCAGTCTCGTGAACGTCGTCATGGCGGGCCCGGGTGTCGTGGAGATCCTGCCCCTGGGGCTGAGCAAGGCGACCGGACTCTCCCTGGCGGCCCGCCGTCTGGGGCTCAAGGCCGCGGACACCCTGGCCTTCGGCGACATGCCCAACGACATCCCGATGTTCGGCTGGGCGCAGCACGGTGTCGCCATGGCCAACGCGCACGACGACCTGAAGGCCGTGGCGCACGAGATCACCGCGTCGAACGAGCACGACGGCATCGCGGTCGTGCTGGAGGAGCTGCTCCGGACGGCCCCGCGCGCGTAGCGGGCACGGGGCGCCTCGGGTACCGGCCACCGGGGCGCCGGCTCGCTGTGTGCGGAGGATGCGCGGATCGAACGCGCGCGGGGGAAACCCCGACGACGGCTTAGCAAGCCGCTGCCTTACCACTCGGCCAATCCTCCGGGAGGTGGCCGCGCGATGCGCTGAAGGCCACCCGGGGGTCCTGTCGCGGCGGCGCCGCCGGGCAGCTGAAGAAGCTACCTGGGCGTCGGCCGCGGACCACCCTGCGGGGAACTCGACGGACTCGTCCTCCTGGTCATCGCCGCGCTCCTCTCCCGGTCCTCACGGGCGCCGCCGCGGGCGCCGTCCCTTCACTGTGCCCGAGGCCGTCGCCCGGGACCACCCCTTTTCCTCGGGGTGGCCCCGGGCGAGTCCTCAGCCGTCCGTGCGGCGGCCCGGATCCCGCAGCCGGCGGGAGAGGTCGTCCATCCGCGTGTCGAGCCGGACGACGTCCTGCGAGACGTCGGTGAGCCGGAGGCTGATCGCACCGACGACCTGATGGGTGACGTCGAGCTTCCGGTCGAGCGAGTCCAGCCGTTGCGACATCCGCCCCAGCACGGGGCCGAGCTCCTGGAGCGCGCTTCCCACTCCGAGGAGGCAGCCCTCGATCCGGGTGACCCGACGTTCGAGGGAGACGTACAACGCCCGGAGGTCCTCCTCGGCGTCGAGGAGATGGGTCCGGACGCTGCGTGCGATGTCGCTGTCGCGAAGAAGCATGGCGACATTGAGGACGGTCCGGCGGGTGTACAGCCGCAGCTGCGTGCTTGCCTGTGGATAACTTCCAGGCCCCTCCCCCTTCCATAGCGACAGCATGTCGCTATGGAAGGTGCGCAGGTCAGCACCTCTCAGCACCTTCATTCCGTTGTCGGTCAGCTCCGGCTGGTGCCGGTCGGTCAGCCGCCTGACCGCGGCTGTGGATACTTCGAAGTAACGGGCCACGTCCTCTGTGCGGAGGTGAATTCCGTCGGGGAGCATGACAAGGCTCTTGACCTTGTCGAGAGCTTCGACGCGCCCCATCTGCTCGACCCGGAGTGCCGGGGATTCGAGCAGGGCGACTTCGGTGGGCATGGGTGTGCCTTTCGTGCGCGGGAACGACAAGGGCCGCCCTGTCCCCGGGCCTCGGGGGTGGGAGGCGCTCACGGTTCCCACCTGCTCGATGACCGGTCGGCGGGCGCTGCCTCACCGATGCCGGCATTCCCCTGATTCACGAAAGCTCGACGCCACGGATTCCAGTTGCCTCCACGCACCCTGCCAACGAGCCGGCACCGGGTACGTCACGCCGCGCGTCCCGCCTGACATGGGACAACCCCCGCCCGAGGGGCGGGGGTTGCACCGATGGCGACGGGCCTCACTCCTCGCCGGCGAGCTTCAGCGCGCGCAGCTTCTGGCCCGCGTACCACGTGGCGACGACCGTGACACCGGCCAGCAGGACGGTTGCCAGCGGCAGGCCGACGTCCGAGGTGACCAGGCCGTCCCCGGCGACCTTCTCGGCGACCGAGAGGGACCACTGCTGCACGCTGAGCGTCCGCGCGCCCGGTACGAGGCTGCCGAAGAGCGCCTCCCACACCAGGGCGTACACGAGGCCGAAGACGACCGCGTGCCGGCTGACCGTACCGAGCAGGAGGAACAGTGCGCTGTACGCGATCGAGGCGACCAGTGCCGCGATCGTGTAGGCCACCGCGATCTGCCCGCCGTTGCCGTTGAGGACGAGCCCGGCGATCAGTGTCGGCAGGGCCGAGAACAGCATGGTCACGCCGATGGCCACGATGAGCTTGGTGAAGATGATGGTGGGCCGCTTCACCGGCTTGGCCAGCAGATAGACGATCGAGCCGTCGTCGATCTCCGGACCGATGGCGCCGGTCCCCGCGATGACGCCGATGAGCGGGACCATCGTGGCGATGGCGAAGCCGCCCAGCACGCCGGAGGCCACCTGGTCGTCGGCGCCGGCGAACGCCCGCACCGCCACGGCGATGGCCACCAGCAGGACCGGCAGGACGAACAGGATGGCGGCCCGGCGCCGGCCGAGCAGGGCCCGGTAGGTGAGCCGGGCGACTGTGGGGTCGTACATGACGCTTCACAGCTCCTTTCAGGCCACTACTCAGGCCGCTACGAGATAGGAAAAGACCGATTCGAGGGACTCGTCGGACGGGGACACGGTCAGCAGCCGGATGCCGTTCTCACGCGCCACCTTCGGCAGCAGTGTGGTGAAGCGGCCGAAGTCGACCGCCTGGATACGCAGGGCCCGCTCCGTCACGTCGACCTCGATCCCCGCGGTCGAGGGGTCCGCGATGAGCGCCGCCGCCAGCGCCCGGTCGTCGCTGGACCGTACGAGGTAGCGGTGCGGCCGGTCCGTCATCAGCCGGCGGATCTTGCGGAAGTCGCCGGACGCGGCGTGCCGGCCCGCGACGATCACCTCGATGTGCGAGGCGAGCTGCTCGACCTCCTCCAGGATGTGGGAGGAGAAGAGCACGGTGCGCCCCTCCGCCCCCATCCGGCGCAGCAGGTCCATCAGCTGCATCCGCTGACGCGGGTCCATGCCGTTGAACGGCTCGTCCAGCAGCAGCACCGACGGGTCGTGCACCAGGGCGGACGCCATCTTGACGCGCTGGCGCATGCCCTTGCTGTACGTGGAGATCTTGCGGTCCTGCGCGTACTCCATCTCGACCGTGGCCAGCGCCTTCGCCGCTGCCGCGTCGCCCAGTCCGTGCAGCTCCGCGTTGGCGACGACGAATTCGCGGCCGGTCAGGAAGTCGTACATGCCCTCACGCTCGGGCACGATCCCGATGGCCTTGTAGACCGACTCGTTGCGCCAGATCTGCGTGCCGTCGAGCGTCACCTTGCCGGTGGACGGCGCGAGGAAGCCGGCCATCATGTTGATCAGCGTGGACTTGCCGGCTCCGTTGGGGCCGAGCAGCCCCGTGACCCCCGGCCCCACGGACATGCTGACGTCGTTGACGGCGACCACGTTGCCGAACCAGCGCGAGGTGTGGTCGATCTCGATGGTGGTCACAGCCCGACCCTCCGGTAGCGGCGCATCAGTACGGCGTACGAGCCGGCGACGAGCGCGAGGACAACGATCAGATACACCACGCCCGCCGCGGCTCCGGGGCCCTCGCCGCCGGGGAAGGCGGACGCGGCGCCGAGGAAGGCGGTCTGCACCCCGTCGATCAGGGTGATCGGGGAGAACAGGCCCAGCCAGGTGATGGCGTCGGCCGAGCTGGTCTGCCAGGCGATCGCCTGGACCGTGGAGACCGCGCCGTAGGTGATGGTCATGACCGCGATCACCGCGGCGACCCCGAAGCCCCGGCGGGGTGTCAGGGCGGCGACGACCAGGCCCAGCCCGGCGAACAGCACGGAGAGCAGTGCCACCGAGACCATCCCCTGCCCGAAGCCCTTGGTCTGGTCGGCGAAGTCGAACTTCGCGAGCAGTGAACCCACGTAGAGGATGACGAGGGGCAGCCCGGTGAGGATGAGCAGGGCCGACGCCATGGCGGCGTACTTGGCCACGACGTAGTCGGCTCGCTCGATCGGCCGCGAGAAGTACAACGGCACGCTCTTGAAACGCAGGTCCCGGGACACGGACTGCGGCGCCTGGGAGGCGATGAAGAGCCCGATCACGGCCTGCAGGTAGATCGCGAAGTCCGTGTACTTGATCGGGAGCTTCGTCATGTTGGGCGTGGCGATGGCGACCGCTACGAGGATCAGTGCCACCAGGCACATCACGCCGCACAGAAGCATCGGCAGCACCTTGGACTTCGCGGACCTCCCCAGTCCGAACGAGCCCCTCAGGGACTGCGAGTAGAGGGAGCGGCGGGCGTAGGAACGGCCCAGCCGGACCCCGTCGTAGGAGCGGTATCCGATGTTGTGGATGCGGGAGGAGTCGCTCCCGGCCACGGTCCCTGTCTCAGTGCTCATGGTGACCGCTCCCCTTCTGCTGTCCGACGCCGGCGGTGGCGGCCGGGGCCGCACGGTGCGCCTCTCCGGCGCGGAAGACCTCGGCGATCCGGTGGCGACGCTGTTCCATCCGGATGAGGCCCAGTCCGAGCCCGGCGACACTGTCGCGGACCAGGTCGTAGGTCTCCTCGCCCGTCGCCTCGACCAGGAGGATGTGGCCCGCTCCCGGCAGCCCCTCGGCGTCGAGTCCGTCGTGGCCGACGAACGTGATCCCGGCCTCGGTGAGGACCTTGCGCAGGGCGTCCGTACCGTCCGGATGGTCGTCGCTGTCGGTCACCTCGACCGCCAGGGTCGTGGTGACCGAGGTGAAGTCGCTGGTCGAGCTGGACCGCAGCAGTGATCCACCGTCGATGACGACGACGTGGTCGCAGGTCCGCTCCAGCTCCCCCAGGAGGTGGGAGGTGACCAGCACCGAGATGCCGAAATCGGTGTGGACGCGGCGGATCAGACCGAGCATCTCGTCGCGGCCCACGGGGTCCAGACCGTTGGTCGGCTCGTCGAGGAGGACCAGCTTCGGGTCGTGGACCAGGGCCTGGGCCAGCTTCACACGCTGCTTCATGCCGGTCGAGTAACCGCCGATGGGGCGGTAGCGCTCCTCGTACAGACCGACGTGGCGCAGGGTGTCCGCGGTGCGTTCACGCGCGGCGGTGGGCGGCAGCCCGGACATCCTCGCCATGTGGACGACGAACTCGGTCGCGGAGACGTCGGGAGGGAGGCAGTCGTGCTCGGGCATGTACCCGACCCGCTCCCTGATCGCGGCGCCCTCGGTGGCCACGTCGAGCCCGAGCACCGCGGCCCGGCCTTCGGTGGCGGGGGACAGACCCAGCAGGATCTTGATCAGTGTGGACTTGCCGGCCCCGTTGGAACCCACCAGGCCGGTCACGCCCGGTCCGATGTCCAAGGAGAGCCGGTCAAGCGCGGTCACCCTCGGGAACCGCTTGCTCAGGCTTTCGGTTGCGATCACAGTCACGTCGTCGACGGTAGTGGCGCGTACCACAGGAGTCGTCAGACCAGGCGGCTGGATCGGCGTCCGACTCCAGGCGTACGGACCCGTAGGGGGACCCCACGAGGAAGGAGGCGGTGCTCCGTGTGCCGGCTCGGTACCGGGGCAGGTTCGGATGATCCCTTGACGCGACCGTCCCGCGGTTGCCACATTCGGCGGTGTCACGTTACGGACGCGTACCGCGACGCCGGCACAGGGACGAGGAGGCGGCGTGGATCTGCCAAGCGCGCGTGAGCGCTGGGTGCGAACCGGTGGGATCGAGCTGTGTGTCGCCGAGTTGGGTGACTCCGCGCAGCCGACGATCGTGCTGGTGCACGGCTATCCGGACAGCAAGGAGGTCTGGTCCGAGGTCGCCCGGCGACTGGCGGACCACTGGCACGTGGTCCTCTACGACGTGCGGGGCCACGGCAGGTCGACGGCCCCCGAGCCGCTGCGCGGTGGTTTCACACTCGAGAAGCTGACCGACGACTTCCTGGCCGTGGTGGACGCCGTGAGCCCGGACCGGCCGGTCCACGTGGTCGGCCACGACTGGGGTTCGGTCCAGTCCTGGGAGTTCGCCACGGTGGAACGGACCAAGGGCCGCATCGCCTCGTTCACATCGATGTCCGGCCCGTCCCTCGACCACTTCGGGCACTGGATCCAGCAGCGGACCTCCCGGCCGAGCCCCCGCCGGGTGGGGCAACTGCTCGGCCAGGGCGCCAAGTCCTGGTACGTGTACGCGCTGCACACGCCCGTTCTCCCGGAGATGGCCTGGCGCGGACCGCTCGGCAGGCAGTGGCCGCGCATCCTGCGGCGGATGGAGAAGGTGCCCGCGGACGGATACCCGACGGCGTCACTCCCGCAGGACGCGGCGCACGGGGCCTGGCTCTACCGGGACAACATCCGGACCCGGCTGCGCCGACCGCGCCCGGACGCCCACGCGCACGTACCGGTACAGCTGATCACTCCGACCGGTGACGCCTTCCTCTCCCCGTCGCTCCACGACGAACTGGAGACCTGGGTGCCCCGGTTGGTGCGGCGCACGTTGCCCGCGAAGCACTGGGTCCCGCGCACCAGGCCGGATCAGCTGTCGTCCTGGATCGGCGAGTTCGTCGTCGCCTGCGAGGCCGGCGGCCCCGGTGATCCCGAGATCACGGATGCGCCGGCACCGGCGGCCGCCCGTGGTGCTCATGCGGACCGTTTCGGGGGCCAGTTGGTGCTGGTGACGGGAGCCGCTTCGGGGATCGGGCGCGCCACGGCGCTGTCGTTCGCACGGGCCGGGGCCCGCGTGGTGGCCGTGGACCGGGACGCCGAGGGCGTGGCCCGGACCGCGGAGACCGCCCGCCTGGCCGGCGCGCCTGCCGCATGGGCCGAAACGGTCGACGTCGGGGACGAACAGGCCATGGAGGAACTCGCGGAGAAGGTCGCCGCCGAATGCGGTGTCGTGGACGTCCTGGTGAACAACGCGGGTATCGGCCTCTCGGGTTCCTTCCTCGACACGACGAGCGAGGACTGGCGGAACGTACTCGACGTCAATCTGTGGGGCGTCATCCACGGCTGCCGAATCTTCGGCAGGCAGATGGCCGACCGCGGGCAGGGGGGCCACATCGTCAACATCGCCTCGGCCGCCGCCTATCAGCCGTCACGTGCGCTGCCCGCGTACAGCACCTCCAAGGCGGCGGTGCTGATGCTCAGCGAGTGCCTGCGCGCGGAACTGGCCGAGCGGTCGATCGGGGTCAGTGCGGTGTGCCCGGGGTTCGTCGCCACGGGCATCACCGGGACGGCGCGCTTCACCGGCACCGACGCGGCCGAGCAACAGCGTCTCCGGAAGCGGACGACTCGGCTGTACTCCCTCCGCAACTACCCGCCGGAGAAGGTGGCCCGCGCGATTCTCGACGCCGTGGTGCACAACAGGGCCGTGGTACCGGTGACACCGGAGGCCCGCGGCGCTCGGCTGCTGGCGCGGATCAGTCCACGGATGGTGCGGGCCGTCGCTCGGGTGAAGCCACCACTGTGACAGGCGGGAGGGGTTGGTCGCGGTCATGCTTCAACCCCACCTGGATCGTGCTGAGTAGCTGGCCCGAAGACGTCCGCCCGAGCAAGTCGGCTGCTACAGAGTCGCCTTGGGCATGTCCACTGTTTGCGGAGGCAGTTGCTCAACCTCTGGACGCTTGCGGCTGATTGGTCACGGACATTCTGGTCCATATCTTCCATGTCAGTCATTGCGTACGCCAGTTGCCCAACACCCGCAAAAGCCAAGTGGGTTGTCCACAGATTCATCAAAAGGCCTGTGGATAAGTCGAGTTGGTTGTGGATCAAACCTGACGGGATCAAAAAGACCGTCTCCCCCGGATGAAATCCAGGTGCACCAGGAGACGCGGCGCGGGCACTCTGGCGAGATGGACGAAAGACGCACCGTCAAGGTGTCCAAGTACCTGTCGAAGCATCTCCGGCATGAACCCGGCCGGATCGGAATCAGCCTCGACGCACAGGGCTGGGTACCCGTCGAGGAACTGCTGCGGGCCTGTGCCCGCCACGGCTTCGCCCTCACGCGGGACGAACTCGACCACGTGGTGGCGGCCAACGACAAGCAGCGCTTCACCGTGGAAGGCGATCGCATCCGGGCCAACCAGGGCCACTCCGTCACCGTGGATCTCGGCCTGCCGACGGCGGAACCGCCCGCGTACCTCTACCACGGGACCGTGGCAGAGGCGCTGGAGACCATCCGCACCGAAGGGCTCCGGCCCATGAACCGGCACCATGTCCATCTCTCCCCCGACCGTGGGACCGCGGTCCGTGTCGGAGCCCGGCGCGGAGCCCCCGTCGTCCTCCCGGTGGACTCGGGAGCCATGCACCGGGCCGGCCACTCCTTCCACGTCACCGCCAACGGGGTCTGGCTCACCGACCACGTGCCGCCGCTCTACCTGCGTCTGCGGGAATGACGCGTGCGGCGGATCAGTGCTTCATACCGCCGAGTCCCTCGCGCAGGTCGTCGAGGTTCATGACGGGCTGCAGAGCGATCGTGGACTTCGCGTGGAACAGCGGCTCCAGGGTCGGTGGCATCTGGGCCGAGTCCTGCATGTCGAACACCATGAGGCAGGTGCGCCGGCCGTTCTGGACGGTGAAGTAGGCCGCTTCGGGGTCGAGCTGGTCGACGACCTCCTCGATCACCTTGGCCATGGTTCCCTCGGCCACCGACCGGTTCGCCGTCTCGGTGTCCATCTGTGCGGTGAGCAGCATCCTCATGACGAGTCATTCCTTCCGGCGTACCGAGCCCGGCGCCGTGCGCACGTAGGGACGGAGCCGACCGGGCTCCCTTCGAGCGTCGTCCCGGCTCCCGCCTCCGGCAACCACTGCCGCCCGTCCGCGGAGGCGTTCCTCCCCCGCACCCCGTCGCCCGGTGGCCGACAAAGGCCCCGGTGGACCGCCGTAGAGTCGTGACCATGACCTCCTCCCGTCGACTGAGCACCGTGATCCTGCCCATCCACCGCTGGAACCAGGGCGGCCGACCGCTGTGGGTACGCGCCGAGGAGCTGGGGTTCCACGCGGCCTACACCTACGACCACCTGGCGTGGCGGACGTTCCGCGACGGCCCCTGGTTCGGAGCCGTACCGACCCTGACGGCCGCCGCCTCGGCCACCGAGAGGCTGCGTCTGGGCACGCTCGTGACCTCGCCCAACTTCCGGCACCCGGTGACGCTCGCGAAGGAACTCATCACCCTGGACGACGTGTCCGACGGCCGGGTCACCCTCGGGATCGGAGCCGGCGGGAACGGCTTCGACGCCACCACACTGCGGGGGAGCGCCGAGGAGCCGTGGACCCCCCGTGAACGTGCCGACCACTTCGAGGAGTTCGTCCCGCTGCTCGACCAGCTGCTCCGGGAGCCGACCGTCACGCAGGAAGGGCGGTTCTACAGCGCGAACGAGGCCCGGAACATCCCCGGCTGCGTGCAGCGTCCCCGGCTGCCCTTCGCGGTCGCCGCGACCGGCCCGCGCGGGATGCGGCTGGCGGCGCGGTACGGCCAGGCCTGGGTGACGACGGGTGACCCGAAACTGTTCGAGTCCGGGACGCCCGACCAGTCCGTGGAAGCCGTCCGCGGTCAGATCGCACGGCTGGGCGCGGCCTGCGAGGAAGCCGGTCGCGACGTCTCCGAACTGGACAAGGTCCTGCTCACCGGGTTCACACCCGGCAGCCCCCTGGAGTCGTTCGACGCCTTCGTGGACTTCGCGGGAACGCACTTCGAGCTCGGCTTCACCGAGATCGTCGTCCACTGGCCGGTGCCGGACTCCGTGTTCGAGCTGGACACCCCCCTGTTCGAGCGGATCGCCACCGAGGCCCTGGCCCAGTTCGGCTGACCGCGCGCGTCCCCGCCTCCGCGTGGGGCGGGGACGCCGTCACAGCCTCCGACCGGGTACGTCCGCCCGTACCAGCCTTCGGCATATGCCGGAGTCAGGTACCGCAGCTCATGGGCTCACCCACTCAGATGTGCGCCCCTCTGCACGCCCGTGCGACTCCGTACGGGAGAATGGCCGGGTGACCTCAGCTATCGACTCGCCTCTGCCTGCCGTGACCCGGCTGATCGCCACCGATCTGGACGGCACCCTCCTACGCGACGACAAGACCCTGTCGGACCGCACGACGGCCGCACTGGCCGCCGCGGAAGAGGCGGGAATCGAGGTCTTCTTCGTCACCGGCAGGCCGGCCCGCTGGATGGACGTCGTCAGCCCCCATGTGCAGCGTCACGGCATGGCGATCTGCGCGAACGGGGCAGCGATCGCCGATCTCCACGACGGCACGCTCCTCCGGGCGTATCCGCTGGACCGCGCTGTCGCCCTGGCCGTGGTCGACACCCTGCGCGAGGCGGCTCCCGGAGTCTCCTTCGCCGTCGAGCTGGCCACCGGCATCCATTACGAACCGGCCTACCCGCCGTTCCACATGGACCCGGGTGCCACGGTCGCCGTCGCGGAGAAGCTGCTCCACGAGGAGGTTCCGGGCACCGGGACGCCGGTCCTGAAGGTCCTCGCCCACCACCCCGAACTCGCTCCGGACGCCTTCCTCTCGCTGGCCCGTGACCTCGCGGGGGACCGTGCGTCCTTCACCCGGTCCAGCCCCACCGCGCTGCTGGAGATCAGCGGCCCCGGAGTCTCCAAGGCCGCCACGCTCGCCGCCTGCTGCGCGGAGCGCGGGATCTCGCCGGACGAGGTGGTGGCGTTCGGAGACATGCCCAACGACGTCGAGATGCTGAGCTGGGCCGGTGCGTCGTTCGCCATGGGCAACGCCCATCCGGCCGCCGTGGCCGCGGCGTCCGGGGTGACCCTCACGAACGACGAGGACGGTGTCGCGGTCGTGATCGAGCGGATCCTCGCCGCGCGCTGAGATCACCCGCGGGCCGGCCCGCCGGTGCCGTCCCGGGCATCGGCCGCCGTGTGTCAGAGCGGCACCTCCCAGGTCACCGTCGTGCCGCCGCTGCCCTCCCCGGCTCCCGGCCCGAACCAGCTCGCGCCGCCGAGGGACTCCGCCCGCCGCGCGAGGTTGCGCAACCCACTGCGCCGTCCGCCTTCCGGGATCCCGACCCCGTCGTCGGCCACCGTCAGCCGTACCGCGTCCCGCCCGTCCGGCAGCACCGCGGTCGCGTCCACCGTCACCTCGGCCCTCGACGCCCTCGCGTGACGGAACACGTTGGACAGCGCCTCGCGCAGCGCCGCGACGAGGTTCTTGCCGGCGAGCTCCCCCACGAGCGAGTCGACCGGCCCCAGGAACCGGTGCGCGGGCATGAAACCCAGGGGGACCGCGGCCATGTTGATCTCCCGCAGCACCCTGGTCCGCAGCCCCGACGGAGCCTCCGCCGGCTCCTGCTGCAACGCGAAGATGGCGGTCCGGATCTCCTGGATGGTCACGTCCAGCTCGTCGACCGCCCGTCCGATGCCGGCCTGCACCGCGGGGACCGTAGAGCGCCGCTGAGCGCCCTCCAGCATGATCCCGGTGGCGAACAGACGCTGGATGACGAGGTCGTGCAGGTCCCGGGCGATCCGGTCGCGGTCCTCGTAGACGGCGAGCCGCTCACGGTCCCGCTGGGCCTCGGCAAGTTTCAGGGCGAGTGCGGCCTGCGCGGCGAAATGGGTGGCCAGCGTCCGCTCGGCCCGGGTGAACGGCCGGCCGCCCCGGATCCGCGGGATGGACAGGGCTCCGAGCACCCGGCCTCCGCTGCGCAGGGGGAGCAGCATGTGCGGGCCGTACTGATCGGCCAGCCTGGTGATCAGCCGGGGGTCGGTCGCCGAGTCGTCCAGGAACACCTCCTCGCCTCGCAGCAGCGCGGCGACCACGGGGCTCTGCGGCGGGATGATCACGCCGAGGGAGGCGGACGGTGTGTCCCCGGCGACGGCCACGATCTCCAGGCCGCCCTGAGCGGCCGGGAGCAGCACGATGCCGACCTCGGCGTCGGCGAGACGGCGCGCCTGTTCGGCGACGACGGCGAGAGCCTCGTCGGCGTCCCCTCCCGAGAGGAGGGCGGTGGTGACGGCCACCGAACCGTCGATCCACTGCTCACGCCTGCGGGCCGCCTCGTACATCCGCGCGTGCCCGATGGCGATCCCGGCCTCCGTGGCCAGCACGCGCAGCATGTGCAGTTCGCCGTCGCCGAACGCGTTCCCGCCCTGTTTCTCCGCGACGTAGAGATTGCCGAAGGTCCGGCCCTGGTCCTGGACCGGGACCCCGAGGAAGGTACGCATCGTCGGGTGGCCCGCCGGGAAACCGGCGAAGCGCGGGTCCGTCCTCAGATCCTCCAGGCGGATGGGCACACCTTCCTGGATCAGTGCGCCGAGGAGCCCGGTGTGCCCGTCGGGCGGTCGGCCGATCGCCCGGGCGGTCTCCTCGGGCACCCCGTGGGTGATGAAGTCGCAGAGGTCCTCACCGGGCGTCTCGACGACACCGATGGCCGCGTAGCGGGCGTGGGCGAGTTCGGCGGCGGCCTCACAGATGCATGCGAGGGCGGCGTGGAGCTCGAGGCCCGTACCCACAGACCTCGTTGCCTCCACCAGCCGCGGCAGACGTGCGGTCAGCTCCGCGGAGAGCCCTCGCGGACCTCCGACGGTCTGCCGCGCGGATCCGGACGAGTCCTTCGGGTCGGGCTCGGGCATGACCCGAGCGTAATAAGCCCCCGATGGTACGGAAAGTCGGAATCCCGGGACCGGCTGTCCCTCAGCCCCGTACGGACACCGCCTGCCTCCGTCCCGCCGCGGCGGGCATCGGTTCCTGCTCTCGTCGGAGCATCCGGCGGAACGGACCGTCCTGCGCGGCCAGGGCGTCGTACGGCCCCTGCTGCACCACCCGGCCCCCGTCCAGCACCAGAACCTCGTCCACCGCGTCGAGCCCGGCCAGCCTATGGGTGATCAGCACGGTCGTACGTCCCTCGGTCGCGGCCAGCAGGTCGGCGGTCAGCGCGTCGGCCGTCTCCAGGTCGAGGTGCTCCGCGGGCTCGTCGAGCACGAGCACGGGGAAGTCGGCCAGGAGCGCGCGGGCCAGTGCCAGCCGCTGTCGCTGACCGCCGGACAGCCGGGCCCCGTGTTCGCCCACCAGTGTGTCCAGACCGTCGGGCAGGGACAGCGTCCAGTCCAGCAGCCTGGCCGCGGCGAGGGCGTCCCGCAGCCGGTCATCGGTCGCACCGGGCCGGGCGAGCCGCAGATTCTCACGGATGGAGCTGTCGAAGACGTGCGCGTCCTGGGCGCACAGTCCGACGAAGGTCCGGACCGTGTCGCCGTCCAGCGCGGAGGCCTCCGTGCCGCCGAGACGGTACGTCCCCTCCCGGGCGTCCAGGAAGCGGAGCAGGACCTGGGCGAGTGTGGTCTTCCCGGAACCCGACGGGCCCACGACGGCGACCCGCTTGCCGGGGCCCAGTGTCAGATCGAGCGCGTGCAGCGCGTCCCGCTCCGCACCCTCGTACCGGGCGGACAGCCCGCGTACGTCGAGCGGGAAGGGGGAAGCGGGCACGTCGGCCGGCGTGGCCGGTTCCTCGACCTGCACGGGGGCGTCCAGCACCTCGAAGACCCGCTCCGCGCTCCGCTCGACCCGCTGCCGGTACTGCACCGCGAGCGGCAGTCCCGTCACCGCCTCGAAAGCCGCGAGGGGTGTGAGGACGACCACGGCGAGTTCCACACCCGCCAGGCGTCCGTCCGACACCGCCGGCAGCGCGAAGACCGCCGCGCCCACCACGGTGAGCCCACAGATGAGGGCCGAGAGCCCGCCGCCCAGCGCGGTCGCGGTCGCCGCTCGCGACGCGATCCGGGTGAGCAGGCCGTCGGCCGTGCGCACCTGCTCCCTGCGGGCGGGCAGCGCGCCCGCGACGGTGAGTTCGGCCGTCCCGCCGAGAAGGTCGGCGACCCGGACGGCCAGCGCGGACCGGGCGGGCGCCAGTTGGCGCTCGGCGCGACGGGCGCAGACCCCGCTGAGCCACGGCACACCCACGCCGGCGAGGAGCAGTCCGGCGGCCAGAACCAGGCCCGCCTCCGGCAGCATCCAGGCGGTGAAGGCCACCGCCCCGGTCCCGACGGCCAGCGCGGTGCCGGCGGGCAGCAGCCACCGAAGCCAGTAGTCCTGCAGGGCGTCCACGTCGGAGACCAGCCGGGACAGCAGGTCGCCACGTCGCGTGGCCCGGAGACCGGCGGGCGCGACACGCTCCAGGCCGCGGTACACCGCCACCCGGAGCTCGGCGAGCATCCTGAGCACGGCGTCGTGGGACACCAGCCGCTCCGCGTAGCGGAAGACGGCCCTACCCATGCCGAAGGCCCGGGTCGCGGTCACCGCGACCATCAGGTACAGCACCGGGGGCTGCTCGGAGGCACGCGAGATCAGCCATCCGGAGACAGCCATGAGGCCGACGGACGACCCCACGGCGAGGCTGCCCAGCAGAAGGGCCAGGCCCAGTTTCCCGTGCTGGGAACCGGCGGCCTCCCTGACCCGGGCGAGCACACGGCCACCGGCCCGGGGAGCGGTGTCCTGGAGCAGCGAACGGACCTCCTCGCCCACGGCCGGCTCCCCCGTGTTCCGTCGCGCGTCGCCGTCCCGGACCGCGAAGGCGGTGTCCGGGGAGTCCGGGACACCCGAAGCCGTCGTACCGGCCGGCGCCTTCCCCGCCGGCAGCCCGCCCGGGCCCGGTTCGAGGGCCACGCCCCGGTCCGCGACCGAGAGGAGTGCCGGCCGGTGGACGACCAGCAGCACGGTGCGGCCCTCGGCCAGCCTCCGTACCGCGTCGACGATGCCCGCCTCAGTCTCGCCGTCCAGACTCGCGGTCGGCTCGTCCAGCAGCAGCAGAGGCCGGTCGGCGAGGAAGGCCCTCGCGAGCGCGAGCCGCTGCCGCTGGCCCGCGGAGAGACCTGCTCCGTCCTCGCCGAGCGGTGTGTCGGCGCCGTCCGGCAGCGCGGCCACGAAGTCGTACGCCCCTGCCTCCCGGAGCGCGGACATGACCGCCGCGTCGTCCGCCTCCGGGCGGGCCAGTCGTACGTTCTCGGCGATCGTTCCGGCGAAGAGGTGCGGCCGCTGAGGCACCCACGCGATCTGCTCGCGCCAGCGTTCCTGGGAGAGAGCGGACAGTTCGGTTCCACCGACCCGCACCCGCCCCTGGTCCGGGACCGTGAAACCCAGCACCACGCTGAGCAGCGTGGACTTACCGACCCCGCTGGGACCCGTCAGGGCGACGGTTTCCCCGGGTTCGACCACGAGGGATGCGGCATCCAGCGAGGGCTCGGTCCGGCCCCGGTGCCGGACCGTCACGCCGTCCAGTTCCAACCGCAGTTGCTGCGGCACGTCCTGGGAGCCACCGGCCACGGGCTCGGTCTCCAGCACCGCGAAGATCTCCTCCGCGGCGGAGAGCCCTTCCGCTGCCGCGTGGTACTGGGCACCTACCTGGCGGATCGGGAGGTAGGCCTCCGGGGCCAGGATGAGAACGACCAGCCCCGTGTACAGGTCGAGCTCCCCGTGGACCAGCCGCATTCCGATCGTCACCGCGACCAGCGCGACGGAGAGAGTAGCCAGCAGCTCCAGCGCGAAGGAGGACAGGAAGGCGATCCGGAGGGTCTTCAGCGTGGCCCGGCGGTACTGCGAGGTGATGCTACGGATCGACTCGGCCTGCGCCTTCGCCCGGCCGAAGACCTTCAGGGTGGGGAGCCCGGCCACCACGTCGAGGAAGTGTCCGGAGAGCCGTGACAGCAGCTTCCACTGGCGGTCCATCCGGGACTGGGTCGCCCATCCGATCAGGATCATGAAGAGCGGAATGAGTGGCAGAGTCACCACGATGATCGCCGCGGAGACCCAGTCCTCGGTGACGATCCGGGCCAGCACGGCCACCGGGACGACGACCGCGAGGCCCAACTGCGGGAGATAGCGGGAGAAGTAGTCGTCGAGAGCGTCGACACCTCGTGTGGCGAGCGCGATGAGCGACCCGGTGCGCTGTCCTCCCAGCCAGTCCGGGCCCAGGTCGGAGGCCCGCTCCATGAGCCGGCCACGCAGCTCGGACTTGACCGCGGCACTCGCCCTGTACGCGGCCAGTTCGGTCAGCCAGGCCACGCCCGCCCTTCCCAGCGCGACAGCGGCGAGCAGGAGCAGCGGCGTGCGGAGTCCGGCGACGGACAGCCCGTCCTCGAACCCGCCCACCACCACTTCGGCGACGAGCATCGCCTGGGCGATGACCAGAGCGGCTCCGACCAGCCCCAGGGCCACCACGGCCGCCAGGAAGAACCGGGTGGCCCGGGCGTACCGGAGGAGACGCGGGTCGATCGGTTTCACGTGAAACAGCTCCCCAGTGAGCTCATGTCATTGACTCGGCCGGTTCAGTGCGCGTCGGCGATGTGGTGCGTGCCGATGCGCTTCCGGAACACCCAGTACGTCCACCCCTGGTACAGCAGCACCACCGGAGTGGCGATGCCCGCGCACCAGGTCATGATCTTGAGGGTGTACGGGCTGGACGATGCGTTGGAGACGGTCAGGCTCCAGGCGTCGTCGAGCGAGGACGGCATGACGTTCGGGAAGAGCGTCAGGAAGAGCATCGCGACGGCTGCGGCGATGGTCACTCCGGAGAACGCGAAGGACCAGCCCTCGCGGCCCGCCGAAACGGCGCCGATGGCCAGGACCAGCGACACCACAGCGATGATCATCGCGACCAGGCTCCGGACGTTGCCGTTCTCCGCCTGGGTCCACACGAGGAAGCCCAGCGCGAGCACCGCGGTGGCCAGGCCCAGCTTCACGGCCAGTCCTCGGGCCCGCGACCTGATGTCGCCGACGGTCTTGAGCCCGGCGAACACCGCCCCGTGGAAGGTGAAGAGCGACAGCGTCACCAGCCCGCCCAGGATGGCGTACGGGTTGAGCAGGTCCCAGAGGTTGCCGACGTACTCCATGTCGGCGTCGATCTTCACGCCGCGGACGATGTTTCCGAAGGCCACACCCCAGAGGAAGGCCGGGATCAGCGAGGTCCAGAAGATCGCGTGCTCCCAGTTGGCCTGCCAGCGCTCCTCGGGCCGCTTCGCCCGGTACTCGAACGCCACCCCGCGCACGATCAGGCAGAGCAGAATGACCAGCAGGGGCAGGTAGAAGCCGGAGAACAGCGTGGCGTACCACTCGGGGAACGCCGCGAAGGTCGCGCCGCCCGCGCTGAGCAGCCACACCTCGTTCCCGTCCCAGACCGGCCCGATCGTGTTGATCAGGACCCGGCGCTCCTTGCGGTCCCGGGCCAGCAGCTTGGTGAGGACCCCGATTCCGAAGTCGAATCCCTCCAGGAAGAAGTAGCCGGTCCACAGGACGGCGATGAGCACGAACCAGACGTCGTGGAGTTCCATCTCTCAGCTCCGCTTGATCTCAGTAGGAGAAGGCCATCGGCCGGTCGGCGTCCTCGTCGTGACCGCCGATCCGGGTGGGCGGGTTGAGGTCGGCTTCGGTGAGCTCCGGCGGACCCGCCTTGACGTACTTCAGGAGGAGCTTGACCTCGATGACGGCGAGCACCGCGTAGAGCGCGGTGAAGCCGATCATGGAGGTGAGGATCTCCCCTTGCGAGACTCCCGGGGAGACGGCGTCCCGGGTCTGGAACACCCCGTACACCACCCAGGGCTGCCGCCCCATCTCGGTGAAGATCCAGCCCCAGGAATTGGCGATCAGGGGGAAGAGCATGGTCCACAGGGCTGTGATCCAGTACAGCTTGGCGAGCTTCGGGCTCAGCGCCTTGTTCCTGAACAGCACCAGGTTCGGCACCTCGTCCTCGCCCGTGCGCAGCGCCGCCGGCAGCAGGAACTTCCGCCGCGTCAGCCACAGCCCGAGCAGACCGAGCCCGAACGACGCCATGCCGAAGCCGATCATCCAGCGGAAGCTCCAGAAGGCGACCGGGATGTTGGGGCGGTAGTCACCGGGCCCGTAGGTCTCCTGCAGCTCCTTGTTGATGTCGTTGATGCCGGGAACGTACGAGGTGAAGGTGTTGTCCGCGAGGAACGAGAGCACTCCGGGTATGGAGACCTCCACGTCGTTGTGCCCCTCGGCGACGTCCCCGACCGCGAAGAGCGAGAAGGGGGCACCGTCCTCGCCCTCCCACAGCGCCTCCGCCGCGGCCATCTTCATCGGCTGCTGCTTGAACATCACCTTGCCGAGGGTGTCTCCGCTGACCGCGGTGAGCATCCCCGCCGCCACCACCGTGACCAGCCCGACCCGCAGTGAGGTGCGCATCACCCGGATGTGCTTCTTGCGGGCCAGGTGGAAGGCGGAGATGCCGACCATGAAGGCGCCGCCGACGAGGAAGGCCGCCGTGATGGTGTGGAAGAACTGGGTGAGCGCGGTGTCCTGGGTGAGCACCTTCCAGAAGTCGGTGAGCTCGGCACGGCCGCGTTCCTCGTTGATCCGGTAGCCGACCGGATGCTGCATCCAGGAGTTGGCGGCCAGGATGAAGAAGGTCGAGAGGATCGTGCCGATGGACACCATCCATATGCAGGCGAGATGGATCTTCTTCGGCAGCTTGTCCCAGCCGAAGATCCACAGCCCGATGAAGGTGGACTCGAAGAAGAAGGCGATCAACGCCTCGAAGGCGAGCGGTGCGCCGAAGACGTCGCCGACGAACCGGGAGTAGTCGGACCAGTTCATGCCGAACTGGAACTCCTGGACGATGCCCGTGACCACGCCCATGGCGATGTTGATCAGAAAGAGCTTGCCCCAGAACTTGGTCGCCCTGAGGTACTTCTCGTTGTCCGTGCGCACCCAGGCGGTCTGCAGGCCGGCGGTGAGCGCGGCGAGAGAGATCGTCAGGGGGACGAACAGGAAGTGGTAGACGGTGGTGATGCCGAACTGCCATCGCGCCAGGGTCTCTGGTGCCAGAGCCAGGTCCACGACTCTTCTCCTTACGTCGCCGTGATCACAGCCGCGGGACGCCCGGTCGAACCACCCGATCACGGGAGGAAACGGGGCTCGCTTGTGAACGCGTTCACATTCACAAGCAATTATGGCGCACGTGTTTTCGAAGCCATCGGGTGGGGGGTGGTTTCCGGCCGACCGGGCCGAGCCAGTCGAAACCGGACACCCCCTCCGGACGGATCCGGCGGGCGGAAGGCAGCGGGAACAGCGGTGGCCCCGCACCTCGGCGATCGAGGTGCGGGGCCACCGGGAGGGGCCGCGGGTACGGCCGCGCGGCTACAGCTCCTGCCGGAAGGACTCCGCGACCTTCAGGAACACGTCGTTGGCCTCGGCCTCCCCGATCGTGACCCGCACGCCCTCACCGGCGAACGGCCGCACGACCACACCGGCGCGCTCGCAGACCCCGGCGAAGTCGAGCGTCCGGTCCCCGAGCCTCAGCCAGACGAAGTTGGCCTGCGACTCCGGGACGGTCCAGCCCTGCCGCACGAGCCCGTCGAACACCCGGGAACGCTCACCGACCAGCGATCCGACCCGCCCCAGCAGCTCGTCCTCGGCGCGCAGGGACGCCACGGCGGCGTCCTGGGCGACCTGGCTGACCCCGAAGGGGACGGCCGTCTTGCGCAGTGCCGCCGCCACGGGCTCGTGCGCCACCGCGAAACCGACCCGCAGACCCGCCAGGCCGTACGCCTTGGAGAAGGTCCGGAGCACCGCGACATTGGGGCGGTCCCGGTAGATCTCGATACCGTCCGGCACGTCGGCGTCGCGGATGAACTCCTTGTACGCCTCGTCGAGCACGACCAGGACGTCGTCCGGGACACGGTCCAGGAACCGCTCCAGCTCCGCCCGGCGCACCACCGTGCCGGTCGGATTGTTCGGGTTGCAGACGAAGATCATCCGCGTCCTGTCGGTCACCGCACCGGCCATGGCGTCGAGATCGTGCACCTCACCGCTGGTCAGCGGCACCTTCACCGAGGTCGCGCCGCTGATCTGCGTGATGATCGGGTACGCCTCGAACGAGCGCCAGGCGTAGATGACCTCGTCCCCCGGGCCCGACGTGGCCTGGAGCAGCTGCTGGGCGACACCGACCGAGCCCGTGCCGGTGGCCAGATGGGAGACCGGCACGCCGAACCGGTCGGCCAGCTCGTTCATCAGACCGGTACAGGCCATGTCCGGGTACCTGTTGAAGGCGGCGGCCGCGGAGAGCACGGACTCCATGACACCGGGCAACGGGGGATACGGGTTCTCGTTGGAGGACAGCTTGAAGGCCACCGGTCCGTCCGTGGAAGCCGGCTTGCCCGGCACGTACGCAGGGACGCCGTCCAGCTCGGCACGCAGCTTGGGGCTCGTCTCGCTCACCGCAGGTCCTCCTCGACCATCCGTACACATCAATACTGCTCACCATATGAGGATTGGGCACCTGTGCGAACGGCCCAGGATCCGGAAATCGGCCCCTCCGGACGGGAGCACCGGCCACGCACCGCCGCGGCGGGCGTCCGAGGGCATCGGGGAGGGGGAGCGTCGCCCGTCATCCCGTGCGCCGGTCGCGCACTCCGTGGCGCGCATCCCTCGAACAGGTGAGTTGAGACCTCTTCGAGACATGGGCCGTTCAGCAGGTACATGCGCGTCGATGCATGACACATTAATCTCGTTCCCATCAACGCCCTTGATTTACAAGGCATTTAAACGTTTATGATCATGCAGAAACGTGCCTGTCGACATGCGCATATGCGACCGGCCCAACCCGGCATCGGCCCCCTACTATCGGCTCGCCATGACAGCAGCAGGGAAGCACCAGGTGAGCCGGACAGAGACGCCCCGGCGCAGCGGCCGACAGGCACGGGCGGGGATCCGGGATGTGGCCGCGGCGGCCGGAGTCTCCATCACGACCGTTTCCGACGCGCTCAACGGCAAGGGCAGGCTCCCGGACGCCACCCGCCGGCATGTCCGCGAGGTCGCCGAGCGGCTGGGCTACCGCCCGTCCGCGGCGGCCCGGACACTCCGCACCGGCAAGTCGGGGCTCATCGGCCTGACCGTGACCACGTACGGGGATGAACCTTTCACCTTCACCGAGTTCGCGTACTTCGCGGAGATGGCGAGAGCCGCCACCTCGGCGGCGCTCGCCCGCGGCTACGCCCTCGTGATCCTTCCCGCCACGTCACGCCACGACGTCTGGTCGAACGTGGCACTCGACGGCACGGTCGTCATCGACCCCTCCGACCAGGACCCGGTCGTCACCGAACTCGTGCGCCAGGGCCTGCCCGTCGTCTCCGACGGACGCCCGGCGGGCACCCTGCCGGTCACCGCCTGGGTCGACAACGATCACCGGGCAGCCGTACTCGACCTGCTGGACCATCTCGCGGCAGCGGGAGCCCGCCGCATCGGCCTGCTGACCGGTACGACCACCGACACGTACACCCGGCTCTCCACCACCGCCTACCTCCACTGGTGCGAGCGGGTCGGCCAGGACCCCGTCTACGAGTCCTACCCGGCACACGACCCCTGCGCCGGAGCCGTGGCCGCCGATCGCCTGCTGGCCCGCCCGGACCGCCCTGACGCCGTCTACGGGCTCTTCGACCCCAACGGCACGGATCTGCTCGCCGCGGCCCGCCGCTACGGCCTGCGGGTCCCTGAGGACCTCCTGCTCGTCTGCTGCAGCGAGTCCACCGTGTACGCGTCGACCGAACCCCCCATCACCACGCTCTCGCTGAAGCCCCGCAGGATCGGCACAGCGGTCGTCCAGCTCCTCATCGACGCCATCGAAGGGGTCGAACACGACGGCCCTGTGGAGCAGGTGATACCGACGGAGCTCATCATCCGCACGTCCTCGCAACGGCGACCGCCGCGCACCACGGTCAGCGCTCCGCGATCTCCCGCCGGGGACTGATCGTATTAATCCGGACCAAACGGCCGATGAACCAGGTGTGCGCACGGATTCACCACCCCTGGTGCGTCACACAGAACGATCCGCATTCCTATGATGGGCGCACGACACCGCGGACCACCTCTGCCAGGCAGGGACCGTCAGGTGTACGGAGGCGCGACGGTGGTGGAGGGGTCGATGACTCAGGGGGCCGGTCAGGAACCCGTGGTGCGGACAGCGACGTTGCGCGACTTCCGCGTACCGCCGTACGCGCAGGTACCGATGGGAGCGGCCCTGCCGCACCCCGGCGACGTCGCGGTGGGCGACGAGCCGCCGGAGGGGTACACCCCCACCGAGCGCGATCTGCCCGTGATCAACCGCGGCGACACCGTCCAGGTGCAGGCCGTTCCGGACGCCCGGCCGGCCGGCGAAACGGGCCGCGGTCCGCTGTTCGTCGTCGGTGACGTCCACGGCTACCTGGAGGAGCTGCTGGCCGCCCTGGCCGAGCAGGGTCTCGTGGACGCCGACGGCCGGTGGGCGGCCGGCAACGCCAGGCTCTGGTTTCTCGGCGACTTCACCGACCGGGGCCCCGACGGCATCGGCGTCATCGACCTCGTCATGCGGCTCTCCGCGGAGGCCGCGGCGGCCGGCGGGTACTGCAAAGCGCTCATGGGCAACCACGAACTGCTCCTGCTCGGTGCGAAGAGGTTCGCCGACACCCCGGTGAACTCCGGGGCCGGTACCGCGACGTTCCAGGCAGCCTGGCTGCTCAACGGCGGTCAGAAGACGGACATGGAGCGGCTCCAGGACGTCCACCTGCAGTGGATGGCCCGGCTCGACGCGGTCGTCGAGGAGGACGGGCATCTGCTCATGCACTCCGACACGACGGCCTACCTCGACTACGGAAACACCATCGAGGACGTCAACGACACGGTGCACGCCATTCTCACGCGCAACGACGCCGACGAGTGCTGGGACCTCTTCCGTAAGCTCACCAAGCGCTTCGCCTTCCGCGACGAGGGCGGCGCCGAGGCCGTCCGCGAACTGATGGCGACCTACGGCGGGCAGCGCGTCGTCCACGGTCACAGCCCCATTCCGTACCTGCTCGGGGAGGTCGGGTCGGAGGAGGGCGAGGACGTCGCACGGCCCGTGGTGGACGGTCCGCACGTCTACGCGGAAGGACTCGCCATCGCGATGGACGGCGGAGTGACCATGGCCGGAAAGCTGCTGGTCGTCCAACTCCCGCTGCATGACTGAGGGCCGTCGGGGAAGGGCCGTATTGTCCCGGCGCGGTCGGCGCGTCGGGCCTATTTCCGGAAACCCCCTGTCACCCTGTGCCGTAGGCGCTCTACCATCGGCGTATCAGTAGCAGGCTCTCCTCCGTTTCCGCCTGATCATCCGGCCGCCGCACGGCCGGACAGGCCCTACGGAGCATCGGGGGATGCACATGAAAAGCGCTCCGCACCTGCTGGCCGAGGACCGCCCGGAGTACGAGCGGATCCTTGCCGACGCACTGCGTCATGCTCACGAACGGCCCGATCTGGACGGGGTGGGCGACCGTCTCAACACGGAACAGCTGCGGACGATGGTGCTCGACGCCACGCCCCTGATCACCGCGGCCGCCGCCACCGAGTACGAGCACTACGTGAAGGTCCGCGGCGAGTTGCGCGGACCGGAGGACCCCGAGGCCCGCTCCTCCGTCCTCGAACCGGCCTTGGACGAGGCCGCTCCCGAGGGCGCCGGTACGCTCGCGGTCATCGCCGTGCTCGCTCCCCTCCTCGCGGCCACGGCCGCCTTGATATTCCTGCTGATCGGGTACCCCCTGAAGGCGCTGGACCCCGCCCCGGCCTTCGCCGGGACGATGGTCGCCGCCGGATGGTTCTTCGCCGCCGTCGCCGCCGCCGCCATCCTCGTCGCCGCTGTCGGGCTCCTCGTCACCGCCCTGCGCAACGGCGCCAACGCGCTGCCGGCCGTGGACGAGGAGGAGGAACTGCCGGAGGACGTGGCGCGCGCCCGGGAGGCCTGGCGGCACGCCCTGCTGGAGCGCGGCATCCTGCCCTTCCTCCGGGACGCGCTGGCCGACCCGACCGCCGGCCCCGCCTCACGGACGCCGCACCGCTCGGCCAACCGCATACCGAAGATCGGTTACAGCAGACCGGACTTCTCCGGGCCGGGGGACGGCCCCTCGGCCGGCCCCCGCCCCACCTTCACCAGCCCCGACTTCACCAGCCCGGACTTCGGCGGCCCCGAGCACCGGCCGGAGTGACCCGCCGGGCCAGTCCCGCCACGGT
>Ga0247818_10000146_pt1 | contig 41933 bp, 28 predicted proteins | sample 13C_Glucose_Day1_FD_192424 | JGI IMG/M metagenome (GOLD analysis project Ga0247818, IMG submission 192424) | Soil microbial communities from agricultural site in Penn Yan, New York, United States - 13C_Glucose_Day1 | ecosystem: Environmental > Terrestrial > Soil > Agricultural land | place...
GTATTGCAAATAAAAAATGCTCGTGAGGTTTAGCTGATGTCAAAGGCCTACATTTTTATCAATGAGCATGTGCAGCCATATTCATATTTAAAGTCGAACTTGAATCTTGGAAAGAAATCCAGTGTCAAGTTTGATGTGCTGAACTCGCACGTTGTCAATACGGTGGTGTTGCCCGGTGAAATAATCATTGTTGGTGATGATTCAGTGTTGATCTGTACCGCCGAAGAAGCGTTTTATATGCGCAAAGCGTTGGAAGTCCATTTGGCGATTATGACTAATGGAATGCAGGGTGATGGTTTTTTAGTTGAGAATCACGAGCTTTTGACAAGGATTCTCGGTTATTCATCTATAGGGATAGGCGCGGTGGGGGGTGCCTGGAGCAAGCACCTTGATGGCATCAAGAATACCCTCGAAAATATTGAAGCCGCTCATGGTGAACTTCCCGGAAGTGGTGGCGCTGGCAGTCGAGACGCTTTTTATGCAAAGCGTAAGACACTATTTGAGAAGCTTGATGCTCAATTAAAAAGCTTTGCCCGATTTGGGTCCGGTTTACGTAACCAAGGCTCGATCAAGGACATGCTGGGTATCTCCACCAAAAGCTACCTGCATACAGGAACCATAGCCGGCTACGCTGAAACCATTAATGGCGTGGCGAAAGCTTCGAGCCTCATGAAAAAAGGTACATATCTTGGAGTCGGTCTGAGTGTCACTGCGACAGGTGCCTCAATTTATAATGCATGCACGACTGGGCGTGAGGATCAATGCAGGAAAGCTAAATATGTAGAAGGAGGGAAGTTGTCCGGGGGGCTTTTCTTCGGAGCTTTGGGAGGGGCAGCTGGTGGTTATGGAGCTGCGCTAGCATGTGCCCTCGTTTTCGGGATCTCTACCGGCGGTCCCGGCGCTCTGGCGTGTGGCGTGATCGGGGGTGGGATCGGAGGTTTGATTGGAGGCGAATCTGGTGAATCTTTTGGTGAGTTGAGTGGCGAGCTGTTGTACGAGCACTCACTAAAATGAGTGATTCAGTGCTTCTGTTAATAATGCTGTTCATATTTTTCATGGCATTTGTAGCTATTTTTTGGATGTTGATATTTTCTTATAGGTACACGGAGTTGATTGAGGAGTGTTTAAGTAAAAGTCGATTTGTAGCGAATAATCGTGAGGCATTTTCTGGTTTGGGTCTGATTGGAAAAGTACTCAGGAATGGATCGGTAGCAACAATGTTTCTGATCCCTCGGTTATGCGAAAAACGGGGTCTTATAGAAAAGGATGAGTTGTTAAATTTGCCGCCAAGCCTTAAGCGAATGTTGATAATTCCTTATGTCATGGGAGGGGTGTCATTTTTTGCAATGCTCGTTATTCGATTTTTTTATGTTTGATGGTTTGTTCTCTGGTCCTCAGGCTCTAGGTTCAAGGGTGGTCAAGTGGATGGATCACTGGAGGGATTGATTTAAATATGGGGGAAGGGGCGGAAATTTTTGTGAGTTACTGTCAGAATGAGTGATATTGCGTTTGCGATTATTTCGACATTTATCATGGTTGCCATGTTTGTAGTGATGTGCTGGTTGTTTTTATCTTGTTATCGATTTACGGAGCTAATAGAGGGTTATCTAAGTGATAGTAAATTTGTGCAACATAATCGAATCGTATTTGAAAGTGTGGGGCTAATTGGGATGGTTATCAGGAACTGCTCCATAGCATTAGTATTCTTGATTCCTAAATTCTGCGAGAGGCGTGGTCTTATAGAAAAAGACGAATTATCCAGTTAGCCTCCTTACCTTAAACGAAGGCTGTTAGCACCTTGGATTGCGGGAGGTTTGTTGTTTTTTGCAATGTTCGTTCTTTGGCTTTTTTTTGTGTGATTTTTACATTTGGTTATCGCCAGTTTGACGCCACGGTACATAACCGACAACGAATCGACGAGCGATGACCAAGTTGCAAATACATTTAAACCGAAAGATCAATCCAGCCCGGAGAACGCCACCACCGGCATCGTCCGCTTCATCAACACCTTGCCCCCGCGCACCGAATACAGCGGCAATCCCTGGCTGCGGATCACCTCGTAGTCATTTTCGGCGGAAAGAATCAGCAGGTTGGCCGGGCGGCCCGGTTCCAGTCCGTAGCGGTCACCCAAGGCGAGGGCCTTGGCGCTGTTGTCGGTGACCAGGTCCAGCGCACTTTGCAGGTTGCGGTAACCGAGCATGTGACAGATGTGCAAACCCGCTTCGAGTACCCGCAAGATGTTGCCGTTGCCCAGTGGATACCACGGGTCGACGATCGAGTCCTGGCCGAAACACACGTTCATGCCGGCTTCGAGCAGCTCGTTGACTCGGGTCACGCCTCGACGTTTCGGGAAATTATCGAAGCGGCCCTGCAGGTGGATGCTCTCGGTAGGGCATGAAACGAAACTGATGCCCGAATGCCCGAGCAGACGAAACAGTTTGGCGCAGTAGGCGTTGTCGTAGGAGCCCATGGCCGTGGTGTGGCTGGCGGTGACGCGTGAGCCCATGTCGCGGCTGCGGGCTTCTTCGGCCAGCACTTCGAGAAAGCGGGAGTGCGGGTCATCGGTTTCATCGCAGTGCACGTCCACCAGGCACCCGGTGCGCTCGGCCAGGTCCATCAGGAATTTCACCGAACTGACGCCCTGATCGCGGGTGTACTCGAAATGCGGAATGCCGCCGACCACGTCGGCGCCCATGTGGATTGCTTCCTCCATCAAGTCCCGGCCGTTGCGATAGGACTCGATGCCTTCCTGGGGGAACGCGACGATTTGCATGTCCACCAGGTGTCGGCTTTCCTCGCGCACTTCGAGCATCGCTTTGAGGGCGGTCAGTTGCGGGTCGGTGACGTCGACATGGGTGCGCACGTGCTGGATGCCGTGGGCGGCCAGGTCCTGGATGGTTTTTTTGGCCCGGGTCTTGGTGTCTTCGAGAGTGATGGTTGCCTTGCGCTCGCCCCAGCATTCAATGCCTTCGAACAGCGTGCCGCTCATGTTCCAGCGCGGCTCACCCGCCGTCAGGGTGGCGTCGAGATGGATATGCGGCTCGACGAAGGGCGGGATCACCAGGTTGCCGCCGGCATCCAGATCGTCCGGCCCCAGGGTCGGTGCCTCGGTCTGGCGGGCGATGTTGCTGATCAGGCCGTTTTCCAGGTGCAACTCATGCAGGCCTTCCTGGTTGCGCAACCGGGCGTTGATGATGTGCATCAGGAGCGTCCTTTTCGATAGACAGTGACTCTACGTTAGCGCGATGGGGGCAATTTCTGCCAGCGGCATTGGGCAGCGTTACAGAAAAAAGATCGCAGCCTTCGGCAGCTCCTACAGGGACCGGCGTAGGAGCTGCCGCAGGCTGCGATCTTTTGATGTTTAGAGCGGCAAGAATCTCAGAAGCGCAGCGACAATGGCCTCGGGCGCATCTTCCTGCACCAGGTGCCCGGCGTTGGGGACCGGGTGGAATTGCGCGCCGGGAATCAGTTGCTGCAAGGCGCGCCCGCGTTCGATGGGGATCCACTGATCGTCTTCGCCCCACAGAATCTGCACCGGGCAACGAATCGTCGGGTACAGGCCCTCTGCCTCACGGGTGTAGCGTTCGTCCATCTGCGCGATCTGCCGATAGAACGCCGCTTGCCCGGGATCGCCCAGCCAGGGTTGCACGTAGGGCGCGAGTTCTTCGTCGGGGATTTCGCGTTTGATCGCTCCGCGAATATAAGTCGGCACGATGGCCCGCTGAATGTAGTCGGGCAAGCCGCTGAACGCCGCTTCATGCTGACGCACATGCTGCACAAACGGCGAACCCCAGGGCGTCAACGCCACCGGGTCGATCAGCGTCAGGCTGCGGTAATTCTTGCCGTTGAGCAGGTGCGCACGCAGGGCGGTCGCACCGCCAAAGTCATGGGCGACCATATCGGGGCAGGCCAGACCCCAGTGATCCAGCAGCTGCGCCAACAACTCGTTCTGCACCCCCAGCGAGACATCTCCATCGATTTTCTCGGACAGCCCGTAGCCGAGCAGGTCGAAGTAGTGAATGCGGTGCGTGGTGATGAAGTGCGGCGCAATCCGGTGCCATACATAAGAAGAGAAGGGCGTGCCGTGCACGAACACCAGCGGCGGACCATCACCGCGTACGGCATAGCGAACGGAGTGTCCGTTGAAGCGATAGGTTTGCGGTAATGGCCAGTCAGTCATGTGCGTGTCCTCTTGGCGGGTGCGAGCCAAAAAGCATAGGCATAAAAAAACAGCCGTTGAAGGCTGTTTTCTGTATCACTGACGAAACGCACGACCCTAATGTAGGAGCTGCCGCAGGCTGCGATCTTTTGATCTTCCAGGCCAAAGATCAAGATCAAAAGATCGCAGCCTGCGGCAGCTCCTACGGAGGCGTTCGTTTTAACTGGATCACTCGCCGCGATAGATGCAACCGCTGGTGCACGTCTCGTGGATGCGGATCGCGCTGAGTTCCGGCAGCAGGGGCTTCAGTTCCTGCCAGATGAATTTGGCCAGCACTTCGCTGGTCGGGTTTTCCAGGCCGGGAATGTCGTTCAGGTAGTTGTGATCCAGACGCTCGTACAACGGCTTGAAGATCGCCTTGATCTCCGAGAAATCGCGGATCCAGCCAGTGTGCGGATCAAGATCGCCGCTCAGGTGAATCGCCACTTTGAACGAGTGACCGTGCAGGCGTCCGCATTTGTGGCCGTCCGGGACGTGGGGCAGGCGGTGGGCGGATTCGAAGGTAAACTCTTTGAAAATTTCCACAGTGTTATCAGCTCTGTTCAGGTGGCGTTCGCCGCAGCGATTCGGGCAGGCGGCGAGTTTAACAGTTTGTCCTGACTAAAGGGTCAGCAAGCGCTCGCCAAGGCGACCGTTGGCGGCCAGTTCGAGGAATTCATCGCCCATGCGCCGGCTTTCATCCATCGCTGCACGCCAGTATTTCTGCCGGCTCGGAGCATCGCCCATGAAGCGTTTGAAGTCGTTGCGGTCCGGCAGTTTGCCGTAGGGCAGGCGCGCCAGATATTCCCTGGATGGCGCCACCAGCAGCACATTCTGCAGGCGTGCCGGGCAGGCGCGGCGCCACGGCAGGGTTTTGTCGAACCAGCCGGGAATCACCCGGTCGGTGAAGTGCGGATAGAGCACGATGTCATCGCCGCTGTAGGGCAGGTCGAGATGATAGTCCAGCAGGCCACCGTCGCGGAACGTCCCGGCGCCAGCACCAGGCAGGTCGCGCACGCCTTCCATCACCATCGGGATCGACCCCGAGGCGAGCAGGGCTTGGCGCAGATTGCCGGCGTCCAGGGCGATAAAACGCGACGGAAAGTCGTTCAGGGCATTGACCGGCGGTGCCAGGCGCGGGTCGTGGATGATCAGGCGCTCGAAGTGCCTCGACAGCCGGGCGCGGCCGCGCAGGTTATTGGCGATCACCGACGACAGGCCCAGGCCCAGGCGCCCGCGATGGTCATCGGCGAGCAAGCCGTGGCTTTTGACCACCATGATGTTCAGGCGGTAATGGGCGTTGTCGAGCAGGGCGGCATCGCGACCGTCGAGCAAATCATCGAGCATGCGCCGCGAGCTCTGGCTGATCTGCGCCATGGTCACGCCCTTGGCGAAGTTCTGCTCGGTGTAGAGGTGGCCGAGTCGGCGAATGCCTTCGGCGGCGTCCGGCAGGCAGGCACTGGCGAAGCGCCAGGAGCCCACCGAGGCACCGATCAGCGAGCGCTCCCGGGGCGCCGTCGGCAACCATTCGCCGAACAACGCCAGATCCAGCCCCTGAATCCCCAACGCCTTCGGGCCACCCGCAGCACCAGGCAAGGTGCCAACGTCGGCGGCGTGCAAACCGTTTTCACGAATGCGCGCCAGAGCACGCGGCCCGGCCTTGAGCGTCAGCGAGGGGAATTTGATGTGGATGGCGGTCATACCGGTCTCTGTGTCTGGTGAGCGGGGAATTATAATCGCGGCCGAAGCATTCAATGTAGGAGCTGTCGAAGGCTGCGATCTTTTGATCTTCGGCAGCTTCATGGACGCCCAAAATCAAGATCAAAAGATCGCAGCCTTCGGCAGCTCCTACAGTGGGGTTCTATTCTGTGGCCAATGATGGCAATTCAGTTTCAATTAAGTTCATATCGCTATGGTGGCCCCCGTAGGCAATACCTAAAAGAATACGGAGACACCCATGAAAACCCTGACTGCCCTGTTCACTGCGTCCATCATCACCCTCACCGCCAGCATCGCCCACGCGCGCGATCTGGGGCCGGATGAAGCCTTGAGGCTGCGCGACGCTGGTACCATTGTGTCTTTCGAGAAGCTCAATGCCACCGCACTGGCCAAACACCCGGGCTCCACCGTCACCGAAACCGAGCTGGAAGAAGAGTACGGCAAGTACATCTACCAGATTGAACTGCGCGACCCGCAGGGCATCGAGTGGGATCTGGAATTAGACGCTGTCAGCGGGCAGGTTCTCAAGGATCATCAGGATTCGTAATGACACTGCTTTCCTTTACAAAACGGCGCGCCAGCCGTCGACTCGGGCTGGCGCTATTGGTTTTTTGCTCGGTGGTCATGGCCCGCGACCTGGATCAGGACGAGGCGCTGCGCCTGCGCCAACAAGGTGTGATCCTGCCGCTTGAGCAGTTATTGCAGCAGGCGCTGGACCGCTATCCCGGTGCCAAACTGCTGGAAGCCGAGCTCGAAGAGAAGCACGACACCTATATTTATGAAGTCGAGTTGCTCACCACCGAAGGCGTGGTGCGCGAGCTCGATCTTGAAGCCGCCACCGGCCGTTTATTGAAAGACAAGGAAGATTGATCGATGCGTTTGCTTCTGGTGGAAGACCACGTGCCCTTGGCCGACGAACTGTTGGCCGGCCTCAATCGCCAAGGGTATGCGGTGGACTGGCTGGCCGATGGTCGCGACGCGGTGCATCAAGGCAGCACCGAGCCCTATGACCTGATCATTCTCGACCTCGGTTTGCCGGGGGTGCCGGGGCTTGAGGTGCTGGCCCAATGGCGCGCCGGCGGTCTGGCCACGCCCGTGCTGATCCTCACCGCACGCGGCTCGTGGGCCGAACGCATCGAAGGCTTGAAGGCCGGTGCCGACGATTACCTGACCAAACCGTTCCATCCCGAAGAGCTGCACCTGCGCATTCAGGCGTTGTTGCGCCGCTCCCATGGCCAGGCCAATCAACCGACGCTCAAGGCCGCAGGGTTGCATCTGGATGAAGGGCGCCAATGCGTGATCCGCGACGGTACCGAGATCCAGCTCACTGCCGCCGAGTTCCGCTTGCTGCGTTATTTCATGCTGCACCCCGAGCAAATCCTCTCCAAAAGCCACCTCGCCGAACACCTCTACGATGGTGAAACCGAGCGCGACTCCAACGTGCTGGAAGTCCACGTCAACCACCTGCGGCGCAAGCTTGGCAAGACAGTTATCGAAACCCGTCGCGGCCAGGGTTACCTGTTCGGCGGGCAAGCGCGGTGAGGTCGATCCAGCGGCGCTTGAGCCTGGGCCTGATCAGCGTGATGGTGATTGTCGGCCTGATCCTGGCGCAAACCAGTCTGTGGTTATTCGAAATGGGTTTGCAGCGCTACCTCGAAGCCGGGTTGCGCAACGACAGCGAGAACCTGCTGGTGGCGCTGGTGCGTGGCCCACAGGGTTTGCAGCTGGATGAACGACGCCTGTCACCGGCCTATCAGCGGCCGTTTTCCGGGCACTATTTCCGTATCGATTTTGCCGACAGCCATTGGCGTTCCCGTTCGTTGTGGGATCAGGAACTGCCGCGCCTCGACCATCCCGGCCTGCACAGCAATCTGCAATTGGGGCCGGAAGGGCAGCAGTTGCTGGTGCTGCGTTCGGACTATCGGCGCCTCGGTCAGTCGATCTCCATCAGCGTGGCCCAGGATTACACGCCCGTGCGCGAAAGCTTCCAGCGCATGCAGCAGGTGGGGCTCGGATTGGGGCTGGCGGGGTTGTTGCTGATTCTGTTGTTGCAACGGATCACCGTGCGCCGCGCCTTGCGTCCACTGGAAAAGGCCCGTGAGCAAATCGCGCAACTGCAACAGGGCCAGCGCTCGCAACTTGATGAGCAGGTACCGGTGGAACTGGAGCCGCTGGTGGCCCAGATCAACCACCTGCTGGCCCACACCGAAGACAGTCTCAAGCGCTCGCGCAATGCGCTGGGTAATCTCGGCCACGCTTTGAAAACTCCGCTGGCGGTGCTGTTGAGCCTGGCCTCGAGCGAGCAACTCGACGCGCACCCGCAACTGCGCAAGGTGCTCAAGGAGCAGCTGGAGCAGGTGCAGCAGCGGCTCAATCGTGAACTCAATCGGGCACGTTTGTCCGGCGATGCACTGCCGGGTGCGTTGTTTGATTGCGACGCCGAACTGCCGGGGTTGTTGGCAACGTTGAACATGATTCACGGCGAGCATCTGAACTTGAGCTATCGCGCCCCGTTGGGGCTACAACTGCCGTGGGATCGTGAGGACCTGCTGGAGCTGCTCGGCAACCTGCTGGATAACGCCTGCAAATGGGCGGATGCCGAAGTTCGGTTGAGCGTGGTGGAAACCGCCGATAGCTTTGAGCTTAGTGTCGAAGATGACGGGCCGGGCATTCCCGAAGACCGCCGTGATCAGGTGTTCAGTCGCGGCACACGTTTGGATGAACAGACCGATGGGCATGGTCTGGGCCTGGGCATCGTGCGCGATATCGTCGACACCTGGGGCGGGGTTTTGCGCTTGGAAGAAAGCGAGTGGGGCGGGCTGAACGTGCTGATCGAACTACCAAAACGCAGCTAAAACCACACCACAAAAACCTGTAGGAGCGAGCAGGCTCACTCCTACATTGGTTTGTGTTGTGCCCGATTCAGGTGTGATGAATCTCCCGATCCTTGGTTTCCGGCATGAAGAAAATCCCCAGGACCGCCGTCATGACCGCGATCACAATCGGATACCACAACCCGTAATAGATATCCCCAGTGGCCGCGACCATAGCGAAGGCCACCGTCGGCAGGAAGCCGCCGAACCAGCCGTTGCCGATGTGATAGGGCAGTGACATCGAGGTATAGCGGATGCGCGCCGGGAACAGTTCAACCAGCCAAGCGGCGATCGGGCCATACACCATGGTCACGTAGATCACCAGGATGGTCAGGAGCAGCAGCACCATCGGGTAGTTGGTCTTGGCCGGGTCTGCCTTCTCGGGGTAACCGGCCTCTTTCAGTGCGGTAGCTAGGGTGGCGGTGAAGGCGTCGTTCTGAGCCTTGAAGTCGGCGGCCGGCATGCCGGTGCCTTCGAAGCTCTGGATGACTTTGTTACCAATGCGCACTTGCGCCACGGTACCCGGCTCGGCTTTCTCGTTTTTGTAGGGGATCGCCCGTTTGGCCAGCACGGTCTTGGCCAGGTCACAGGAACTGGTGAATTTGGCCTTGCCCACCGGGTCGAACTGGAACGAGCACTGGTCAGGATTGGCGACCACAGTGACCGGGTTTTTCTCCTGGGCAATGAACACGTCGGGGTTACCGTACTGCGTCAGTGCATGGAAGATCGGGAAGTAGGTCAGCGCCGCCAGGATGCAGCCGGCCATGATGATCCCTTTGCGGCCGATGCGGTCCGACAGGCTGCCGAAGATGACGAAGAACGGTGTGCCGATCAGCAGCGAGCCGGCAATCAGCAGGTTGGCGGTCTGAGCGTCGATCTTCAGCGTTTGCAGGAGGAAGAACAGCGCATAGAACTGCCCGGTGTACCAAACCACAGCCTGGCCGGCTGTACCGCCGAGCAGGGCCATGATCACGATTTTCAGGTTGTCCCAGCGGGCGAAGGATTCAGTTAGAGGTGCCTTGGACGACTTGCCTTCAGCCTTCATTTTCAGGAACACCGGCGACTCGCTGAGTTGCAGGCGGATGTACACCGAGACGATCAGCAGCAGGATCGACAGCAGGAACGGAATCCGCCAGCCCCAGGCTTCGAAGGCTTCAGTGCCCAGGATGGTGCGGCAGGCGAGGATCACCAGCAGCGACAGAAACAGGCCGAGGGTCGCGGTCGTCTGAATCCACGAGGTGAAGAAACCGCGTCTGCCTTTCGGTGCATGTTCGGCCACATAGGTTGCCGCACCGCCGTACTCACCGCCCAGGGCCAGGCCTTGCAACAGGCGCAGGGTGATCAGAATGATCGGCGCCGCCACCCCAATAGTCGCGTACCCGGGCAGGAAACCCACCACCGCGGTGGAGACACCCATGATCACAATGGTGATGAGGAAGGTGTGTTTGCGCCCGATCATGTCGCCCAACCGACCGAACACAATCGCCCCGAACGGCCGCACGGCAAAGCCTGCGGCGAAGGCGAGCAAAGCGAAGATGAAGGACGTGGTTTCGTTGACGCCGGCGAAGAAGTGCTTGGCGATGATCGCGGCGAGGGAGCCATACAGGTAAAAGTCGTACCACTCGAAGACGGTGCCCAACGACGAGGCAAAGATGACCTTGCGCTCCTCCTTGGTGATCCCGTGGTTGGGCGCGCTGCCCGTGGTTGTGTTGTCGATTGCCGCCATGAGTTTTCTCCGTTGTTCTTGTTTTAGGCCGGAGCACCTCTCAATTTTTGCCGTACCCGGGCCCTGGGACACAGACTGACGGCCTCGCATCGCTGCAAGGTTTCATGAAGCATAATCGGCTTTGGGTAGATATCCACTCGCCATCATTGAGTCTGGCAGCGATGGACATTAAAGAACGGTAGGAGCGAGCCTGCTTGCGATAGCGCTGTATCAGACACATTTGATACTGAATGTGTCACCGCCATCGCCAGCAGCCTGGCTCTCACAGGGGAGCAGTGGGAGTTAAACGCGGAACTGGTCCATCAACCCCTGCTGATGGTTGGCCAGGCAGTTAAGCGACTGGCTGACCCGTGCCGATTCATTGGCCTGCCCCGACAGCGACTCGGTCACGTCGCGGATAGTCGCCACGTTGTTGTTGATCTCCTCGGCCACCGCGCTTTGCTCTTCGGCTGCGCTGGCGATTTGCAGGTTCATGTCGCTGATCACGGTCACTGCGTCGCCGATCTGCCGCAGCGCCGTCACGGCCTGCCCAACCTGTTCGACGCTGCCTTGGGCCTGGCGATGGCTGTTGCCCATCGAGCTGACCACGTCCTGGGTGCCGGTTTGCAATTGCTCGATCACCAGGCGGGTTTCCTCGACGGACTCCTGGGTGCGCCGCGCCAGGTTGCGCACTTCATCGGCGACCACCGCAAAACCACGCCCGGCCTCACCGGCACGGGCTGCTTCGATAGCGGCGTTGAGCGCCAACAGGTTGGTCTGTTCAGCGATGGCGCGGATCACTTCGAGCACCGAACCGATCTTCTCGCTGTTGGCGGCCAGGCCTTCGACCTGGACCATCGCCGCGCTCATGTCGGCAGCAAGATTGTCGATGCTGGCGGTGGTGCGGTCGATCACGGTCAAGCCTTGACGGGTCGCCTGATCGGCATCCCGCGCCGCTTGTGCAGCTTGCGCGGCGCTGCGGGCTACGTCCTGGGCGGTGGCGCTCATTTCGTGGGACGCGGTCGCCACTTGATCCACCTGACGGTATTGCTGCTCCATGCCGGCGCTGGTCTGAGTCGCGATGGCGGACGATTGGTCCGCCGTGCTGCGGGCGTCCTGCACCGAGCGTTTCACTTCGGCGATGATCGGTTGCAACTTATCGAGGAAGCGGTTGAACCAGCCCGCCAATTGGCCCAGCTCATCCTTTTTGTCGTAGGCCAGGCGGCGGGTCAGGTCACCTTCGCCGCTGGCGATGTCTTCGAGCATGTGCGCCACGCCAAGGATCGGTTTGGTCACGCTGCGCGCCATCAGCCACACCAGCACCAGCCCGATCAAAGCGGCAAGCACACCCAGCCCCAGCTCGGTCAGGGTGCCGGCGGTGTTGCTGTCATCCAGTTGCTTTTTCAGGGCTTCGGCAGGGCCGACCAACACCTTTTCCGGAACATCGAGCAAGACGCCCCAGGATTTGCCACCGGGAATCGGCTGGAAGGGCGACAACACCTTGAGTTGCTGTTGGCTGTGCAGGCTGGCGGTCTTGCTGCTGGTGGCGAGCGTGCGCATCAACTCGGCGCCGTTGGCCGGGTCGAGTGCTTCCAGGCGCTGGCTGAGTTTGCCAGCGTCCGGGCTGTAACCGGCGAGCAGGCCGGCGGGGCTGACAATGCTGACGCTGGTCTGGCCGTCGTAGAGTTTCTTGCTGGCGCTCTGGCTTATCGTCTGCAGGCTGTTGAGGTTGATGTCCACCGATAGCGAAGCGATCACTTTTCCGTTGACCATCAGCGGGAAAACGATGCTGGTCATCAGCACCTTCTGGCCGTCGATCACGTAGAAGTAGGGTTCGATCACGCAGGGCTTGAGGCTGGTGCGCGGGCAAGTGAACCAGGCGTTGGCGGGTTCCCCGCTGGGGCCGGTGCGGGTGTCGGTCATGTCGCTTTCCGGGAGCGCCATCGACGTCACTTTGCCCGGCGTCGGCTGCGACCAGTACAGGGCGAAACGGCCCTTATCGTTACTGCCCAGTTCGGCTTGCCCGCTGAACAGTTCATCCTTGCCGTCCAGCCCGTTGGGTTCAAATACCAGGGACAGACCGAGCAATTCCGGATTGGCTTGCAGGGCCGATTTGACCTGGCGGGTCAGGTCTTCGCGCAAGTCGAAGGCATCAAGAAAGCGCTTCTCGGCCTGGTCACGCAGGAATAGCACCTGACGGGAAAATCCATGGCCGTATTGATAGGCGTCCATGAACTGCTGGCGAATGACCAGTGCCTGGTTTTCACCCTGGGACTCGATCCGCGCCTGCGCCGCTTCATTCAGCATCTCCATGCTCGAGGCTTTCACCAACGCGGAGCTGTGCTCCATGCGGTACAGCGAAAGACCCACCAGCAGGGTCACGATGCCCGCCAGGCACAGCCCGGCCAGCAGGGTGATTTTCCATTGAATGGAAAGTTGTCTGAGCGACATGTGGACGTCCTTATTCGATAAATATCTGAGACTTTGCACTGTAACGGCTGCCATCTGGCTTTCTTTACGCGCCCCCCAAAATATCGAATCCCCCTGTAGGAGCTGCCGAAGGCTGCGATTTTTTGATTTTTACGTCCTCAGCGGCGTTGAAGATCAAGAGATCGCAGCCTTCGGCAGCTCCTACGTGGGCAAGTGTTGGCTTTGACAAGGGAGGCCTGCTGCGGCAAAGTGCGCGCCCTTCTAATAAGACCCATTCTTCAATCCGCTGGCGGCTGATGCAGACGCCCGGCCGGACTCTTTTCGCTTGTCTGGAGTAACGAAATGAATGCAGTAATTGCCGCGGTCGGCATCATGCTGATACTCAGCCTGTCCCGCGTGCATGTGGTGATCGCGCTGATCGTCGGTGCGCTGGTGGGTGGTTTGACCGGCGGTCTGGGTATCGACGCGACCCTCAAAGCCTTCAACAGCGGCCTCGGCGGTGGGGCGACCGTGGCGTTGTCCTACGCGCTGCTCGGCGCATTCGCAGTGGCGATTGCCAAGTCCGGCATGGCCCACGCCCTGGCCGACAAGGCCCTGGCAATGGTCGATCGCCAGCACGCCACCGGCGGTGGCCAGGTCAAGTGGCTGTTGATCGGCCTGCTGTGGGTGGTGGCCATCGCCTCGCAGAACATCTTGCCGATACATATCGCCTTCATTCCCTTGCTGGTGCCGCCGCTTCTTTATGTACTGACCAAGTTGCAACTGGATCGCCGGTTGATCGCTTGCGTCATCACCTTCGGCCTGATCACCCCGTACATGTTCCTGCCCGTGGGTTTCGGCAACATCTTCCTCAATGAAATCCTGCTGGCCAACGTGGCGCGCAGCGGCGTGGACATCAGCGGCATCAACGTCACCCATGCCATGGGCATTCCGGCGCTGGGCATGGTCGCGGGTTTGCTGATCGCGTTCATCAGCTACCGCAAAAAGCGTGTCTACGACCTGACAAAAATCGAGCAGGTCGAGCAGGTGGCGGTGCAATACAACCCGATGAGCCTGCTGGTGGCGGGTGTGGCGATTGCGGCGGCGTTCATCGTTCAGTTGCTGCTGGACTCGATGATCATCGGTGCGCTGGTGGGCTTCCTGATTTTCTCGGTGTCGGGCATCGTCAAATGGCGTGACACCGACGACCTGTTCACCGAAGGCATGAAGATGATGGCGATGATCGGCTTCATCATGATCGCCGCGTCGGGGTTTGCCGAAGTGATGAAGGCCACCGGTGAGGTGCAAACGCTGGTCGAATCGTCGGCGGCGTACATCGATCACAGCAAGGGCATCGGTGCCTTGTTGATGTTGCTGGTGGGCTTGCTGGTGACCATGGGCATCGGCTCGTCGTTCTCCACGGTGCCGATCCTGGCGGCGATTTTTGTGCCGCTGTGCGTGCAGCTGGGCTTCAGCCCGATCGCCATCGTGTGCATCGTCGGCACCGCCGGCGCCTTGGGTGACGCCGGTTCGCCAGCCTCGGACTCGACCCTCGGCCCAACCTCCGGCCTGAACATCGACGGCCAGCATCACCACATCTGGGACACCGTGGTCCCGACCTTCCTGCACTACAACCTGCCGCTGCTGGCGTTTGGCTGGGTGGCCGCGATGGTCCTCTGATTTAAAGACGCCCTTGTAGCAGCTGGCGAATCCTGCGTTCGGCTGCGCAGCAGTCGTGAAACCAGAACACGCTGAGTATCAGCAAAACCGTGCGTTCAGGGTTTACGACTGCTGCTCAGCCGAACGCCGCCTGCGGCAGCTGCTACAGGTTCGTGCAACGTATTCAACTTTTGACCCGGCGTGCCGTTAAAGGCTTTACCCACGCCAACAAAATCAAAAGAGTGAACGTCATGCGCATGAGCCTGAAGGCTAAAGTCCTGTCCCTTGCCGTCCTCCCGGTGTTGCTCTTCGCGCTGGTCATCAGCCTGACCACGTTGTTCATCCTGCAAGGCCAGGCCCGCCAGGAGGTCGTGGAAACCCGCGAGCGCCTGCTCAGCGATGCCAAGGCCACCCTGCAAAGTTACGTTGCCGTGGCCATGACCACCATCAAGCCGCTGTACGATGCCGCCGCGCAAGGCGATGACGCGGCGCGGGCGCAGGCGATCAAGTTGCTGTCGAACATCACCTACGGCAAGGACGGTTACTTCTTCGGCTACGACTCCAACACCGTGCGCCTGTTCAAGGCCAAAGACCCGGAAGGCGTGGGCAAAAGCTTCAAGGACAACCGTGATCCGAACGGCGTCTACGTCAACCGCGACCTGGTGAAAGTCGCCCAGGACGGTACGCACTACCTGCAATACAGCTCGCCGTTGCCAGGCAACAATCAAGTGCTGGTGCCCAAGCTCGGCTACACCGAGTACCTGCCAAAGTGGGACATGGCGGTCGGTACGTCGGTCAACCTCGACGGCATCGAGGCGCAAGTGGCGGTGGTCGAGGCCAAGGTCCAGGAGCGCATGCAAGGCGTGGTGCTGAGCATCGTCGGTGTGGCCGTGGTGGTGCTGTTGCTGATCGCGGCAGCCGGGATGCTGCTGGCCAACACGATTCTGCGTCCGCTGAACCTGATGAAAGCCAACCTCGACGACATCGCTGCGGGCGAGGGTGACCTGACCCGTCGCCTGACCATCACCAGCCAGGATGAGCTGGGCGAACTGGCTGGGTCGTTCAACCGCTTCGTCGACAAGATTCATGGCCTGGTGCGCCAGATCACTGAAATGACATCGCAATTGACCGGGCTGGTGACTCAGGTGTCTGAACAGGCCAACCGTTCGGACCAGGCCATGGAGCGCCAGCGTCACGAGACCGATCAGGTCGCCACGGCGATCAACGAGATGTCCGCCGCCGCTCAGGAAGTGGCCAAGAGTGCGCAAAATGCCGCAGTGGCCGCCCAGCAGACCGACGAAGAAGGCCAAGCCGCCAAGCGTGTGGTGGCCGGCAGTATCGTCAAGATTCATGCGTTGGTGGACGACATTCGCAGCAGCGGTGTGTCGCTCGATAGCCTGCAAAAAGACGTGTCGTCGATTGTCAGCGTGCTTGGGGTGATCCGCTCGATTGCCGAGCAGACCAACCTGTTGGCGCTCAACGCCGCCATCGAAGCGGCCCGTGCAGGCGAGGCCGGGCGTGGCTTTGCGGTGGTGGCCGACGAAGTGCGGGCACTGGCCAGCCGTACGCAGATCAGCACCCAGGAAATCCAGGGCATGATCGACCGTTTGCAGGCCGGCACCCAGTCGGCGGTGGAAGCCATGCGTCGTTCCAGCGAGGCCGGCGACGGTACGTCGGCGCAGGCCAACGAGGCGGGCGCCTCGCTCGACACCATGGCGCAGCTGATCGCCACCATCAATTCGATGAACGCGCAGATCGCCAGCGCTGCCGAAGAGCAAACAGCGGTGGCTGAAGAGATCAACCGAAGCGTGCATCAGATTGCGGTGGCGGTGGATAACGTTGCCGATGAAACCCAACTGGGCGCGCAAACCTCACGCAGCCTGGCAGACCTGGGGCAGCGGTTGGGTGGGCTGGTCGGACAATTCCGAATCTGACGCGCAGTGCATTTCTTGTAGCAGCTGGCGCAGCCAGCTGCTACAGGGGCCGTGGGTCAGGGTCTGTCCCAGTACGGCACTTCGCCGAAACACTCGACAAAGTAGTCGATCACTGTCCTGACCTTCACTGACAGGCGCCGGCTGCCGGGCCAGAGCACGGCAATCTGTTGCGGCTCCAGGCTGTTGGACACCTGATAGTTGCCCAACACCGGCACCAGCGAGCCGTTGCGCACCGCCTCACCAATCAACCACGACGGAAACATCACCAGGCCCAAGCCCTGTTCGGCGGCTTGCGTCAGGGTGTCGGCGTGATTGCCGGTGATCGGTCCCTTCACCGAATACGGCACCCACGGCTGCGTGCCTTTGCGGAAAAACCAGCGTTGCAGGCCGGACACGCCTTTGTAGGCCAGGCACTGGTGTTTGGCGAGGTCGTCAGGGTGCTGCGGCGTGCCGTGCCGCTCCAGGTAGGCCGGGCTTGCGGCGACCTGAAAACGTTGGGGCGCGAGAATCCGCGCTTGCATGCTGGAGTCGTGCAGCGGGCCGATGCGAAACAGCAGGTCCGCACCTTCCTGTAACGGTGCGACGTAGCTGTCGGTTTGCTGGATATCCAGTTGCAGCTTCGGATAGCGCGCGCACAGTTGCCCCAGCCATGGCGTCAGGTGCCGCTGGCCGAAGACCACCGGCGCATTGATACGCACCAGCCCACTCGGTTCGCTTTGCTGTTCTTGCAACGCTTGTTCGGCTTCTTCCAGTTGCACCAGCACCAGCCGCGCGTGATCTCCCAGCAATCGACCTGCTTCAGTGGGCGTGACGGCGCGGGTGTGGCGGTAGAGCAATTGCTGGCTGAGGGCTTGTTCCATCAATTGGATCTGGCGGGAAATCGAAGAGGGCGCCACACCTTCGCGGCGCGCGACTTCGGAAAAACTGCCGTGGTCGAGCACCGCGACAAACAGCCGAAGCGCCTTGAATCCCAATTCGTTAAGGCCGTGCATGGTGAATCCTGCTGTGCGAATTACGCAAAAGTGTTGTCCGGATGCTCCCATTTATCGCACAGCTTTGCCAACCGATAATGCGCGCCATGTTTCCTTGAACGGAGTTTTTCTGATGCAGTCTTCCTCTCTCGATAATGTTGGCGCAGTGGCGGCACCGACCCGGCCAGGGTTGCGGTTGTTGCTGCTGCCACTGGTGATTCTGGCCGGCATGGGCCTTTCCGTGGAGGCCGGTTTGCTCGGGCCGCTCGGCGTGCAGGTGGGGCATTTGTCGGCAACCCTGAGCATTTTCGGGGTCGGCTCGGCCATTCTGTTTTTGCTGTTGCTGCTCAGTGGGCCGCAAAAGGGCCCAGCCCTGAGCGAGCTGCCGCGCTGGCAATTGGTGGGTGGTTTTCTCGGGCCGATTTATGTGGTGGTGCTGACGCTGGCGACGCCGCACATTGGTATTGCGATGACGATGATCGCGATCCTGTCGGGGCAGGTCGGTAAAAGTGTGCTGATCGACCATTTCGGCTGGTTCGGCGCGCCACGTAAAAAGGTTAACGCTGAACGCTGGTTGGCCTTGCTGCTGATTGTTGCGGCACTTGTTCTGATTGCTCGGGGGTAATGATGAGTCTGATTATTTTGTTGGTGGTGGTCGTGGCGGCCGGTGCGGTGTTGAGTGTGCAGGCGGCGATCAATGGGCGTCTGGGTGAAACGGTCGGCGTGTTGCGCAGCAGTCTGCTGACGTTTGTGGTGGGGACCGTGGTGACGGGGTTGTTGATTGTATTTTTTGAACCGGCTCATGCGGTGGGGTTGCTGGATATGCCGAAGTGGCAGCTCAGCGGGGCGTTGTTTGGCGTGGTCTACATGATGGTCATGGTCGGGGCGGTGCCGCGGGTGGGTACGGCGGTGGCGACGGTGGCGGTGATTGTCGGGCAGTTGGGGATGGGGATGCTGATCGATAATTTTGGCTGGCTGGGGAATCCGGCGATTGAGTTGTCGGGGAGTCGGGTGGTGGCGATGGGGCTTTTGGGGTTGGCCCTGGTGTTCATGTATCGCAGTAGTTGTCGTCCTGCTGTGGCTGGGTGACCTTGGCGGCCTCTGGGCCGACCAGGCTCTTGGTTGTTGGAGTACATATCCGTTGCTGCGGTAACGGCGGCTTAGGGTTTCGCCCTTACGGCGACTCACTTTTTTACAAGCGCCTAAAAAAGTAAGCAAAAAACGCTTGCCCCTTACGTTCGGCCCCTCGCTAAGGCTCGGTGTTCCTTCGCTCCGGCGTTCATCCGGGGGCATCGCCTCCGGTTGGCTTCGCTTCAACCTCCTCTCGATGTGTGCGGCTACGCCGCACGGCGCTACGCGCCCACCCCCGGATGAACGCCTCCACTCAGCCTGCCGAGGGGGCGGGTGGATCAAGATCAAAAGCGGCAGGCGAGCTAACGCTCGGCCTGTTGAGTGGTGAGGAGCGGCGCGGTGTGGGCTGCTCTGCTTTTGCTCTTCTGTGGGAGCCAGCCTGCTGGCGATGGCGGCCTTGTAGCCGACCAATCTCTCCCTGATGCCCCCATTCCAACTGTGCCAGCCTGCTGGCGATGGCTATCAATATCTCCCAGCTCTCCCCTCCATCAACTCCTACACTGGTTAAACGGGCTTCTACCCAGCCCCCGACGTCCACCAAAAAAGGAGTCAGCTCCATGTCCGATGACCGTACCTGTGACTGTCCGAAATGCAATTGCAAGCTCGGCGAGCATCCGATCGTGCGTCACGGCAAGCACTATTGTTGTGAGGCCTGCGCCAAGCATCACGAACACGGTGAAGAATGCAGTCATCAAGGCTGCAAGTGCGCTCACTGACGATACTGTTCTGCACACGGAAAAGTGGAGCCTGGTCGGCTCCACGTTTCAGTCGGATGCTAATTCGCCGGCCGCCATTTGACGTTTTCCACGCCGAATTTCTCCGCCATCGGTTTGCTGGTCTTTTGCACTTTTTCGCGGCCGAAGCGCGGGATTCGCCCGACGCCGGCGTCGCAGCTTGCCCAATGCCAGGCTTCGGCGTTATCCATCTTTTCCAGACGGATAATGAAAGACTTGGGTGCGCCATGAAGGGTGTACTCGATGACGAAAAGTTTTGCGTTGTTCATAAAGCCCTAGATCCTCCCTGTTGTATTAGAGGGATCGCACGCCTCTCGGAAAATTCATTCGGATTGGCGGACGGTGACGATCGCTGGCGGTGAGTGGGGGGCCTCGTTACCATGAAGCCTTCGCCAACCCCAATGAACGTTGATCATGGCCCTCGCTGCCCCACCAGATCTGACCGATACCGATGTGCCCGTGCAACCGCTGGCGCGGACGTATCCGCGTGGGTTGTTCATCGAGCCCCATGAGCATGTCTGGGGGCAGTTGTTGTATGCGATGAGCGGGGTGATGTGGGTCGAGACGCCCCACGAGGCCCTGGTGGTTCCGCCGCAGCGGGCGGTGTGGTTGCCGCCGGGGGTGCCCCACGGGATTCGGGTGGTGTCGGATCTGCAAATGCGCAATATCTACCTGCGCCCGTCGCTGGCAGCCACGCTTGATGAAAGAGTGCAGGTGATAGAGGTTGGCGGGCTGCTGCGCGAGCTGATCGTCAGTCTGGTGGAGCAGGGCGATGAGGGAGCCCCCGACTACTACGAGGCGCTGGTCGGGTTGGCGTTGCTGGAGCTCAAGCGGGCCAGGCGGTCGTTGTTGAAAATCCCCTTGCCGGACGATTCCGACCGGCGCCTGATGAATCTGTGCCAGGCAGTGATGGCCGCGCCGTCGCTGGATATTCCTTTCGAACAGCACGCGGAAAACGCCGGCGCCAGCGTGCGCACGCTGGCGCGGTTGTTCAAGGACGGTTTGGGCATGGGCTTCGCCGAGTGGCGGCGGCAGGTGCAGTTGGCGACAGCGGTGGCCGAGTTGATTCAGGGCGTGCCCGTCAGTGCGATTGCCCGCGAGTTGGGTTATTCACCCAGCAGTTTCAGCGACATGTTCCGCCGGGCGCTGGGTGTCGCGCCTTCGCAATATTCAGCGAGCCAACCCCAGCCATAACGGAAAGCCCTGTAGCAGCTGCCGAAGGCTACGTCCGGCATGGTTTGGCCGAAAATCAGAAGCACTTGGCCGATGTTCGCGGTCAGCCCTCTCTAGACTTCAGGCTTACCTCAACGGCCCTCGGAGTCTGCCATGAGCTATCTCATTTCTCTGGTTATCGGTCTGGGTGTCGGCCTTCTGTACGGCGCTCTGGATTTTCGTTCGCCCGCGCCACCGGCCATTGCGCTGGTCGGGTTGCTCGGCATGCTTGCCGGCGAAAAAATCTGGCCGATGGGCCGACAGCTGGTGGCTGGCTGGATTTCCTGAACCCCCTTCGTCTACTTGATGGATACCCTGATGAAAGCATTGCAGTTCGATAAAACCGGCGACCTTTCGGCCCTGCGCTACGTTGACGTGGCGACCCCTGTTCCCGGTGCCGATGAGGTGCTGGTGGAGATCAAGGCCGCCGGCCTCAACCCCAGCGATGTGAAGAATGTTCTGGGGCGTTTTCCCTACACGACGCTGCCGCGCATTCCCGGTCGTGATTTCGCCGGGGTCGTCGTCGAGGGGCCGCAGGCGCTGCTCGGTCAGGAGGTCTGGGGCACGGGGCGCGAGCTGGGGTTCTTTGCCGATGGCTCCCATGCGCAATTCGTCAAACTGCCGGCCAATGGCGTGGCACTTAAACCGACGCACTTGAGTTTCGCCCAGGCCGCCAGCCTCGGCGTGCCTTACACCACCGCATGGGATGCACTGGAGCGCAGCCTGGTGACCGCGCAAACCCGTTTGCTGGTGATCGGTGGCGGGGCAGTGGGCAGTGCGGCGTTGGCGTTGGCCAAGGTGCGTGGCGCTCAGGTGCTGGCGGCCGCGCGGCGGCCGGAGCAGCTCAAGGACTTGCAGGCCCAGGGTTATCAGACCCTGCAATTGGATAAACCCGAAGATCTCGGCGCACAAGTCAATGCCGTATTCACCGGTGGCGCTGACGTGATTTTCGACACCACTGGCTTTTGGTTGCCGGCATCCGTTGCGGCGTTGGCCACCTTTGGCCGTATTGCGATCATCGCCGCGCCGGTGGACGGCATGGTGCAGTTACCGGCACTGGCGCTATATCGCAAGGGAGGCTCAGTGGTAGGCATTAACTCGCTGCTATACGGCGTGCAGGCCTGTGCGGCGATGCTCGATCAGTTCGGCCAGTTCTTCGATCAGGATTTGCTGCCGTTGCCCACGGGGTTGTTCGAGTCGCCATTGGCTGACGGGGTTGAGCGTTATGCGGAGGTCAATCAGGGGCGAGGTGAGAAAGTCATTTTGTTGCCTTGAGGGTATCGCCCCGTAGGCGCTGCCGACGGCTGCGATCTTTTGTTTTTGCGTTGGTAAATTCAAAAGATCGCAGCCTCGTTACACTCGTCAGCTCCTACAGGACATGCATTTGTAATGGGCGCGATTCCTGTGACTAACACAAAAGTGATAGCACTATTTGATAGGTGTTCATCCGGGAGCTTCTACTAACGTGTGTCAGGAGTGATACGGTTTTTGGGTCGTAGCAGTTCTGACAGTGCTTAACATTTCATCGTCATTGCTACACGCCCTTCATGGATTGGAGTGGTTTCGCCACGAAAGGAGTTCCCCGTGGAAGCAAGGTTTGGTGTCGCCCTCGTTTCACGTTTTTCCCCACTTTCCCTTGCTGTGCATCTGAGCGTCGCGGGACTGCTGTTCGGCGGGGTGAGCGCACCGGCGTTGGCGACCTGCTCTACGGCAGGCTCCACCGTGACCTGTACCGGCGTGCCGTCGCTGCCGCTGTTTCTCAACAACTTCTCCAGCGCCACCAGTGGCTTGACGGTCAACGTCAACAGCGGGGCGCAGATGAATGCGACCCTCGGCGGCCATGTCATGGACCTGACCGGGGTGAATATCTCCCTGAACAACTCCGGCACCCTCGACCCGGCGCTGCTCGGCCTGGTGTCGGTGTTGAGCGGAGGCGCGTTCATTGGCACCGGTGCCACCAGTACCGTCAGCATTCTCAATAACGCCAGCGGGATCATTCGCGGTACCGGGATGCTGCTCGGGCTCAACCTGACCAGCATCGGCGGCCTGGCGATTGCCGTGAACAACGCTGCCGCCGGCACCACCAGCATCACCAACAACGGCACCATCACCTCGACCGGTTTGTCGATCGGCGGCATCACCCTGGCCGACACCCCGGTGATCGGCGTCTACGGTGGCTCGCAGGTCAACATGACCAACAGCAACACCGGTGTCATCAACGGCCGGATTGCCTTCGAAACCTCGGCGGCGGGCAACACCTTCACCAACGCCGGTGCGATTACCGGCGGGGTGTCGATGGGCGCGGGGAGCACCAACACCTTCACGGCCGTGACCGGCTCCAGCGTCAGCGTCGGTGACGGCGTGCAGATCAGCGTCGGCCTTGGTGGTCTGGTCAATATCAACCTTACTTTCGCCCCGACTGGTACGGTGGATGGCGGTGCGGGGGGGACTAACAGCCTGATCCTGCAAAACACCAGCGGGGTCGGCGGCGGTATCGCCGAGACTGGCACGGCGTCGAGCGCCACCTACGTCAACTTCAGCAACCTGACCCTCAACAGCGGCACCTGGACGTTGCAGGGGCCATTGGTCAGCGGCGCGACCACGCTCAATGGCGGTATTGCCCAGTTCAACAACAACGCCACGTTCGGTAGCGGCGTGATCACGTCCAACGGCGGGGTTCTGGAGGCCAACAATGCCGGGTTGAACATCAGCAACCTGATTTCCCTCGGCGCGGGCGGCGTGACGGTGCAAGGCAACAACGCCTCCACGTTGAGCGGGGTGATCTCCGGCAGCGGTGGCCTGACCAAGCTCGGTGCAAGCCAATTGAACCTCAGCGCCGCCAACACCTACCTGGGCAATACCACGCTCAACGGCGGTACGGTGCAGGTGAGCAACAATCAGGCGTTCAGTACCGGCACCGTCAATGTCACTGGCGCGACAACGTTGAGCGCACCGGGCACGATCAGCCTGAACAACGCGATCAGCCTCGGTGGCACGTTGACGGCCGGCGGCACCGGAGCCCTGACCCTCAGCGGCTTGATCAGCGGCAGCAGCGGCCTGACCAAGACCGGAACCGGCAGCCTGACCGTCAGCGGCGCCAACAGCGGTTACAGCGGCACCACCACCCTCAGCGCCGGCAGCTTGCTGGTGACCAATAACAATTCGCTGGGCAGTGGCGCGCTGAACACCGCCGCTGGCACCAGTCTGGACAGCACCGCCAATGTGACGCTGGCCAATAACATTGGCATGACCGGCGCGCTGAACGTGCTCGGCAGCAATGCCCTGACCCTCGGCGGCGTGCTGTCGGGCACTGGCGGGATCACCAAATCCGGCAGCGCGAGCCTCACGCTGACCGGCAACAACAGCAACAGCGGCAACACATTGCTCAATGCCGGCAGCCTGTTCGTCGGCAGCAACACCGCGCTGGGCACGGGCGCACTGAATACCGTCGCCGGGACCACACTGGATGCGACTGCGGCGGTGACCTTGGCCAACGCCGTCGCAGTGACCGGGGGGCTGACCCTTGGCGGCACGCAGGCATTGGGCCTGAGTGGCGTCGTCAGCGGTGCGGGCAATCTGATCAAGAACGGCAGCGCCAACCTGAGTCTTAGCGGCAACAACACTTTCTCCGGCGGTACCGCGCTCAATGCAGGCACGCTGATTGTCGGTTCCAATACGGCGCTGGGTACCGGTGCCTTGACCACGGCGGCAGGCACCACCCTCGACGCCAGCACCGCGGTTGCGCTGACCAACGCGGTCTCCCTCGGCGGCAACCTGAACATCGGCGGCAGCGCCAACCTGACCCTGGGCGGGATTGTCAGCGGTAGCGGCGGGTTGACCAAAAACGGCTCGGCCAACCTGATTCTCAACGGCGCCAACACCTTCCTTGGTGCCGTCGCGTTGAACGCGGGTACGATCACGGCGGGTGCCAACGCGGCGCTTGGCAGCGGCAATATCACCGTGGGCGGCGTGGCAACCCTCGACAGCAATGCGGCGGTGACGCTCAACAACAGCATCATTCTCAACAACAGTCTAGGGATCGGCGGCAGCAATGCCCTGACTCTCGGTGGCGTGATCAGCGGGGCCAGCCAGCTGGTGAAAAACGGCGCCGCCAATCTCACGCTCAACGGCACCAACACCTACAGCGGCGGCACCACGCTGAATGCCGGCAGCCTGACCGTCGGCAACGGCGCGGCACTGGGCACCGGCGCCTTGACGGTAGAAGGTGCGGGCACGCTCAACAGCAGTTCGGCCGTGGCACTGAACAACAACGTCATTCTAAATGCCAACCTCACCACCGGCGGCGCCAACGCGCTGACCCTCGGCGGGGTGATCAGTGGCGGCAACGGTTTGATCAAGACCGGCGCATCGAGCCTGACGCTCAATGGCAATAACACCTACACCGGCACCACTGCGCTGAATGCCGGTTCGCTGGTCGTCGGCTCCAATACCGCCCTCGGCACCGGCACACTGAACGCCTCGAACGGCACCACGCTGGATGCCGGCACTGCCGCCGCCCTGGCGAACAACGTCAACCTCGCGGGCACACTGACCTTGGGCGGCACCAATGCACTGACCCTCGGCGGCGTGGTTGCCGGTATCGGTGGACTGACCAAGAACGGCGCTGCCGATCTGACCCTCAACGGCGCCAACACTTATTTTGGCAACACCGTGTTGAACACCGGCAAACTGACCGTCGGCAGCAACACCGCGCTGGGTTCCGGTACGTTGAACGCGGCGGCCAACACGACGCTGGACGCCAACACGGCCGTCAGCCTGAACAATGCGGTGGCGCTGGCCGGTGCCTTGAACATCGGCGGCACGGCGAATATCACCCTGACCGGTCTGGTCAGCGGCGCCGGCAGTCTGGTGAAAAACGGCGCGGCCAATCTGATTCTCAACGCCGCCAACAACTACCTAGGCGGCACCACGCTGAACGCCGGCACACTGACCGTTGGCAACAGTTCGGCGCTGGGGTCCGGTGCATTGACCGTTGCCGGCGCGGCGACACTGGACAGCAACTCGCCGCTGGTCAGCCTCAACAACGCGGTCGCCCTCAACGCCACACTGACCGTGGGCGGTACGCAAAACCTGACGCTCGGCGGCGTGGTCAGCGGCACCGGACAGTTGATCAAGAACGGCGCGGCCAATCTGACCGTCAACGGCAGCAACACCTTCAGCGGCGGCACCGCGCTTAACGCCGGCACGCTGACCCTGGGCAATGCCAGCGGTCTGGGCAGCGGCACATTGATCGTCGGTGGCGCAGCGACGCTGGATAACAGCGCCTCGTTCGGCATCGGCAATGCGATCACGCTGAACGCCGGGCTGACCGTCGCCGGCAATAACGATTTGAGTTTGAACGGCATCATCGATGGTGCCGGCAGCCTGACCAAAAACGGTCTGTCGGACCTGACCCTCGCGGGCAACAACACCTTCACCGGCGCGCTGAATATCGTCTCGGGCAGCGTCACCACCCTCAACACCAACGCCTTGGGCAACACCTCCGGCGTCAACATCAGTGCCGGTGCCGGCCTGAACCTGGGCAGCGACGCCAGCCTCGGCGCGCTGACCGGCAGCGGCAGTGTGCAACTCACCGGCAGCAACACGCTGACTGTCGGTGGCGGCAACGTCACCAGCACGTTTGACGGCGACCTCAGCGGCAGCGGCGGTCTGGTCAAGGTCGGCACCGGTACCCTGAACCTCACCGGGATCAACGGCATCACCGGCAACACCGCGATCAATGGCGGTACGCTCGATCTCAGCGGTTCGCTGGCCAGTGCTCAGGTCAACGTCAACACTGGCGGTACGCTGACCGGCACCGGTTCGGCGATTGGTAGCGTCAACGTCAATAGCGGTGGCCATCTGGCGTTGTCGTCGGGCAACCAACTGTCCGCCAGTGCTCTGACCCTGGCTGCCGGCAGCAACGTCGATGTGGCGTTGGGCACACCGTCGACCACCTCGCTGATGAACGTCGGCGGCAACCTCACTCTCAACGGTAACCTCAACGTCACCGATGCTGGCGGTTTCGGCGTCGGCGTGTATCGCCTGTTCAACTACACCGGCGCCCTGACCAACCTGGGCCTCGATGTCGCCGGCGTGCCGGTCGGTTACGGCCTCGGCGACCTGGTGGTGCAGACCGGCGTGGCCAATCAGATCAACATTCAAGTGTCGGCGCCGAACGTCAATATCCGTTACTGGGACGGCAGCCAGACCATTGCCAACGGCGTCGTTGATGGCGGCAGCGGCACATGGAATGCGGTCGGCACCAACTGGACCGATGCCAACGGTTTGGTCAATCAACCGTGGGCCGGCGATTTCGCGGTGTTCCAGGGCACCGCCGGCACTGTGACGGTGAATGGCACGCAAGCGTTCACGGGTATGCAATTCCTTACCGACGGCTACAACGTGGTCAACGGTGCGGCGGGACAACTCATGGCGGTCAACGGCACCGGCGGCACCACTTCGTTGCGCGTCGATCCGGGCGTGACCGCGACCATCAATGCCAATATCGATGGCAGCGGCATTCTCAATAAACTCGACAGCGGCACTTTGGTGCTGGGCGGTGCCAACGCCTATACCGGCGGCACGCAACTGGACGGCGGCAAGATCATCGTCGGCAGCAACACCGCACTCGGCACTGGCACGTTGACGGCGAACGCCGGCACGCAACTGGATAGCAACGCGGCGGTGACACTGGCCAACGCGGCGACACTCAACGGCAACCTCACCATTGTTGGCAGCAATGCGCTGACCCTCAACGGTGTGATTGGCGGCACGGGCGGCCTGATCAAGAGCGGCGCGGCGAACCTGACACTGGGCGGCAACAACGCCTTCCTCGGCCCGGTCGCTTTGAACGCGGGCGGCTTGGTTTTGGCGTCGAATTCGGCGCTCGGCTCCGGCACCCTGAATGCCGCTGGCGGCACCACGCTGGATGCCAGCACCGGGGTTTCGCTGAACAACGCGGTCAACCTGGCGGGCAACCTCGGCATCGTCGGCACGGCGGATCTGACGCTGGCCGGCACCGTCAACGGCGCCGGCAGCCTGAGCAAAAACGGCGCAGCCAACCTGACCCTGAGCGGCAATAACAACTTCCTCGGCGGCACCACTCTGAACGCCGGCACCCTGACCGCTGGCAGCAACTCGGCGCTGGGCCTGGGCAACCTGACCGTGGCAGGGGCCTCGGCGCTGGACAGCAACAGCGCGCTGAGCCTGGGCAACAACGTGGTGCTCAACGCCAACCTGAGCAACACCGGTACCAACAACCTGACCCTCGCTGGCGTCATCAGCGGCGCCGGCGGACTGATCAAGAACGGCGCGTCGAACCTGACCCTTAACGGCGTCAACACCTGGTCCGGTGGCACCACACTGAATGCCGGTACGCTAACCCTCGGCAGTAACGCCGCATTGGGCAGTGGCGCGCTGACGGTCGCTGGCGATGCAACCATTACTGATAACACGTCACTGGCGCTGGCCAACAACATCAACGTCAATACCAATGCCAATCTGACCATCGCCAATAACCTTGCCTTTAAGCTGGATGGCGTGATCAGCGGCAGTGGTACGTTGACCCAGGATGGCTCGGCGATACTGATTCTTACTGGCAACAACACCTTCAACGGACTGATCGATATTTTGGCCGGCGGCGTTAACACCGTTGGCAGCTCCGCACTGGGCGATAACGCCACCGTCAATCTCGCCGCCGGTACCTCGCTCGGCATCGGTGATTCGACCAGCATCGGCAGTCTGACCGGCGGCGGCAGGATTTTTATTGGTGACTTCGACATCCTGAGCATTGGTGGCAACAATCAGAGCAGCACATTCGACGGCGCTCTGCTGGACGGCATCGACCGGGGCGGGCTGACCAAACTGGGCAGCGGCACATTGACACTGACCGGCAACAACACCCTCACTGGCGACACCAACGTCAACGCCGGCACCCTGCAAGTCAACGGCTCTCTCGGCAGCGACATTGTGCTGGTCAACAACGGCGGCACCCTGGGCGGTAGCGGTACGCTGGACGGCGCGGTGACGGTGGCCGATGGCGGTCATCTGGCGGGCGTGACCGGCAGCACATTGTCCGTCGGTTCGCTGGTGTTCAACGGCAACTCCAACTTCGATGTTGGCCTCGGCACACCGGTGTCCGGTGGCGGCAATGCGTTGGTCAGCGTCGGCGGCAACCTGACCCTCGACGGTACGCTCAATGTCAGTGACATCGGCGGTTTCGGCAGCGGCGTTTATCGGCTGATCGACTACACCGGCGGCCTGACCGACAACGGCATGCTGCTCGGCACGCTGCCGGGCAGCGTCACGCCGGGTGACCTGCAACTGCAAACCGCGCTGGCCAATCAGATCAACCTGCTGGTGACGGCACCGGGTGTCACCGTGCAGTTCTGGGACGGCAACCAACTGGTCGCCAACGGTTCGGTCGATGGTGGCAGCGGCAGCTGGGGTACCGGCACCACCAACTGGACCGACGTCAACGGCACCACCAACCAAGGCTGGGCCAATAACTTCGCAGTGTTCCAGGGCGCGGCAGGTACCGTCACCGTGAATGGCGCGCAAACCATCACTGGGATGCAGTTCGTCACCGATGGCTACAGCCTGCAAAACGGCACGGCGGGTTCGCTGAACCTGGTCAACGGTTCGCTGGGCAACGCCACGGTGCGTGTCGATCCGAACGCGACGGCGACCATCGGCGTAGCGCTCAACGGTGCCGGCACCCTCGGCAAGTACGACACCGGCACCCTGGTGCTCAATGCCGCCAACGGCTACACCGGGGGCACCGCGCTCAATGGCGGCAAGATCGTGGTCGGCAACAACGCCGCCCTCGGCACCGGCGTTTTGACTGCCGCTGCCGGCACGGCGCTGGACAGCAACAGCGCGGTTACCCTGGCCAACGATGTGGTGCTCAATGGCGGCTTGAACGTTGCCGGCTCCAACGCCTTGACCCTCGACGGTGACGTCAGCGGCAGTGGCAGTCTGATCAAGACCGGCGCTTCGAGCCTGACCCTCAATGGCAGTAACACCTACAGCGGCGGCACCCAGCTATCCGACGGGACGCTGATCCTCGGCAACAACAGCGCGATCAGCAGTGGCGCCCTGAGTGTGCTCGGCAACGGCACACTCGACAGCACGTCGGCGCTGCAACTGGCCAATGCCATCAACCTCGGCGCGCAATTGACCCTCGCCGGCAATCAAAACACCAGCCTGATCGGCGCGATCACCGGCAGCGGCAGCCTGGTGAAAAACGGCGCGGGTGACCTGGCGCTCAGCGGCGCCAACACCTACAGCGGCGGCACCACGCTCAGCGCTGGCAGCACCCGTGGCGACACCAGCAGCCTGCAAGGCGCAATCGTCAACAACGCGACCCTGACCTTCGAGCAAAACGCCGACGGCAGTTACACCGGCAACCTCACCGGCACCGGCACACTGAACAAAACCGGCACCGGCCAGTTACTGCTCAGCGGCAACAACGGCTTCACCGGCAACACCTCGGTGCAAGCCGGCAGCCTGATCGTCAATGGCGTGCTCAACAGTGCCAACGTCAACGTCGCCAGCGGGGCGAAGATCGGCGGCAGCGGTCAGCTCGGCGGCGACGTGCAACTGGCCAGCGGGGCAACGCTGGTCGGTGGGGACACGACAACGCCGTTGTCGGTGGGCGCGCTGACATTGTCCTCGGGGAGCAATCTGGACTTCAGCCTCGGCTCGGCGACCAGTTCGACCACCGTCGTCAACGTGGTCGGTAACCTGACCCTCGACGGCACGTTGAACATCAGCAATGCCGGCGGATTCGGCACCGGCGTCTATCAACTGTTCAGCTACGGCGGCAGCTTGACCGACAACGGCCTGGACTACGGCAGCCTGCCGGTGTCGGCGGCGAACCTGACCCTGCAAACGGCGCTGGCCAATCAAATCAACCTGCTGGTGCAAGGCACGCCGGGTGAGGTGCAGTTCTGGAACGGCGGTAAAACCAACCCTGACGGCAGCATCGGTGGCGGCAGCGGTGTGTGGGGACCGGGGACCAATTGGACCGATCCAAGCGGCACTCAGGCGCTGGGCGCCAACGGCCAGTTCGCGGTATTCGGCGGGCAGGGCGGCACCGTGACGGTGCTCGGCAACCAGAGCTTCACCGGGTTGCAGTTCCTCGGCAGCGGTTACAGCCTGGCGTCCGGTGCGGGCGGCACGCTGACACCGGTGAACGGCACGGGTGGCAGTCTCGCGCCAGTGCGGGTTAACGCGGGGGCGACCACGGAAATTTCAGTACCGTTGGTGGGCAGTGGCGGCATCGAAAAACTTGATTCCGGCACCCTGTTGCTCAGTGCGGCCAACACCTACAGCGGCGGCACCACCGTCAGCGGCGGTACGCTGATCGGTAACACCACCAGCCTGCAAGGCAACATCCTCAACAATGCACAATTGGTGTTCCAGCAGAACGTCGCCGGTCAGTTCAACGGCACGCTCAGTGGTAGCGGACGTGTTGCCAAGCGCGGTGCTGGACGTTTGTTGTTGACCGGTAATCAGCCGTTCAGCGGCAGCGTCTCGGTGGATCAGGGCGTGTTGCAAGTCGGCAGCCTTGCGGCCCGCGCGTCGCTCGCTGGACAGATCACCGTGGCCAATGGCGCTGGCCTGAGCGGTAACGGCAGTGTCGGCGCGGTGGACAACCACGGCGTCGTGGCATCCGGCGGGGCCGATGGCACCTTGAGTGTAAGCGGTAACCTGACCAACGCCGCCGATGGTGTGCTGGCACTCACGGTCAGCTCGCCAACCGCCACACCACTGGTCGTCGGCGGCACTGCAGTCCTCGGTGGCGGCCTGCAAGTGACGAGCCTCGCACCGTTCACCGGCAACACCATCTATTCACTGATCAGTGCTGGCGGCGGCGTGTCGGGAACATTCAGTACAACCGATCTGCCGCAATACGCGTTCCTCAACACCGCGCTGATTTACGATGCGAACGCGGTGAACCTGGCGGTCAGCCGCAACGGCAACTCGTTCGCCGACGTGGCCGCAACCGGCAACCAGTTCAACACCGCTACGGCGTTGACCAACAACGGGCCGGCCGGGGCAACGTTGCAAAACGAAATCCTCAACCTCAGTGTCGCCGAGGCACGCAACGCCTTCGACAGCTTGTCTGGGGAAATCCATGCGAGTACCGCCAGTGCAATCCTTGAGGACTCGCGCTACGTGCGCGATGCGGTCAACGACCGCATGCGCCAGCCGTCGTGCAGCGCAGCGGATGATCCGCGTAGTGCCCTCGCACCCAGCGACAATCAGTTGAGCAGCAACGGTTGCCACGGCGAGATGGTCGGTTGGGTGCGTGCCTTGGGGGCGTGGGGTGAGTCGGATGGCGACAGCAACAGCGCGAAGCTGGATCGCAACCTCAGCGGTTTCATGCTCGGCACCGACAAGCAACTTGACGATCAGTGGCGTGTTGGGATGGCCGCCGGCTACACCCGCAGCGATATTGACGCAAATGACCGGCGTTCGGACGCCACGGTGGAGAGCTACCACCTGGCGGCATACCTGAACTCGCAGTTCGATGCGCTGGCCGTACGCCTTGGCGCGGCGTACAGCTGGCACGACATCGAAAGCAAACGCGACGTCAGTGTCGGTGCCTACAACGATCGCCTGGAAGCCAACTACGACGCGCGCAGCGCCCAGGTATTTGGCGAAGTCGGTTACACCGTCGAAGCCGCGGGTATCGCGCTTGAGCCGTTCGCCGGCCTGGCCTACGTCAACTACGACAGCGACAAGGCCAAGGAGAAAGGCGGGGTGGGGCGCCTGTCGGCTGAATCCGATCAGGACATCACGTTCTCCACTCTCGGCCTGCGCGCCGGCAAACGCATCACGCTGGCCAACGGTGGACAGTTCACCCCGCGTGCCGCCATTGGCTGGCGTCACGCCTTCGGTGACACCAAACCCGACGCGGACATGACCTTCATCGACGGCGGTGCCTCGTACACCGTGCAGGGTGTGCCGATTGCCGAGGACAGCGCCGTGCTTGAAGCCGGGGTGGATTTCCAGATCAGCCCGACTGGCAAACTCGGCATCGGTTATTCAGGGCAGGTCTCCGGCGACAGCAACGACCATGCGATGACCATCAGTTTCAGCCTTGGGTTCTGATTCGCTTCTGCAATGCTTGACCGCCCGCAAGGGCGGTTTTTTTTGCCTCGGGTTCAGCCATGCCTTGCTCTGCTAGAATCGGCGCCATTGACCCAACGAGGTGCCCATGATGAGCGAACCGATCCGCCTGACCCAGTACAGCCATGGCGCTGGGTGCGGTTGCAAGATTTCCCCACAAGTACTGGAAGTGATTCTGGCCGGCAGCGGTGCGCAGAATCTGGACCCGAAGCTGTGGGTTGGCAACGCCTCGCGCGATGACGCTGCGGTCTACTCCATCGATGAAGAGCGCGGCGTGGTATCGACCACTGATTTTTTCATGCCGATCGTCGATGATCCGTTCGATTTCGGTCGCATTGCTGCCACCAATGCCATCAGCGATATCTACGCCATGGGCGGCGATCCGTTGATGGCGATCGCGATCCTCGGCTGGCCAGTCAACGTGCTGGCGCCGGAAATTGCCCGTGAAGTCATTCGTGGCGGGCGCTCGGTGTGCGATGAGGCCGGCATTCCACTGGCCGGTGGTCACTCCATCGATGCGCCAGAGCCGATCTTCGGCCTGGCCGTGACCGGGCTGGTGGAAAAACGCCACATGAAGCGCAACGACACCGCCACCGCCGGTTGCTTGCTGTACCTGACCAAACCGCTGGGCATCGGCATCCTTACCACGGCGGAAAAAAAGGGCAAGTTGCGCAGTGCCGACGTTGGCCTGGCCCGCGACTGGATGTGCACTCTGAACAAGCCCGGCAGCCGCTTCGGTAAACTCGAAGGCGTCACCGCGATGACCGACGTCACCGGTTTCGGCCTGCTCGGGCATCTGGTGGAAATGGCTGATGGCAGCCACCTGACCGCGCGTATCGAATACGACCGGGTGCCGCGTTTGCCGGGCGTCGAGTATTACCTCGAACAAGGCTGCGTGCCCGGCGGCACCTTGCGCAATTTCGACAGCTACGCCAGCAAACTTGGACGCCTGCAAGAGCTGCACAAACGGGTGCTGTGCGATCCGCAGACCAGCGGCGGCCTGTTGATTGCCGTCACGCCTGCGGGCAATGCTGAATTCCTCAAGGTCGCTGGTGAGCTGGGCCTCGATCTGGCGCCGATCGGCGAACTGGTCGAGCGACAGAGCAACGCGGTCGAGGTGTCTTGATGTCTGTCGACTACACCGATTACCGCGACATCTTTCTCAACGACCGACCGATGATGGACGCCCGTGCGCCGATCGAATTTTCCAAGGGTTCATTTCCCGGCGTGGTCAACCTGCCGCTGATGAACGATCACGAGCGGCAGCGCATCGGCACCTGTTACAAGCAACACGGCCAGCAAGCGGCCATCGAACTGGGCCATCAACTGGTGTCCGGTGACGTCAAGGCCGAGCGCATCCAGGCCTGGGCGGAGTTCGCCCGGGCGCATCCCGATGGTCTTTTGTATTGTTTTCGCGGCGGCCTGCGTTCGCAGATCGTTCAGCAATGGCTCAAGAACGAGGCGGGCATCGACTATCCACGAGTTGGCGGCGGCTACAAGGCCATGCGCACCTTCCTGCTGGAGACCGTCGATCAAGCCGTCGCCCAGTGCGATTTCGTGCTGTTGGGTGGCATGACCGGCACCGGCAAAACCGAAGTCCTGACGCAACTGAGCAACGGCCTGGACCTTGAGGGTTACGCCAATCATCGCGGTTCCAGTTTCGGCAAACGCGCCACGGGCCAGCCATCGAACATCGACTTCGAGAATCGCCTGGCAGTGGATGTGCTGAAAAAGCGAGCCCGCGGTCTGGAGCAATTCGTACTCGAAGACGAGAGCCGCGCGGTGGGTAGTTGTGCGCTGCCATTGCCGCTGTACCAGGGCATGCAACGGTTTCCCATGGTCTGGCTCGAAGACAGCCTGCAAGGGAGGGTCGAGCGGATCTTGCGTGATTACGTGGTGGAATTGTGTGCCGAGTTCATCGCCGTGCATGGCGATGAAGGCTTTACGCTGTTTTCCGAACGCTTGCTGGAAAGCCTGAACAATGTGCAGAAGCGCCTGGGGGGCGAACGTCATCAGCGGATGCTGATCCTGATGGAGCAAGCGTTGCTCGAGCAGGGTCGCAGTGGCGCGGTGGATTTGCACCGGGGCTGGATCGAAGGGTTGCTGGTTGAGTATTACGATCCGATGTATGCCTTTCAGCGGGAAAAGAAGGGCGCGCGGATTGAGTTTGCGGGGGAGCAGCGGGCGGTATTGGAGTATTTGCGGGAGCGGGTGAATCAACGGGGTTGAGGGTGGATTCAACGACCGCATCGCTGGCAAGCCAGCTCCCACAATGTGCTTGGTTACTCCCGGATTTTGTGGTCACACAAGACCCTGGGGGAGCTGGCTTGCCAGCGATGAGGGCCGAACCGGCCACGCAACACTCAGGTCGGGCAAGTCTCCTGCCCGTTATCCAGCCCCTGCTTGTAGGTCTGGCTTTGCAGGCTGGCCTTGCCGTTGTGCCAGGTCAGGGTCAGGACATACAGCGAGTCATAGTCGTTCGATTCCCAATCCTCGGTGATCTTCTGCTTCTTGCCGACCGCTTCCCCGGCGACCTTGTTGATCAACTCCGGCAGATAGCCGTGGGACCAGGCGGTATAGATCACTGAATTGTGATACTTGTCATGCAGCAGCTCATCGGCCAGGTCGCTGGTGTCGTTGGCCGAGAAATTGATGTTCACCGGCAGGCCGAGCTTGATCGCGCTGGGGCTGATCGTCATCAATGGGCGGATGTAGCTGTAGGAGTTGTCCAGTTCGCCTTCCTCGACATTGCGCGTCGGGTTGGCGGCAAACACGTAGTCGGCCTTGCCGAATTTTTCCGGCAGCAGGGTCGCCAGGTCGATTGCACGGTTCAAGCCCTGGCAGTTGAGCTGCCCCAGGCCACCAGTGGGTTTTTCCGCGTGGCGCAGGAACACCAGCGTCTGAGTGCCGTCCACCGTTTGGGCGCGGCTTTCGCGGGACTCGAGCAACATGAACAACGCGCTGGCCGCCATCAGGGCAGGCAGAAATATATAGGCGCGATGTTTGAAGCGATTGGCGAGTTTCAGAAAATTCTTCATGGAAAAAAGGGTTCTTCAGCGCATTGGGTTAAGGCTGACAAACCTTTACACCGCGACTTTCCAGCGTCGGGTGTTTTCCATGTCGTGAAGCCGGTCCGTTTCAAAGGGGCAGTGCTCAGAGTCCTCTGAAGCCCATTGGTTCGATTCCGGCCGAGAGCGCAGCAAGATACCGGGAACCTTCAACGGGCTGCAGCGAAGGTTATCGACATGATGTTGCGGATTTATGGACACCCTACACCCCAAGGCTTGCGATCACGCTGTGATCCGCATTGATCTCGACCATCAGCGTTATTGATGGTTTCAACGCTCTCAACCCGCGTGATCTCCTTTATGATCGGTATTCTCAATTTTTTCGTGGATCCAACCCATGACCGATTTGTCTGCGTTCCCCATCACTGAAAAATGGCCGGCCCAGTATCCGGAGTGGATTCAGCTGTACTCCTTGCCGACCCCCAACGGTGTCAAGGTCTCGATCATGCTGGAAGAGATTGGCCTGCCGTATGAACCGCATCGCGTCGGTTTCGAAACCAGCGATCAGATGTCCCCTGAGTTCCTGTCGTTGAACCCCAACAACAAGATCCCGGCGATCCTCGACCCCCACGGTCCTGGCGGTCAGCAACTGCCGTTGTTCGAATCCGGCGCGATCCTGATTTACCTGGCCGACAAGAGCGGTCAACTGCTGGCGCAGGAAGGGGCTAGCCGTTACGAAACCATTCAGTGGCTGATGTTTCAGATGGGCGGAATCGGTCCGATGTTCGGTCAGCTCGGGTTCTTCAACAAATTCGCTGGCAAGGATTACGAAGACAAGCGTCCCCGTGACCGCTATGTCGAAGAAAGCCGACGCCTGCTCAGTGTCCTCGATAAGCGTCTGGAGGGCCGGGACTGGATCATGGGCGAGCGTTACACCATCGCCGATATCGCCACGTTCCCGTGGATCCGCAACTTGATCGGTTTCTATGAAGCGGGCGATCTGGTCGGCATTCAGAACTTCCCGAACGTCACCCGCGTGCTGGAAAAATTCCTCGCACGGCCGGCGGTGAAACGCGGTCTGGAAATCCCGAAACCCATCACCAACTGAAAACCCATAACCCCCTGTAGGAGCGAGCCTGCTCGCTCCTACATTTTTGTCCCCCGATTTTCAGGAATACCCATGTCCAGTCAGTTCCCCGAAGCACGCCCACGCCGTCTGCGCCGCAATGCGAGCCTGCGCAGTCTGTTCCAGGAAACCGAATTCAGCCTGAACGACCTGGTGTTGCCGATTTTCGTCGAAGAAGAAATCGATGACTTCGTTCCGATCAAAAGCATGCCGGGCGTGATGCGCATTCCAGAGTCGAAACTGGCCGGCGAGATCGAGCGTTATGCCCGGGCCGGGATCAAGTCGGTGATGACGTTCGGCGTGTCCCATCATCTGGACGGCAATGGCAGCGATACCTGGCGCGAGGATGGCCTGGTGTCGCGCATGTCGCGCATTGCCAAGGACGCGGTGCCGGAAATGATCGTCATGTCCGACACCTGTTTCTGCGAGTACACCGATCATGGCCACTGCGGCGTGCTGCACAACCATGAAGTCGACAACGACCAGACCCTGCTGAACCTGGGCAAACAAGCGGTCGCCGCAGCCCGTGCCGGTGCCGATGTCATCGCGCCGTCTGCTGCGATGGACGGGCAGGTCCAGGCGATTCGCCGGGCGCTGGATGAAGCCGGTTTCACCCAGACGGCGATCATGGCCTATTCGACCAAGTTCGCTTCGGCGCTGTATGGCCCGTTCCGCGAAGCCGGCGGCAGCGCGCTCAAGGGTGACCGCAAAAGCTATCAAATGAACCCGATGAACCGTCGTGAAGCGGTGCGTGAGTCGCTGCTGGACGAGCAGGAAGGCGCCGATGCGCTGATGGTCAAACCGGCTGGTGCGTACCTCGACATCATCCGCGATATCCGCGAAGCCTCGCGCCTGCCATTGTCGGCGTATCAGGTCAGTGGCGAGTACGCGATGATCAAGTTTGCTGCCCAGGCGGGTGCCATCGATGAAGATCGCGTGGTGCGCGAAAGCCTCGGCGCGATCAAGCGGGCCGGTGCGGACCTGATCTTCACTTACTTTGCGATGGACCTGGCGTTGGCGGGGATCTGACTTCACCGCAAAAAACTGTGGGAGCCAGCCTGCTGGCGATTGTGGCGTGTCAGACACATAGGGGCTTAATGTGCTGTCGCCATCGCCAGCAGGCTAGCTCCCACAAGGGTGATGGGTGTTGCTCAGGATGCGCCAAAGAACGGCCGAATCCCGTGATCGTGAAAATACCGCTCAATCACCTTCGGATCGGAACACGTCTCGGCAATCGCCACGTAGGTGTCGGGACGCAACAGATAAAAGCCGTTGCGCCCCAACCCAGCCTCTTCAAACGCCGGTCGCCAGTCGAACACCTGCAACGGCAAATGGTGCTCGTGGCACCAGGCGATCATCTCGTCGCTGGTGTCGCCATACACGTGCACCTGCCAGGTCAGACACTTCAACGATTCAAAATTGTCACCCTCACCGTCGTGTGCCCAAGGCAGGCGATCGCCACCGTGTACGTGGCCGGCCACGCCGTTGCTCAGGGCCATCCCGCGATAGTTCAGGGTGATTTGCGACACCGTGCGAAACAGGAACTCGCGGGAGGTTTCGTACGACGCCATTTTTGGAATCAAGAAGGGCGCCAGGCGGGTGCGCAACAGATCAGCCATGCGCCCTTCGGCGGTGACGAAGGTGAATACCCGGTCGGTGGTAGCCACCAGTTTGCGGGCGAAGGCGATGCGCTCGCTTTCATAGGTGTCGAGCAATCGGGCCTCGGCGCCGCCACTCAGCACAGCCGCGAGTTTCCAGGCCAGGTTGATCGCATCGCCGATGCCGGTGTTCATCCCCTGGCCACCGGCAGGGCTGTGCACATGGGCGGCGTCGCCCAGTAAAAAAGCACGACCGGTGCGAAAGTGGTCAGCCACCCGATGATGCACGCGGTAAGTGGAGAACCAGTTGAGTTGTTCGATCTTCACCTGCATGTGTTCGATGGCCCGGCTGCTGACGTCTTCGAAGCGCAGGGTTTCGGCCTGCTCGGCACGTTCGTCGCGCACGGTGCCGATCAATCGCGCACGGCCTTCGGCGGCCAACGGAAACACCGCAAGGAAGTCTGCTTCGTCGAGATCCACGTGCAGTTCGCCGTTGAATGCCGGACCGCTGGCCTGCACGTCGGCGACATAGAAAATCTGTTGATAAGTGCCGCCGGGAAAGCCGGTGTCGAGGGATTTGCGCACGATTGAACGGGCGCCGTCGCAGCCGGCCAGGTAGCAGGCCTGGCAGGTTTCCTGTTGCCCGTCGGCCAGGCGCAGGGTGGCGGTGATGCCGTCGCCGTTTTCCTCGAAGCCCAGCAACTCGGTGTTGCGTTCGACGCTGACGCCGAAGGTTTCCAGGCGCTCGATCAGCAGCCGTTCGTGCTCATCCTGCGGAAAAATTTCGAGAAACGCGTAAGGCGTCAAACCTTCGCCGACACGGCTCAGCGGCAAGCGTGCCACGGCCTCGCCCTTGACCCAGAAATTGGCGGCAGCCACACGATGGCCGCGCTGCACGATCGCCTCTGCAAGGCCGAGCTGGCGGTATAACTCCAGCGTCCGCGCCTGAACGGCCAGCGCCCGCGACGTGGTGCCGGGGGCGCTGGCCTTGTCGATGATCCGTGCACGCACCCCCAGTTTGCTCAACCACAGAGCCAATACCAGCCCGGTCGGGCCGGCGCCGATGATCAACACGTCACTGCGGTGCATGAACCAGTCCTCTTCGCCAAGTGGTTCAAGTATGGTCCACAGACGCAAGGCGGCCAGGCTGACTGCTCAACGGAAATGGCTGCGCCTACGAGGAGGCGTTTGGCGGTTAGAAGTCGATGGTGCCCGACAGCTTCGCCACCCGCGGCTCGCCCTGGGTCAGGAAACCGCCCTGGGCGGATTCCCAGTACTCCTTGTTGGCGACGTTCTCGACGTTGAAGCGCACGGTCACGTCCTTTTCCTGGACCTTGAAGGCGTAGCGGGCGCCGGCATCGAAGCGGTTCCAGGTCGGCAGGCTGAGGTTGTTGGCGGCGTCGGCGTACTGGCCACCGGTGCGTAACATCCGCCCGTTGAGCGCGACGCCTGGCAAGCCCGGCACATCCCAATCGACGCTGGCGTTGAACTGAAAGGTCGGTACGCCGATGGCATGGTTGCCATCGTTGAGACCGCCCTGGGTTTTCTTCAGTTCGGTGTCCATCACCGTGACGCCGCTGAGCAGGCGCAGGCCATCGATGGGTTCGCCGAAGACGTTGAGTTCCACGCCTTTATTGACTTGCTCGCCGTCGTTCACGAAACGTGCGGTGGTGTCGTCGATGACTTCGGTGTAGCCATCGGCCGGCTGCTCTATTCGATAGACACCGAGGGTGGCGCCATAGGTGCCCATGTCGACTTTCACACCGGCTTCGATCTGCTTCGAACGGGCCGGGGCAAAGGCTTCATTGCCGTTGACCACGACCCGCGAGCCGGACGTTGTTGGGGAGGTTGGCCCTTGCGCCAGGCCTTCGATGCGGTTGGCATAGAACGACACATGCTCCCACGGCTTGAATACGATGCCGTACACCGGCGTGGTGATCGACTCGTCGTAATTGGAGGTGCGTGTCCCGGTGCCGTAGGCGTAGCCCTGGACTACCAGTTGTTGGCGACGCACACCGACGGTCACCAGCAGGCGGTCATCGAAGAAACCCAGGGTGTCGGACACCGCGCCGCTGCGCACGAAAGTCTTTCCAGTGATGCCCGGGTCATGCAGGTCACCGCCGGAGAAACCGCCCTGTGGCGCCGGAACGTCGACTGGGTGATAGATGTTGTTCGGGTATTGGGTCAGGTCGAAATCGAAGGCGTTGCGCTGCTGGGTCCAGATTCCTGCCAGGCCGAAGTTGAGCTGGTGACTGACCGGGCCCGTGGCGAATTTGCCGTTGAGGCCGGCCATGGCGCTGGTGTTGTCTTCGTCGTGGGGAATGAACGAGCCGGACGTGGTTGAGCTGCCGTCATTTCCGACCAGGGTGGTGCCATCGTAGTTGCCCACTTCGCGGGTGTGCTTGGCGCCGGCGGCGGCGTAGGCGGTCCAGCTTTCGTTCAGGTCGTACTCGGCGCGCAGCATGCCGAAGGTGTCTTCGATCTGGGTGAACCCCCATTTCTGTGCGTAGTTGGTGTCGGCCGAAGGCGCATCCGGAATGTGCGTGGCGGTGCCGAGGTTGACCGAGCTGCGTCCGCCGTTGATGCGTTCCTTCGAGTAGACGAAGTCAGCGGAAATCCGCAGGGCATCGCCGCGATAGTCGAGGCCGATGGCGAACAGTTTGGAGCGCTGGTTTTCATCGTCGATGGCGGTGTCGCCTTCGCGTTGCGAGAGGTTGATCCGCGCGCCGAAGCGATTGTCCTCGCCGAAGCGCTGGCCGACATCCAGGTGCTCACCGATGCGCCCATCGTCGCTGATGTCGGTGCTGAAACGGCGCAGCGGCACGTCGCCGGCGCGTTTGGGTTGCAGGTTGACGCCGCCACCGATGCCGGAGCCGCTCGGGGTCACGCCGTTGATGAAGGCGTTAGGGCCTTTGAACACTTCCACACGCTCCAGCGCGTCGGTGGAAACGATCTGCCGCGGCAGGATGCCGTACAGGCCATTGAAGGAAATATCGTCGCCGTTAAGCGGCAGGCCACGGATCATGAAGGTCTGGGCCTGGTTGGAAAACCCGGACGCCTGGCGCACCGATGAATCGTTGAGCAGCACATCGCCAACGTTTTCTGCCTGCTGGTCGCGGATCAGTTGTTCGGTATAGGACGTCACGCTGAACGGCACGTCCATCATGTCCTGATTGCCCAGCACGCCGAGTTGACCGCCGCGTGCGACCTGACCACCGGCATATACCGGGGGGAGATCGGGTGGCACCGGGGCATCGGCATTGATGTTGACATCGCCCAGCACCAACGGTTTGCCGTCGGTGGGCTCAGGCGTAGCCGCATAGGCAGTCATGGACAGAGAGCAAAACAAGGCGAGAAACGTCGGGCGAAAGGGAGCGCCGAGGGCTGGAGTAGGCATGTTTCGTTCCTGTAGAGAAGGAAGTGACGGCGCAATTCTCCATGCGCAAATGCGACTCCGGATACAAATGATAGTGGTTCCCAGTCACGTCGCACGATTTTTTTGTCTTCACTGCTAC
>Ga0247818_10000149_pt1 | contig 41470 bp, 72 predicted proteins | sample 13C_Glucose_Day1_FD_192424 | JGI IMG/M metagenome (GOLD analysis project Ga0247818, IMG submission 192424) | Soil microbial communities from agricultural site in Penn Yan, New York, United States - 13C_Glucose_Day1 | ecosystem: Environmental > Terrestrial > Soil > Agricultural land | place...
TGCCGCAGCAGACTGTGGACCGGATCGCGGGGATTCTGCGGTCGGACGGCGGGCACCGTCACCGCGTCGCCATCGTCCCTCTCCCCGCTGGCGCCGATGTGAAGGACGTGAAGCTCGGTCAGATCAGCGAGAAGGACATGGGCTTCACGCAGTACCGCAAGGACAACGCCGGGCGGCAACTCGGGGCGTTCCGACTCTCTCCCATCTTCGTCTCCAGCGTCGACGACTCCGGGCGCTACACCGCCGAGGTGCAGCGCTCCATCTCGCTGGAGCAGGTCTTCGATCCCGAGCAGACGCGCTACGAGGTGCGGCTGCACAACACCATCGTCAAGGACCTGGGGCACCCCGACTTCACCATCGTGTTCAAGCGCCTCGCCGTCGAGAACGACGCCTCGCGGCGCGACTCCGCCGAGAAGGCGGCCGAGGTCGGCGCGATCACCCGGCGCGAGTACCGCAAGGCGCACGGCATGGCGCCGCTTCCCGAGGCCGAGAAGTCGGCGACCGAGATCGAGTGGGAGGGCGAGTTCTTCAAGTCGGCCGAGCCCGAGGTCGGGCAGGTCCCGTACGGCTGGAACGACACGCTCGTCCGTCCCGGCGGCGCTGAGCCCACCCGCGTCGAGGGCGACTCGCAGCAGGGGCTCCGGCCCGGCATCGGCGCTCGACGTCGCAGGCAGGCCACCCGCGATGGCGTCGACGTCTCGGCGGAGTCCGGGGCGCAGTCCGCACGGGTGTCGGCGCGCTCAGCGGGCGACGCAGCCGTTACCCGCGCACGCGAGCGCGCTGGCCTGCGCCAGCGGTGAGACCAGATGTCCGCGCCGGAGACATCTGGGCCGGACGGCTCTCCGGGGGCAAGAAGGTGATCTACCGAGTGAGGGGGATCGCCGGGGAGCAGGCCATCTGCCTCGCGGGCCGCAAACGGTCGCAGATGCCCATCGTGCTCGTGCCGCTGCACCAGTTCAAGAGCCTGGAGCTGGTGCGCCGTGACGCGGGATGAGATCGACCGCCTAGTCGAGTCCTTCCGGCGCGACGAGGCCTACATCGACGACCTCTCCGACTCGCTCTACCTGACCAAGCTGCGCGTGTACCAGGACACGCTCTCGGGCCTGGCGAACGACTACGGCTACGACGCCGACGACGTGCAGGTGTCCGTGCAGATAGCGCAGGCCCTCTCGGACGAGGCAGACGATCACGCCGAGTCGATCGCGGCGTCCTACAACAAGGCGATGGAGACCCAGGTCAAGCGCTTCGGTGCGCTCGGGATGGCCTATGAACAGGCAGTTGAGGAAGTCGCACAGTGGAGTAACGAGCGGGACGATGCCCGAGCCGAGATGATCGGCGTCACCGAGGCCTACTCCGCTCACGCCGATGCGACCGTCGCCTTCTTCATCGACAACGGCGTCGAGGTCGAGTTCGACTTCGGCAGGCACGCTGGAGATGACGCGCCCGCGTGCGAGGTGTGTCAGGCGCTGGAGCGCACGAGCCCTCACCCGCTCGACCGCGTTCTGGAGATCGGCTCGCCGCACATCAACTGCCGACAATCGTGGCACCCGCGAGTGGACGAGGCGCTGCTCCCCGAGGAGGTCGAACTCGGACTAGGCCGAACCGCAGGTATCGTTGGCACAGACAGCCTCGTGCACCGTGCAGGTGGACACTCCCAGGCCGTGACACAGATCGAGGAGCACTAGTGGCCGACTTCACCCTTTCCGACGTCAACGTGGTCGCGGTCTCGCTGTGCAAGCGCGGCGCGAACGGCAAGCGCTTCTTCCTCAAGAAGATGGAGGCCGTCGAGGACGACGCAGGCAAGGCGCTCGTCGAGTCCACGATGCTGTTCAAGGCCGACGACTGGCGCGTCGTCTACTCCATCGTCGCCGAGCCCGAGAACGAGGAGCGCCAGGGCATCGGCGCCGGGGCCGACCCGAACATGACCGATGTCTGGGCCTCGGAGGAGGAGATTTTCAAGGCCGCGCACGGCTTCATGCGCAACGGTGGCCTCATCAACTTCGCCCACACGGACCTCACGCCGGTCGGTCGTGTGGTGGAGAACTTCATCGCGCCTGCCGACTTCGCGATGGTCGACCCGCTCGGCACGGCGCAGACGATCAAGAAGGGCGCGTGGGTGGTCGGCATCGAGCCGAACGACGACCTGCGCACGCTGATCGACAGGGGCGAGGTCGACTCGGTGAGCTACGAGGGTTCGGGCCTGCGCACGCCGGTCGCGAAGGCCGCCGACAAGGACAACGGCAACACTCACCGCACGTGTCCCGGTTGCGGCGCGAAGATGGCTCTCAAGAAGGGGGCCTGCCCGAGCTGCGGCAAGGCCTACGTGAGCAAGAAGGGACTTCCCGATACCGACGCTATCGTTGGCCAGAAGGTGACTCCCGAGCATCGCAGCCTGCTCCAGAAGATCGCGGTCGCGCTCGGCTGGACGACGGAGGACACCGCTGACACCCATGAGGAGGACGAAGTGCCCCTGACCGATCAGGAGAAGGCCGCTCTCGCAAAGGTCGAGGGCATCGAGACGAAGCTGGGCGAGTTGGAGACGAGGCTGGAGAAGGTCGACGGTCTCGACGGCAAGCTCGACACCCTGCTGGAGCGTCTCCCGCAGCCCGAGAAGACCGAGGAGGAGGAGCGCGAGGAGATCGCCGCGACGCTCCAGAAGTCGATCGAGACGGTCGCCGACCTCCAGGCCCGGCTGAACAAGCTGGAGGAGGGGCGGTCGACGCAGGGCGGAGACACCGACCTCAAGAAGACCGACGACCCCGACGCCGCGCTGGCCCGCGCCCTGTTCGGCTAGGAGAGGAGATCATGGACCGCCGACAGGCACTGGCCAAGGCCACCATCACCACGAGTGATGCGGCCGCTGGCCTGCTCGATCCCGAGCAGGCGCGCACCTTCATCGTCAAGATCAAGGAGCAGGGCGCGCTCTCCAACCTGATGCGCCAGGAGATCCGCACTGCCTCCTCGGGCGAGATCAACAAGATGTCCACGGGTGGACGCATCATCCGTGCTGCGACAGAGAACACGGACGACGGCTACCGCGCCGGTGCCGCGTTCACGACCGTCGAGTTCCAGACGGTCAAGATCCGTCTCCCCTGGGAGGTCACGGAGGACGTCTTCCACGAGAACATCGAGGGGGCGGGCCTGGAGGCCAAGCTCACGGGCGAGATGACCCAGCAGTTCTCTCTCGACCTGGAGGATCTGGACATCAACGGCAACACCGCCGACGTGTCCGGCGACGCGCCGTTCCTCACGATCGACGACGGTCTCCTCAAGATCATCGCCGCGTCCACCGACGCGCAGAACATCGACGGCTCGGCGATCGCCTCCGGCGTGTGGGGCAAGGACCACATGTTCGAGGGTCTCAACGCGATCCCGAACCGCTACCGGAACCAGCCGGGCTACTACTGGATCATGTCGCCCTCACGGAAGCTGCAGTGGTGGGAGTCGGTCGTCGACCGGCCCGACTACGGCGGCGGCGACTACCTGCTCGGCGAGGGCGGGGTCATCGACCGGCCGCTGGGCATCCCGATCCTCACCGTCCCCTCGATGCCGGACACCACGGTGCTGCTCGCCCGGCCTCGCAACTTCGTCCGCGTCGTGTCCTGGCAGGTGCGCAAGCGCCGCGTCACGGGCGAGACGGACGCTCAGCTGGCGGCGCTGGACAAGCGGTTCTACATCTTCTTCCTCAAGCGGGACGTGGTGATCGAGGAAGAGGAAGAGGTCGCCCGTATCCACACCCTCGATGCCGTCTAGGAGGACTGGCATGGCGACCTACTACCGCAATACCAACAAGCACGGCGTGTCGATCGGCTCGGGGCGTCAGCGCGCCGGGTCGGTCTTCTCCGCCGACGGGGACGATGCCCAGAAGTGGGGCGAGGTCCCCGGAGTCGAGAAGGCGTCGAAGAAGGACTACGACGACCAGCGCTCCGAGCGCACGGCGAACAACCCCTCGTCCGAGAAGTCGGGCGAGATGCTGGCCCGCCAGCGGATCACCGACCAGCGCGTCGAGCACCGTCGCCTGACGGTCTCCGGGCCGCTGCAGCGGGTGGTCGGCGACGACCAGGCCCCGCTCGGCCCGCCCACGGGCACGCTGTCCACGAAGAGGGAGGAGGCGGAGAAGGACCTGGCTCACCGTCTCGCCTTCGGCCCGAACGAGGCGAAGGAGAAGGTGCCCGAGCCTGAGGAGAAGTTCACCGGGCACGCCGTCCCCAAGGGCCAGCTCGTCCACAACGAGCAGCAGGAGAACCGCGAGGTCGCCAACGCGACGGCGGAGGAGCTGAACGAGATGGACCGTGAGGGCTCGTCCTCCGAGGGCGAGTCCGCCCCGCCGCAGAAGGAGGAGAACCAGTAATGGCTCTGGAGTCCATTGAGAGTGGTTCGCCGCCCGAGGGCCGTGACCTCTCGCAAGCCCTCGTGGAGCTGCAGAGCCTCACGTTCTCGGTGGTCGACGGCGCCGCCGCCGACACCAACATCGCCCTCACGGGGCACTCGTGGGCGACGGACACGATCGTGGCGGTGCTGTACTTCCCGATCTCGGGCGGGAACGTCACGTCGGTCTCGAACCTCACGTCCGAGGTGCAGGCGCCGTCGGGCGGCGCGGGGACGGCGTTCTTCCAGCTCTCGACGACGGCCACGACGGGCGGCAAGCTCGTGGTGGTCTGGTTCAACAAGGGCTCGCTCTAGGCGATGGCCAACGTCCTCTACGACAAGGGTCGCGAGGGCTTCCTGGACGGCTCCATCGACTGGGACACGGACGACATCCGTGTGATCCTGGTCGATGGGGCCGACTACACCTTCTCGGCCGCGCACGACTTCCTCGATGACGTCGCCGCCGGTGGTCGCGTCGCGGTGTCGTCCGCGTTCTCGTCCAAGACGGTCACGTCGGGCATCGCCGACTCGGCGGACGTCACGCTGTCCGCCGTCACCGGCGATCCATGCGAGATGCTGGTCATCTACAAGCACACGGGCTCGGATGCGACCTCGCGTCTGATCGCCAAGATCGACACCGTGCAAGGCGGCGGTGCGCTCTCGGTCACGCCGAATGGTGGCGACATCACCATTCAGTGGGACAACTCCACCAACAAAATCTTCAAGCTCTAGGGAGCTGACCGAGCATGGCGCTCGGGACCCCGGTCGGCATCGGCTCCTCTGCGCTCACCGCGCAGACCGCCGCCACATCGCCGCTCGTCACCTCGACGACCGTCCCCTCGAACTCGACGGTCGTCGTCGTGGCCGGTGCGTCCGTGTCGGGTAACCTCCCGACTCGCGTTGCCGACGACTCTGGCCTCGGGTTGAAGTGGCGCGGGATTCGATACGTCGGCGTCGGCGGCGCGGTGGTGGCCAACCTGTCCATGTACTGGGCGTATGCGCCGAAGGGCCTGCCGTCTGGCACGACGCTGACGTTCTCCTTCGCCAGCGTCACGTCCTCGACGCGGCTGCTCGCGGCGGCGTACATCCCCGGCTTTGCGGTGCCCGAGCGCAACAAGGTGGCTGCGAACTCTGTGGCGGGTACGTCGTGGACGTCGGGGGCGACGGCGACGCTCACCGCTGCCTCGCAGGTTGGTATTGCGGCGGCCATCGCTACGGATGACACGACCAGCACCCCGGGCGCGGGGTCCGAGCTGTACGACTTCAACGCCGCTGGTGCATCCGGCGACCGTACGCTGGTGATGCAGTACGAGACGGGCCTCTCGGCGAGCGGTACGTACACGGGGGCGGGTACATGGGCGGTGAGCGTCGCTGGGTCTGCCGTTATCGCGGCGACGTTCAAGGAGTACACGCCGTCCACGCTCTGGGCCACCGAGGTCGCTGCCGACTCGCCGGTGAACTGGTGGCACCTCGACGAGTCCGCAGGAACGTCGGCGGTCGATGATCCGGGCACATCGAACGGCACCTACGTCAACACGCCCACGCTGGCCCAGGACGGCGCCCTCGATGAGAGCGTCAACTCGGTCGGTCTGACGGCCGCGCAGTCCGAGGACATCACGCTGCCGATCACGCTGGGGACGGGTGCGTTCACGCTGGAGTTCTGGGCGAAGGCGACGTCGCTCACCAACGTGCTCGTCCGCGATCACAGCGGCTCGGGCGGCACGGTGATCCCGCTGGTCTCCTCCCCGCAGTCGAGCGTGCGCCTGGCGGGCTCCACGATCGGTGCGGCACCGGATCAACAGTTTCCCACGGCCTGGATGATCGACGGGCAGTGGCACCACTACGCGCTCGTCCGCACGACCGGCCCGGTCGGGTTCTTCTACATCGACGGGCAGCTCCAGTCGACCGGCTCGGCGGCCACGACGAACACGGCCTCGCCGCTGCACTGCGGGCGCAACGGCAGCAATGCCAACTACGAGACGGTCTCCTTCGACGAGGTTGCCTACTACACCACGGCGCTGTCGCACGACCGCATCCTCGCGCACTTCAACGCGGCGGTCTCCGAGCGGATCATCGTCATCGAGGGGCAGGGTGTCGCCAGCGCGGAGGCGTTCGGCAACCCCACGGTCGCGGCTGTACAGGCGCTCGCGATCCTGGCGATCGACTCGGCCGAAGCCTTCGGCACGCCGACGGTCACGATCAACCGGCACGAGCCCTCGGCGATCACGTCCGAGGAGGCCTTCGGCAACCCGACTGTCACCGTCGGCTCCGGCACGCAGACGGTCGAGCCGACTGCCATCGCGAGCCTGGAGGCGTTCGGGTCGCCGTCGGTCGCCACGACGCAGAGCCTCGCGCCGCTGGCGATCAACTCGGCGGAAGCGTTCGGCTCGCCGACGCTCGTCCAGGGCGCGATCACGGTCGCGATCTTGGGCATCGCGTCGGCGGAGGAGGTGCGGTTCCCGCTCGTCACGCGCCCGCAGACGATCGCGCCGCTCGCCATCAACAGTGCCGAGGCGTTCGGGCTGCTGCGCCTGCGGCTGCTCAAGACGGTCACGATCCAGGACCTGGCGATTCCGTCGGCCGAGGCGTTCGGCCTGCCCACGCTGTCGCCGCGCATCCTGCCGCTGGGAATCCAGAGCCAGGAAGCTCCCGGCTTCCCGGTCTGGATTCCGGGGCCAATCTACCGCGACATCCTCGGCATCGAGAGCGAGGAGTCGTTCACGACCGAGCTGCGGCTCCACTACCGGGTCTACATCCTCGCGAAGGACTCCGAAGAGGCCGTAGGATTTCCCGAGGGCATCGGGCACGTGTTGGAACCGTCGCCCCAGCCCGGTGCCCTCATCTCGCGTCGGTCGCGGCGCGGCTATGTCACGCAGGACCGAGATGGAAAGGCATACTCCTAGTCATGCCCTACGTGGTGTCGCTCACCGACGTTCGCCCGGCGCCCCGCTTCGATGACATCCCGTGGATCGGCGCAACCATCGAGGAAGCGCCCGACATCGACGGGCCGTGGACGCAGATCGACGACCAGGTGCTCGATCCGGTCGACGCGGACCCCACAGCTCCGCAGGCGCGTGACTTCACGGTCACGACCGCCGAGTCGCCGACGGACTACTTCCGCGTCCGCTTCGAGGACGAGAACTCGGACGTCTCCTACACGGAGCCGATCGGCCTCACGACGTATCCGTCGACCGAGGAGCTGCTGGCGCTCACGAGCGTGGACGAGCTGCTGGCGTTGACGGCGGATCAGGCCGACACCCTGCGCGATGCGTCCATCTCGGCGATCGAGGAGTTCTGCGGGCAGAAGTTCGACCTGCGCCATCGGACGGTGACGATCGACGGCCAGGGCGCGAACGTGCTGTACCTGCCCGAGCGGCTGCACGAGATCGAGGGCGTCAGCGTGAACGGCTACGGCGTGTCGCTCACCGCGCTGGTGCTCTCCGACCAACGCGACCGTCTGCACTTCTCCTCCCTGTTCGGCCTCAACTACTACGAGCAGGCGATCGCCGAGATCAGCGGTGAGCGCTTCCCGCTCGGCTTCGGCAACGTCGTGATCGAGGGCGACTGGGGGTGGGCGGACTTCCCCGAGGCAGTGAAGACCGCGATCCTCTGGGACATGGAGGACACGGCGCGTGCCGACGCGAACGTGCTCTCGGCCTCCATCGCCTCGTACCGCAAGCTCGGGTTGCGCTCGATCAACCAGGGCAACCTGACTGCGGACATCAGCGGGGCGCCCGGCCTGTCGCCTCGCGTGATGTCCGTGCTCGCTCCCTACATCTGGCACGGCAACCTAGGAGCGCTGGTGTGAGCACCCTCCCCTTCTACTCGTCGGCGACGCTGGAGGACATGGCCGGGTCGCCGCTGGCGATCAACGTGCCGATCTCCGTGTGGCCCGCGAGCGCACGCGACACGGACTCAGGTCGGTCGTACACCCACGACGGGGAGTGCCCGGTCGGCTACATCGAGGCGCTGGAAGCAGCCAACGTGCGCTTCTCGCTGGGGGACAAGACCTACCACGTCGTGGATGCACAGGCGCATGACTTCCTGCCGCACTGCTCGCTGCGGCTGCGGGAGATGCGCGGTGCCTAGGTGGAACCAGACGGCGGTCTTCAACGTGTCGGCGCGGGGCGTGACGCGCTCCATGCGCCAGCTCTCGAACGCCGAGGACGCCATCCAGGAGGAGATCGAGGAGACGCTGGACGAGCTGCGCAAGCCGATCCGGGCGATCTTCCGCGAGAACTCGGTGTCGCGGCGCGTGGGCGACGAGCTGGTGCTGCTCCCCTTCGGTGCCGCTGGCACGGTCGGCTTCCAGCTGGTGTCGACGTACCGCGACCCGCTGACCGGCTACGACCCGCTCGGCGTGACGCGCTTCGGGCACCGGAAGAAGTACATCCAGCCGAGTGAGGATCGAGCGCGTGCCTCGACGGTAGCGACGCGCCTGCCGCGTGGACCCGAGGTGTTCTTCAACCGTCGCACGGGTCGCTTCGGCGCGCAGCAGCAGGCGCTGCGGATGCACGGTGAGCCGCGCTTCCGGCACAAGGTGAAGGGCCAGAGCCGTCGCGAGGACTGGGTGGACGTCGCGAACCAGGAGGCCCGGCCGCTGATCGCCGAGGCGACGGCGCGGCTCGGGCGCCGGATCGTGTCGAGGGCGCTATGACGACCGAGGCGGTCTGCGCCGCCGTGCTCGACTGGGCGAAGGCGACCACGAGCATCGTCACCGGCTACGACCACATCCCTGCGGAGAGCACCGGCCCGCTGCCGGACGTGATCGTGGACTGCGCGAGCCTGAGCATCGTGGAGACGAGCGACCTCTTCCCGCACGCGAACATCCAGCAGGCGTGGGTCGCCGTCTTCGTGATGGACATCTCCGTGATGGTCGACAACACGGCCCCGGAGACCGCCGCTCAGGCCTTGCGCACCTACGCCGACTCGCTGCGGGCATCTCTGCTCGCCAACGGTACGCTTGGGGGCAGAGTCCCCATGGTCTCCAAGCGGATCGAGTTCGACTTCACCCTGCCCTTCGTCGTGAGGAACGATGGCGTGCGTGGGCGAGAGATGACCATGCGAATGACAGTGGCAGAACTTGTCGAGGAGGAAGGCTAATGGCGGACGCCGCCAAGAAGAAGGTCAAGTTCGTCGGCGGCACGGGCGAGCACCGTCGAACGGGCTCTGTGACCGTGCCGGATGCGGGCGTGACGCTGAACCGCGACGAGCCGATCGCGGTCAACCACGAGCTGTCCAAGGAGCTGCTGTCGGGCGACTCCGCTCGCTTCAAGGGCCTCAAGTTCGAGGACGCGACGAGCGACGAGCCTCGTAGCAAGGCGAGCCGTGCGACGGCTGGCGACACTGGCGGGCCGGGCGGGTCGACCGCGCCGGATGGCGACTCCGGCCCGAACCGTCCCTAGGAGCTGAACGATGGCCTATACCGGCTACCCCTTCCCGTACAACATCTCGGACCTGCTGGTCGGGGCCGTCCGCATCCTGTACGCCACCACCGCCGAGCCGATTCCGACCTCCATCTCGGACGTCATCGACATGGAGTCCCCCTACGCAGCGCAGACCGGCTGGGTCGAGCTGGGAGCGACCCGCGAGTCGTTCACCTACACGCGAGGGTTCGAGACCGAGGGCCTGGAGATCCAGCAGACGTCCTCCGTCCTCTTCGAGGAGGTCACGAACGTCACGCGGACCATCGAGGTGTCGATGGCCGAGTTCAACGCCGCGAACCTCGCCCTGATGGAGGGCGCGCAGAGCGCCGCTGGCGCCGTCGTGGCCGCGTCCGGCATCTCCGCCCAGACGACGCAGAAGTTCGGCTCGTTCACCACGCTCGATCGCTACCGCTTCGCGTTCCTCTCGCGGCGCAACATCGCCTCGGGTCTGGTCACGGAGTCCTCGGGCGCCGTCCCGGCGTCGGGCACCCGTGGCCGGTTCGTGATGGGCGTGCTGTACCAGGCCCAGATGTCCGCCGATGACGCGGAGCTGGAGTTCGACAAGGGCACGCTGACGGCGGCGTCCGTGTCGTTCACCGCCTTCGGCGACTCGTCGGTCACTCTCGCCGACGACAACATGGGCGTCTGGTTCTTCGAGACGGCCGGTACCATCACGTAGCGCACCTGCCTCCTGCGCGCCGCTTGACTGGCCTCTATGCTCACAGCATGGAGGCCAGTCTCGCTTCTGCCCCGAGTCCGAACGGCTCCGGCAGCGCACCCACCCACGTCACGCTCGGCGAGCACACCTACCCGGTGTACGCACAGCGACACGCCTACCTCGCGAACCGGCTCGGCAAGACGGTCGCGAAGCTCCAGGAGATGGAGCAGATGGACACGGGGAGCCTGGAGGGGGTGATCGGCTCTCTCGGGGATCAGGCCTACGACTTCTTGCAGGTCTTCATCCCGAAGCTCATGCCGCGCTACGAGTTCGCGGGCTACCCCACGGACGAGGCGCGCATCGCTGGCGACTACAACGAGGAGTACGACAAGTCGCCGACGATCCCGGAGATCACCTTCGCCTTCGAGACGGCGCTCAAGGCCAACCGGCTCGACTCCCTCAAGAGCCTGGGAAAACTCATCAACATGGACCTCGTGAAGGCCTACCTCTCGGCGGGGATGGTGAACTTGATCGAGCGGCAGAGGTCCTCATCGGGGGAGGGTACGTTGGACTCGACGAGTTCTGGGACGACTCCCCCAACGCTGACGGTGAGCGAGGTCTAACCGTTCCCCGTCTCGTGGCGCTGCTCGAATGCCGAGAGCAGCGCCGCCGGACGGAGTTGCAGTTCCTCGGCCGGGTGATCGCCTACGCGGTCAACTCGCCGAAGGACATGGACAAGGCGCTGTTCAAGGACGCTGGACGCCGGGGCGACAATGTGTCTGGCGAGGTTCCCCTGAACGCCGACGCGGAGGAGATCCTCCCCGTGACCGCCGACATGTACGAGAAATGGTGGTAGGTGGCCGGTAGCGACCACATCGAAGATGTCCTGATTCGCGTCCGGGGAGAGAGCCGAGACGCGGTACGGGCCATCGCCGATGTGCGGCAGGAGCTGAACAAGGTCCCGAAGTCGACCCAGGCCGAGATCGAGATCGCCACGGCCGAGGCCCAGGCCGAGCTGGATCAGATCAAGGTCACGCTCGGCAAGATCGACCGCACGAAGGTCACGGCCGAGGTCGACGCCGAAGTCGGCAAGGCGCTCGCGAAGGTCGAGTCGTTCAAGGCGGCGCTGGACAAGGCGACCATCCGCAAGGACGCGACGGTGGAGATCGACATTCGCCGTCGCAAGGTGGAGGCGGACATCTCCGCCATTCAGGCGAAGCTCGAAGTCCTCCAGAACCAGAACCCCGAGGTCGTCGTCGAGGCGAAGATCGCCGACGCCGAGTCGCGCCTTCGTCTGCTCCAGCGCCAGCTGACCAAGCTCACGCGCCAGCCGCAGAACGTGGACGTGCGCCTCAAGTCGGAGCGCGTGGTCACGCAGATGGAGGTTCTGCGGGCGCGCATCGCCGAGATGATGGCGAGCGACCCGCGAGTCACGCTCGACGCCGAGATCGGTCGAGCGATGGCGAAGCTGCAGGAGCTGGAAGCTCGCGCCGCTGCGCTGGACGACAAGAAGCGGGAGATCGAGGTCGAGGTCGACAACGACGCCGCCCGGGTGCTGGCGAACATCGAGGGCGGCCTCTCCACGCTCACGAAGGGCATGTCGCGGGCGTCGGCGTCGAGCGCCACGTTCGGGCAGACGATGGCGCGCTCGTTCTTCCTCATCAAGGGCATCACGCCGTTCCTCTCCGGTATCACCATCATCATCACGACCGCGCTGCTGCCTGCGCTCGTCGCGGTCGGGGCGTCAGCGGCGTCTGCTGCGTCCGGTGTGGGCATCCTCGCCGCTGCGATCGGCGGCTCTCTCATCCCGGCCGCCATCGCGGGCACGGCGGTGATGGGGCGCTTCGCCGCAGTGATGGAGGTCAAGCAGCAGCTGGACCAGGCGGACGAGGCGTCGATCACGGCGTCGGCCACTGCGGAGATCGACTACGCGAACGCGGTCGAAGCTGCACGGGCGAAGCTCGACGGTCTGGTCGACTCGATCCGCAACGTGAACCGTGCACGGCGCAACGCTCGCGCCGTCGAGGAGCAGGCGGCGCAGTCGATCCAGGATGCGACCGACGCGGCGATCGAGTCCCAGCAGCGACTCGCGCAGGCGAACGCCGAGTTGAAGCAGGTCACGGTCGACGCCTATCGCGCCATGGAGGACGCGATCGAGGACGTGCGCGACGCCCAGTTGGAGGTCGAGAACGCCCGCCTCGGACAGCAGGAAGCGGAGCTGAACACGAAGGAGGCCGAGCTGCGGCTCAAGGAGTTCCGGCAGGAGCTGGGACTCACGGCGCGAGCGCTGGACGACACCTTCGCCAAGTTCTCCGACGTCGACGCCGACGTGTCGGGGATCGCCGGGGCGCTGCGCCGTGCGGGCAAGGAGTCGGGCAAGCTCGACGCCGGGAGCCTGCTGGAGCTGGAGGGCCTGCTGCTCTCGGTGCAGCGTGCCAAGCTCGGCGAGAAGCAGGCGGACGACCAGCTGGGGGATGCGGAGCGCACGCTCTCCCGCGCTCGTCAGGAGCAGCAGAAGTACCTGGAGCAGGGCATCAAGGCGTACGGCCCGTACCGGACCGCGATCGAGTCCGTGAAGGATGCGCAGAAGGTCGCCAACGAGGCCGCCGAGCACGCCCGCGAGCTGGACGAGCAGGGGATCAAGGACGCGCCCGCTGTGGTCGCGGCGCATCAGGCTGTCGCTGATGCCATCCGGACGCGCAACCGGCTTCAGAGGCAGCTGAAGGTCCCCGAGCAGCCGACCGGCCCGGCCCTGCAGCAGAAGCAGGCCGAGGCACAGATGGCGGAGCTGTCAGGCGATGAGGAGAGCTTCCTCAAGCGCCTGCGCCTGATCGAGGACTTCCTGCGTCAGCAGTTCCAGCCCACGACGGATGCGGTGTTCGACGGCGTGAAGGACGCGATGACCCGAGCCGCGCTCGGCGTGCCCTTCCTGCGCGGGAAGTTCACCCAGCTCGGCGAGACCTGGGGCGACGTTGCTCGGCAGATCGCGGGCACGGTCATCTCGCCCACGTCGCTGATCGACCTGCGTGGGCTCAGCGATATCGCCAATGAGATGTCCAAGCTCGCGGGCACGGGCCTCTCGCAGTTCTACCTGCTGCTAATCCGCATTGGCAAGGCGGCGGGGCCTGCCGCGCTCGACCTGATGCGCGAGATGGTCGGGATCATCGGCGGGCTCGCGGACAAGGCCGGGAGTCTCAGCGGCAAGGAGACCTTCTTCACGAACGCCGTGAACTCGGTCAAGACGTTCCTGCGTGCGGCTGGGGCCGTCGGCGACCTGTTCATCGCGCTCGTGGAGACGGTCGCGCCGTTCGGCGATCAGATCGTGGACCTCTTCACCGACGCGGTGAAGGGCGTGACCAAGTTCCTGCGCTCGGCCCGGGGCCAGAAGAAGATCAAGGCCTTCTTCGACAACACCATCCCGGCCATCAAGGAGTTCATCAAGTTCCTCGGGAACGTGATCGTGGTCTTCATGGAGATCGGGCAGTTCGTCGGCCCGATCGTCGGCGGCATCCTCAAGTCGATCAACTTCCTGCTGGACGCGATCGGCTTCCTGCTGGGGCTGCTGAACGCCATCGTCGACAACCCGGTCGGACGCTTCCTGCGCGACCTGCTCGGGCAGTTCATCGGCTTCGGGGTCGTCGGGAAGGTGCTCAAGGTCATCACCTTCCTGGTGGGCCGCATCTTCAACTCCCTCAAGCTGCTCGGCCCGGCAGCACAGAAGGCGTGGGGCTTCTTCTCGTCGGCGATCGGCAAGGTCGCGGGTGCGCTGCGCTCCGTGGTCACACGTGTCGGCGCGATCGCCGGGCAGCTCATCGGGCGCTTCATCTCCACGATTCGCGGCGCGACCGGGAGGCTGTTCAACGCGGGCGCGTGGCTCGTGCGTCAGGTCATGGCGGGCATCCGGTCCATCTTCGGGCCGGTGTTCAATCTCGGCGCGAGCATCGCCCGCCGGGTGTGGAACGGCATCAAGAGCCTCGCTCGGGTGCTGCTCGACGCGGGCAAGTGGCTCTGGAGAAAGATCAAGGAGGGCGTCCAGACGCTGCTCGGCGTGGGCGGCGAGATTTTCAACAAGGGCAAGGAGATTGCCGAGGACCTGGGCTCCGGCCTGATCGCGGCAGGCGCCACGCTGTTCAACATCGGCGCCGACCTGCTGTGGGAGTTGATCGACGGTTTCACGACGATCGGCCGCAAGGTCTGGGACGCGATCAAGGGCCTGGCCGGGAAGATCGTGGACGCGGTGAAGGACGCGCTCGGGATCGACTCGCCGTCGAAGGTCATGTACGAGCTGGGCCAGTTCATGCTGGAGGGCCTGCTCAAGGGCTTCACCTCGAAGGACGTGACGTCCTTCATCAAGGACCAGCTCGGCGGTATCGCCAAGCTCGGTGCCGACCTGGCGATCTCGGCGAGCCCGCTCGGCCCGCTGCGCCGAGGCATCGGCGACATTCAGGACGCGCTGGGCATCGACATCCCGCTACTGGCGAGCGGCGGCCTCACGCGGGGCGCCACGCTCGCGCAGATCGGCGAGGGCGTGCACCGCGAGGCCGTGATCCCGCTGTCGCGCTCCGTGCTCAACTCCCTCGGGCGTGCCATCGCTCGCTCAATGCCGATGCCGATGATGCCCCGCATGGGCACCTTCAACGTGCCCGCAATAGCTGCCGCACCTGCCGGAGGAGGGGGTGTTCACGTGGATAAGATCGTGGTCGAGTCGCCGCCCGGGACGATCCCGGACGCTCGCGTGGCGGCCGTGAAGATGGCTCGCGAGCTGGAGTCTCGCGGCGGCGGACCGAGGCAGTTCTAGTGGCGTACACGGCAGCAGATGGTCCCCCCGCTCTGGACGCAGTACACGTTTGGACGCCCGCTTCTGGCAGCGCCGTGACGCTCAACAACAAGGCGTCCTCCCCGTGGATCAAGATCGACAACATCCAAGGCTGGCGCTCGCTCCCCGACGCTGACGACAACCGTGAGCCGCTGACGGTCGGGCACGGCGAGATCACCTACGACTCTCGCTACCTGGGCAAGACGCTGGTCTACGAGGGTCGCGCCATGGCCACCTTCCGCGAGTCGATGCACGGGCGGATCAACGCGCTGGTGCAGGCGCTCGGGGCCTCGAAGGACGAGGGCACGATGTCCGTGACGCCCTACACGGTGCCCGGCGGCGTGGCGTGGCAGTACACGGCGCGGGTGATCGACTTCACGCCGAACTCCACGTGGACGTACGGCAACCGCTACTACGCCTACCAGTGGGGCTTCCAGTTCTCGCTGCGGATGAGCGACCCGTACTTCTACCAGGCCGGAACGCCCTACTTGTGAGCGACTACGGCCGCCTCACGGTGCAGATCACGCCGCTCATCGACTCGGGCGGAGACATCGACTCGGACGACTTCCTGGAGCCCGAACAGGTCTTCGACGTGGAGGTGACGCACCCGTTGAACGAGGGCCGCTCGGCGAAGGCGTCGCTGTCGATGGAGGACCCGCTCGTGGAAGACCTGCGCCCGTGGCAGCAGGGTCTGCGGATCAAGTACCACCGGCCCGGCGAGGTCAACAACGACGAGCCCGTGTTCTGGGGTCAGGCCAACGTGATCGACGACTTCGAGAACGGGCGGGTGACGCTGGAAGCGGTCGATCCGAGCGTGCGGATGCAGCACCACTACGTTCGCATCGGGGACGACGCCCTCAACGACCCGGCCGACAACCAGCGCGGGCGCATCTACCCCGACTACCGAGGGATCGACCTGCTCGTGGACGCAGCGCAGGCGGCACCCGGCTACCCCGTGCTCGGCTGCGTCGTGGAGGACGTGGACTCGATCGAGGACACCCAGAAGATCGACGTGGAGCGTGGCCAGGAGGTCTGGCAGATGATCCTCGACATCTGCGCGCAGGACACGGGGCCGGACTTCGACATGGCGACGAAGGTCGGGCCGGGCGCGGGGCCGGGCGTCTACGCCACGCTGCGGCTGTACGAGCGCCTGGGCTCCGATCTCTCCACGACGGTGAAGTTCGACTACGGCGACGACGAGGACTGGGACACGCCGACGAACGACAACGCCCCGTCGATCGTGGTCACGCCCGGCCACCCGACCACGCACGTCCACGTCGTCGACACCGACCGCTCGTGGCGCGTCACCGGCTTCACGCCGGACTACGCCGAGGAGCACGGCATGTGGGTCGACTGGGTGGCGACCGACTGGAAGATCAAGGACTCTCTGGACGTGAACGTCCTCAAGCAGTACGCCAAGGCGCACATCAAGGCGTACGGCATCCCGCCGAAGCAGACCGAGATCCGGCTGCGGCTCGACTCGGGCGCGGTGTTCTTCTACGGCGACCCGGGATGGCCGGACGGCAACACCGTCGGCGACTTCTACATCGGCGACTCGGTGAAGGTGCGTGCCAAGCGTGGCTACCGCGAGGTCAACAAGAAGTACCGCATCACGCAGGTCGTGCTCTCCCAGCCCGGCGCTCGCGGGCCGATGCAGACCCAGCTCACGCTGATCCCGTCCGACGTGGACATCGACGTGACGCTGGACGTGGACGAGACCTGATGGCCGGGTTCCCGCGCCCCAACGACCTGCTCACGTCGCACGCCAGCCACGCCGAGCAGCTCCGCCGCCTGCGCACGCGCTCGCCGCAGCTCTCGTCGGAGAACTTCATCATGGACCCGGGCGAGGTTCGCGCCTGGCCCCCGGCGCTGCCGGTGCGCGAGCGCATCGTGGGCGTGCAGGCCTTCGCGGGCTCGGGGACCGTCACCATCGACTTCATCGTGGTGCGCTGGGACCCGCCGATCAGCGACCCGAACCCGGTGCTGGTGCACACGCTCACGGTGTCGTCCTCGGGGCAGGTCTTCTCGGCGTTCGGCGACAACATGGACTACGGCACGACGATCAGCGTGGAGACGGGCGACTACTACTACCCGGAGATCACGGCGGGAGCTGGCGCGGGGAACGTGGTCGCGACCTTCGTTGTGGCCCCGGCGTAATGGGCATCGTCGGCGCGAGCCGCAGCAGCGTGACCGTGGGCGCGGTCACGCTGTCGTCGGGCGCCATCCAGCTGCCGATCGTGAGCGCCCCGGCCGGGTCCATCATCGTGGCAACCGTCTACCTGGCGGGCGGGACGTTCCTGTCGGCGCCCGGCTGGAGCACGTTCGCGTCGGTGAACGCTGGCACGAACTGGAACAACAACCCGGCGACCGGGGGCGGCCCGACGGGGGGCGGCTTCGTGACGATGGTGCTCCTCACGAAGGCCGCCGTGACGGCCGACTTCTCGCCGGGCGTTACCTACAGCCTTGGCACCTACACGACGTCCGGCGGCACGATGGGGTACGCCTGGGGCCACGCGGAGGCGTTTCAGAACGTGGGCGGTATGTCGTTGCACGACGGTCTGGACGAGATCACCTCGCCGGTCGACGGCGAGTACGCGATCCGTGTGTGGGCCACGGGCGGCAGCGACATTGGGGACTTCGACTGGCAGGACAACGAGCCAGCGGCGCCGGTCCCCTACGGCTCCAGCTACCCCGGCACGGACTACTACGCGCCCTCGACGCCGGTGGGGTCGCCGCTGCTGTCCGGCCGCACGATCTTCACCGTCATCACCATCTCCCACCCGCGCTACCTGGGCGGGACGCTCGTCCCTCACTGGATCGGTCGTACGGACATGACCGAGGAGATGCAGTTGGATGCCAACGGCGTCACCGGACCCCTGTCTGTGCTGTCGGCGACGTTCGCCCATGGCGGCATTGACCATTGGTGGGCGCTGCTCGTCTACGGCCCCGGGGAGACCGACACGCTGGACAGCGAGTTCACGCCGACGTGCGCGGAACGACTCTCGGAGGCGCCCGCGCTCGACACGCCGGGGATGGACCAGGACGCTAGCGACTTCATCGAGGACGTCGCCATCTCCGCGAACCTGGGACCGATCGCCGACGTCGGCAACGTCACCAACATCCAGGTCGGCCTCAAGATCACGCACCCCGCGATCGGCTGGGTCGGCGTCGCTCTGGAGTCGCCGTCGGGCAGGCGCGTCCCGGTCTTCCTAGGCAACAGCCAGCAGGATCACGACCTGGGCGACGGCTCGCACATCGCATGGTTCCACTCGGACGACAGCGGCGGTGCGCTGGACGACTTCGACGACTCCAACTTCGACGGCACGTGGGGTCCGCTGTGGGGCAACTTCTTCGGCCCGGTCTACTTCCAGAGCGGCGCCGAGAGCTTCTTCTATGAGGGTGGTCCGAGCGGTCGCTCCCACCTGGAGTACCTTCTGGGAGAGAGTGTCACAGGGACGTGGAAGCTCTGGGCCTGGGACACGGACGCCGACAACTTCGAGGGCACGGTCGACCTCGTGATCCTGCGGATCTGCCTCGACGACGACACCGTGCTGATGATGGTGGTCTGATGCCCGATTCGATCGAGAGCCGGATGGCGAGATTGGAGCAGCGGGTGTCCGACTTCGAGACCCAGCTCACTCGGCTCCTGCCCGTGGCCGAGGCGCAGGCGCGCAATCAGGTGCAGCTGGAACACATCGAGGACCTCGCGCAGCGCACCAACAAGGATCTGCACACCTTCCAGGAGAAGATCGACACCCGCGACGAGCAGAGGGACGAGGCTGTCTCCGCTGAGCGTCGCGCCACGCGGAACGCCCTCTACGCCCTCGCGGGCACGCTGGGCGCCGCACTCATCGGGGCGCTGGCGATCATCGTCGTAGCCCTGCTTGGAGGCCAAGGGCCATGAGCACCGAGGACGAGCACCGGCCATCGCATCACCGGCGCTTCCTATCGCCGCCGCAGGACATGAACCGGCTGGTGGTGCTGCTCGCCGCGATCTGCGGCATGTGCCTCGTCGTGATGACCCTGACGCTCACCTTCGGCTACGTGCATCTGGCGCAGCAGGACGTGGCGATCCAAGAGCAGCGCCTCGCGGGAGCCCGATCCCAGTGCGCCCTCGTGGCGCAGATTGATCCCGACTCGGCCGAGCTGATCGCCAGATGCGTGGGACGGGTCTGCGAGATTCTCCACGACCTCGATCGGCAGTGCGACTTCAACGGAGAGCTGGCGCGTGCCCGCCAGTGAGGAGCGGACGGACATGCTCGCGGCTCTGCGGCTCGCCGCGATTCTCGGCATCGCGCTCATCATCCTCGTCGGGGTCATGGGCTTCATCTACATCTCGGCGTCGAGGAACGAGGCTCGCCACGACGACCGCGTGAGCATCTGTCGCGGCAACGTGGCACGCGGCTACCTGCTGCTGCGCGCCCGCGAGTTCACCGTCGCCGACACGCCGATCCGCGACTCGACCACCACGAAGATCGCGCCGGAGCTGTTCCAGATCCTCGACTGCGACTCGGGCTTGCCGCTGTCGACGCCCGAGCAGGAGCGCTATCTCCAGGTCCTGAACACGGGCGTCGTGCCCGAGATCGTGAACGGTCTAGTCACCGTTCCCGCTGAGTAGGCTTCGGCCATGGCCCTTTCCGAGAGACAGGTGAAGCGCCTCCAGCGGGATCTCAACCGCTTCTCCCGCGACAAGTCCCTGAGCCTCACGCCGCTGCGCATCGACGGCGAGATGGGCGCCCTCACGCGCAAGCGGATCAGGTACGTCTACTTCCTGCTCGGCTACTCGCGGAAGCGCATCAAGGCGGCGAAGGTGAACCGGGACTTCCGTCGCCAGCTCGCGAACCCGCGCCGAGTGCTGGGGAAGACGAAGTGGCATCGCCGTCGCGTGCGCCGAGGCCTCAAGCGGCGGATCAAGCGTCGCCGTGACGTGGCCCGCAACCATGTGCAGGCGGTGCGGGCGTCGGGCGTGACCTACTACGACGGCAAGCCCGTCGCGAGGTGGATCGTGCCCTACATGGAGTGGGCGCGGCGCAACGGTTGGTCGGGGCGTCTCGTGAGCGGGTGGCGCGACCCGCTGTACTCGGAGCGCCTGTGCTACGGCATGTGCGGCCGACCGACGTGCCCGGGACGCTGTGCTGGTCGCGGCTCGGCCCACTCGCAGTCCGCATTTGGGTCCGGCGCCATCGACGTGTCGGACTACATTCGTTTCGGGCAGCTCATGGCGCGCTGCCCGTTGAACCCGAAGCTCACGAACCATTTGCCGAACGATCGTGTCCACTTCTCGCGGAGTGGCTACTAGGAGGAACCATGGTGGAGGATGCTGTAAAGAGCCAGATCGGGAAGGTGGTCGCCTTCGTGCTGACGCCGATCCTGTTGCCGCTCGCGGGTATCGTGGCGAACTGGGCGCAGGACGCGCTCGGGCTCGATCTGAATGGTGCGGACCTCACGGCCTACGTCGTCGCGGTCGTGGCTGGTGTTGCGCTCGGCGCGTGGCAGTGGCTGCGGAATCGCTCCGAGTGGGAGAAGGCGGTGCTGTTGACGCGGCAGGTGCACGAGGCGGGCGCCGCCTACACGGGCACCGCGACCACCGGCGTGACCGTTTCTCCGCCTGGGGCAACGCAGATCCCATGACCCTGCCTGCCGAGCCGCCTCGGTCGATCGACACCGCGCTCAAGACCGGCGACAGCGGGTGGGCGGTCTTCGGCCTGCAGAAGTGCCTCAACTTCGTCAACGGGTCTACCCTCGTCGCGGACGGCGCCTTCGGGACCGTGACCGAAGGCGCCGTCGCCAGCTACCAGAAGCGCATGAGCCTGCTCGCGGACGGGATCGCGGGTCCCAAGACGCAGCTGGCCGCGTGCCAGCACCTGTGCGCCGTGACGTTCATCAACGGTGCGCCGAACGGGCTCGGGCTCGGCATGGTCGAGGGCGAGGGTGGCTACTACTTCGGCGCCGTGAACTGGGGCGTGACCGGCGGCGTCGACTGCGGCGTCGTGCAGGAGCGTGTCGTGGGTCCACCCTTCTCTTCGGTGAACCTGCGACACGCCTTCAACGCGCCCGAGAGCCTCAAGGGGGCGCTCATCACCGTCACCGAGCGGGCGAAGGGGTACGCGGTCCACTCGTGGGCGAAGTTCTCGTGGGAGCGCCAGCTGCGGTGCGCGATCATGGCGCACAACTGGCCGGTCGCCGCGCTGTCGATCGCCAAGACGGGGAAGTGCCCGCACCCCGACTCGACCGACGGCTGGTGGCCCCGGACGCTGGAGTTCCCCGACGGGACGTTGGTGCGCACGCGCTGGGACTGGTGCCAGTGGTACGCGATGGGCGGCCCGCACGGCGAGGCGCGCATCCCCCGCTACGTGACGCGGTGGTCGTGATGCTGCGGCCCGCTGGCCTGGAGCCGATCATCATGCGGGAGACGCCGCAGGCGCTGTCGAGCGAGGCGGCCTATCGGGCGGCGACGCTGCAGGGCGTGCAGCAGGCGTCGGGGGTTCGGGTGACGCGCTGGGCCTCGACGCGGGAGATTCAGCGGGTGCTGGAGCTACGCGGCGAGCCGAGCGCCGCTGCTGTCGCTGTCGGCCTCTTGCCGCAGCTTCTCCGTGAGGGCGTCCTGGAGCAACAGACTCGCCGCGACGGCCTCTACTGGCGGCGGGTTCTGTAGCGTCGTGGCGTCCTCGGAGACGACCACGATGGCGTAGTCGCTGCCGTTGTAGTAGGCCTCGAACGCGGGACGCGCCCAATAGAGAGCGCGCTTCCACTCCTTGTACTCGGGTTGCTTGCGCGGCAAGGTGCGCATCGCCGCTGCCCATGCTGTCCGGAAGGGTGTCCCGATCGCCTTGAACTCAGCGAGGACGATCCGGGTGTGCTGTGCGGCAGTCACGTCCCCGCACAGTCTTGCCCCCCCGCCGGACGAGTCAAGGTTGCGGCTCTCGGCACTTCGGACAGTGGGGGACGAACCACCACATGACGTGCCCGCAGGACCAGCACCGCTTGCGCTTGCCGATCTTCGTCACCAGGTGATCTCCGTCACCTCGATGAACTTGACCACGCCGAGGACGACGAGGGCCAGAACCACCACGGCGGCAACAAGGACGACTGCTGCGGCAGTCCATGACCGGAACATACCCGGCTTCACGGCGTTCTTCCGTAGCAGGGGATCAGACAAACCTCGTGGTCGAGCCCCACGAGGTCGTTGAGCACATTGCCGTAGCGCTCCTCGACGTAGCGGAGCACCGTGGGGTCGCAGCCGATCAGCAGATAGCCGCGCCCCTCGCCGTGGTAGTGGAGCGATGAGAGCCACTGGTGATAGGTGCTCGCGGGCACCTGACGCTCGACGAAGGTCATCACGCGATCCCACTCCGGATGCCTCACTCCCGGGCAACGGCACTCGTCGCAGCAGGTGTCGCTCGGCCGCATCCAGTTCACGTTACAGACGGGGCAGCGGACGTCCTCGGGGCGCAACTCCCTCACTACCTCGATCACCGCTTGTACCGCAGCTCGTCCACTTTGTCGGCGATGTCCGACAGGGAGTAGACGATCGCCGAGCCGACGAGCAGCACGACCCGGGCGATGGTAATCATCTGGTTCGACCGCGCCGCGCTCACGATGTTCTGGGCGTCGCGCAGGGCACCGAACGAGCGCTCGGCGTAGGTGAGGTCCTGCTCTGTCTCAGCGGCCATCGGGAACTCGGATCGCGAGGCGTGAGCCGTACATGGCTGTGAACTCCTTGAGTAGCGGCGTGTCGGGGCAGGAGAGGACCTCCCGCTGCATGGCGACAGCAACCTTGGGGGAACGGTTGGCGTAGTGGGCGCGCTTGACGACCCACAGCACCTCGTTCTCTTGGTCGTACCTGACCATCGGCTTTCGTGCCAGCTCATCGAGCGCGTAGCGGACTCGGAGGCTGTCATTGCCGAACAGGCGAGACATCGCCCGCACCGAGACCTCGTAGATGCCGCTGATCGCGGCCTTGGGATTGGTCCAGCTCCAGAGGAAGAGGAGTTGAGCGTCGGCGGACAGAGCCGCGAAGTCGGGGTCCGTCCAGATGGCGCACTCGACCATTACGAAGCGACCCACGACAGCTCCTCTCTCTCACACAGTGGACTATGCGCTCCAAGGGGCGCCTTAGTCAACCATCGGAGACGAAGAGGTCGACGACCGTACGACCGAGCGGCTTGACCAGCTCGCCATGGATCTCCAGCCCGCCGAAGCGGAACTTGTCGGGCGTGTCGTCGTCCAGGTAGTTGCCATCAACGAGGGCGTCGCCGAGACACTTCTCAACGATGGAGCGGTAGTTGCCTTCGTCGCGCTTGCGCCGCGCCGGGAACCACATCTCGGCCTTGGCATAGATCGCCCTGGGGATCTCGGGCGTGTGGACCTTGGGTAGCGGACTCGCCAGCAGGGCCATGCCGAACAGGCCTTGCCACTGTTTCTTCACGCGCTGGTGCACTCGCCAGTTGCGGTACATGAGCGCGTTCAAGGACGGCGGCGTGCCGTCGAGGTCGAGACGTACCATCACGCCGCGACCAGCTCTCGCTCCTCCTCGTGCTCCAACTCGGGGAGGGTCGCGCCGCCCCACACGTACGTCGCCGCGTGGGTCTTCTCGTTCACCGAGTCCCGGACGTAGCACTCGGTGCCCGGCGCGGGGTTGAAGTGCCAGGCGACGTGCCTGCCGCAGCGCTGGCACATGCACACCCACATGCGCTCCACCAGCTCCTCGATGCAGCCGTCGTCGCCGTCGAACGGGCCGTGCACCAGCACGACGTCCCACATCACGTGGGTGTCATCCCGCCATGGGTTCCTGCGCATTGCCAGCCTCCTCTGTGGACTGTGTGATGACCTCTCGGATGAACATGGAGCGCGCCTCGGCCTGCGCCCGCTGTCGAATCTCGACCGGGGACGGCGAGACCAGCCCGGGGACCAGCAGCTCGCACGCCTGCACCTCGCCCCAGATCATCGAGAGGGTGTGCAGGCCTCGCCCGTCGTACTTGTGGTAGCGCTGCCCACGTAGCTCTGCGAGGCGTTCGCCGCGAGCGAACAGGTAGGCCGAGCGCAACATCTCGGCGTGCCGCTCGCGGATGATCGTCTCCATCTCGGTCACGAGACCGCTGCGCCCTTCGTCAGATCGGCGAGTTGCTGGCGACGCTCCTTGGTGAGCCTCCCGAGCTTCGCCTCGGCCGAGCAGTCGAACGCCGCGATGATCTCGAAGGTCAACGAGGAGCCGATGCCCGGCACGAAGCGCAGGATCTGGCGCAGGCGCATCTCGCCTGCCAGTTCTTCGATCACCGGATCGGCCTCGCCGCGCAGCACGCGGTAGGGGTCGATCTGGCCGCTCGCCATGGCCTCTCGCAGGAGCTTGCGCTTGCCGCGCACTTCCTTGCTGATCTCCCACACGGGGCGGGAGTCAATGCCACGGTCGAGTTGGGTCATGCGACGATCTTGGGCTCCCGGTTCTCCAGCCGGGGCTGGACGGGGTTGAAGTTGGCGATGGCGGCCAGCGTCGGCATGTGCTCGCCGCCCGCGAGGACCGCAGCGCGGAGCTGCTCGTTGTCCGCGATCGCGGCAGCCCGAGCGGCAGGCTGTCCACCGATGACCTCGTAGGTGCCGATGACGCGGAGAAGCTCGTCCTCGTCGGTGCGCTCGCCGACGACCTGCACGACGAGGTACTTCGTCGGCCTGCGCTCTGCACCGACCTGGCGCTTGACGGCCTCGACGGCGGGCGTGTCCTGGGACTGCGCGATGGCGTCCTCGATCGAGCCCTTCCGGGTCACGTCGTTCGTGGTGATGGTGTTCACTGCGTGGCGCCTCCTTCGGCTTCTTGGACCTGCTTGAACAGGGTCGCGGCGACGAGCTTGACCTGCGCGGCCACGTCGCCCGCGCTGGGCGGGTGGTACTCGCCGTGGGCCGCTGCGACTTCGAGGATCGTCACCGCGCACTTCTGGGCGTGCTGCATGGCGATCGAGCGGCGCTCCTCGGGAGGACGCGCTCGACTGCCACCTCCCCCGAAGCCTGCGCCCTGGGCCAGCTTGAACTTGGGGCCGTACTGCGCCTCAAGATCAATGTCTCCTTCGACGGACTGCCCGACCTGCGGTGCCGGGGACTCCGGCTTCCTCGACCACTCGCAGTTGCGAACCACCTGCCCCGAGGCGTCCTGTAGATCGACTCGGTAGCCCTTCATCGGGCCGCCCTTCGTCGAGTTCCAGTCCCGAACTTGGTCTGAGACAAGGGTGACTGTATACGTTGGCATCGGAGCAGGTGGTCCTCTGGTAGAAAGGAGATATAGATGGAGAAATGAGCCTTCTCTATTTCCTTTCTCCCATCTAGAGCCCTTGTCAACGGCCGGGTTACTGGTGTTGATGTTACAGGCCTAACGGCCTGAAAGTCAAGCACCACGTCGCAAATAGCGAGGAACTGTTAGACAAGGGACCCCGTCCTACGACTGGCCCGCAGCGGCCTTCATCAGCACGGCGCAGGCGTGGCGCTCGCAGCAGTCCCCCGTGAAGAAATCGGGGAAGTGGACGGAGAACTTCTCGGCGATCTGGCAGCAGCCCGTCTCGCCCTCGATGTCCTCCAGGAACTTCTCGGCCTCGCGCACGCGGCCGATCGTGCCCCGCGCCCGTGAGCGGGCCTGCTTGCGCCTCGTGTCGGTCTCCTTCGGGTCGGCGATCAAGCGCCCGGCCCGGTCCCACTTCACCTCGCCGCCGTGAATCTTCGGCAGCTCCACCTTCTTGGGCACTCTGTTGCCTCCTACTCGGCATCCCACGAGAGGCCCTCGTGGAACGCATCGCGGTTCAAGAACGGCGACGTGCGCAGCCGCTCCGCTTCGATGGCTCGATCCTCGTCCGTCATGTACGGCTCCCACGCGGCGATGCCAGCGAGGAACTCCGCCATGTCGATCGGCCGAGCGTGGCGAGCCGCCACGTCCTGCTCGTCGGGCTCCACGGGCACGGTCGGGGCGTCGTAGCCCTGCTCGCCCTCGAACAGCGCGTGGTCGCCTCGGATGATCTTGCGGCGCGACTTCTTCCGCTTGCCCTCGTCGACGGAGCGGACGTTCTCAGGGCGCACCGGCAGCTCCTCACGCGGGATGCGCGGGAGCTGCACCAGAACGCTCTCTCCGTACTCCGTGAGGACGTAGACGTAGCTGCGCCTCGCGTGACCGGCAGCGGTGCGCGAGCGTCGATGCTCGCCGGTCGAGCGGATCAGTCCAGCGCGCACCAGCGCGTTGACCGTCGCCCCGATGATCGACCGCTCGGTCAACTCCGTGCCCTCCAGATGATCGCCGTGGAACTCACCTTTCTGACGGGCGATCAGGAGGATGCGGGCCTTGAGCCACCCGTACTCCTCGGGCTTCCACTTTCGGAACATCTCTTGGGCCTGGGCCAGGGACGCGGTGCGTCCACCTCGGCTCCCCGAGTTCACGATGATCCCTCCCGCAGATTCGACAGATCGCAGGCAGCCACGCAAGGCCCACGCCGATCAGCTCCTTCACCGAGCCGTCGTGCGAGTGGACGATCCACAGCGTCGTACCGTCCTGCCGGGCGAAGCTCTCAATGGGCACGAGGACGACCCGGCGGGTTCACCTTCACGCCCGACTCGTGCACCAAGATGGCGGCACGGGCGCGGGTGATGCCCATCTCGGCAGCCACGGCCGCGAGCGTGCCATGTTGCGCGTACAACCTTCCGGCCTTCTCGCGCAGGTCGGGCTCGTACTTCGGCGAACGGTTCGGCTCGATCACGTGTACCTCGACTTCGTGAAGTCCACCCCGAGGCGCTGGCCCTGCTCGCCTGCCCAGGCGTTCATGGCCAGGAAGGTGCCGCGAGTCATGTCGGCGAGCACGTCGAGCGCCGTCAGCTGGTTCTGGTAGTCGCTCGCCCACGTGTTGACGATCTCTCGCTGATGGGTCTCGGTGCCGACCTGCTCGCGGTACTTGGAGCGGGAGATCAACCAGACCTCGATGTCCTCGTCACCGCCCTCGCGCAGCACCTCCTGGGCGGCCTCGGCAGCGCGACGCAGCAGGTTGTACCGCTCCAGACGCGGGTCATCGTCGTCGTTCTCCCTGATGAAGCCCGAGATGCGGTCACGGGGGTCGCTCATCGGCGTTGCTCCTTGTGGTCAGTGGCGAAGCCGTTGCACGTACGGCACGCACGGCACTCGCCGTCCAGATTGTGCGAGGCAGCGATGTGCCCGCACTCGCACACCGACACGATGGTCGGCGGCTCGTACTCGGTCTCCACGATCTGGCTCCAGCTCTCCAACTGGCGCGTGTCGAGGTAGACCCGGATCGTGTTCCCATCAAGCCTGTCGGCGAGTAGCGGCGCCTGCAGCCACTCGCCGACACGCTCATAGGCAACGTCGGCTTCGTCCTCTGTAACGAATGACCGTTCCCAGACGACGATCAACCATGGTCTCAATGGGCCTCCTTGCTTGCTCTCTCGCAAGGATTGTGACGCCCGCTATGCCTCAATGTCTACCGTTCCCGTAGAACTCCCGCGCCGGGGCCGAAGCCCCGGCGCGTGTCCTGGGGAGTTCTAGCCCTCGACCTTCTTGAGCGAGTCGGAGCCGCCGTTCTCGGTCTTCGTGCGGAAGACCGTGGCGCCGTCCAGCTCCTTGATGTCCACGCCGTCCACGGCGCGGCGCATCTCGTGCCGCATCGCCGTCCCGAGCGGGTCGGGGATCTTGCCCTCCCCGGCGCCGTTCATCAGGTCGAGCTGGGGACGCAACCCCGACGCCGCGAGCACGAAGTCCTCGGTCGTCAGCATCAGGTCCTCGACCTCGCCCTCCGAGCGGGAGATCGCGTAGCGCAGGGTCCGGTCGATCGCCTCCTTCACGAACGCCGGGAGGAAGCCCTCCATGGCCTCGTACACGGCCTCGTAGTCGATGTCCTCGTCGAGCGTGCCCTGGGGCGCCGTCGCCTCGATCATGCGGGTGATGCCCGACAGGTCGAGCGCCCCGATGTGGATCATCGCGTCGAGGCGGCCGGGGCGCACCATGCCCCGGTGGATGCGCTCCTTGTGGTTCGTCGTGAGCACCAGCATCAGCTCGGTGCCCTTCGCCGTGATGCCGTCGAACAGGTCGAGCAGCCGGGCCACGGCGTCGCGGTCGCCCGACTCCGCGAGGATGTCCACGTCCTCGAAGAACACGATCGCGGGCTGGTAGAGCCTCGCCGTCGCCATGACGGTCGCCAGCGAGTCCCGGGTCGGACGGCAGTAGATGAACGTCCAGCCGTTCGGCACCGCGACCTGCGCGGTGAGGAACGCGCCGAGCGTCTTGCCCGTGCCGTACGGCCCCTCCAGCAACACGGCGCGCTTGCGCGGGATGTTCATCCTGCGCATGACGTCCGTGTGCCTGATGACCGACCAGAGGTTCGCGTCCAACTGCGCGAGCACCTCGTCCGAGTAGACGACCTTGCGCGGGTCGACGCCCGACAGGTCGAGGAACTCCGCGTCCTCCTGCCCGTCGATCGCCTGGCCCTTGTAGATCGACTCCGACTCCAGCGTCTGCTGGACGACCCGGAAGAGGCCCTCGATGTGCGCCCGGTACTTCCGGGGCGCGTCGACGGTCAGGACGAACAGCTGGCCCAGCTCGTTGTCCTCGGACACGCCGAGGAACATCTTGCCCCCGAACAGCGGGACGGCCAACTGCCCCCACGGGACCTGCATGGTCTCGGTCGGGCCGACGTTGATGGCGCGCATCTCCGGCGGCTTCTTGCCGAAGAACGTCCAGGTCGGCTTGCCGATCCCGGCCGTGCCGAACACCTTGATGAGGGACTTCTGCACGGCGGACGCACCGTCCCAGGGACGGAACTTGTACGTCCGCGTGAAGCGGGTCTCCTCCTCCTGCTGCTCGATGTGGTCCTCCAGGTACCGAATCGCGTCGACCGGCGACATGGTGGCGGGGAGCACCAGCTGGTTGCCCTGCTGGATCAGCGAGTCGTCCGTGATCCGCTGGCCGCCCAACGCCGCGAGCGTGTCGAGCAGGTTGTCCTCCAACACCTGCTGCTCGGTCTTCTCGGGCGCGACGGCGATCCCCACGTTCGAGGAGCCCTTCCTGTCCTTGCGCTGCACTGCCTTATTAGCCACTTGCACCTCCTACTCACCCCCTCTCTGTGGCAGATTGGGGATGGTCTCCTTTGTGCCGTCGGTGCCACCACTCGCACTCGGCGAGTAGGTAAACGTCCGACCGCCCGAACCGACCAACCGTCGCCGGGAAGCTGTCGAGCTTCGACCATGCCCACACAGTCGAGCGCGACACTCCCCAACGACGGGCGAGGTCGGCCTGTACGACCAGACCGCCAACCGCCCGCAGAGCAGACCTCGCTACGGTCACGCTCACGGGGGGTTTGCGCTGGTCGCCCAAGATCAGATCGCGGCCACGATGCGGATAACGATCACGGCCGCAACCACGATGGCCAGGAACGCCACGAATACTCGCGACCATTCGACACGTTCGCGGCGCTCCACGCGGTTGAACTGCTTGATCCGGCGAGCGTCAGCGGCACGCTGCGACTCGGCAGCGCGCCGCTCCCACTCCTGCTGCGACAGCCTCACTTCTTCTCCTCGTCGCTCGGCTCCTGTTCGCCGAACAGCTTGCGTAGGAACTCGATCGGGTTCTCGGGAATCTCGTCGGGGCCGAACGGGCCGAGCACGATCGGGCCTTGCATCATGCCGCGCTGCTGCTCGGTCATCTTCGCCAACGCGAGCGCGGCGACCATCTCGGAGATCGCGATCACCTTGAAGCGATCCTCGGCGTCCAGCTCGCCCTGCTTGTAGATCGACTGGTAGCCCTGGATCATCCCGATGAGGGCGTCGAGCAGCACGGGGAGCGACTGCTCGGGCTCAAGGCCGTTCTCCTCTCGCTGCCGCTGCCAGAAGCTCACCGCCGCCAGTAGCGTCGGGTCGTCGTCGGGGTCCGGCGGCAGTTCCTCTTCGTCGGACACTACGTCTCCTTTCTGCGGTCGATGGGACCGCGTGCTCTCACATACGGAGCATGAACGCCACTGCACCTATCGTGCTTCCTCGTGTGTCAGAGCGGGCGCGTCGTGAACTTGGCGTGGCGCTTGCCGTGCTCGCGCAGGTAGGCCTTGGTCACGCCGTCGTAGTTCTCGACGCACGGCTTCGACGCCGGGTACGCCGCTTCGCAGCGCAGGCACCCGACCTCGACCGTCAACAGGTTGTCGTGCAACAAGCCAATCGCCACGCCCCGGGCGAGTGACTCCTCGTCCACGTGGTACATCGCGATGGCGATCCATTCATGCTCCGGCGATGGCACGGAACCCCGCCTCCATCCCGAGAGTCACCGCGCCGTCGCCGTTCGCGAGCGGGTGCCTGCGCCAGTCGCCCAACAGCGGGCTCTCGTTCTCGCGCCGGGTGATCGGTGCGTCCCAGAACTCCGTCGCCTCGTGGTCGCGGATCATCACGAACACGACCTCGCGTCGGTTGGGATGCGTGGACGGACGACTCTCGCCCGGCGGCGCGGTCCACGCCGAGGAGACCATCGCAACCAGCGACGGCTTGTTTTCCACGATCAGGCCCGCGATGACCATCGGCAGTTTCTCCCGCCCCTTCGGCTCGAAGAAGGCGCCGTCGATCAACACCATCGTCAGCTTGCCGTCGTTGAACATCAACATGTGGGCGTTGACGTCGCCGTCCGGGCCGCACGACTCCAGGTCGTCCTTCGCCCACTCCTTGACTCGCTCGCGGAGTTCGCCGAGCGTCTCCTTCGCCATCTCGTCTCCTTGTTCGCTCTCTCAGGTCTTGGCCTTGGTGTTCGGTCGCACGTGCCCCGTCTGCTGCTCGTGGAGCGCGAGCACCATCGCCGCCACCTTGCGCGGCCAGATGCGCCGCGACTCTGTTGCCTTGCAGAAGGCACGGATCTTGGCGAGCGCCTCGCCGGGAATCTCGTCGCGCCCGGCGCCCTTGCCGCCCTGCGCGTAGTGCTGGAGCTGCTGCAGGGTCGCGGGCTCGAACGCCTTGCCGGGCTCGGTGCCCAGGCGCTCGGCGATGAGCTGCGCCTGCGGTGCGGTGATCGCTGAGCCGAGCTTCGCGCCGCCTGCCTCTGCGATCTCCACAGCGCGGTGCGCCAGGACTCGCATCGGGTCGGGCGGCTTCGGCTCATCCTTCTTGGTCGTGCCGATCGGGATGTGCTCGCCATCCGGCGGCGCGTTCAGCTTGTCGAGGCGAGCGAGGCGCTTGCGCTCCGCTTCCGCGTCGAGGGCGGTCTTCTCTCCCTGCCCGTTCTTGACGGGTGTCTCCTGCTGCTCGGTAGCCATGCGGCCCTCCGTCGTTCGCTTGCACGACGGACCTTGATCGCCGCGCAGCCGTGACTGCAACCTCTATATCAACGAGGCGCCTTGTGCGTCAACCGACCGAGCCGGATCTTCTTCCCCACGACCCGGCCTCGCCTGTGCGGCCAGCCGAGCGAGTAGGTCACGTAGCGCCTGCCCCAGACCCACGAGTAGGAGCATGACGGCGACCAGAAGTCGAGGTCGGACCCCCAGCCGATGCGGTCGCGCACGGTGAACCGCTTGCGGCCCAAGAAGGACGTGTTGCGCAGGTAGATGCGCGTCCCCAGCGGGTGCCGGTTCGAGGCGACCGAGCCGAAGCGCACGTAGCTGCCGTCGGCCATGATCGTGCCTGCCGAGCAGAGTGAGTACGAGGTCGACATGGCGCCGAACTTCGCGACCGCAGACGACGGGGCCGCCGCGAGCGCGGCGGCCCCGAGTGCAACCAACTTCACCTTCACGAAGTCCTCCTGTGGACGAGTTACACCTGGCCGAGGTGCGGCAGGTCGAAGTCGGTCTGCGGGCGAGCCGGGTACGCCCTGAGCCTGAAGCCCGCCGCGTCGCCCATCAGGAACATCGCCGTGGCGATCACGCGATCCGTCACCGGGATCGAGTTGACCGTCTTCGGGTAGGCGCAGAACGACTGGGTGCGGGTCTGCACCGCGTAGGAGATTTTCCTCGCGGTGATGCGGTACAGCAGCGAGTCGCTGCCGACCACCGTGATCTCCTGCGTGCGCAGGTAGTCCTCGAACTGGCGCTCGTTCACCAGCTCTTGGAGCAACGACACGGCCTTGATCTCGGCGTTGTTCGACTGGCCCGGGTACGCCTGGTTCGGGTAGCAAATCGCGCAGCGGGCGTTGCCACACCCAGCCGAGCGATCCCTGTAGGGCGTAGCGAGATACGGCCAGTTGATGGCTTTGAGCCGCTCCTCGATCGGGAGCGTCTTGTTGCGGTCGGGGAGCATCTGTTCGGCCCGCCACAGGGGCGCGGCCGACGCCGCGCCCCTGTAGAGGAAGTTCGCCATCTAGCCGCCCTGGAACGCCGGGACGATGAGGACGTTCGGGTGCTCGCCCGGCTTGTAGTCGCCCCGGGCGATCCGCTCCTTCGACTCCTGGTTGAAGACCATCGAGCGGTTGTTGAACGCCCGCTGGACGATCGCCTCGGCCTCGCGCACGGCCATGTCGGACTCGGTGTCGATCTCCACGACCGAGTGCCCGGACGAGTCCAGGGTCTTGATCCTCGCGATCATGCTGCCTCCTGCATGGTTGCTACGGACAACGACACACGCCCCTGGCTCGCACTGCCAGGGGCGCTCCCTTCTGACTACTCCCAGACCGGGATCGGCGGCCCCAAGGGCTCAGGCCGACGACGCGGCGGCGGGTCGTACTACGTACCGACCGGAGGCGTCATACCTCTCCTTTCTGGTCTCGCGGTGGACAGGGACATCGGGGGCTACTTGCGGACGACGATCCTGTCGCCGTTGTTGAAGCCGAGCCCGGACTCCACGATCACGACGTTGGAGTCCTGGATGGTGTACTTCACGTTGCCCTTCGGCTGCCCGCGCTTGGACAAGACCTGGACGATCAGGTCCGGGTCGTTGAGCCCGTGCATGAAGGCGTAGATCGTGGGCGACTCGTCGTCCTCGCCCAACTCGAACGTGTGGACCGCCTTGTTGGCGGTGCTCTCATCGGCCATGCGTCCTGCCTCCTGTTGTGGGTTGTGGGGGGAAAGTCCCGGGGCCAGGGGTCGAACCTGAGCTACGACCTACACCGGGTCGCGTGCTGCCTCTACACCACCCCGGGACATGCCGCTGCTAGACGAGCACCCCGGCGCCCTGGTCAAGGCGCTGCAGGGCCTCGTCACGGCGCCTCTCGGCGTCGCGCAGCAGGCTCTCGATGCGCGAGGCAGCCTCGCGCTCGGCGTGGTCGAGCTGCGTCCGCAGCTCCTGCACGTTGGCGTTGATCGCGTTCATGGTCGCCGCCGCGTCGTACGCCTTCTCCAGCTCCTCCTTGAGCTGGCGCTTGAAGGGCTTGACCTTGTGCGACTTCGCCTCGGCGTAGCGACGGACGAACGCGACGCGGCTCATCTCCTTCTTGGCACCGTTCGCGGTCAGGTAGATCCCGATCCCCGTCGTGCTCTCGTTCGCGGGCCTGCCGTTCTCACCGACCGGCTCCATCACGACGTCCCACGTCGTATGTGCCACTACTCCAGCTCCTTTCCGTCAGGCATGAACACCCGTCGCCGCACGCTTCGGTTGCGTGCGTAACGGATTGTGCTCCACGTGCCTTGCCCGCGACCGGGCTGCGGCTCGTACAGCTCCTTGGGCGTGCCGACGAGCACGGTGCTCGCCTGAACGATGTCCTTGTTGCGGTCGAGATACGGCTTCGCCTGCTCGACTCGGATAGCTCCCTGGCACCACGCACGCTGCTTGGCGTCGCTCGGGGGATGGATCACAACGTCCACGCCCTCTCGCCGAGCAAGCTCGTGGAACTGCTCGTCGGCGCCGATGCAGTCGCCGTGATGCGCTTCGTCGGCGCCTCGCAGCGCCTCGCGCACCAGCGACTTCTGCTGGGGCGTCATGCCGGAGCGCGTGCCCGTGAACCCCACGATCACACGCACCGTCGGACGCTTCCTGCTGTCCTTCACTTCCTGCACACGTCTCCTCTCGCTCGGAGTGAGCGAGTCGCGGGCAAGCCACTGAGCGACCCAGAGATCGGGCGCTTGCTCCAGCGCACGACGCTTCTTCGGCACCTGCTCCGGTGCATCGCCCAAGTCCTCCTTGCTCATGCTCTCTCAACTCGGAGCATGACAGTTTGGGCGCCTAAAAGTCAACACACATGGCATAGACCGGGGGCAGGAGTCGAACCCGCATTTCCCAGGTAGAGGTGGGCGTCCTGTCCGCTTTAGACGACCCCGGTACGTACATCAGACCCGGGGAGGGGATCGAACCCTCGTTTCTCTGATGAAGGAGTGAGCGTCCTAGCCAACTAGACGACCCGGGTACGTTCATTTCGGTTCTTCTTCCGGCTCCACCCACACGTCGATGGTCACGCTCTTGGGAAAGCCCAAGTGCTGCCACAGGCCCCGAGGCAGGTACAAGATCGCCTCGTTCTCGACGCCGATGAATGTGGCGAAGCGTCGCGTGGTGTCCTTCTTGTCCAGCAAGAAGCCGACTACTTTTGTCTCTTCCACTTGGGCTCCTTGTGCGCCTTGGACTTCTGGGCGTCCTTGCGCTTCTGGATTGCTTCCTGATGACGCTGGTACGCCAGCTCGTTCATCCGCATCCGGTGCCCCTCGCCCGGCTTCGATCCAGCGCGACGACGGTCCTTGTCGGAGCGGATGCGCACCGGCATCCCCCTGTTGCGAGGCGCGAGGGAGTAACAGCCCGGAGTCACTTCCGGCTTCCACTCGGGCGCCCATGTGCGGAAGTGCTCGCGGGGACCGGACGGGAGCTTGATCCAGCGATACATCGCCTCTTCCGGTCCGGCCCCGTTGAGCCTGATGCCCGTGTCCTCGATCATTTCGTGCCACAGGCCCGCCTTGATGAAGCGTTCCGCGAGCTGCGGGTGAATCGCCATCACCTCGGCGATCTCCGACGGAGTGAAGGCACGCAGCCAGCGCACCCACTGACGGAACTCTGCGTAGTTCGGGCCTGCAATAGGCACTAGACCTCCAGCCCCTGCCTGCGCAGGCGCGTACGGTCGTTCAACACGGTCCGAGAGGAGCTAGGCGTGTGCGCGATCTGGACACGCTTGCCCTCCCACTTCACGTCGATGTGGCCGTTCGAGGCCATCTCGACTCCTGCGCCTGCTCGGATCGCGTCCTGCACGAGGGCGCGCACCTGCGCGTCCTTGATCGTGATGGAGCGGCCCGTGCCCTCTGCGGGGCGACCGCGCTGCGCTTGGCCCTTGACTTCGGGGCGACCTGCCGCCCGCTCCTCGGCCTTGCGCACATGCTCCGGCTTGATGCGGGAGAAGATCCGCATGTCGTCGCTCGGCGAATCATCGGCGAGCACGCCCCGCTGAACGAAACGCTCCAGCACCGACAGCACCTGGTCCTTGGGTAGCTTCGCCCCCTCGGCCACTTGCTGCGGACTGAAGGCGTCGCCGTACTCGCGATTCGCCTCGATCCACACAACCATCTGCTGCGCGGGTGAGAGTGCCTCACGGTCGACGGGCGCCGGTTCAGGCGCCCGCTCCTCGACTGCCGGAGCGGGCGCTGCTGGGGCGTCGGGGAATGCCTCCCCGATCGTCTTGCCGGTCCAGCGGTACTTCGAGCCACGAGCGTGGCCCTCGTTCCACTCAAGGAAGCCGAGCCGGATCAACTGCTCGATCCGATCCTTCAGCTTGTGCTCCGAGATACCAGGCAGCTTGTCCCGCAGCTCGCTGACCGACCACCACTCACGTGGTCGAGCGATCCTCGTGACGGCCATGGCGACATCCACCGCGAACGGCGGCTGCTCCTCGTACTGCGGCTTCGCCGCAGGCGGCTTTGCCGACTTCGACTCGGGCGTTGGCGCGAGACTCCACGTGTTCGTGCGCCCCACGCCTGCCTCGTTCTGCACCACCAAGCCGTCCGCAGCCAGCTTCCTGATCGGCTTGCGAATGCTCTCGGGATGAGCCCCGACCGCAGTCGCAACGTCCTGGATGGTCGACTCGCCGCCGTTGCCGGGCGTCTGGAAATACTCCAGAACCCGCTCGGTCAGCGACTTCTCCGTTGCCCCGTCTGCGGGGCGCTGCGGTTCGGCCTCGGGCTGCTTCGCCTCCGGGGCAGTCGCCTGCTCCAGAAGCTGCTGAGCCTCGTCGCGCTCGCGCTCCAGCTCCGCTGTACGCCGCAGCGCGGTGTCCAGGTTCCCCAGAGCCTCGTCCCGCTGTTTGACTACAGCCAGACGCCGGGACTCGGCCTCTTCGGCCTTGTTCCGGAACGCGACTACCTTGCTCTTCGCGGCCTCCAACTCCTCGCGCAACTCGTCGAGGTCTGCATCCATCGAGACGGCGTGCAGCTCCTCGCCGGTCAGCGCGAGATATGCGGCGCGCAACTTCCCCAGCTCGTCCTGCTCACGGATCAACCACTCGTGACGAGCCTTGATCGCCAGAGCCTGCTGCTGGATGAAGTCAACGCCGCTTACGTCCACTTCTGCCACTTTTCACCTCCTCTCCTGTGCGTCGGGAACCGAGCTTTGTGCCGGTTCCGGGTGGAAGGACGCGCCAGAGAGCGCGCCCCACGCTTCGGGCGTGCAACAGGGTCTCGTACTGGCATTCCAAGACCGGCTCGTAGGAGTACACGTCGCCGTCTCGGAAGCTCACGTAGAGCGTTCCGTGCACCACACTCTTGTGACCACGCTGCTGGTCGATGAAGCCCTTGCCCTCGAAGCACAGGGCGTTGACTGCGGTCGATTCGACTCGCACCCAGTTGTAACGGTGTGGACGATCTGTCGTCACCTAATGCGGAGCACGGGGATCGAACCCGTCAACTGCGCCCAACGCCGCTCCACATGCGCTCTCTCTCACTACGGAGCATGAGCGCCGTACTGCCTCTCTGTCAACCTACCCCTGCGCGCTGATCCTGGGCTCGCCGGGAATCGCGTGGCGCTGCTCCAGCGCGCTGGCGATGCGCTCCAGGCTCTCGGCGATCGACGCGAGCGACGAGGCGATGCGGCCCAGATTGCGGTAGGCCTCGATCTCGTAGCCGGTAGGCACTACCCGGCGTCCTCGTCCTCGGCGTCCCGCGTCACGTCGATGGTCGCGGTCCAGTCCCACAGCTCGCTGGGGATGCGCACGGCGTCCATCTTCGGGGTGCCGTCCATTGCGTCCACGAAGTGGCAGAAGTGGTCGCGGCCGAGCCAGCCCTCGATGATCGCCATCACGCGGGTGTCGTTGAACTTGAGCGGCGCGACGGTCAGGACGTGGTAGCCGTGGATGCCCGAGGAGCAGCGCTCGGCCTCGTCGGCGGGCTCGCAGAGCTGGATCGTCGAGATCGGCGTGGCCTCGATGCGCACCGAGTCCGGGAGCAACTCGTAGTCCCGGTCGGAGAGCATGTCCACGAAGTAGGCGACCTGCTCCTGGACCGCCTCGGGTGCTGCGTTGGGCATTACTGCCTCCTTGTTGGCAAGAGCGCGGATTCGCTCTCGCAGGGCGCCGGAGTTGCCCCCCCAGGCAACGGCGTTACCGCTCCCCGACGCCCTGCGAGAAGAACCACGCGCAGAAGCGCGAGGGAGACAAGCTCCCCCGCGCTGCCTGCGTGTCGGTCAGGACTTCTTGCGACCCGACTGCTTCGGCGCCTCCTCCTTCGTCTCGTCCGACGACGGGGTGTCGGACTCGTCGGTACTGCTCGCCTCGCCCTCGCCCTCGACGGGCTCCGGCTCGGGCTCGGGCGCCGGGGGCTGCGCGTCGTGCTGGGCGATGATCGCCGCGACCTTCCGGGGCCAGAAGCGCCGCGCCTGCGACTCCCCCGCGCCCGGCGTCTGCGCCGTCTCGATCGCCCGCTCGCGGCACGCGGCGACCAGCTTCTTGAGCGTCTCGGACTGCTCGCCCGAGAGCTTCGACTGGTCGCCGGTCTCCGCGTAGATGCGCAGGGCCTGCAGCCGCTCGTCGTCGCCGCGCAGGATGTCGATCTGCGCCTGCGTCACGCACTCGGCGGCCACTTCGACCTGCTTCGTGGTGATGCGCGAGCCGAGCGGGCGAACGCCGCTCCCCTTGCGCCCGGAGAACTCGGAGAACTGCTCGGCGAGTTCGCCGTCGACGCGCTGGTTCGCGACCTTGCGGACCGCTTCGGCGTTGACCGTGATGGACATATCTGTATGTCCTTTCTGAGCGCCAGGATGAGCGCTCTCCAGGCGCCCCGTCTGATGTGGTTGTACTGCGCTCATATATGGAGCATGACAGGAAGGTCCCCGTAATGTCAACAGAGGCATCCCGCATCATGCTCCACATATCAACCCAGATCCGGCACTATCTTGCGCCGTGGACCTTGTACGGCAGCTTGACCGGCGCGTCCGTCATCACGGGCGCGCCGATCAGCTGGTCCGGCTTGATCGACACGGTGCCCGCGTCTGGGCGCAGGTCGAAGAGGTAGCTGGTGTAGAACTTCGACCAGCCCATGCAGACCGCGACCATCTCGCGGTCGACGCGCTGGGCGCCGAGCCTGTAGCGCACTCGGTAGCGCTTGCCGATGACCATCAGCCCGCGATCTCCGTGTCGCCGGGGGACTCGTCGTACTGGTCGTGGACGACGGGCGCCATCTCCGCGTCGTTGGTCTCGATCCCCGTGATGAGCCAGCTCACCTTGTCTTCCAGCAGCAACGCGGCGCGGTGCTCGGGGTCGTTGTCCAGCTGCTCGCGGGTGCCCGTGAGCTTCGTCTGCAGGATGTGCTGCAAGGCCCTCGCCTCGCGTTCGCTCAACCCGAACCCGTACAACTTGACCTTCTCCATCTGGCCCTCCTTTGGGCTTGTTGTTCTGATAGGTCCACTCTCGCAGAGCGGAGCCCTACTGTGCAACCGCTACGCCTCTTCCCAGGGCGTGCCCCGGGTGAACTCGCGGTCGTCGTCGTCCTGCTCCAACGAGCCGTCGCGCCCGTCGTAGAACTCCTCGTAGACGGACGCCTTGATCTCCTCGTCGGAGCGCTCGTCGAAGCCGTCCTCGTAGGACTCGACGCTCATGCCGAGGGCGCGCCCGCAGACGCCGCCGTGCCCGCAGCAGGGGGCGTCCTCACAGGGAACGCGAGGCATCAGCTGCCCCCGTCGTGGGTCACTTCCAGGTTCACGGGCTCGCCGTCCTCGGTGTAGCCGGAGATCAGGATGCGCGTGTACTGGTCGCCGTCGTTGATGAACACGGCGACGCAGGACGTGATGGAGCGCACCCCCGGCGTCTCCAACATGAACCCGCCGAGGATGATCGCGGACGTGTCGCCGACGGTCACGCCGTCGCACGTGGTGCGCTCGCTGCTGGCGGCCGTGTAGGGCGCGAACAGCGGCTCCTGCTGGAGCGCCTCGTTCAGGCGCTCGATCGCGGGCTTGATGTCCATCACGCGGCGACCTTGCGAGCGTTCGCCACGAACGCGGCGAACGTGCAGTCCGACTTGTGCGCGGACGAGGGCTCGCCGCAGCCGGGGCAGACGACGTTGCCCTGGTCGGTGCCCTTGAGCTGCCCGATGAGCTTCGACGCCTCGGCCGCGCTCGTCGGCTTCTCGATCCCGGCGCCCTCGATGAGCAACTGGGAGATGAGCCACCACTGCTTGTTGGAGACGCGGTTCTCCGCGCTCGCCTTCTGATAAGCCACTGCTCTTGACCTCCTGTGGTCGTTGTCCCGCACATCTGAGCGGGCGCAGGAGCATCGTCCTCAGCCGATGCCCCCGCGTCCGATCAGAACTCGTAGGGCTCGACTACCTCAGCGCTCACGAGGTCGTCGAGGTAGTAGCGGTCGTTGTCGTCCACGTAGCCGTCGAAGTCGTCGCCGAGTCGCAGGCTCTTCGCGACCTCGCTCTTGATGCCTTCGAGGTCACGCTCGACCGCTTTGTCCAGCGTCTCCTGTGTCACCCAGTCGTCGGATGTGATCTTCACGGTGAGCTTCACCGTGATGCTGATCTCCTTCGCCGGATCTTCTGCGGGTGTGTTCATGGCAGCAGAGAGTCTGGCGCGAACTCGGGCTCGTCGCTAGGGGCGAAGTCGGGCACAGGCTCGTGCGGGTCTTCGCCCGCGTCGATCAAGAACCAGTACGCCTCTTGCTCTTCCATCCCCATCAGCGACATCATCGCCTGCTGCTTCGTCAGGGGCTGGGTCACGAGATCACCTCGATCTCGGTGTAGATCGCCTCGTAGTCGCGCATGGCATCGACTGCCAGCGCTTCGGTCTCCGCGTGGAACTCGGGCGACTGTGACCCGAGCACCGCATAGAGGGCATCGACGTGCTCACCGATCTCGGTGAGTCGTCGCCGCAACTGCGCGTAGGACAAAATCCCTCCTGTGGGATGTGGGGGTTCATGGCCTGCGTAGTGCAGGCACAGACGCCGCGCATTATGCACGCGGCGCCCGTGTCTGAACTAGAGCGAGGCGTGCGGCGTGATCGCTTCGAGCACCGCGTTCAGGTACTGGTCGCAGTAGTCGGGCTGCTCGTCGTGCGGCCTGCGCAAGGCGTCGTGCAGGCACTCGGCGACGGACTGCAACTCGGACTCGTCGAGCACGAGGGTGAACTGCGACGGGCTCTTGGTGACGTTCGCCATTCTCTGTTCCCTTCTGTGGGTTGTGGGGTTGACTACTCGCCGATGTGGTCGATGGTCAGGCGCTTGATCGCGTGGTCGCCGTGCACGGCGTCGTCGAACGCGCCGATCGTCTCGCCGCACTCGGCGCACTCGCCGCGCTGCACGAGCACCTCGGACGCCTTCGCGTAGGCGAGCGAGAGCTGCGGCACGATCTCGCCGAGCGCCTCGATCATCTCGCCGAGCTGCGTGCGCGCCAGCTTCGCCAGCTCGGGGTCGTTGTTGTCGATGGCGTCGTACGCCATGTCGCAGGCGTCGTCGCAGGCGTACCGCATCAGCTGCTCGGACTCGACGCCGCTCACGGGCGTCTCGCTGATCGCGGCGAACATGTCGCCGTCGATCGTGTTCTTGGGTTCGAGCATCAGGCGAACACGCTCGTCGGCACGAGCGCGATGCGGGCGCGCTCGTAGTAGGCGTGCGGGCGCGAGTTGACCGAGACGACCATGCGCACGGTGTGCTCGAACGGGATGGGCTTCGTGCAGAGCGGGCGCTCGAAGTCGCCGCTCGGGAAGCCTCGCGTGTGCGCGACGGGCGCGAACACGAGGGTTGTGCTGGGCACTTGCTGTGCTCCCTTCTGTGGGATGTGGGACGGACGTGAGTGTTCTCTCACGGTCAGATTATGACGCAGTGGACGCCGTATTGTCTACCGTCAAACAACACGGCGCCCTGTGCATCAGAGG
>Ga0247818_10000153_pt1 | contig 40686 bp, 36 predicted proteins | sample 13C_Glucose_Day1_FD_192424 | JGI IMG/M metagenome (GOLD analysis project Ga0247818, IMG submission 192424) | Soil microbial communities from agricultural site in Penn Yan, New York, United States - 13C_Glucose_Day1 | ecosystem: Environmental > Terrestrial > Soil > Agricultural land | place...
ACTTCAAGCTTGCCCACACCCATGAAACCCGCAACACCTGCCCGTATTGCTCGGTCGGCTGCGGTTTGATCATGTACAGCCAGGGCGATGCCGGCAAGAACGTCGCGCAAAATATCATCCACATCGAAGGCGACGCCGACCACCCGGTCAACCGCGGCACCCTCTGTCCGAAAGGCGCAGGCCTTCTCGACTTCATTCACAGCCCCGGCCGCTTGCTCTACCCGCAAACCCGCAAACCGGGCAGCAGTGAATGGACGCGAATCAGTTGGGACGAAGCGCTCGACCGCATCGCCGACCTGATGAAAACCGACCGCGATGCCAACTTCATCGAAAAAAATGAAAGCGGGCAAACGGTTAATCGCTGGCTGACCACCGGGTTCCTGGCGGCATCGGCGGCGTCCAACGAAGCCGGTTACATCACCCAGAAGGTGATTCGCAGTCTCGGCATGCTGGGGTTTGATAACCAGGCGCGTGTCTGACACGGCCCGACGGTGGCAAGTCTTGCCCCGACGTACGGCCGTGGTGCCATGACCAATACCTGGACCGATATCGCCAACGCGAATCTGATCCTGGTGATGGGTGGCAACGCAGCAGAAGCGCATCCGTGCGGCTTCAAATGGGTGACCGAGGCCAAAGCGCACAACGCTGCGCGGCTGATCGTGGTCGATCCGCGTTTTACCCGGACCGCGTCCGTGGCCGACTATTACGCGCCGATCCGCACCGGCACCGACATCGCCTTCATGGGCGGGCTGATCAATTACCTGCTGACCGAGGACAAGATCCAGCACGAATACGTGCGCAACTACACCGACGTGTCGTTCATCGTCAAAGCAGGCTATGGCTTCGAAGACGGGATTTTCAGCGGCTACGACGTGGCCAAGCGCAGCTACACCGACAAATCCGGCTGGGGTTACGAACTGGGCGAGGACGGTTTCGTCAGAGTCGACCCGACCCTGCAGGATCCGCGCTGCGTCTATCAATTGATGAAGCAGCATTACAGCCGCTACAACATCGACCTCGCCAGCCAGATCTGCGGCATGCCGGTCGACGCCATGCAGAAAATCTGGGAAGAGATCGCCACCTGCTCGATCCCGGGCAAGACCATGACGATTCTCTACGCCCTCGGCTGGACCCAGCACTCGATCGGCGCGCAGATCATCCGCAGTGCGGCGATGGTGCAATTGCTGCTGGGCAACGTCGGCATGCCCGGTGGCGGCGTCAATGCCTTGCGCGGTCACTCGAACATTCAGGGCCTGACCGACCTTGGTTTGTTGTCCAATGCGCTTCCGGGTTACCTGACGCTGGGTAGCGACAGCGAGCAGGACTACGGTCAGTTCATCCACAAACGCACGCAGGTTCCGCTTAGGCCGGGGCAGTTGTCCTACTGGCAGAACTACAGCAAATTCCACGTCAGCCTGATGAAGTCGTGGTACGGCGCCAACGCCACAGTCGAGAACAATTGGTGCTACGACCATTTGCCGAAGCTCGACATCCCCAACTACGACGTCCTGAAGATGTTCGACCTGATGAGCCAGGGCAAGGTCAACGGCTACTTCTGCCAAGGCTTCAACCCGATCGCCGCACTGCCGGACAAAAACCGCGTGATGGGTGCACTGGCCAAGCTGAAATGGCTGGTGGTGATGGACCCGCTGGCCACCGAAACCTCGGAGTTCTGGCACAACGTCGGGCCGTACAACGATGTGAAAACCGACGAAATCCAGACCGAAGTCATTCGCCTGCCGACCACCTGTTTTGCCGAAGAAGACGGCTCGCTGGTCAACAGCAGCCGCTGGCTGCAATGGCACTGGAAAGGCGCCGATGGCCCGGGCGAAGCGCAGACCGACATCCGCATCATGAGCGAATTGTTCCTGCGTCTGCGCAAGCGTTATCAGGCCGAGGGCGGCAAATTCCCCGATCCGCTGCTGAAACTGACGTGGCCGTACAAAATCCCCGACGAGCCTTCGCCGGAAGAACTGGCCAAGGAAATCAACGGCAGTGCCGTGGCCGATTTCACCGACGCCACGGGTGCCGCAGTCAAGGCTGGCTCGCAACTGGCCGGGTTTGGCTTGCTCAAGGATGACGGCAGCACCGCGTCTGGCTGCTGGATTTTCGCCGGCAGTTGGACCGAGGCCGGCAACCAGATGGCCCGCCGCGACAACGCCGACCCGTTCGGCATGCATCAACATCAAGGCTGGGCGTGGGCCTGGCCGGCCAACCGGCGGATTCTCTACAACCGTGCTTCGGCGGACGTCGCCGGCAAACCGTGGGATCCGAAAAAACGCCTGGTGTGGTGGAACGGCAAGGCCTGGACCGGCACCGATGTACCGGACTACAAAGCCGATGTACCGCCGGAAGCCGGGATGAACCCGTTCATCATGAACCCCGAAGGTGTGGCGCGGTTCTTCGCCGTCGACAAGATGAACGAAGGTCCATTCCCCGAGCACTATGAGCCGTTCGAAACACCGATCGGCATCAATCCGCTGCACCCGCAAAACAAGAAAGCCACCAGCAACCCAGCGGCGCGGATCTTCGATTCGGTCTGGGAAACCCTCGGCGAGGCCAAAGACTTCCCGTACGCCGGCACCAGTTACCGGCTCACCGAGCATTTCCATTTCTGGAGCAAGCACTGCAAGTTGAACGCGATTGCTCAACCCGAGCAGTTCGTGGAAATCGGTGAAGTGCTGGCGAAAGAGAAGGGCATCGCTGCCGGTGATCGCGTGCGCGTCAGTTGCAAACGCGGGTTTATCGAAGCAGTAGCGGTGGTGACCAAGCGGATCCGGCCGCTGCAGGTCAACGGCCAGGTCGTGCATCAGATCGGCATCCCGCTGCACTGGGGATTCACCGGACTGACGCGTCACGGTTACCTGACCAACACCCTGGTGCCGTTCCTCGGCGATGGCAATACCCAGACCCCGGAATCCAAGTCATTCCTGGTCAACGTGGAGAAACTGTAAATGGCCAGCCAAGACATTATTGCCCGCTCGGCCACTACTACGGTGCCGCCGTCAGTGAGGAATCAGGAGGCGGTGGCGAAGCTGATCGACACCACCAAATGCATCGGCTGCAAGGCCTGCCAGGTTGCCTGCTCGGAATGGAACGAGCTGCGCGACGAGGTCGGCCACAACCACGGCACCTACGATAATCCGCAAGACCTGAGCGCGGAAACCTGGACGTTGATGCGCTTCACCGAGCACGAAACCGATGCCGGCAACCTCGAGTGGCTGATCCGCAAGGACGGCTGCATGCACTGCGCCGAGCCGGGTTGTCTGGCGGCGTGCCCAAGCCCCGGCGCGATCATCAAACACGCCAACGGCATCGTCGATTTCGATCAGGATCACTGCATCGGCTGCGGTTATTGCATCACCGGTTGCCCGTTCAATATTCCGCGCATTTCGCAAAAAGATCACAAGGCCTACAAATGCACATTGTGTTCTGATCGGGTCGCAGTGGGGCTGGAACCGGCCTGCGTGAAAACCTGCCCGACCGGCGCCATCGTTTTCGGCACCAAGGAAGACATGAAGGAACATGCCGCCGAACGCATCGTCGACCTGAAAAGTCGTGGCTTCGAAAACGCCGGTCTGTATGACCCGGCCGGTGTTGGCGGCACGCACGTGATGTACGTGTTGCACCACGCTGACACGCCGACGATCTACGCCAACTTGCCGCAGGATCCGGCGATCAGTCCGTTGGTGGGCCTGTGGAAAGGCATCAGCAAACCGCTGGGCCTGCTGGCCATGGGCGCGGCGGTGTTGGCCGGGTTCTTCCATTACGTGCGCATCGGCCCGAACCGGGTCGAAGAAGATGAGCATCCAACGCCACCCGACACCTCAGTGCATGTCGTTGATCCGGCGGTGCACACCTTCGATCCACGCGCGGAGGAGCGGCCATGAGCAACAAGACGATCCTGCGTTACACCGCCAACCAGCGCACCAACCACTGGCTGGTGGCGATCCTGTTTTTCATGGCCGGGCTGTCCGGGCTGGCGTTGTTTCATCCGTCGCTGTTCTGGCTGAGCAACCTGTTCGGTGGCGGGCCGTGGACGCGGATTCTGCACCCGTACATGGGCATCGCCATGTTCGTGTTTTTCCTCGGTCTGGTGCTGAGTTTCTGGCGCGCCAACTTCTTTATCAGCAACGACGGCAAGTGGATGCGCCGCATTGATCGGGTGTTGGTCAATGACGAGGAAAGCGTGCCGCCGGTAGGCAAATACAACGCCGGGCAAAAGCTGCTGTTCTGGACTTTACTGCTGTGCATGCTCGGCTTGCTGTTCACCGGACTGGTGATCTGGCGCGCCTGGTTCAGTGCGTATTTCGGCATCACCGTGATTCGCTGGGCGATGCTGCTGCATGCGCTGGCCGGGTTCATTCTGGTGCTGAGCATCATCATTCACATCTACGCCGGGCTGTGGATCAAAGGCTCGGTGGACGCGATGCTGCACGGCTGGGTGAGCCGCGCCTGGGCGAAGAAACACCATGAACTCTGGTATCGCGAAGTCACCCGCGATGAACGCCAACCGGACGTGCCGGAGCGACCGATCACCAAAAAGGGCTGACCTTTGCCAACCATTCTTGAACCTGGGGAAATTGAAGCGGCGGCCAGTTCGCCGCCGTTTCTGCATCTGCCACCGCCTAACCTGTTCACCCTGCGCGCTGATCGCCTAGAGTTTTTGGCGCAAGGGCATCCGTTGGCCGAGTACTTACGCTTGATCGCCGGGTTGTGCCGGATTCAGCAACAGGTATTCGACGATCCGCCGCTGACGGCGCCGTTTGATCAGCAACGGATCGAGGCCTGTCAGCAGCATGGTTTGCCGCCGTTCGCGGCTGATACCTTGGTACGCGAAGAAGGCTGGCAGACGTATCTCGATGCTTTGTTGAAGCGCTATGCGCCGGTGGAACAACCCGCCGTTATTGATGCGGTGGACACCTTGCGTGCCGCCAGTCCCGGCCAGTTGCGCGCGTGGGCGGTGGCGTTAGTCAGTGGTCAATATTCGCTGGTGCCGGCGGCGTTGGTGCCGTTTCTCGGCGCGGCGCTGCAAGTGGCCTGGAGCCATTGGTTGCTAAGCGCCCCGGACTTGAAACTCAAACCCGGTGACAGCCTCAGTCAATGCCCGGCGTGCGGTTCGCCGACGATGGCCGGGGTGATCCGCCATCGCGGCAAGCACAACGGTTTACGTTATCTGGTGTGTTCGCTGTGTGCCTGTGAATGGCACGTGGTGCGGGTCAAGTGCGTGTATTGCGAATCGAGCAAGGGCCTCGATTATTTGAGCCTGGAGGATGATCGCCATGCCGCCAATCAAGCGCCGTTAAGGGCGGAGGTCTGTCCGGGCTGTAACAGTTATCTGAAATTGGTGTATCTGGAGAACGACGCCGATGCAGAGGCGTTGTCAGCGGATCTCGGCAGTTTGCTGCTGGACATGCGTCTGGCGCAGGACGGTTATCAGCGCTTGGCGCCGAATCTGTTGCTAGCTCCGGGAGACGAGTGATCTCAGCGTCTACACTCTGGCGCAGCGATCTGTTTCCAGGAGTGGCTGATGTCCCTGCGGTTACCTTCTATTGATGGTTTGTTGCGTCACCCGGCGAGTGCGCCGTTACTTGAGCGTCACGGACGTGAGTCTCTGCTGGCCAGTCTGCGTCAATTGCTTGATGAACTGCGTTCGGGCGTGTTGAACGGGCAATTGTCGGCCGTCGAAATCAGCCCTGAAGTACTCGCCGGCCGGGTCGGCGAACGCTTGGCCCAGCAACAGCGCAGCAACGTGCGCCGGGTGTTCAACCTGACCGGCACGGTGCTGCACACCAACCTCGGCCGCGCCTTGTTGCCGGACGAAGCCATCGAAGCGGTGCAAATCGCCGCACGTTTTCCGCTCAATCTGGAATTCGATCTGGCCAGCGGCAAACGTGGCGATCGCGATGATTTGATCGAAGGCCTGATCCGCGAACTGACCGGCGCCGAAGCCGTCACCGTGGTCAATAACAATGCTGCTGCCGTGCTACTGACGCTCAACAGTCTGGGCGCGCGCAAGGAAGGCATTATTTCCCGTGGCGAGCTGATCGAAATCGGCGGCGCTTTCCGCATCCCCGACATCATGGCCCGCGCCGGCGTGCGTCTGCACGAAGTCGGCACGACCAATCGCACCCACGCCCGCGACTATGAAGCGGCGATCAACCCACGCAGCGGTTTGATCATGCGTGTGCACGCAAGCAACTACAGCATCGAAGGTTTTACCGCTCGCGTGCCGACTGCGGAATTGGCCGAGCTGGCCCACCAACATGGCTTGCCGTTGCTGGAAGATCTCGGCAGTGGCAGCCTTTTGGATCTGACCCGCTGGGGGTTGCCGGCCGAACCGACGGTGCGTCAGGCGCTGCTCGATGGCGCGGATATCGTCACCTTCAGCGGTGACAAACTACTCGGCGGCCCGCAGGCAGGACTGATTGTCGGGCGCAAAGAACTGATCGCGAAGATCAAGAAGAACCCGCTGAAACGCGCACTGCGGGTGGACAAGTTGACCTTGGCGGCACTGGAAGCGGTGCTGGGTTTGTATCGCGATCCGGACCGCCTCGCCGAGCGTCTGCCGAGTCTGCGCCTGCTGACCCGCCCGCAAGCTGACATCTTCGCCCAGGCCTTACGTTTGCAGCCGTTGATGGCAGAGTTGTTGGGTCAGCGCTGGCAGGTCAGTGCAGTCGAGGCCTTGGGCATGATCGGCAGCGGCAGCCAACCGGTCGCGCGTTTGCCGAGTGCGGCGCTGTGTTGCCGCCCGCAAGTCTCCAAGCGTTTGCGCGGGCGTTGCCTGTTGAATCTGGAAGCGGCGTTGCGCGCCTTGCCGATCCCGGTGCTCGGGCGCATCGACGACGATGCGCTGTGGCTGGATCTGCGTCAGCTAGACGATGAGCCGGCGTGGCTCGGGCAATTGCCGCACCTGCAGGTCGCTCCGTGATTGTCGGCACAGCGGGGCACATCGACCACGGCAAGACGTCGCTGCTGCAAGCCCTGACCGGGCAAACCGGCGACCGCCGCCCTCAGGAGCGCGAGCGTGGCATGACCATCGACCTTGGCTATCTCTACGCCGAACTCGAACCGGGCGCGGGGCTGACCGGGTTTATCGACGTCCCCGGCCACGAGAAATTCACCCACAACATGCTCGCCGGCGCGCAAGGCATCGACTTGGTGTTGCTGGTGGTCGCGGCGGACGACGGCGTGATGCCGCAGACCCGTGAACATCTGGCGATTGTTGAATTGCTTGGCATCCCGCGCGCCGTAGTGGCGATTACCAAATGCGACCGGGTTCGAGCGGGCAGGGTGGAAGAGGTGCAGCGGCAGATTCTCGATCTGCTGGAATCGGGGCCGTTTACCGGAGCGCCCCTATTCACGGCGTCGAGCGTGAGCGGGCAGGGTATCGATGAGTTGCGCCAAGCGTTGCTGCAAACGCAACGAGAGGTGCAGGAGCGTAGTCGCGAAGGCGGATTTCGGCTGGCCATTGACCGCGCGTTCAGTGTTGCCGGTGCGGGGATCGTGGTCACCGGGACGGCGTTATCGGGTGCGGTCGCTATCGGCGACAAGCTCACCCTCGGGCCTTCCGGGAAAACCGTGCGAGTGCGCGGCCTGCATGCGCAGAATCAACCCGCCGAACACGCCTTCGCTGGTCAACGAGTGGCGTTGAACCTGGCGGGTGAACGCCTCGAACTGGCGCAGATCCATCGCGGCCAGTGGCTGCTGAGCGAATGGCTGCACGCGCCGACGCAACGGGTCGATATCGACTTTCATTTATTGCCCGGTGAACGCACCTTCGAACACTTTCACCCGGTACACGTGCACCTCGGCACCCAGGATGTCATCGCCCGCGTCGCCTTGCTCGAAGGCCCACGCCTCAGTCCCGGCGAGCGCATGTTCGCGCAACTGCTGATCAATGCGCCGGTGCACGCGGTGAAGGGAGATCGCGTGATCCTGCGCGACCAGAGCGCGCAACGGACCCTCGGTGGTGGTCAGGTGCTCGACCCGTTCGCCCCGGCGCGACAACGTCGTAGCCCGCAACGTCTGGAGCAATTGCGCGCTTTGGTCTCGGGGGACGAGTTCGAGCAGGTCTTGCCCGTGCTGCTCACCTACAGCGCGGGAGGCCTCGACCCCTTGCGCCTGGAACGCCAATTCAATCGTCCGCGCTCAACCTGGGCGTTAGCGGAAAACGTACGCCTGATCGAGACCCGCCAAGGCCCGGTACTGTTCAACGTGCAGCGCTGGGCGCAACTGAAGTTCACCCTGCTCGAACAACTCGCGCAGTTCCACGAACTGGAACCCGACCAGATGGGCCCCGATCGCGATCGCTTGCGCCGCTTCAGTGGTCTGGCGCTAGAGCGTTCGACGTTTGTCAGTTTGCTGGATGAATTGCTGGGGGCCGGGGCGATTCAGGCGAGCGGGCCATGGTTGCACCTGCCGGATCATCAGGTGCGCCTGAATGCCGAGGACGAAAGCCTCTGGCTGCAACTGCAACCGCTGTTCGAAAACGCCGGATTCGACCCGCCATGGGTACGCGACGTCGCGAAAATGCTCGGTCAGGACGATGCCGTCGTACGCCTGCTGCTGCGCAAACTGGCGCGGCTAGGTCTGACGCACCAAGTCGTGCGCGACCTGTTCTTGAGTGACGTGCAACTGCGCCAAATGGCGGAAGTGTTGCTCAACCTCGCCAAGGAAAATCCGCAGATCCAGGTGACAACCTTCCGCGATGCGCTAGGCTTGGGACGCAAACGCTGTATTCAGTACCTCGAATATTTCGACCGCGTCGGCCTGACCCGACGCCTCGGCGAATCGCGCCAGATCCGCCCCGACAACGCGCTGGCCAACGCCGACGCCCAATGAGTTAAAGGAAGGCAATCGCGCCCGGTGGCGCGGCCGGGCTTCAAACCCGGTTGGGGACGGCATCCGTTCCCGGGCAGGTTCGACTCCGGCTGCCTTCCGCCAGTTTTTACTCAGGACCTCCCCGATTGATCGTTCCCACGCTCCGCGTGGGAATGCAGCCCGGGACGCTCTGCGTCCCATCCAGAGCCGAACGCGGAGCGTCCGTTGAGGCATTCCCACGCAGAGCGTGGGAACGATCATTGAGGCCCGCTACTGCAGCAATTCCAGATTATCCATCACCCGATTCACCGCCAGCTCGCCGAGCATGATCAGCTGCGCAATCCCCAACAGCGCCCTGCGCTGCGACGCGGGTATGAGATGAGCGAAGTCATGGGCGATGGTTCTGGCGGAGGCGAGCGTTTCGCTGGCATCGGCCAGCAGTTCCTCGTTTTTGAAGTCCGCAGTGACCGCGTACATCCGGCGGGTTTTGCGTGGTGGCGGGGTGGAGCCGGGTGGACAGAGGTAGTGATCGAGTGCGCGTTCGGCGGCGTCGTTGAGCTTTTTTGAATCGAGAGATTCGTAGGGCGAGGCGAGGCGAGATCGGTTTCGGGTGGGTTTGGCGTTGGTTTGATCATGGTAAAGCTCCTTGAGAAATGGAGCCGTCAACCTTCGCTGCTAAACGAAGAGGGTGGCGACTTGTACGCGGGTTAGCAGACCAGGCTCAAGGATCCCGGCGCACCGAAGTGCCCCACGCAAAGCCGCCATAACGTAATGGCGAAGCTCGCGTGCCTTGAAATTTGCCGAGCTGCTAAACCCGATCGCTGATTCGTCAGCGACCGCACCACAATAGAACCCGCCCCAAGGCGTACAAGCCGGCGGATTCTGGCGTGGCTGTAGGCAATGGCGCAAGAATTTGTAGCCTGAAAGGCGTGTCTGAAGGTGTCTTTTAAACGCCTGAGTTTAAAAGGCGATTTGCGCTGACCTCACTGGCCACTTCGTGAGCAAGCTCACTCCCACACTTGGAATGCGTTTCCCTGTGGGAGTGAATTTGCCCGCGAAGACGTCAGCCGCTGCACCGACTCATTCAAGGCTTGTCACAGCCCGTGCTACTGGGGCAACTCCAGATTATCCATCACCCGATTCACCGCCAGCTCGCCGAGCATGATCAGTTGCGCGATCCCCAACAGCGTTCTGCGCTGCGACGCGGGTATGAGGTGGGCAAAGTCATGGGCGATGGTTCTGGCTGAGGCGAGTGTTTCGCTGGCATCGGCCAGCAATTCCTCGTTTTTGAAGTCGGCGGTAACGGCGTACATCCGGCGGGTTTTACGTGGCGGTGGGGTGGAGCCGGGTGGGCAGAGATAGTGATCGAGGGCGCGCTCGGCGGCGTCGTTGAGCTTTTTTGAATCGAGGGATTCGTAGGGGGAAGCGAGGTCGATTTCGGGCGGGTTGGGTGTTGGTTTGATCATGGGTAAAGCTCCTTGATTGCTGGAGCCGCCACATTTCGCTGCGAAACGAAGAGAGGTGGCAGCTGTACGCAGGTTCGCAGACCGGGAATCAAGGTACCCGGCATACCCGAAGGTATCCCGCGCACAGCCGCCATGAAGCACCATTGCCATAAATCTTGATAGCAACGATTGAGAGCGCTGTGCGCCTTGATTGATCCGGGCTGCGAAACCCGATCGCTGATTCGTCAGCGACCGCACCACAATAGAACCCGACCCCAAGGCGCACAAGCCGGCGGATTCTGGCTTGGCTGTAGGCAATGGCGCAAGGATTTGTAGCCTCGAAGGCGTGTCTAGAGGTGTCTTTTAAACACTCAAGTTTAAATGGCTAAAAGTCAGGCGAAAATTTGTGGAGAAAAGTGATCTGTCCCTGATAACGCTGTGAGAGTGAGCCTGCTTGCGAAGGCGATTCAACAGCCGACATCTCAGGGGCTGACCCAGCACTTTCGCGAGCAGGCTCGCTCCCACAGGGGTTGCGTTGTTTCAGCTCAATCCGCATTCAGCCCTTCACGGCTGATACGGAATCACCTTGTCCTTGTCCATTTCCACCAGCAACTGATCGAGCATCTGCCGCTTGTTTTCAAACGCTGGAATCGGCACGTACCAGGTGATGACGCTCCAGCCTTGGCGCGAGTAGTTGTAGGTCTTGAGCAGTTCGCCGTCCTTGAAGACCGAGCCGCGCAGGTTGTCCTGGTAGTGGTAAGGCATGGGAAAGGTGAACAGGGTGAAGACGTTCATCAATGCCAGCCAGTTGACCTTGCCGTCGTGCGGTTCGGTGATCAGCAGGCTGTAGCCGTTGCGGCTGTAGCCTCCGTCGAGCATGGAAAAGGCGCCGGTGTTTTTCAGGGCACTGATGGTTTCGCGCTGATGCTGTTCGTCGATTCGGCTGTAGGCAGGTCCGAGTCCGAGTGTGACCGGGACGTAGGCCTGGCTGGCCTTGTAGTCGAGCGGTTGCAGGGTGTTGGCGCAACCGCCCAGCGTGAGCAGAGCGATGAGCAGGGTGGCGGGTTTGATGAAGTTGAGGTTCATTGCGCAGCCCCGGCGGCAGGGATCAGACGATCATGCTGGACGTCCTGGGCAAACGCGCGGGCGATACGACTCAGGTTCTGGCCTTCCAGTTCGCCACCCTGATCCAGCAGCCAGGTGTATTTCTGCGTGGTGTTGCGATAGCTGTATTGCTTCAGGCGCTTGTCGCCCTGATACACGGAAAACTGCGCCTCGGTGTTGTATTCCGTGGATAACGGCAGCGTGAACAGGGTCAGGCAACTGAGCATCACCAGCGGAAACGGCGGGAACTCAGGTTGCATGTTCAGTTTGACCTGGACGCTGTATTCGTCAGCTTTAGCGGTGCCGGTCTGGATTTCGCGGAATACCCCGGTCTGGCGCAGATGGTTACGCAGGGCCGAGGAGTTCATCGGGTCGTCGACCATGACGTGAATCGGCGCCAGATAATCCTGACCGTCGGCGAGGGTGCGCTCAGGCAAGGTGTTGGTGGCCGTGCAGCCGGTTATCAGCGCGGCGGTGCTGAGGGCGATGATTTTTTTCATGGTTTGACGTCCACGGCCACCGGTGGAGTGGGGCCGGCAAAGATGTAGGGTTCGGCGCTTTTCAGGTCGAGTTTTAGCGGTTGCAGGGTTGGCAGCCCTGGGGTCATGCGCTGAGCGACCACTGCGTCGCGGGCATTCTGGTTGCTCCAGCGGAACGCGCAAAACCCGGCGGTCAGGCAGAACGAGCGAAATTCGCCGATGTAATAGGCCTTGCCGGCTTCAAGTCGCATCGGCAGGTTGAATTTTTCTCGTGCTTCGGCCGAGGTGAAAACCGTGCCGAGCCCCGGTTGATAGCGTGCAGAAAAGAACTGGAAGTCATAGAACTCGTAGTCGCCCGGTTTCAGGGGCAGCACGAAAACGCTCGCTGCGCCGATACCGTCCTGAATGTCCTGAGGCGTCGAGTTGGCACCAGCCAGTTTCCAGATACCGGCGGCGCCGTATTCAGAACCGCGTTTGCGGAAAAAAATGCGCTGATTATCGGCGGCAGGGAATTTGACTGACTGCGGCCCGATCGAGCCGACGAGGTAGCTGACCGGCTCGTTGGCTTTCGGTTGCAGGGGTTCGCTGACCCATGAAGCGCTTTCGGTAATGCAGCCGCTGAGTGACGCGGCGAGCACAAGCGCCGCACCGAGTTTGAATAACTGGAACATGTACATCCCTGAATCTGTGTGTGTTGATTGACGGCAAACAGGAAGGTCAATCGATGCCTTCCTGGCTTGGCGTTTTTGGCGGGTGCGCAGAATAAGGGAGGTGATGGCATTTGGCTAGCTGCGAAAGGTGTGTTGCGTACACGGATGTTTGGCTGAAACTCAAACCTGTAAGAGTGAGCCTGCTCGCGATAACGGTGTATCAGTCAGCATGAATGTTGCTGAAAAGACGCTATCGCGAGCAGGCTCACTCCTACAGGGGATAGCGTTTCAAATCGGGATGGGCGGTGGGTTAGAAACCAAGTGGGTATTGGATCACCACGTAGATCCGGTCGATGTCATCGCCGGCCTGAGCCTCATTGGCGCGGTGCGATACATGCGAGACCTGCAGCGACAGATCCTTCGCCGCGCCCGATTGCACCACGTATTTCAAATCGATATCGCGTTCCCAATGCTTGCCGCCGTCACCTTGCTGCGGCTGGTAACTCTCGCTTTGCGCGTCGAACGGATTGTAGGCACCGCCCTTGGGCGCGTGGGTGCCGTCGATGTGGCTGCCGCTGACGTAGCGGGTCATAAAGCTTAGGCCGGGGATGCCGAAGGCGCCGAGGTCGAGGTCGTAGCGGGCTTGCCACGAGCGTTCATTGGCGCCGTTGAAATCGGCGTATTTGATCGAGTTGGCGAGGTAGATCGAGTCGCCGCCAACGAAGTCGAACGGCGTGTCGCCATTGATCCGTTGCCAGCCGAGCATCACCGCGTGCTCGCCGAAGGTGTATTTGCCGGAGAAGCTGAACGCGGTGTTGTCGATGGCGCCGGCCAGCGCTCGGCCGGTGTCGCGGGTGTGGTATAGGTTGGCGTCGAGCAGCACGCCGGACTGTTTGAAGTGCAGATTGCCGTAGTACTGATGCCAGGTGTCGCTCAGGTCCGAGGCGTATAGCGCGCCGCCGACCGGGCTATCGCTGAACAGATCAGCACCGAGAAAACTGATCCCGCCGGCCTCGGTATTGGCGCCATAGCCGTAGAAATCGCCTTTGCCCGATGAGCTGTCCTGATTCTTGAACGCAGTGAAATGCCCGGCCACCAGATTGATGTGGTCGAACTCGGCGCTGTTGAGCAGAAAACCCGTGGCGTACTCCGGTTGCAGGCGTTTGTCGGAGGTATCGAACACCGGGGTTTCCACGGTCATTTCACCGAAGGCGAGGGTGGTGCGCGAGGCTTTCAATTTGAGCGCGCCGCCGGCGCTGGAGTAATCGTTTTCGCTGCGGCCATCGCTGTCGACCGGCAGCAGGCCGGTGCCGGAATGGCCCCGGCCACCGTCGAGCTTTAGTCCGGCGAAGGCGTGGGCATCGATGCCGAAGCCGATCGTGCCGGGTGTGAAACCGGATGAGAAGGTGCCGATAAAGCCTTGTGCCCACTCTTGTTTGTAGTTTTTGCCGGACGCTGAGGGCGAGCGATAGTCGTTGCTCAGGTAGAAGTTGCGGCTGAGCACTTCGCTTTTGGCATCGTCGAAGAAACCGCTGGCGTGGGCGGTAGTGGTCAGACCGCAAAGCAACGCAAGCAGGGTGAGGCGCGAGGGGTTGCGGTCGATCATGGTCGGTGGCCAGCGGCAATTAAGATGCCCGGGATGATCGAGGAACTGCAGGACAGCGGATTGAGTGGATGTGCTGAATTTACGGGGTTACACAAAACCTGTGGGAGCGAGCCTGCTCGCGAAGGCGGTGCATCAGGCGATATTTCTGTCGGCTGGCACTGCGCTTTCGCGAGCAAGCTCGCTCCCACAGGAATTCAGGGGGGCTCAAGATTAATGGCTACACACAATCCCTTGTAGGAGTGAGCCTGCTCGCGATAGCGGTGTGTCAGCTTGGGTGAATGTGGCTGACACACCGCCATCGCGAGCAGGCTCACTCCTACAGGGGTTTGGGTTGAATGAGGATTTTGTGGCGGGAGCTGAAACTTGTGGGAGCTGGCTTGCCAGCGAATGCGGTGTGTCAGTCAAGTTTATCCAAGCTGACACACCGCTATCGCGAGCAGGCTCACTCCTACAGTTTTAAGCGTGTTACGCCAGCGGCGGTGTGCGTGGCGGGATCTGGCGTTTGCTGCCGGTCGATTCAAACGCAGCGGCGAAACGCAGCAGGTTTGAGTCGTCGTAAGCGCGGCCAGCGAAGGTCAGGCCGACCGGCATGCCGATGTCGGCCATGACGCCCATCGGCACGGTGACGGTCGGCACGCCGAGGTGGCGGATCGCGAGGTTGCCGTTGGCCACCCAGATGCCGTTGCTCCAGGCGATGTCGGCCGACTCCGGATTGACGTCCGCATCCGCCGGGCCGACGTCAGCCACCGTCGGGAACAGCACGGCGTCGAGGCCCAGTTCGTCCATCCAGTCCTCAAGATCGATACGTCGAGTCTGCTCGAGACCGCGCAGGCCGTCGGGCACGGTGCTGATTTCATTCCACGGGGTGATGCCGCGCTCGGCCATGCGCACGTATTCATCCATGCCGGCAGCCAGATCGCCTTCACGATTGGGCAGGGTGCCCGGGTCGTGGGGGAAGATTTTCGGCCCGTCGACGTCGACCAGACGATTGAGTTTCGGATCGCCGTTGGCTTGCAGGAAGTCGTCGAACGCCCACGCGGTCAGGTCCCACAGTTCATGGTGCAGGAACTCTTTGGAGACCAGACCTCGGGTGAACACGGTCGGCGCGCCGGGGCGATCGCCTTCGCAGTTGGAGACCAGTGGGAAATCGGTTTCGACGACTTCGGCACCGGCGGCTTCGAGGGCCTGACGCGCCTGCTTCCACAAGTCGATCACCGAGGCGCGGGTGTTGATGCGCTGGCCGGTCGGGCCACCGATGCCCGGCGCTTCGCTGGTGCCGGCTTCAGGGTCGGCATTGATGAACATGCGCGGCACGGCGAAACGCTTGCCGGTCAGCGCTTTGGCGTCGGCGGCCAGGTCGGCGTAAGCGGCGGGGCGCACCTCGCTGACGCTGGGGATCGGCACCCACGGTTGCAGGCGCCAGAGGTCGCCACGGGTGTCCGGGTCTTCGGCGACGACGATGTCGAGGACTTCGAGCAGGTCGGCCATGGTCCGTGCGTAAGGTACGACAACGTCCATGGTCGGGGTCAACGGCCAGTTGCCGCGCACCGAGATCACACCGCGCGAAGGCGTGTAGGCGCACAAACCGTTGTTGGACGCCGGGCCACGCCCGCTCGACCAGGTTTCTTCAGCCAGACCGAACGCGGCAAAACTCGCGGCAGTGGCAGTACCGGCACCGTTCGACGAACCGGAGGCAAACGGCGCGGTGAGGTAATTGGCGTTGTAAGGACTTTCGGCGCGACCGTAAACGCCACGCTGCATGCCGCCATTGGCCATCGGCGGCATGTTGGTCTTGCCCAGGCAAATCGCCCCGGCCGCGCGCAGACGTTCAATGGTGAAAGCATCGCGATAAGCGACCAGATCGGCGAAGGCCGGGCTGCCGGACGCAGCGGTCAGACCTTTGACCAGATAACTGTCCTTGGCGGTGTAGGGAATGCCGTCGAGCGGGCCGAGGGTGTTACCTGCGGCGCGACGGGCATCGGACGCCTGTGCTTCGTTCAATGCTTCAGGGTTGCGCACGACCACGGCATTCAGCGCCGTCGGTGTGTTGGCACCGTCGTAGGCGTCGATACGGGCCAGATAAGCCTGCACCAGTTCGACTGCGGTGGTCTGCCCGGATTCCAGCGCGGCACGCAGTTGGGCAATGGAAACTTCGGTGACTTCGATCATGCGCTCACCGCTGTTTGAATTTGGGTGCTTTTCTTGGAATGGGTGTTCATATCGGTTCTCGTTGCACAGCTATAAGCGACAAGGTTAAGACTGGCGCCTATTTAACACCAAGCGGCGTGCGGAGTAATCGGCGGGATTGAATCTTGCCTGTTTTCAACCCGAATGACGCCATCGCGAGCAGGCTCACTCCTACAGGGGAACGCATTCCAAATGCAGGAGTGAGCCTGCTCGCGATAGCGGTAGTACGGCCGCCATATTCCTTCAGTCGATCACGCCCAGAGCGGCAGAAGGAACAGCGCCGGCAGGTGATTGCCGAGGCGGCGCTCGAGTTGCTCAAGCGCAACGGCTTTTGTGCTCAAAACCGCCATGTCACGCCACCACCAACAATATGTAGCGCGCTGTTGGGATAACTCCCCGACAGCGTCTGCCCATTGCGTTTGCTCTGCTGTACGTCCATGTCACCCAACCAGACCAGCGTGTAATTGAGGTTGAGGTCTGTATCTTCAGCCAGCTTGTAGCTCAGCCCGGTCGCCAGCCGCCAGGTCTCGTTCATCGGGTTGTCGACGGTGCGATCCTTGTCCTTCACGGCGGAGCTGTCGTAGCCCACGCCCATGTTCCAGCGCAGTTTGGGGCTGATCTGGTTTTGCGCACCGATCGACAGGTGCCAGGTGTCTTGGTATTTGCGATCGACCGAGCGCGACACGTCGCCGGCGGCGCTGTCCACCGACACGCCGATGTCGGCAAAGTCGCTCCAGTCCTGCCAGTTCACCGAACTCAGCAGGGTCCACTGTTCGTTCAACTGATGGGCAATGCTCAGGGTCGCGGTCTGCGGGATGTTCATGTCGATTTCCAGTTCGTCGACATCCAGCCTCGACAGCGCGAAATTGAGCAGCGGATTGCGCACGCCATGCACGGAAGGTGAGTCCTTGAACTCCAGTTTGACTTTGCTGGTGTAGGCCAGACCGACAGTGGTGCGCTCGTTCAACTGATAGCGCAGGCCAAGGTTGATCCCGGTGCCGATGTCGGTGTCCTTGTACTGCAACTTGCCATCCTCCTGAAACGGTGTGCCGGGCAGGAAGGCGTTATTGTCGATGGCCATTTTTGTGTAGTAGTAGCCGTAGACCAGACGCGGGCCGATGCCCATCGAAAGATCGTCGGTGATCTTGTAGGCGAAGGTCGGCTGCATCGATATCCCGATCAGCGACGATTCCTGGCTGAAGTAGCGACCGGCCCAATCATCGTCGTATTTCACGCTCAGACCGAAGTTGCCATACAGGCCGAAGCCGATGCTGGCGCGATCATTGATCTCGTGGCTGATAAAGAAACTGGTACCCGGGAGGATCGGCAGGGGATTGCCGCCTTCGTTGCCGGAGAAGTCATTGTCGCTGTCGCGATCAAAACCCAGACCGCCGAATATGGCCTGCCCGGTCAGGCTGATTTGCGTGCCTTTGAGTGCGGCAATACCGGCCGGGTTGCTCATCAACACGCTGGGGTCGGTGGCCAACGCGGCGGAACCGGCATTGGCCAGACCTGCGCCTTCCTGACCCGCTTCATACAAATCGATACCGCCCGCGAGCGCCTGACTGCCAGTGCCTGCCAGCGCGAAAATGATCAGTGAGTGCGTCGACTTCATCGCGAATTCCTTATCAATGCAGACTTCAGGTTTAGTCGCGAATTGGCATACGCACCAGTTGAGCCGATGCGCCGGTTGTGAACTAGGCTCAGAGCGGTTCATCGATGGCCCATTCAGGAGCGCCGACATGGAAGACCAACCGCAGATCACCTTTCACAGTTCCAGAGCCTTGCTGGACGTGCTTATACGCGCGGGTCTGATCACCATTCTAGTGCTGTTCTGCTACGACATTTTCCATCCGTTTCTCAATGTCATGCTGTGGGCGCTGATCCTGGCCGTCACGCTGTATCCGCTGAATCAGCTGCTGGGTGCAAAACTCGGTAATCGCTACGGCTGGGCGGCAATCATCATTGTGCTGCTGGGCCTGGTGATTCTGATGCTGCCGTTAAGCCTGCTGGGCGCGTCGATTGCCGATTCAATCAAGGGCAGCATGCACACGTTCGAAGCGGGGCAGTTCGAGATACCGCCGCCACCGGCCAGTGTCGAAGGCTGGCCGCTGATTGGCGCGCCGCTGTACGGCATCTGGATGCATGCGTCACAGGACCTGAGCTGGGTGTTTCAGGAACTGGCGCCTCACCTCAAGGACTGGAGCAAAGTGGTGTTGCATCAAGCCGCCGGTGTCGGAGCGGGCATTGTCGTGTTCGTGGTTGCCTTGATCGTCGCCGGGCTGATCATGCACCACGGCGAGCGCGGCCACCGGACAGCGGTGGCCATCACTACACGCATTTCCGGGCCGGTGCGCGGCCCGCAGATCGCCGAACTGTGCACGGCAACCATCCGCGCCGTGGCGCAGGGCGTGGTTGGCATCGCGTTTATTCAGATGCTCCTGGTGGGCGTGGCGTTGGTGGTGATGGGCGTACCGGCGGCCGGCATTCTCGCCTTGATGGTGTTGCTGCTGGGCATCACCCAATTGCCGGTGCTGCTGATCACGCTGCCCATCGTGATTTATGTCTTCGCCCAGGACGGGGTCAGCGCCAGCACGATTATTTTTGCGGTGTGGATGGCGATTGCCGGGCTTGCCGACAACGTGCTCAAACCGATGCTGCTGGGGCGCGGCGTCGCGGTGCCGATGCCGGTCGTGCTGATCGGTGCACTCGGGGGCATGGTCACCAGCGGCATTATTGGTTTGTTCACTGGGCCGGTGATTCTGGCGGTTGGCTATGAATTGTTCATCGGTTGGGTGTATCAACCGGCCGATGTCACCGAGCTTCTGGAGAGCCAGCGCAAAGAAAATCTGCCGTGACACTCACCCCTCTCGCTGACGCATTGGCGTACCCCCACACTGAGGTCTAGGCTGGTCAGTCAGTCGCCCATGCGGCGCAACGCCCACGCAGGGACAGGAGCGGAACCGATGAAAGCCCCAGCCAGTATTGTCTGCCTGATGTTCACACTGGTGCTCGCGCCGGGAGCCCACGCTGAAGACCCGCCGGCTGCGCCCGCTGCCGAGGCCACGGACGATGCGCCGTTGATCAACCCGCAAGTGGTCGACAAGCTCATCGACATGGGCAACTACCTGCGCAGCCTGCCGAAATTCCAGGTTGATGCCCAAGTCTCGCGCGACACGGTTCTGGAATCCGGGCAGAAGATCAAGACCGAGTCCGCCAACACCCTGAAAGTGGTCGGCCATGATCGCCTGTATGCGAAAAGCGAAGGCGATGTGCGCACCCGCGAGTTTTTCTATAACGGCAAAAAACTCACCCAGTATTCGCCGTACCTGAAGTACTACACCACCGTCGATGCCCCGGCTACCGTGGCGGAAACCCTGCACAAGGTCGAGAACTTCTACGGTGTGCAGGTGCCGATGGAGGACCTGTTTCTGTTCGGCAGTGACCAGGCGCAGATCGATGCCTTGAAAGCCGCGTTGTACGTGGGCCCGTCGGTCATCAAGGGCCAGCTCTGCGACCATTTGGCATTTCGCCAGGAGGGCATTGACTGGCAGTTGTGGCTGACCCGCTCCGACAAACCCTTGCCGTGCAAACTGGTGATCACCACCACCGACGATAAGAGCTTCCCCGAGTACAGCGCGGTGTATCAGTGGAACCTCAAGCCGACCATTCCGGACACGCAATTCACCTTCAAACCGGGCAAGGGCGATGTGGCGATTGCGTTTAAAAAAGCCAGCGATCAGGGAGGGCAGTGACATGAACAAGTCGATGACGTGGACTCTGTTGTTGTCGCTGGCCGCCGCCACGCTGCTGACCGCCGGTTATGTCGCCGAAGCCGATGCCCGGGGGCAACGCGCTCAGGGACATGCCCGCGCCAACGTCAACCGCGCGCCGGCACCGAATGCGCAACGGGCGCAGCGGATCAATGCGCCGCAGCGCACCAACAATGTCAGCGCCGGCAATCGGGTCAATTCGGGCAATCGGGTCAATGCCGGCAACAACGTCGGCAACCGTACGTACGTCAACAACAGCAATCGCAACGTCAACCGTAACGTCAATATCGACAACCATCGTGATGTTGATATCGATGTCGACGGCCATGGCCGTTATGGCTACGACGATCACTACCATCCGGTGGCGGCCGCAGTGGCGGTAACGGCAACCGTCGCGGCCACTGCGGCAGTGGTAGGGGCGATCTTTACCCCGGCGCAAATGCCCAGCAGTTGTGTGCAGGTGATTCAGTACAACGTCGCCTACATGCAATGCGGCTCGACCTGGTACCAGCCGCAATATCAGGGCAATGATGTGACGTATGTGGTGGTCAACGCGCCTTGATCAGGCTTTCGGCACCCTGGGTTGCATCTGCGTCAGCATGCCACGGCCGCCACGGCGTAAGCCGGTGGCCAGGGTCAGCCACGACAACTCGGTAACGATGACATGGGCGGCCGGCACCAGTCGTACTTCACCGGCGGTGCCGCCGGCAGGCCCACCGTCGGGCATGAAAATCGTCAGCCAGTCATCCACGGTTTCGACGATCAGGCACAGGCGAAACCCTTCGCCCTCGGCAATTATTCCGACCTTGGAACCGTCCTCGTTTTCCAGCCCGGCAAAGCGCGCGGTGGTGTCCTTGAACAACTGATAGCCCGGCAGGTTGCTGAGCAGCTTGTTTTCGGTGGCCTCCATCGCCCGCGCCGCTGCTGACGTGCGTGCCAGCAGCCCGGCTAGAAAACACAGGACGATCAGACCGAGCAACGTCGCCAGACTCACCAGCGTCACGCCCGCCACGTCATAGCCCTTGAACATCGGCAATAACTTTTCTACCGGCCCGCGCAGCAGGTGGATGGCTTATTCGATCAGCACGACAATCAGTACCAACGGCAGAATGAACAGCAGCCCGCCGACCACGGTGGTCTTGATGAACTTGAACATGACGGCTCCTTGAATGACGTGCGATCGGATTCAAGGCTAGCTGATAAACGAGGGATGAGCGGCGCGGCGCCCGTGCTGCAGATGGCGCAAACCCGGCCAGTGCCGGGTTTGCGGTGGTTGCGCGGAATCAGTTAATGCGCGGGTGCTGCTGCACCAGTTCCTTGCGCTTGGCTTCCAGCGCGGCGATTTCGGCGTCGATGTCTTCGATCTTCTGCTCGATGTTGTCGTGATGTTCTTGCAGCAGTTCCTTGGCTTCTTCAAGGTCGGAGGCGGCCGGTGCGGCGCCACGCAACGGCTTGTTGGCGGTTTCCTTCATGGTCACGCCGGTAACCAGGCCGACCACGGCGATGACCATCAGGTAATACGCGGGCATGTACAGATCGTTGCTGCTCTCGACCAGCCAGGCGACCACGGTCGGGGTCAGACCGGCGATCAGCACCGAGACGTTGAACGCCGCCGCCAGCGCACTGTAGCGAATGTGCGTGGGGAACATCGCCGGCAGCGTTGAGGCCATGACGCCGATAAAGAAGTTCAGCAGTACCGCCAGCATCAGCAGGCCGGCGAAGATCAAACCGATCGTGCCGCTGTTGATCAGCATGAACGCCGGGATCGCCAGAATGAACAAACCGATGCTGCCGACGACGATAAAAGGTTTGCGGCCAATCTTGTCGCTGACGAAGCCGATCAGCGGTTGCACGAACAACATGCCGACCATGATCGCGATGATGATCAGCACGCCACGGTTTTCGCTGTAGTGCAGGTTGTGCGACAGGTAGCTCGGCATGTAGGTGAGCAGCATGTAGTAGGTGACGTTGGTCACTGCCACCACGCCGATGCAGGTCATCAGGCTGCGCCAGTGCTTGGTGGCGACCTCTTTGAACGAGACTTTCGGGCCGCCGGCGAGGCCTTCGCGGTCGCCTTGCTCGAGTTTTTCGACGTGCTGCTGGAACGCCGGGGTTTCCTCCAGTGCGTGGCGCAAGTACAGGCCGATCATGCCCAGCGGCAGGGCGAGGAAGAACGGCAGACGCCAGCCCCACTCCTCGAACTTGGCTTCGCCCAGCGTCGTCGAGATCAACACCACCACACCGGCACCGAGGACGAAACCGGCAATCGAGCCGAAATCCAGCCAGCTGCCGAGGAAGCCGCGTTTACGGTCCGGCGCATATTCGGCGACGAAGATCGACGCGCCGGTGTATTCACCGCCCACCGAGAAGCCTTGGGCCATTTTTGCCAGCAACAGCAGGATCGGCGCCCAGATGCCGATCGAGGCATAGGACGGAATCAGGCCGATGGCAAAGGTGCTCAGCGACATGATCACGATGGTCGCGGCAAGGACTTTCTGCCGTCCGTACTTGTCGCCCAATGCGCCGAAGAACAAGCCGCCCAGCGGCCGGATCAGGAACGGCACCGAGAATGTCGCCAGCGCGGCGATCATCTGTGTGCCGGGGTCGGCGCCGGGGAAGAACACTTTGCCGAGCACATAGGCGACGAAGCCGTAGACACCAAAGTCGAACCATTCCATGGCATTGCCCAGTGCGGCGGCGGTGATCGCCTTGCGCATCTTGGCATCGTCGACAATGGTGATGTCGTTCAGGCCGATCGGCTTGACGGTTTTTTTGCGTGATTTCATCCGGGTCTTCTCTTTGCTGATCCATCGTACAGCGTAGATGCCATCTTTTTGATGGCGCGTACTCTTTGGCTCAGATACATGAGGACACGAAATAATTCACTGCTCGGCGCTTTTTTTCCTGTCGCACCTGTGTAGGAGCTGCCGAAGGCTGCGATCTTGTTGGGACGCGGAGCGTCCCCGGCTGCATTCCCACGCAGAGCGTGGGAACGATCAAGATCGCAGCCTTCGGCAGCTCCTACAGGGGAATGTGGTTACCGGCGGATGGCCGTATACGATTGCCGCAGGTCGCTGGCCCAGCCATCCAGCACGATCTTGACGTCGTCGGCAGTCAGCACCTGTTTGTCGTTCTCCAGTGGCACCCCGGTGCCTTTGCGCACTGCTTCGGCAATCACTTCACCGGTCGAACCGTCCTCGAACGACACCTCGGTGGCGACTTGGCTGTCCTGATCACGGATGCCGGTCGCCGTGCTCACGCCGGCAGCGACGAGGGTGACCGGCAGCCATTCATAAAAGCGCAAACCCTGAGTGCTGGTCGCCACCTGGGTGATGGCGGGGCGCACCACCAGGGTGTTCGGCCCCGGTTGATTGACCAGACGCAGCACCTTGCCCAGTTCCAGCCGCAGCGCCGTGTCGTAATAGTCGGTAACGCCGGACAGCGTGCTCAGCGGAATTCGCGGCGTCGGCTCGGCACTCGGGTAAAACTGGCTTGGCGCCAGATACACCTGGGTGTATCGCCCCCGGGCAAGTGCCGGGCTGACCCACGCCAACACCGGCTGACCGGACGGTGACTGACGTTCGGTCAACACGCTGTAGTCATGCAGAAACCCGCTGTGTTCGACCTTGTTACTGCTGCAGGCGGACAGGCTCAGGGTGGCCGCAAGGGTCAGCGACAGCGAACGAATGCGGGTCATCAACGGGTTTCCTTGTGCTGTTGCGTAGCGATGCTGTCCGAGCACTCGATGTGCAACTGGCCGTGGCTCATGATCCATTGGATGAGGTCGGCCGCGGCAATGCTGTGAACGTATTCGACCCAGTGCGCATTGGTCGGGCTGAATTGTTCGAAGTAGCGGCGCAGGACGATCCGGCTCTGATCGCTGGATACGCTCAGGCACGACTCCTGAAACACAATCGGTGTGTCAGGGCCGAGTGCGGCGGTGCGCTGGCTGAGGATCAAGGGACGATTGCTGTTGTGCCCCCCGGCGCAATGGTTGTCGTTCAATAGCTTCATGCGAACCCCCTGGATTGGAATGACTGCAGAGTGCCCGCGAGGTTTTGCCAGAGAATGTCCGCTTGATGTCTGCGGCGTAGAAATGTTGCTCGATTGAAATAAATGACCCGGGCGGCGAAATGGCTTTAGATTGGCGTTTTTTCGCCCCATGGATCTGTAACTGTGAGCAGACTGCTGTTCGTCGACGACGACGTGGAAATTCTCGCGCTGCTGAAGAAGTTCTTCGTGCAGCACGCCTATGAAGTCGACGTGGCGCCCCATGGCGAGGCCATGTGGGCGGCGATCGCACAGAACCGTCCGGACACGATCATTCTTGATCTGATGATGCCCGGCGAAAGCGGCCTGAGCCTGTGCCAGAAGGTGCGTGCGCAGCTGGGCATTCCGATCATCATGCTCACGGCCATGGCCGAACTGAGTGATCGCATTGTCGGCCTGGAGTTGGGCGCGGACGATTACCTGACCAAACCTTTTGCCCCGCAGGAACTCCTCGCACGGGTGCGTGCTTTGCAGCGTCGCGCCGGTGAACAGCGCCAAGCGTTGGAGCCTTCACGCCCGGTAATCGGCTTCGCCGGTTGGCATCTGGACATCACCTGCCGCGAATTGCGCTCGCCCGAAAACGTGATGATTCCGTTATCCGGCGGCGAGTTCGATTTGCTGGTGGTGTTTCTCGATCATCCGCAGCGCATTCTCACGCGTGAACAGTTGATCGACCTGACCCACGGCCACGGCCATGACGCTTTCGACCGCAGCATTGATGTGCAAGTCAGTCGCCTGCGCCGCAAGATCGAACCGGACAGCAAGCGCCCGGACCTGATTCGTACGGTGCGCAACGGCGGCTATCTGTTCACCGCCAAGGTCAGCCGCTGATGATCCGCCGACTGTGGCGCGCCGATACATTGCGCCGGCACATCGCCCTGACCATCGTGGCGGCGATGGTCGCTTCACTGGCGTTGAATGCGCTGTTCGTGCAAGTCGCCGGCATCTGGGCGCGGCCACCGATCGAACGCACCGGCCTGCTCGAGCAGATCGCCGCGACTTCGCGGGTGATCGAGGCGGCCCCGGCCAACCTGCGCCCGCAACTGGCTGCGGCGGCGAGCAGCGCCATGCTGCAAGTATCGTGGCAAGCACAACGCGCGGATTTCGACCTGCCCAATGACGGCCTTCGCCTGCCAGCGAGCCGTGTGCCGGTACTGGAGCAACTGCTGGGGGATGATCGAAAAATCGAGGTGTTCAACCCCGGCGACTGGCCGACCAATAATCCTCAGGCGCATTACGCCGCACTCGTGCAACTGGTCGATGGCAGCTGGTTGTCATTCATTCCGCCAGAGCGCAGTTGGGGCCTGGAATTTGGCGTGCGTATCATCATTGTCATCGCGTTGGGGCTGATTGCCACCTTGCTGGTGGCCTGGGTCGCCACCCGCCAATTGGCCAACCCTTTGCAGCGTTTCGCCAGCGCCGCAAAACGTTTCGGCACCGACCTGCGCGCGCCGCCCATCAAGATCGAAGGCCCCCACGAAATCCGCCAGGCGATCATCGCCTTCAACACCATGCAGGCGCAAATCCAGCACTTTATCGCCGAGCGCACCCACATGCTTGCGTCGATCTCCCACGATCTGCGCGCACCGCTGACACGCATGCGCTTGCGCAGTGAATTCATGGAAGACCTCGATCATCAGGGCAAATTGATTCGCGATGTGGAAGAGATGCAGTCGATGATCAACGCTGCGTTGGCGTTCTTCCGCGAAGACACGCACCGCGAGCAGACCACCGCGTTCGATCTGTCGGAGCTGCTGCAAACCATCGTCGACGATTACCGCGATCAGCAAATCAATGTCGAGTTCTCAGGCCCGGCCCATCTGGTGTACGAAGGTCGACCGCTGGGGATCAAACGGGTGATCGTCAATCTGCTGGAGAATGCGCTGAAGTATGCGCAGTGTCCGGGCATTACGTTGAGGCACGACGACCATTCGATCTGCATCGAGGTCAGCGACGAAGGCCCCGGGATTCCCGAAGCGGCGCTGGAGCAGGTGTTCGATCCGTTCTTTCGCCTGGAGGCTTCGCGCAATCGCGACACAGGTGGCGTGGGACTGGGTCTTTCCGCAGCACGCGCGATCGCCCGTGAACAGGGCGGTGAGCTGACGTTGAGCAATCGCAAGAGCGGAGGGTTGATAGCGAAGGTGGAGTTGCCCGTGTGAAATTTATTCTGTAGATTTTCATGAAATTATAAGAGTTAAATTTCATGAGGTCGCGAATGTTTCAGCAATCCAGCCAGCACGTCGACAGCTATTACGCCCACAGTTGCGCCGATATTCTGCGTGATCGTACTGTTCTGGAAGGCGAACATGACGCCGACGTGGTGATTGTCGGTGCTGGTTTCAGTGGCCTGCACACCGCGTTGCGTCTGGCCTTGGCGGGCAAACGCGTGGTGGTGCTGGAGGCCAGTCGCGTGGCGTGGGCCGCGTCGGGGCGTAATGGCGGGCAGGCGATTCTCGGTTGGTCGTGCGATATGCCGCCGCTGGAAGCTGCACTCGGTCATGAGCGGGCGAAACGCTTGTGGGACGGTATGCGTTGGGCCGCTCGGGAACTGCGTGAATTGCCGGGTCGTCACGGCTTCGATATCGATTATCGCCCCGGGCACCTATGGACATCGGTGATGCCACGGCGAGTCAGCCTGCTCAGCGAATGGCAACACGAGGCCAGCCACAAGTGGGGCCACGATGGGTTGCAGTTCATTCCTCGTGAACAACTGCCGGCGTGGGTGGCCACTGATCGCTATCAGGCCGGGCTTTATGACCCTGAGGGCGCGCACCTCAATCCATTGAAACTGGCGCTGGGCCTGGCAGCCGCCATCGAGCGGGCCGGCGGGCGTATCCATGAACAAAGCAAAGCGCTGAGTTATCAGGAGCAGGGCGGCGGATTCCGGGTCAACACTGAGCACGGTTCGGTTCGGGCCGATGTGCTGGTGCTGGCGTGCAATGCTTATCTCGATGAACTCGACCCGCAACTGTCCAGCTGCATTCTGCCGGTGGGCACTTACCAGGTCGCCACCGCGCCACTGACACCCGAGCAAGCCACCGCGCTGTTGCCGCGCAACGTGTGCGTAACCGACAACCAATTCGTCCTCGATTACTTCCGCCGCACGCCAGATAACCGTTTGTTGTTCGGCGGCGGCTGCACGTATCTCGGCGGCAGGTTGATCGTCAGATCGATGTGCCCGCCCCAGGCAAACTCGATGCCGACGCCTTTGAGCTGCGGGAACACTCGCTCAAGAAACGGTCGCGTCGCCGCCGCAATGTCCTTGGGCATGCCGCCGGACGTTGGCGGCGAGGGCAATCGCTATTGGCTGCAAGGTTACTCGGGACACGGCGTCCTGCCGACATTGGCCGCCGCGCGCGCGGTGTCCGACGCGATTCTCGGCGACGGCGATGAATTGGCGTTGTACCAAGGCCTGAGCAATGGCCGTTTCCCCGGCGGTAAGCACTTCGCGGCACCGCTGGAAGCTATCGGCAAAGCCTGGTATCGACTGCGCGACAGCATTTGATGAGACTTTTTTCGGAATCGCATCCATGAACAAGCAAGAAGAAATCGCCGCGCTGGCGATCCTCATCCACGACCTGCGCAAGCACAAGAAATGGACCCTGAAGGAACTGGCCGACAAGATCGGCCGCTCGGTGGGCTTCCTGTCGCAGGTCGAACGCGGCTTGTCGCGGCCCACCGTGGCGGACCTGACCGCAATCAGCGAAACCTTCGGCGTGCCGACCACCTACTTCTACAGCCTGCCCAAGCCTAAAGAGTTGCCGTGGGTGACGCGCCCGGACGAGCGCCGCACGTTGTACTACGCCAACGGCATCACCGACATCCTGGTGTCGCCGCAGATCCGTGCCTCGTTCTCCATGCTCGAAAGTCATCTCGAAGCCGGTGCGAGCAGCGGTGATCGCCATCTGACCGACAGCTCGGAGCAGGGCGGTTACGTCCTCGAGGGCGAGCTGACCTTATGGCTGGGCGACGACGAAGAACCGACCACGCTGACGGCCGGCGACAGCTTTCAATTCGACAGCCATACCCGCTGCCGCTACGGCAACCTCACCGAACATCTGACCCGCGTGCTCTGGGTCTACACCTGATCACAACAAAGGATGAACACGATGGACGCTGTCTGCGCTGACCTGCTCGCCGAAGTGCGTGCCTTTCGCCAACGCTACCCCGAGGTGCGTTATGTTGACCTGATTTGCCTGGACATTCCCGGGCACTTCTATGGCAAACGCTATCCGGTCGACATGCTCGAAAAAGTCGCGGCGGGCAGCGTACTGAAGCTGCCGCAGAATTGCGTACTGTTGGGCGTGCAGGGTGGTTTGTTCCCGATTGGCAATTACTGCTTCAACGACGGCGATCCGGATGCCGTGCGGCGTCTGGTGCCGGGCACACTGAAACCGGTGACCTGGGAAGCGCAGCCGCTGGGGCAGATGCTGATCACGTCGGACGGCACCGAAAAGCCGATCGAGTTCGAACCCCGTGAAGTCCTTGCGCAGGTGCTCAATCGCCTGGCGCGCAAAGGCATTCATCCGGTGGTGGCGTTCGAGCTGGAGTTCTACCTGTTCGACAAAAAGCTGCGTGATGGCTTGCCGCAATTCCCCCGCGACGAACTGACTGACGACGTCGATGATCAACCGAACCTGCACATCGAGCGGCTCTCTCGCTTCGCGCCGGTTCTGGATGAAATGGTCGAAGCGACGCGGGCGCAGGGTATCGACGCTACGGTGATCACCGCAGAACTCGGCCCCGGTCAGTTTGAAATCAACTTCGGCCATCTCGACGATGGCTTGCGTGCGGCCGACTGGGCAGCGTTGTTCTGCCGCAGCACGCGTGGTGTTGCGCTTAAACACGGCTATCGCGCCAGTTTCATGGCCAAGCCGTACTTGCAGCATCCGGGCAGTGGCATGCATGTGCATGTCAGTTTGTACGATGCCGCCGGGAATAATCTGTTGGCGGCGAACGATCAGCAGCCGTTGCGCCATGCAGTCGCAGGTTGCCTGGAATTGCTGCCGCACAGCATGCCGATCTTCGCCCCGAACCAGAACGCCATGCGCCGCTTGGGCGGTACGGTAAACACCGCGACCAAGGCCAGTTGGGGCTTTGAGGATCGCGATGCGTGCTTGCGCATTCCCGAGTCGGACGTGAAAAACCTACGGGTCGAATATCGCTTGGCGGGGGCGGATGCCAATCCGTATCTGGTACTGGCGGCGATTTTGGTGGGGCTGGAGCATGGGCTGGAGTCGGGCAAAGAGCCGATCGCACCGCTGAACGAAGACCGCAGCAGCGGGATTGATTTCCCCAAGGAAATGTTCGAGGCCGTGCGCGCGATGCAGCATCAGCCGCAGTTGCGTGAGAGGCTGGGCGCGGAGTTTGTCGATGTGTATTGCGAGAATAAACGCCAGGATCATTTGGCGTTTATGCAGGAGATCAGTGCGCGGGAGTATCGCTGGTATTTGTGAAGGGCGCCGGCTCACGCAGGGCGCCGAATCCGGCTGGCGTCTCTGGAGGGCGGACACCCGAACTGGCGGCTGTACTCGCGGCTGAATTGCGATGGGCTTTCGTAGCCCACTCGATAACAGGCGCTCGCCACATCCAGGCCTTCACCCAGCATCAGACGGCGGGCTTCCTGCAGACGAAGTTGCTTTTGGTACTGCAGCGGACTCATCGCGGTCACGGCCTTGAAGCGATGATGCAAAGTAGAGCTGCCCAGATTGGCGACCCGGGCAAGTTCTTCGATGCGTAAGGGTTGGTTGTAGTGTTTGTTCAGCCAATCAATGGCCCGCGTCACCCGTCGAGTCTGCGAATCACCGAGGGCAAGTTCGTACAGCCGACGTCCGTGCACGCCTCGCAGCAGGCGGTAGTACAACTCTCGTAAAGCGAGCGGCGCCAGCATGCCGATGTCTTTCGGCGTTTCCAGCAGCCGTACCAGCCGCAGCATTGTTTCGAGCAGGGGCACATCGACTTTCTCGAGAAAAAGACCCAGTTCAGGTTCGTCGGGGACGCCCGTTGCCGGCGCATCGGCGATGACCTGGGCAATATCCGTGGCCTCGAAATCAAAACGGATGCACAGGTAGGGCGCCTCCGGGCTGGCCAGCAGCACGCGCCCGGCAACCGGGAGCGTCACCGACACCACCAGGTAACTCAGCGGGTCGTACAGGTATTGGTCGTCGCCCAGGCCGATTTCCTTTTGTCCTTGCACAATCAGACAAAGTGCCGGCTTGTGCACGGTATGGATAAGCTCCGAAGGCGTGTCAAAACGGATGACATGCAGGGGCGCAATGGCGGTCTCATGGATCCCGGGCGTGGTAAAGCGTTGCGTCAGCAGGCGAACCAGTTCGTCGCGGTAGATGGCCGTGTTTTGCAGGATGAAAGCATCGCTCTGTTCCATTTCAAGGCTCTCACAAGTGTTCATGAGCGTCTGCGCGCAATTGTCCAGGCAGACGATATTCACCCGACGTCATCAAAATGCTCATTGCCGATAGAGGATCATGCCGGCGTGATACAGCACGTCGTCATGAAAATGCCCGTCAGCGGTGAAGCCGGTGTCGTCCCAGTACTGAATGTAGTCACCGACGATTTCGTAGTGGCCTTGCCAGGCGCTGTTATTTTTACCACGGGCCTCGTCGTAACGCCCAGTGGTCAGAAGCTTGTGACGGATGAAGCCATCAGCGGTGACCCACATGCCTGCGTAACGATGATCAGGTTTGGCTTGTGTGGCATTTTTCATCTGCTTTTCTCCTCAGTCCTCATTGAATCCGAGCGGCCTGCCTTGGCCTTTGCTGCATCCGATGCGTGCTTTCAGATTACGTAGCCGAGCGCGGCGGTGTCAGGACAAAACTGCCGCAGATTTGCCTGATCCTCTTGGGCTTGCCGGCGGTTCCTTTGGGCAGTGGCTCACCCGGCTGTGACAGTCATGCCGCCGTCAGCCATGACCACCGAACCGACCATGAAGCTGGCACGATCCGAGGCGATGAACGCGACCACTTCGGCGATTTCTTCCGGTTGTGCGGCGCGGCCTATTGGCGCGGCTTCGCCATGTTGGGCAAGAAATGCAGGGCCATCGTCGACCACATGGTTGAGGATGTTGGTCACCACATCCCCGACGCCGACCGCATTAACGCGGATGCCGTGGCCAATGACCTCAAGCGCCAGCGTGCGCGTCAGTTGCGCGAGTGCGCCTTTGGAGGCGGTGTAGGCGGCAATGGTGGGGAAGGCGAAGTAGGAGGCGTAGGACGCGATGTTGACGATCGAGCCGGATTTATTGGGCATCATCGCTTTCACCGCTTCGCGGCTGTGCAGGAATGCCGCCGTAGCATTGACCGCCTGAATGCGTTCCCAGTCCTCGCGAGTCATGTCGATGACCAGCTTGTTGATGATGATGCCGGCGTTATTGACCAGGATGTCCAGCCGACCGAAGTGCTCGACAGCCAACGCGACCGCGCGCTCGGCGGCGCCGTCCTGAGTGATGTCGGCCACCAGTGGTACCAGACCAGGGCGGGCCAGCGCTGCCACCTCGGGGTTTATGTCTTCGGCAATCACTTTGGCGCCGCGGTCATGCAGCAACAGTGCGATGGCTTTGCCAATACCGCTGGCCGCGCCAGTGACCAGGGCGACTTTACCTGCCACTTCGTTCGGGGTGCTGTTGTTGATAGCGGTCATGATGTTCTCCAGCGTTGTGATCCAGTAGGGGGATAAGCCGTGTCTTTCAACGGCGACGGGCCTACTGTCTCGCAGCGCGGCGAAGTCGGCTTTCGCGGGATTGCCCACGCTGTCGGGGTTTTGCGCCGAATGTAAATGAAGGTGGTTCGGTGCTCGGTTCAGCCAGCGGTAAAAGCCCGATATCATCAATCCGGCCTCCCTTATGAAAAGGACCTGTTCATGGCAACTAACGGGCGAACGTCCCAGGCGCCACTGTCGACATCCCGCCAGGACTTGCGCATCACTGGGGAGTCGATGCGTGAGTATCTGCCAGGCGATGCGCAGACGCTTCCACCGCGCCTGGAAATCAAGGACGTTGTGATTCAGCTGTTCACCCATCGCAGCGTCATCGAGCCCATTCTCGTGCCTGCGGTGGTGGAACCGCTGCTCGTGTTGGTACTGGCGGGGGCGGCGAGGGTGGAGGAACGTATGCCGGGTGGGGAGTGGGAGGCGATAGAGGTCAGTGCCGGCGATTTTTTCCTGACCAGTTCTGAAGAACCCTATGAAATGCGCTGGCAGACGCACGGCGGCGATACTTTCGAAGTCATGCATCTTTATCTGGGGTTGCCGCTGATCGAGCAGGCGTCACGGGAGTTGTTGGGTGAGCATGCCGGGGCTGTTCGATTTCGCGATATTTCCGGTGCACGGGACGCGCGCGTTACGTTTGTCATGCAGCAGTTGCGCACCGAACTGGTCGCGGAGCGCTCACCCAGTGCTCTGTTCGTCCGGTCTCTGGCACAGGCGCTGGCCGTACATCTGCTGCGCAGCTATCTCTCTGAAAACCAGCCCGGGCGTCGGGTCAACGCCTTGCAAGCCTATAAGCTGCGCAAAGTCACCGACGCCATGAGTGCGGATCTGAGCGCTGAGTTCAGCCTGGCAAAGCTGGCCAGGCTTGCCGAACTGAGCGAGTACCACTTCAGCCGACTGTTCAAGCGAGCGACGGGGCTATCGCCGTCGCAGTACTTCATTCGCTTGCGCATGGTTCGTGCACGGCACTTGTTGCTGGAGACCCGGCTTAGCGTTATCGACGTCGGGCTGGAGGTTGGCTACTCCAGCCCCAGTCACTTTTCCCAGGTATTTCGTCGCGAAGTGGGCGTAACGCCCAGCGAGTTCCGTGGTGCTTGAGTGCCGGTTCGCCAAATAACTTGCGGGTGATGCACACAGACACGAATAGGCAAAAGTTGCGCAGGTTTCGGCACGCGCCGGGCTGTCCAGTGCCTTTAATCTTTTCGACGTACCCCGCAGCAACGCCCGCGTCTTCAACGGTCGGTGCTGAACTTCAATGCAGACAGCAGGAGCTACGGATATGTCGAACATTCAAAACAAAGTCGTGCTGATTACCGGTGCAAGCAGTGGTATTGGCGAAGCGGCGGCCAGATTGATCGCCGCCAAAGGTGCCCATGTGGTACTCGGCGCCCGCCGTACCGAGCGTCTGGACAAACTGGTCAGCGAGATCCACGCCGAAGGTGGCTCGGCAAGCGCCTGCGCACTGGACGTGACGGATCTGCAATCCATGCACGCCTTCGTGACATTCGCCAAGGCGCAGCATGGCAAGGTCGATGTGATCATCAACAACGCCGGCGTGATGCCGCTGTCGCCTTTGACTTCGTTGAAGGTCGATGAGTGGAACCAGATGCTCGATGTCAACGTCCGCGGCGTGCTGCACGGTATTGCCGCTGTCTTGCCAGACATGGAGGCGCAAGGCTTCGGCCAGGTCATCAATATCTCGTCAATCGGCGGTCTCGCGGTTTCTCCGACAGCTGCGGTCTACTGCGCGACCAAATTTGCGGTCAGGGCGATCTCGGATGGCCTGCGCCAGGAAACGGACAAGATCCGCGTCACCGTGGTGTGCCCGGGCGTCGTCGAGTCCGAACTGGCCGATACGATTTCTGATGAAGTGGCCCGCGAGGAAATGAAAGCCTTCCGGCGTGTAGCGCTCAACGCCGACGCCATTGCGCGAGCACTCGCCTATGCCATCGACCAGCCCGACGATGTCGATGTGAGTGAGATCGTGGTTCGTCCGACGGCCAGCCCACACTGAGTAATCCGTACAGCAAGGTGCGCATGGGTTCGGCGGCGGTCGTTGATTAACGGTTGCTTCCGGACCCTTTGCTGCGGGTGCGATGGGTCGCCAAATCGTAGCGGTTACGGAAATGAGTTGCGGTGTCATTTTGATCAGCTTTGCCTGTTGTGTTTTTTCTTCTGGGCGCTGGCTGCCGACACGCTCTTTTACACCTTGGTCAGCGCCCGCAATTGTCAGCGGGGACTACGCTCCAGAAATAACCCCGCAGATCGAAGAAGCAGTGCGCAAGGTCGAGACGACCAGAGTGATGGAGGGAGCCAACAGGCCGTTCTTCGGGATCCGGCATCCCTGATCGTCACCATCGGAGTACGCTCCGTGAAAACCCGACAGCCACTGTTTATGCTCGCTTTGCTGTTTGCCGGTTGTACGACCGGCAATGTTTCTCATGAACCCAGTCAGGCCTTGCCAGCGCGCGATTCGGCGTTCGGTCGTTCTATCCAGGCCCAGGCCGCTCCCCATCAGGGCCGATCGGGCTTTCGTTTGTTATCCGAGAGTGCCGAGGCGTTTTCGGCCCGCGCCGAGCTGATTCGCAACGCGCAAAGCAGCCTCGACTTGCAGTACTACATCGTCCACGACGGCATCAGCACGCGAATACTGGTGAGCGAACTGCTGAACGCCGCCGACCGTGGCGTGCGCGTGAGGATTTTGCTCGATGACACCACCAGCGATGACCTCGACCGGATTATCGCGACGCTCGCTGCGCACCCGCGGATTCAAGTTCGCGTGTTCAACCCGCTGCACCTGGGCCGCAGCACCGTCGTAACGCGGACGATGGGCCGGCTGTTCGACCTGTCGCAGCAACACCGACGCATGCACAACAAACTGTGGGTGGTAGACAACTGCGTAGCCATCGTTGGTGGGCGCAATCTGGGCGATGAGTATTTTGATGCGCAGCCCGACAAGAACTTCCGAGACATCGACATGCTCAGTGTCGGCCCGGTTGCAGAGCATCTGGGGCATAGTTTTGACCAGTATTGGAACAGTGCTCTGAGCAAACCCATCGAGCAGTTTCTCTCGATCAGACCGTCGATCACGGATCTGAAAAACAGCCGCACCCGGCTGGACGAGTCCCTGGAGGAAACGCGCAAGCAGAATCATGCGCTTTACCAGCAATTGATGACTTACACCACGCATCCACGCCTGCAGGTCTGGCGGCAGGAGCTGATCTGGGCCTGGAACACAGCGATGTGGGATGCACCGAGCAAGGTCTTGGCGAAGGGTGAACCCGCTCCGCACTTGCTGTTGGCCACCCAGTTGGCACCCGAGCTGAACGGGGTTACCCAGGAACTGATCATGATCTCGGCCTACATGGTGCCGGGCCAACCGGGAGTGGTGTACTTGACCGACCGTGCCGACGCCGGCGTGTCGATCAGTTTGCTGACCAACTCACTGGAGGCCACCGATGTGCCCGCCGCGCACGGTGCGTACGCCCCGTATCGGCAAACCTTGCTGGAGCATGGCGTGCAGTTGTTCGAGTTACGGCGCCAAGCCGGCGACAATGGTGACAGCGACGACAGAGGCGGCGGGCCGCGTCTGTTTCACAGCGGATCGTCCAGCAGTTCCGACTCCAGCCTGCATAGCAAGGCGATGATTTTCGACCAGCAGAAAGCATTCCTCGGCTCGTTCAATTTCGACTCGCGCTCACTCTTGTGGAACACCGAAGTCGGGGTGTTGGTCGATAATCCGCAACTCGCCGGACGGGTGCGTGAACTGGCCCTGGAAGGTATGGCTCCGGCGCTCAGTTACCACACTGTGCTGGAAAACAATCAGATGGTCTGGGTCACCGAGGACAACGGTAAACAGCATACCTTGACCAAGGAGCCGGGGAGTTGGTGGCGGCACTTCAATGCGTGGCTTAGCAGCGCGATCGGGTTGGAGAAGATGTTATAGAGGCTATGCCCGCTCTGCTCCGTGGCAGTGGCTGGCGGTCATTCTGATGCGTTTACTGTCAGAAAGAGGGTAGGGGGATGAGCAACATAATGCGGCTTTTCAGTCTGTTGCTAGTGGTTGCGGGCAGCGGCCTTATTGCCATCGTTCCGGAGGCGCTGAGTCAAACCACCCCTCAAGCCGCCCAAGAGATAAAGGCCTTGCTGGACTTTGTCGAACACAGCCCGTGTCAGTTTGTGCGCAACGGACTTGAATACCCAGGACCCCGTGCTCGGGCGCATCTGCAGCAGAAGCTGGATTATCTGGAAGGCAAAAACAGGGTGAGCAGTGCGGAAGATTTCATCGATCTCGCCGCCACCAAAAGCAGTCTGAGTGGCCGTGCCTATGAGGTGCGGTGCCAAGAGAGCGTAGAGCCGGCGGGCACCTGGTTGAAGAGGGAATTGCAGAGGCAGCGGCACCTGCAGTGATCTTGTCTGCCGTCCAATAACAGCCCGAGTGAAGGATTCCGGCATGACTTAACGCATGAACCGGCTATCGACCCTGTAGGCAATGATGGCAATATGGCCACTTCAGGAGAAATAGCATCCGGCGCGAGGTGAAGCCGGATGTCATGCATTCAGGGATGAGGAATATGGCTTCGATTCAGGTGGATGGTGAAGACAAGACCGCAAAGATCAGCGACTGGGCGATTCGCTGGAGCGACAAGGACGAATTTCTGGAGCTGACCTGTCACTACCCCTCCAGGAAAAAATACACCCGCCCACTCAGTAATTGTCTGGTTTCGCCCACCCGCGAGTTGACCAATGTCTTGCTGCACAAGCGCGGCAGCACCAAGCCCATCGCCAACGCTACGATTTACGGCGAGCGCTATGCCGTCGTGCACTACCCGGGCAGCAAAAAGCCCTATGTCTACAAAATGGACGGCATCGGCTTTACCGCTCCGACAGCGATGAAGGACACGGCGGTCTTCCGCTATCTCACTACCGTGGCGAAAGCCCGACAGAATCACGCCAAGTCGCAGGATGATCGTGACATTGCCGACAATGTGCTGCGCCAGCTCGAAAAACTGCCTGCCCTCGCGGGCACTGCCTTGCAAGCCTACTGTACGGGACGCAACGGCACGCTGGTGCCGGGGCAGGGGCTCATCTATCCGTTCGGGCTGAACGAGAGTCAGCTTAAGGCAGTCGAGCAGGCGTTCAGCGCGCAAGTCAGCGTGATCGAAGGCCCGCCAGGGACCGGCAAGACCCAGACGATTCTAAACATCCTCGCCAATATTCTGTTACGCGGGCAGACAGTCGCGGTGTTGTCCAACAACAATGCTGCCGTGGAAAACGTCTACGAAAAGCTGGAGAAATACGGCTTGGGCCACCTGGTCGCCAAGCTCGGCAACCAGGACAAACGCAAGGCCTTTTTCGCAGAGTTGCCTGCATGGCCTTCAAGCCCACCCGAGCCGGCACCGTCGCTGGATGAGATCCAGACGTTGCTGGCCCGCTTGAAGCGGCACCTGCAAGACCACAACAGGGCGGCGCAACTGCAAGTCGAGCTGGACGAGCTGGTCATCGAACGGCGCTACCTGCAGCAGTGGCAGGCAGAAAGCGATGTGCAGGCCACGGGCTCGCTCGACAAATACGGCCTGACACCACGCAAGACTGCGGACCTCATGGCCTACCTGGCTTACCTGGGCGAGCAGCGCATTCATCTCAAAGACCGTGTCGAGCTACTGTTTAAATTCAGGATCTTTCGCACCAGACCATTCGCCGACGGCGAGGCGCGCATGGCCGTTTTCCATGCACTGCAAATGCATTACTACGACAAATCGCTACGGGACAAGGAGGCGCAGCTGCGTGCGTGCCGTGATTCGTTGGCGCGCGCGAATTTCACGGCCCTGCTCAAAGAACTGACAGCCGCATCGATGCAGCATCTCAAACGCCATCTGCAACTTCAGGTACCGCCGTCGGACAGCTTTGATGTCAAAACCTACTGCGAGCGTTTCGATACCTTTATGCAGCGCTTCCCTGTCCTGGGCAGCGGCACGCACTCCATCGTCAATTCGATCGCGCCGGGAGCGGTCCTCGACTACGTGATCATCGACGAAGCCTCGTTGCAGGACATCGTACCGGGCATCCTGCCCCTGGGCTGCGCCAAGAATCTGATCGTCGTGGGTGACAACCGCCAGTTGCCGCATATCCCCGTGAAGCTGGGGCTACAAGCGCCCGCCGAGGCCTACGATTGCGAGCGCTACAGCTTGCTGGACTCGTGCATTGCCGTGTTCCAGGACGCGCTGCCCAGAACCCTGCTGAAAGAACATTACCGCTGCCACCCCCGGATCATTCAGTTCTGCAGCCAGCAGTTTTACGACAATGCACTGGTGCCGATGACCGAGGACAACGGCGAAGAGCCCCTGCGCCTGGTGGTAACCGCCAAAGGCAACCACGCCAGGAAGAACACCAACCTTCGGGAACTGGACTCCCTTCTGAAGGTGCTTGAAGAGGAGGGGCAACCCGTCGGAGTGGACGGCGAAGGGCGCGGTTACATTGCCCCGTTCCGGGCACAAGTCAACCTGTCCGGCACGCACCTGCCGTCGGATTTCGTCAAGGACACCGTGCACAAGTTTCAGGGGCGTGAGTGCGACGAGATCGTGTTCTCCACCGTGCTCGACAAGAAGCGCTACAACCAGGCGCGAACACGCCTGGATTTTGTCGACGACCCCCGCATGATCAACGTGGCCGTTTCGCGCGCCAAACATCGCTTCACCCTGGTGACCGGCGATGAGGTATTCACTGACAACAATGGCCACATCGCCGCACTGATCCGCTACATCAGCTATTACGCGCAGGATGAACAGATCGTACGTGCGCCGGTGGTGTCGGCATTCGACTTGCTATACCGCGAGTACGACCAGTCCCTCGCGCGCCTGGACGCCCGTCTGCGGCCCGAAGATTCACGCTACAAGTCCGAACAGATCGCGGCCCAGTTGCTGCGCGACGCGCTGTCCGCCCCGGCGTGCCAGGCACTGAAGTACCACACACAGATCCAGCTGGATAAGCTTGCATCGCCGGTCGGCCTCGACTGGACGGAGGCCCAGCGGGCGTTCATGCGGCGCGCCAGTTGCGATTTCGTGATCTATTTCAAAGTGGGCAAGCAACCGATAGGAGTGATCGAAGTCGACGGCGGGTACCACGACCAACCTGTGCAGGCTGCTCGGGACGCCATGAAAAATGAGATTCTGGCTAGATGTGGCATTCCCATCCTGCGGTTGCGGACAGTTGAGAGTGATATTCAGCGCAGAATTGGCGACTTTATCGGGCAGTGGGGCAGTCCTCTGCATGGCGCATAAGCACTGGGGCAAAGGTCGTCAACTCTGATGGTCTGGCCCAATGTTTTCTTGATGTGGTCTGTCCCTGAAATTTCCTCTGAAACCTCAAAAATCGATAACTCAAAACTGCAGCTCATCACACATTCTTTGCAAGAACTCGTCGCCGGCTGCGCACTCGGAAAGCAGGTGATACCCTGACCAGATGTCCCAACCTGCAGCAAGCGTCAGATCTGCGCGCTCGAAGTCGGGACAAATTGTTTCGTCCAGGCCTACAACGACTTCGCCAACACGTCGAAAGCCCCAGACATTAACCAGTTTGCTTTCCAGCGCCTTCCAGTCAGCATCCGACAACTCACCGAACTCGATGAGTAAATGGCCATTTGCAGCTTGCAGGACAATCATAGGTTCGCGCCGGGGAAGGGGTATAAGGTCGATGGGGGGCTAGCATTCAAGTAACTGCACAACGTTAGCAAGGAACATACATGTTGGTCATAGGCATTGATCGGGATAGCGTGCATGCAGGGGATGATCTGGACAGTCACAGGACAACAATCGGGCTTGATCCTACTCTGACACTGCGCGCATTGCTCGAAGCGATCCAAGGTATGGGTTACTTGCCTGCCATCAGTGGAGGCGAGGCGACGTGGATTATTTGTTCGTCGGGCAAACACATAGGTGTTTTAGCTCAGCAATGGCCCGAACCCCAATTGACGATCCCCGCCGAAAGCATTCTGAGTCAGTATTTTGCAGATTCCGAACCTCGCCTACTGTTCAGATATTGGTGCCAGGCAGACCCTGCCTATGTCTTTTCACAGATAAATGCTGGACATGAACCACCGCCCCGATTTTAGGACTGGCAAGATGTTTTCTGCTCATCAAGAAGCTGCGTCGGCGGTATTTCTCGAGCGACTGCTTTCGGCTGTTGATTCAGCCCTTCAACGACATCGGTTTTTCCCCACCCGGAGGCAAGCCAAATAGCCTCCGCACCCCGTTAAGAAACGCTCCATAAGGTCGACCCAGCACCAGCATCATCATCGCCGCACCCAGCGTGCCGCGTACTAGCCCTTCTCCCGATGCACCACTGAAGGCAATGATCGCCGCATAGATCGGCACCTGAAAACTGACCAGGGCGATGCTGTCCCAGAGCAACCTCGACACCCGACCCTCACTGGCGCGCGTCATCACCCAATCGCGCCAGACACCGTAAGGTCGCGCGACCGGAATCATCAGCGCCGCGCCCAGCAGGCGCGCGTGCAGAACCTGATCCCACGTCATGCCGGCAATGAAACGTTCATTGATGATGCCGGTGGTGGTGAAAAACAGGATCAGGGCTGTGGTGTCTGCGATAAATGCAGTCCTACGTGTTGGCTGTGGCAGGCGGTGCGGCACATCATTTCTCCTGTCATGGCGTCAGTGAAAAAGCTCCGCCAATGGAGCACTCAGCCAGACGCCGACGCTTCATCGTGCTGTGACAGCGGCTGCACCGCGAGGTGCGGAGATTCGCCGAAGTACTCGATCAGCAGTTCGGTGAGCACGCGGATCTTGCGCGCGGGATGCGGGCCTGGCGCGCGGAGGAGGTAGGCGCCGG
>Ga0247818_10000155_pt1 | contig 40465 bp, 33 predicted proteins | sample 13C_Glucose_Day1_FD_192424 | JGI IMG/M metagenome (GOLD analysis project Ga0247818, IMG submission 192424) | Soil microbial communities from agricultural site in Penn Yan, New York, United States - 13C_Glucose_Day1 | ecosystem: Environmental > Terrestrial > Soil > Agricultural land | place...
GGTTGGCGCCGTCCTGGTAATGACGGGCGATGTTGCGTTTGGAGGCGCCGATGTGACGGCGCATCAACAACTCGGCCAGTTCACCGTCACGGTCGGCGATGGCATCGAGAATTCGGTGGTGCTCGGCAAACGCCTGATGCGGGCGATTAGGCGTGGTGGAAAACTGGATGCGGTACATGCGCACCAGTTGATAGAGCTCGCCGCAGAGCATCTGGGTCAGCGTGCGGTTGCCGCTGCCCTGGATGATTCGGTAATGGAAGTCGAAATCGCCTTCCTGCTGGTAATAGCCACGGCCAGCCTGAAACGCCTCGTCGCGTTCATGGGTTTCCAGCACCCGACGCAGTTCGTCGATTTCTTCGACGCTCATGCGCTCGGCCGCCAGACGGCAGGCCATGCCCTCCAGGGATTCGCGAATTTCGTAGAGCTCGACCAGCTCGGCATGATTGAGCGAAACCACCCGTGCGCCGACGTGCGGTACGCGCACCAGCAGGCGCTGCCCTTCCAGACGGTGGATGGCCTCACGCAGCGGGCCGCGGCTGATGCCGTAGGTGCGGGCCAGCTCCGGTTCGGAGATTTTGCTGCCCGGCGCGATATCGCCCTTGACGATAGCCGCCTGAATGCGGCGGAAGACGTTCTCGGAAAGCGTCTCCGAATCGTCTTGCGTAGAAACCGGGGGATCGAGTTGATCCAGCATATTGTCGACACCTTGAAAGCCAATGCCGCAAAAACTAGCGAATACGCAGGGCATAGTCAAAGGATAAATGGATATTGTCGACAATCGTCTAATAACCGGCCGCACCATAACAAAGCAACCCTATGGGTTATAGCCACCCGCCAGCGGTGGCGCCAACAAACCACCGTGCTAGAATGCCGCCCGCATTTGTTGTCACATCTGCACTGCCTGTCATAAAACCCTGATAGGCATACGAAGGAGCTTGCGCAGCAATGCCAGGGTCTTGAATCGAAGTACGGCCCGCTGCGCACCAGGATTTATGAGACTCAAGCCCTTTCCCACCTTTCTTTATCTTCTTTGCCTGCCGGGGTTTGCAGCGGCGGGGGAAAAGACCGTGTACGGCCTCAATGAGTACGCAGCCCTGGGCGGTATCGACCTGGAAGTGGCCGCGAAACTCGACACCGGGGCGAAGACCGCCTCGCTGAGTGCCCGCGACATCAAGCGTTTCAAGCGCAATGGCGAGTCCTGGGTACGTTTCTACCTGGCAATCGATGCCGCCCATTCGCACCCGATTGAACGGCCACTGGCCCGCGTCAGCAAGATCAAGCGCCGGGCCGGCGACTACGATCCCGAAGAGGGCAAGAAGTACACCGCCCGTCCGGTGATCGAGCTGGATATCTGCATGGGCTCGGCTTTACGCAGTATCGAAGTGAACCTTACGGACCGAAGTGCCTTCCAATACCCGCTCTTGATTGGCTCCGAAGCGCTTAAACGCTTCGATGCGCTGGTCGATCCCAGTCTTAAATACGCTGCCGGCAAACCCGCCTGCGCTACCGACGCTCATACCGCAGAGTAATTCCAATGCGCTCTCTTACCCTTCATCTGAAAATGCTGATCGCCATCCTGGTGGTGCTGGGCATTTCAGTTACGGCCTATCAGATCTTCGTGCTCGGCATTCCCGTGACCGAAGACGCTACCGACGACTTGTGGAACATCGACGCCAAGGTCGAGTTCGTCGCCAGTGCCAAAGACCCGGTCAAGATCCAGATGTTCGTGCCGCCGCTGAGCCGCGACTACGTGAGCCTCAACGAGAGCTTCATCTCCAATAACTACGGCGTGGCCGTGAACCGAGTCGACGGCAACCGCAAGGTCACCTGGTCGGCACGTCGGGCCAAGGGCAACCAGACGCTTTATTACCGCCTGGTGCTGACCAAGCGCTACACCGCTGAAAAAGCCAAGATCAAAGGCCCGACCTTCCGTGACAGCATTGCCGTGGAAGGCCCTGAGAAACTCGCCGCCGAAGCGCTGCTCGCGCCGATCCGCCAGCATTCGGCCGACGTCGAGACCTTCATCAGCGAAGCGATCAAACGGGTCAACAACAGCAACGACGACAACGCCAAGATGCTGCTGGCCGGCGACCCGACCCCGGCGCACAAGGCGAAGATCGTCGAACTGCTGCTGTCTATCGCGCACGTGCCAGTGGAGAAGGTCCACACCATTCGCCTGGTGGCCGACCAGCCGCAAACACCCGAACTCTGGCTGCGCAGCTTTAACGGCACCGACTGGCTGTACTTCAACCCGGAAACCGGCGAGCAAGGCCTGCCGACCGACCGCCTGCTGTGGTGGACCGGCGACGAGAACTTGATCACCGTCGATGGCGGCAAGAAAGCCACTGTCACCTTCAGCATGAACAACAGCGAAATGAACGCCATTCGCCTGGCCAAGCTGACGGATGAAAACACCGACGCCAATTTCCTCGAATACTCGCTGTACGGCCTGCCGCTGCAAACCCAGCAGACGTTCATGATCATGGTGATGATCCCGATCGGCGTGTTGGTGATCCTGATCCTGCGCAACCTGATCGGCATCCAGACACTCGGCACGTTCACGCCGGTACTGATTGCCCTGGCCTTCCGCGAAACCCAGCTCGGGTTCGGCATCGTGCTGTTTACGATCATCACGGCACTGGGTCTGTCGCTGCGCTCCTACCTTGAACACCTCAAGCTGCAAATGCTGCCGAGGCTGTCGGTGGTGCTGACGTTCGTGGTGGTGCTGATCGCGGCCATCAGCCTGTTCAGCCACAAACTGGGTCTGGAACGCGGACTGTCGGTTGCGCTGTTCCCGATGGTGATTCTGACCATGACCATCGAACGCCTGTCGATCACCTGGGAAGAACGCGGCGGGGGCCATGCCATGAAAGTGGCGATCGGCACACTGTTCGCCGCTTCCCTGGCGCACTTGATCATGAGCGTGCCGGAACTGGTGTACTTCGTGTTCACGTTCCCGGCGATCCTGTTGATCCTGGTGGGCTTCATGCTGGCGATGGGTCGCTATCGCGGTTACCGCCTGACCGAGTTGGTGCGTTTCAAGGCCTTCCTGAAAAAGGCTGACGCTTGATGTTCGGCTTCTGGAAAACCTGGAAGGCCCTGGAAGCCCGGGGCATCATGGGCATCAATCGGCGTAACGCAGACTACGTGCTCAAGTACAACAAGCGCAGTCTGTACCCGATTGTCGACGACAAGATCATCACCAAGGAACGCGCGATCGCCGCCGGCATTCATGTGCCGGAACTGTATGGCGTGATCTCCACGGAAAAGGAAATCGACAAGCTCGGCGAGATCATCGGCGGGCGCAACGACTTCGTGATCAAGCCGGCCCAGGGCGCCGGTGGCGACGGCATCATTGTCGTCGCCGACCGCTTCGAGGGCCGCTACCGCACGGTGTCCGGCAAGATCATCGCCCACGAAGAAATCGAGCACCACATTTCCAGCATCCTCACCGGCCTGTATTCCCTGGGTGGCCACCGTGATCGGGCGCTGATCGAATACCGCGTGATCCCCGACCAGATCTTCAAGAGCATCAGCTACGAAGGCGTGCCGGACATCCGCATCATCGTGCTGATGGGCTACCCGGTGATGGCCATGCTGCGGCTGCCGACCCGGCAGTCCGGCGGCAAGGCGAATCTGCACCAAGGCGCCATCGGTGTGGGTGTCGACCTCGCCACCGGCCTGACCCTGCGCGGCACCTGGCTGAACAACATCATCACCAAGCACCCGGACACCACCAACGCGGTAGACGGCGTGCAACTGCCCTACTGGGACGGTTTCATGAAACTCGCCGCTGGTTGCTATGAGCTGTGCGGGCTGGGTTACATCGGTGTCGACATGGTGCTGGACCAGGAGAAAGGCCCGTTGATTCTGGAGCTCAACGCCCGTCCGGGCTTGAACATTCAGATCGCCAACGATTGCGGCCTGACGTTGCGCACCCATGCGGTCGAGGCGCGCCTGGAAGAGTTGAAGGCTCGTGGTGTTACCGAAACAGTGGAAGAGCGCGTGGCGTTCGTGCAGGAAATGTTTGGGCATATTCCGCCGGTTGAAGGTTGATCCCACACATCCCCTCTAGGAGCAATTCCCCGAGGGGACTACAATCGCCACCCCGCCTCGATGGCTGATCTACCCCGCCCATGCTGACCTGTTCCGTACACCCGCTACCCTATTGCGCCAACCCCGCCGAGTACTTTGCGGCCATTCGTCATGCCCCTGGTGCCGTGCTGCTCGACAGCGGCCGCCCGAGTGCCGACCGCGGGCGTTATGACTTGCTCAGTGCCTGGCCGCTGGAACAACTGACGGTATCGCCCGACGAAAGCGGCGGCGATTTCCTGCAACGCCTTCGCGACAATCTGGCACGGCTCGGTGAAGCAACGGTTGGCCATGAGCTACCGTTCGCCGGCGGTTTGATCGGTTACCTGAGCTATGACTTCGGTCGCCATCTGGAGAACCTGCCAAGCCAGGCGCAAGACGACCTGCAATTGCCGGATGCGCGGTTCGGCCTGTACGCCTGGGCGCTGATCAGCGATCACCAGCAGCTGACAAGCCAGTTGGTGTTTCACCCGACCGTGGCCGAGAGCGAGCGCCAGCGCCTGATCCAGCTGTTCAGCCAGCGGTCCACCGCAGTGCACGGCCCTTTCAAGTTGCAAGCGCCGATGCATGCCGATCTGAGTGCCGATCAGTATCGCCAGGCGATTGAGCGGATTCAGCAGTACATCCAGGCCGGTGATTGCTATCAGGTCAACTTCGCCCAGCGTTTTCGCGCACCGTGCCAAGGTGACCCATGGACAGCGTATTGCGCGTTGCGGCTAGCGTGCCCTACTCCGTTCTCCGGATTCCAAAGCCTGCCTGACGGCGGTGCGGTACTGAGCCTGTCGCCAGAACGCTTCGTCAAAGTCAGCGAAGGCCACGTCGAAACCCGCCCGATCAAGGGCACTCGCCCACGAGGCCTGAACCCTGCCGAAGACGCAGCAAACGCCGCAGAACTGCTGGCCAGTCCCAAGGATCGCGCGGAAAACCTGATGATCGTCGACTTGCTGCGCAACGACCTCGGTCGTACCTGCCGCACCGGTTCGGTCACGGTGCCGGAGTTGTTTAGCCTGGAAAGTTATCCGAACGTGCATCACCTGGTGAGCAGCGTAACCGGCGAACTGGCGGATGACCGGGATGCACTGGACCTGATCGCCGGCAGCTTCCCCGGCGGCTCTATCACCGGCGCACCAAAAATCCGGGCGATGCAGATCATCGACGAATTGGAGCCAACCCGACGCGGACTGTATTGCGGCTCGTTGCTGTATCTGGACGTGCGCGGGGAGATGGACAGCTCCATCGCCATTCGCAGCTTGCTGGTCAAGGATGGGCAGGTGTGTTGCTGGGGCGGCGGCGGGATTGTTGCCGATTCCGAGTGGCAGGCCGAGTATCTGGAATCGATCACCAAAGTGAAGGTGCTGCTCGATACCCTGCAAAACCTCTGACACCCTGCCCCTGTAGGAGCTGTCGAGTGAAACGAGACTGCGATCTTTCGATTTTTTAAGATCAAGATCAAAAGATCGCAGCCTGTGGCAGCTCCTACAGGCGATTCGAAGCCTTGATGAACTCCTGCTTCAGCGCTTCAAACGTGTGCACCGCCGGGAACTGCGGGAACTCGGCAATCACGTTATCCGGCGCATGGAACAGAATCCCCGCATCCGCCTCACCCAGCATCGTGGTGTCGTTGTAGGAGTCCCCCGCCGCAATCACCCGGTAGTAGAGACTCTTGAACGCCAGGACCGATTGACGCTTGGGGTCTTTCTGGCGCAACTGATAGCTCGTCACCCGCCCGGTGTCATCGGTAATCAGGCGATGGCAAAGCAGGGTCGGGAAGCCCAGCTGACGCATCAGCGGCTGGGAGAACTCGTAGAACGTGTCCGACAGAATCACCACTTGAAAGCGCTCGCGCAGCCAGTCGACGAATTCGATGGCACCGTCCAGCGGCTTGAGCGTGGCGATCACTTCCTGGATGTCGGAGAGTTTCAGGCCGTGCTCGTCGAGAATCCGCAAGCGCTGCTTCATCAGCACGTCATAGTCGGGAATGTCCCGGGTGGTGGCCCTGAGGGATTCGATCCCGGTTTTTTCGGCGAAGGCGATCCAGATTTCCGGAACCAGCACACCTTCAAGATCCAGACAGGCAATTTCCACAAGACACTCCCATTTGTATTGTTTATTGGTCGAGCGAGTTAAAAGACTGCCGAACTCTAGCGACTCCGCCCCCACCGCGCAACGCACAGGACGCCCCGACCGGCGCAGGTTTTTGTTACCATCGGCCCCATATAGAGCGCCCAGCGCCACCGACCTGTAGGAAGCCGCCCTGATGAGCCCAACGTTCGACGTCGTGGAACTCGCCACGACCTATGCCAACAAATCCGCCCAGGACATCCTGAAACTCGCGTTTGCCGAGTTCGGTGATGAACTGTGGATATCTTTCAGCGGCGCCGAAGATGTGGTGCTGGTGGACATGGCCTGGAAGCTGAACAAGAACGTCAAAGTGTTCAGCCTCGACACCGGCCGCTTGCACCCGGAAACCTACCGCTTCATCGATCAGGTGCGCGAGCACTACAAGATCGACATCGAGCTGGTATCGCCGGACTACACCAAACTCGAACCGTTCGTGAAGGAAAAAGGACTGTTCAGTTTCTACAAGGACGGTCACGGCGAATGCTGTGGCATCCGCAAGATCGAACCGTTACGACGCAAGCTCTCAGGCGTGAACGCCTGGGCCACCGGCCAGCGCCGCGACCAGAGCCCTGGCACCCGCAGCGCCGTCGCGGTGATGGAGATCGACACCGCGTTCTCCACCCCGGAACGCACCCTGTACAAGTTCAACCCGCTGGCACAAATGACCAGCGAAGAGATCTGGGGTTACATCCGCATGCTGGAGTTGCCCTACAACAGCCTGCACGAACGCGGCTTCATCAGCATCGGCTGCGAACCGTGCACCCGTCCGGTCCTGCCGAACCAACATGAGCGCGAAGGCCGCTGGTGGTGGGAAGAAGCGACCCAGAAAGAATGCGGGTTGCATGCGGGCAATATCATCAGCAAAGCGTAACCCTTACTTTTCTGCCCTGTGAAATCCCTGTGGGAGCTAGCCTGCTGGCGATGGCGGTATATCAGTGACTATAACGTTGACTGATCAACCGCCATCGCCAGCAGGCTAGCTCCCACATTGGTCCGCATCGGACGCCCCAAAAAATGTGTACACACGAATGTCACCATAGGTGCCATTTATGTGTGCACTTTTTTGCTTCCACGCCCCCAAAAGTTACATTTCCCTCCCGACGCGGTTCATCTGCGCTCGCCAGACCTGCCCGTGAAAAATAAATACCTGTTCAAACGGTCAATTTATATTTTTTGTTTTTCAGCAACTTGGCGAAACGCCATAACCAAACGAAATGAGCAGTGCTTTTCATAGATCCTGCCACTGGCATGGAAGTCGCTTAAGTGCATACATGTTTTGTATACAATTACATCAAAACATACACACACTTAAGATCCGCAAGCCTGAAGCGCCCTATCCCGTACAGGCTGCAGATGCCCCGTAACCAATGATATTCGCTACACCGCGACGAAGATTTGTCGAGCCATGCGCTCATGCACAGTCATCGCGGCGTCGAGCATCAGGAGCCTGCCGGAATGCGTACAAGTCTCTCAAACAACAATATTGCGCTGGATCTGCCCTCCTCCCACGCCACCCCACCCGCTGTGGATCAAACGCTGCAATCGCCTGTGGTGCTCAGCCCACGCCTGCACAACAAAGACCTGGCGCCGACCAAAGCCGAAGGTCGGCGCTGGGGCCGCTACAGCATCTTCGCGTTGTGGACCAACGACGTGCACAACATCGCCAACTACTCGTTCGCTATCGGCTTGTATGCGCTGGGACTGGGTGGCTGGCAGATTCTGCTGTCGCTGGGGATCGGCGCGGCGCTGGTGTACTTCTTCATGAACCTCTCCGGCTACATGGGCCAGAAAACCGGTGTGCCGTTTCCGGTCATCAGCCGGATCAGTTTCGGCATTCACGGGGCGCAGATTCCTGCGTTGATCCGGGCCGTTATCGCCATCGCCTGGTTCGGGATTCAGACGTACCTGGCCTCGGTGGTCTTTCGCGTCTTGCTGACGGCCATCCATCCCGGCTTCGCCGAATACGACCATGACTCGATTCTCGGTCTGTCGACCCTGGGCTGGGTGTGCTTCGTGGCGATCTGGTTCGTGCAGTTGGCGATCCTCGCTTACGGCATGGAAATGGTGCGCCGCTATGAGGCGTTTGCCGGGCCGGTGATTCTGCTGACCGTCGCCGCCCTCGCCGCGTGGATGTACTTCCAGGCCAACGCGACGATCGCCTGGTCAATCCGCGAACCACTGACCGGTGGCGAGATGTGGCGCAACATCTTTGCCGGCGGCGCGCTGTGGCTGGCGATCTACGGCACGCTGATCCTGAATTTCTGCGACTTCGCCCGTTCGTCGCCGTGCCGCAAGACCATCAAGGTCGGCAATTTCTGGGGCTTGCCGGTCAACATTCTGGTGTTCGCGGCCATCACCGTCCTGCTGTGTGGCGCGCAATTCCAGATCAATGGCCACATTATTGAAAGTCCTACGGAGATCATCGCCTCGATCCCCAACACGTTCTTCCTGGTCCTGGGTTGCCTTGCGTTCCTGATCGTCACCGTGGCGGTGAACATCATGGCCAACTTCGTCGCCCCGGCTTTCGTGCTCAGCAACCTGGCGCCCAAATACCTGACGTTCCGCCGCGCCGGGTTGATCAGCGCGACCATTGCCGTGCTGATCCTGCCGTGGAACCTCTACAACAGCCCGCTGGTGATCGTGTATTTCCTGTCCGGCCTCGGCGCGCTGCTCGGCCCGTTGTATGGCGTGATCATGGTCGACTACTGGCTGGTACGAAAAGGTCAGGTCAACGTGCCGCAGTTGTATAGCGAAGACCCCAACGGCGCTTATTACTACAGCCGCGGGGTCAATTTGCGCGCCGTGGCGGCGTTCATTCCCGCCGCCTTGATCGCCATCGTCCTGGCACTGATGCCGGGTTTCCACAGCATTTCACCGTTTTCCTGGCTGATTGGCGCTGCGATTGCAGGGATGCTCTATCTGATCATCACCAAACGCCAGCCGCACTACGCCGACGTCAGCGGTGAAGCCATCGCCGTCGATAACGTCAGCCATTAAATCCATCGCGGCCCGGCAGCGTCGGGCCGCCGAACCACCCGCTATAAGGACTTCCCATGCGAATTCTCGTGGTCAACGTCAACACCACCGAATCCATCACCCAGGCCATCGCCCGCTCGGCTCAGGCAGTGGCCGCGCCCGGCACGGAAATCGTTGGCCTGACGCCCTACTTCGGTGCCGATTCCATCGAAGGCAACTTCGAAAGCTACCTCGCCGCCATTGCCGTCATGGATCGGGTCATGGCCTACGACCAGCCTTTCGATGCAGTGATCCAGGCCGGTTACGGTGAACACGGCCGCGAAGGCTTGCAGGAATTGCTCAACGTACCAGTGGTGGACATCACGGATGCCGCGGCGAGCACCGCGATGTTTCTGGGCCACGCCTATTCGGTGGTCACCACGCTCGATCGGACCGTGCCACTGATCGAGGATCGCCTGAAACTCTCCGGGCTCTGGGATCGCTGCGCCTCAGTGCGTGCCAGCGGTTTGGCCGTGCTGGAACTGGAACACGAACCGCAACGCGCGCTGGAGGCCATCGTGCACCAGGCGGAGTTGGCTGTGACCCAGGACAAAGCCGAAGTGATCTGCCTGGGCTGCGGCGGTATGGCCGGGCTGGATGAGCAGATTCGTCTGCGCACCGGCGTGCCGGTAATTGATGGTGTGACGGCGGCAGTAACCATTGCCGAGTCGTTGGTGCGGTTGGGATTGTCGACGTCGAAAGTGCGGACGTATGCGACACCGCGACCGAAGAACATCGTTGGCTGGCCGCAGAAGTTTATGCGGTAGACCGCGTAATCGTTCATCGCGGGCAAGCCCGGCTCCCACAGGATCTGCGTCGTTTTCATTATTGAGGCAGGCACAGAACCTGTGGGAGCGTGGCTTGCCCGCGATGGCCACGCCTCGGTTTCAAGCCCGTTCAAATCGCACTGAACCGCTGCCCCAACCCCTGCTCAGCAAACTGCTCAATAATGAAATCGACAAACGCCCGGGTCTTGCCCGGCAACAGTTTGTGCTCGGCGTAATAAATCGAAATGCTGCCGTCATCGATGTACCAGTCCGGTAGCACTCGCTGCAACGTGCCCGCCTCCAGATAATTCGCTGCAAACGGCATACTCACCAGCGCAATGCCCAGGCCTTGGGCGGCGGTGGCGCAAGCGGCATCCGAGTCGCTCATGGTCATGCGCGCCTTGAGTGTCAACGGACGACAGTGCTGGGGGCTGTGGCCGGTCAACTGCCAGGAGCGCACTCGCCCGGTTTGCGGCGACCGAATCAGGATGCCATCGTGATGCTGAAGATCCTCGGGCTCGGTGATCGCCGGGTGCTCCTGCAAATACTCGGCAGACGCGAGCAATACCCGATGCGCCGGTGCCAGCTTGCGCGCAACCACGCCTGGGGGCAGCTCGAATCCACCCCCGATTGCCGCGTCGAATCCCTGACCAATCAGGTCGACCTGGCGATTGTCAAAATGCCAGTCTGGATTGATCTCCGGATAGCGGCGCAGAAACTCACCGAGCAGCGGCACCACATACAACCGCCCGAATACCGTGCCCATGCTGACCTTCAAGGTACCCGCCGGTCGGCCTTGGGCGTTGGCCAGATGGGCGACGGCATTCTGTATGTTGGTCAGGCTGGCACTGACCTGACTCAAAAACAGTTGACCGGCCTCGGTCAGCGTCAGGCTGCGAGTGCTGCGCTGGAACAACCGAACGCCGAGTCGCGCTTCCAGTTTCGCCACACTTTTACCCACGGCGGCTGGCGTCAGGCTCAGCCGCCGTGCCGCTTCGGCGAAGCTGCCGACTTCGGCACTGCGCACGAAGCATTCGATACTGCTGAAGGTTTCCATGGTGAACCACTATAAACTTTTGGTTTACACAGACTATAGCAATTACCGTCTACACAGCCTGCAATCCTCAATCGATACTAGGCTCCATCAACCGGGACATCTCGCCTCGGGACTTTGGAGATTGAAATGACTACTCAGAACCTCAGCGGCAAAGTGGCATTGATTCAAGGTGGTTCCCGCGGCATCGGCGCCGCCATCGTCAAACGCCTGGCCGCGCAAGGCGCGACGGTAGCCTTCACCTACGTCAGCTCCACAGCCAAGGCTGAAGAACTGCAAAACAGCATCATCGCTGATGGCGGCAAAGCCCTCGCCATCAAGGCCGACAGCGCCGACGCCGAAGCCATCCGTAACGCAGTAAACGCAACGGTAGAAACCTTTGGTCGCCTGGATATCCTGGTCAACAACGCTGGCGTGCTGGCGGTTGCACCGCTTGAAGATTTCAAACTCGAAGATTTCGACCAGACCCTGGCCATCAACGTGCGCAGCGTGTTCGTCGCCACCCAGGCCGCCGCCCGCCACATGACCGAAGGCGGTCGCATCATCAACATCGGCAGCACCAACGCCGATCGCATGCCCTTCGCCGGTGGTGGTCCGTACGCCATGAGCAAGTCTGCACTGGTGGGCCTGACCAAAGGCCTGGCCCGTGACCTGGGCCCTAAAGGCATCACCGTCAACAACGTACAACCAGGCCCGGTCGACACCGACATGAACCCGGCAGACGGTGACTTCGCCGAGAGCCTGGTGCAACTGATGGCTGTCGGGCGCTACGGCAAGGTTGAAGAGATTGCCAGTTTCGTCGCCTACCTTGCAGGTCCTGAGGCGGGTTACATCACCGGCGCAAGCCTGACCATCGACGGCGGCTTCGGCGCCTGATGGTTTAAACGCGATCCAGACCCGGGAGCGGACAACTCCGCTCCCATCGGGTCAGGCTTTCAAGTGGCGATAACTCTGTACCGCAGACCCAAGCACCACCGCCCCCGCGCCAATCGCCAGCCAAAACCCGCTTCTGGCGCCGAACGCATCCACCATCCAGCCCGACCCCGCCGCACCAATCGCCACGCCAATACTCAAACCGGTGACCAACCAGGTCAGGCCTTCAGTGAGTTTGGCCGCCGGCACGATCTGCTCCACCAACGCCATGGCCACAATCAGCGTCGGCGCAAAGAACAGCCCGGCAACGAACACCGCCAGTGACAACCCGAGAATGTTCACCGCCAGCAACAGCGGCAACGTCGTCACCGCCGTGGCGATCCCGCCGTAGAGAAACAAACGCGGCAGCGGCACTTTCGAGCGCAAGGCACCGAACGCCAAACCGGCCATGCACGAACCGATGGCATACACCGACAGCACAATGCTCGCCGCCGCCGGTTGGCCCTGTTGTTGCGCGAACGCCACGCTGACCACGTCCACCACGCCGACGATGGTGCCCATCGCGACCATCAACAGCATCAGCAACTGGATGTCCACGGAGCGAATGATCGACCTGGCGTGATGTTCTTCATGGGGATGCACCGGCGGCTCGGTGCTGCGTTGCGAGACAAACGCCGTGACCCCGATCGCCAGCATCAGCAATGCAGCCAATGGCCCGGCCTCGGGAAACGCCACCACGCACAGCCCCACCGACAACGGCGGCCCGACAATAAAGCAGACTTCGTCCAGCACCGACTCCAGGGCATAGGCGGTTTGCAGTTGCGGTTGGCCGCGATACAGCTCGGTCCAGCGCGCCCGCACCATCGCCGACATGCTCGGCATGCAACCGGCGATTGCCGCGAACACGAACAACGTCCAGTTCGGCGCCTGCAATCGTGTGCACAGCAACACCAACAGCAAGGCCCCGCCACCGATCAGCGCCGACACCGGTAAAATTCGCCGCTGGCCAAAACGGTCCACCAGCCGCGACACCTGCGGCGCACAAAACGCCGTGGCCAACGCAAACGTCGCGGCCACCGCGCCAGCCAACCCATAGCCACCCTGCAGCTGTGAAAGCATGGTGATCAGGCCGATGCCGGTCATGGAAATCGGCATGCGCGCGATCATCCCGGCCAGCACAAAAGCACGGGCGCCCGGGGCTTTGAACAGTTCGCGGTAGGGGTTGGCCATGGGTGCAGGTCTCGTCAGGGGCCTGCACGTTGCCATAAACGCTGATTGGCGGGAAAGCGGGGAATTGTTGGTTGAATGTGAAGGCCCTATCGCCAGCAGGCTGGCTCCCACAATGACTGATGTATACCCATCCAATGTGGGAGCCAGCCTGCTGGCGATGGGGGTAAAGCAGTTACCGCAAAATGAACTCCAGCCCGTCAGAACCAGTCAGCTACTTAGGCCCTCAACTCCCAGAGCCCCGCGCCAATGACTGATCACCCCGAACGCCAAAGCCCCATCGACGCCCACGGCATCATCGGCGACATGCGCAGTGCCGCGCTGGTCAATGACAAGGGCAGCGTAGACTTTTTCTGTTGGCCGGAATTCGATAGCCCGTCGATTTTCTGCTCGCTGCTGGACAGCCCCGAGGCCGGTATATTCCAGTTGTCGCCGGATTTACCCGACGCCCGCCGCGAACAGATTTACCTGCCGGACACCAACGTATTGCAAACCCGCTGGCTCAGCGATCGCGCCGTGGTCGAAGTCACTGACCTGCTGCCCATCGGCGACAGCGAGGACGACCTGCCGGTGCTGATGCGCCGGGTCCGAGTGGTCAGTGGCAAGGCCACCTTTCACCTGCACTGCGCCGTGCGGCACGACTATGCCCGCGCCACGACCCGCGCCCGTGTGGATAAAAAGACCGTGATTTTCGAGGCCACCGATCAGCCGTCCCTGCGCCTGGCGGCGGATCAGCCGTTACGGATTGAGGCCAATGCAGCCGTCGCCGAATTCACCCTCGAACAGGACCAGACGGCCGAGTTCCTGCTCGGTGCCGTCGACGATCCGCGCTTTAAGGAAGGCGCTGCGCAATTGTGCCTGGAACGCACACTGAAATTCTGGCGCGACTGGATCGGCCAATCCAACTATCGCGGGCGCTGGCGAGAAATGGTCAACCGCTCGGCCCTGGCAATGAAGCTGCTGACCTCGCGCAAACACGGTGCGATCCTCGCCGCCGCCACCTTTGGGTTACCCGAAACCACCGGCGGTGAACGCAATTGGGATTACCGCTACACGTGGATCCGCGACGCCTCGTTCACCGTTTACGCCTTCATGCGCCTGGGCTTCGTCGAAGAAGCCAACGCCTACATGCGCTGGTTGCGCGGACGGGTCAGCGACTGTCGAGGCCAGCCGATGAAACTCAACATTCTGTATGGCATCGATGGTCGACAGGAACTGCCGGAAATCGAACTCGCGCACCTGTCCGGCCACGGCGGTGCGAAACCGGTGCGCATCGGCAACCTGGCTTACGCGCAGGTCCAGCTCGACATTTTCGGCGAACTGATGGACGCGGTGTACCTGGTCAACAAATACGGTGAGGCCATTTCCCATGAGGGCTGGAAACACACCGTGGAAGTGGTCGATCAGGTGTGCGAAACCTGGCAGCAGGAAGACGTCGGCATCTGGGAAATGCGCGGCGAGCAGCATCACTTTCTGCACTCGCGCCTGATGTGCTGGGTCGCACTGGACCGCGCGATCCGGCTCGCCTCGAAACGTTCACTGCCCGCCCCGTTCGCTCGTTGGGACCAGACGCGCCAGGACATTTACACTGATATCTGGGACAACTTCTGGGATGAAGAACGCGGGCATTTCGTCCAGCACATCGGCGGTACCGGCCTCGACGGTTCAATGTTGCTGATGCCGTTGGTGCGCTTTGTCAGCGCCAAGGATCCGCGCTGGCTGGCAACCCTCGACGCCATCGAAAAGAACCTGGTGCGCGACGGCATGGTTTATCGCTACCACAACGAACACACCCACATCGACGGCCTGCCGGGCACCGAAGGCGCCTTCGCCGCGTGTTCCTTCTGGTACGTCGAATGCCTGGCTCGCGCCGGCCGGGTGGAAAAGGCTCATCTGGAGTTCGAGCAATTGCTGCGCTATGCCAACCCGCTGGGGCTGTACGCCGAAGAGTTCGACAGCCACGCGCGACACATGGGCAACACCCCGCAAGCGCTGACACATTTGGCGCTGATCAGCGCGGCGTGTTTTCTGGATCGGAAATTGAGTGGCGAGAAGAGTTTTTGGCAACCTTGAGTGGACGTTAAACGACCAGTTTGCTGCACTTTGTTTCGGGTTCGGCGGCCGCCATGCCCTACAAGCTTTAAACAAAAACGCCGAGCAACACCCGCACATACCCTGTTGCCAGTCGTTACAACCCCACCTAACATCCCGGTTCAACGGGTACAGCGGAGCTGTCCTACCCACCCGAATTCAAGGAATCAGAATGTCCCAACATATCCACCGCAGCATCGACCTGCCCCTTCGCACCGGCCTCAACCGCGACCAACTGTGGGAAGCCTCCGACAAGGGCCTGATCAAATGCTGGGAAGTCGGCCGCCAACGCGCCGCCCGCTTCCCCGACCTCGCCCAACAATGCCTCGCCGGCGAACTGCCGGTACTGGGCTGGAAAGGTGGCGTCAGCCGCAGCCTGAAAAAACTCGAAAAATACGGTTCCCTCAAATACCTGGCGCAATGGCAGGGTTTACGCGGGGAAGACCTGGATGTGAACTTGAGCGAAGAACGGGCACTGACTTGTTCACGCACGAAAATGGTGGTGACGTTTACCCCGGACCGAGCGAAGTATTTCAATCAGGTGGCGGAAGTGGAAGCCGTTGAATAGACCGACTGTCCTTCTGCTGCAACACTGACCGAAAAACGCTCACGATAGGCCTGAGGCGTCACGCCCATGGCCCGCAGGAAACTGCGGCGCAGGGTTTCCTCGCTGCCGAAGCCGCATTGCACGGCGACCCGTTTGATCGGCACGCCGGTATCGCTGAGCAGGCGCCGTGCGGTTTCGACCCGGATCAGTTCGATGGCCCGAGCCGGGGTCTGGCCAGTATCGGCGCGGTAATGGCGCACGAAGCTGCGTTCGCTCATGCCGGCCTGAAGCGCCAGGGTTGGAACGCCAAGATCCTTGGTGAGGTTTTCGCTGATCCAGGCATGAAGGTCGTCGAAGCGGCTGCCTTCTTTCTGCAAAGACAGGGTGACGCTGAATTGCGACTGGCCACCAGGGCGCTTGAGAAACACCACCAATTGCCGGGCGACTTCCAGGGCCATGGCCCGGCCCAGATCGGCTTCGACCATTGCCAGCGCCAGATCAATGCCAGCGGTAACACCGGCCGAGGTCCAGACCGGGCCGTCGTTGATGAAAATCGGATTGGGTTCGACCTGAAGTTGCGGATGCTGCTGCGCTAGCTGCTCGCACCGGGTCCAGTGCGTGACCACGCGCCGACCATCAAGCCAGCCACTGGCCGCCAGCAAAAACGCCCCGGTGCACACCGATGAAACCCGTCGACACCCCGCCGAGTGCTCACGCACCCACGCCACCAGTGAAGGGTCCTCGGCCGCCGCGTAAACGCCCCAGCCACCGGCGATGATCAACGTGTCGCTGCTCTGCTCGGGCAGTGATTCGGCCAACAATGCCAAACCCGCCGACGACATCACCGCCCCGCCGCCACTGGTAATCACTGACGGCGCATACGGTGCAGGCGCACCTTGTTGACGGGCGATGTCATTGGCGGACGCGAACACCTGCAAAGGCCCGGTGACGTCGAGTAATTGCACATTGGCGAAGGCGAGCACATGAATGGTTTTCGGCATTTGGCGTAATTCGTGGGGTGATTGGCGCATACGCCAAATCCTAGGCGCCTACAGTGAAGTCGTCCACCCACTTCCAGAGAAAAACACCATGACCTTGCAGATCGGTTTTCTGTTGTTTCCACAGGTGCAGCAACTCGACCTCACCGGTCCTTACGACGTGCTGGCCTCGTTGCCGGATGTGAAAGTGCATCTGATCTGGAAGGACTTGATGCCCGTCACTGCCAGTACCGGCCTGATGCTGAAACCGACGGTTACCTTCGACGACTGCCCGGCGCTGGATGTGATCTGTGTGCCCGGTGGCGGTGGCGTCGGGCCGCTCATGGAAGATGAGCAAACGCTGACGTTCATCAAGGCCCAGGCCGCAAATGCGCGTTACGTGACGTCAGTCTGCACTGGCGCGCTGGTGCTCGGCGCAGCGGGACTGCTGAAAGGCAAACGCGCCACCACGCACTGGGCCTATCACGAACTGCTGGCGCCGCTGGGGGCGATTGCGGTGAAGGACCGGGTGGTGCGCGACGGGAATTTGCTGACCGGTGGCGGCATCACTGCCGGCATCGATTTTGCCCTGACCCTGGCGGCAGAGCTGTTCGATCAAGCCACCGCCGAGCTGGTGCAGTTGCAGTTGGAATACGCACCGGCTCCAGCGTTCCAGTCAGGCAGCCCGGATACTGCGCCGGCCAGCGTTCTGGAAGAGGCCCGCAAACGTGCTGCCAGCTCGTTGAAACTGCGCGCAGAAATCACCGAACGTGCGGCGGCGAAACTCGACCTGCGATAAAAACCACGGCTGCGGGATGTAATTCCCACAACCAGGCTTTTCATACACCCATAAAAAAACCCGCCGAAGCGGGTTTTTCCAAGACCATTACGACTCCCTGTCGTGAGCAATCCTTGCAAATGGCCGATCATCCATGATCCTGAGCACTCCTTGTGCTTCAGTGGATGAGGCCAGAATACGCATCGGATCCAATCCGCAATAGACGACATAGTTGTTACGGCGTGTAAGACATTCGCTATAACACCCCTTCCCAAAACCCTTAGACGCCTCAGGCATCAAGCTTTGAGGCCGCGAGTTTTGCGACCTGCAGCTGACCTTGCGCCGCTTGGGCATCGTCATCTTCAAGAAACCAGGCTGCCGACAATCCGGCAAACGCCAACACCCATTGCAGTAATCGCCGCTGCTCAAGCCCGCTCGCCTCGGCCACTACTTTGACTTGCCGTTCGAAACGTTGCGGGTTCGTTGCGGTGGGCAACTCGGGATTGCAGATCAAGTTGGCGTAATCGAAACCGCGTTCACCGGTCACTCGCTTGGGATCGATGGCCAGCCAGCCTCGAGCGCCAAAATCGAGGACATTGTCGTGATGCATGTCACCGTGCAACACGACCACGTCCTGCGGTTCAGCCAGCAAAACCTCAGCGGTGGCCAGGCACTGGGAAAAACGACCGCCCTGACGTTGCGCCGCCGACCGCAATGAAGCGAACCAAGGCACCAGGCCAACAAGTGGCGGCGCTGGTGTCGGTCGTGGTGCATGCAAACGTGCCAAGGCTGTACACAGAACGCGACTGGCCTCGTCGTCCTGGCCGTTGAGGGCCATGTGCATCAGCGAGCGCTGCCCCATGGCGCGCTCCATCAACAAAGCGTCGCCATGCTGTGCGTAAGCCCGCGCAGCGCCGTCGCCGTCCCACCAGGTCATCAACAGATTGCCGAATTTTTCTTCATCGTCGATGGCAATCTTCAACATGGCCGGCGTATCGCCACGGCGCACCGGCAGCAAACGGCTGCCGGGCGTGATGATCGGCTGGCCGTCCGGCAGCAGCGCCCAGCGTTTCAGCCAAGGACCGAAGACACTGTCCTCAGTCACCCTCACGCTCGCGGGCTTTGGCGCTTTCGACGAGATACTGTTCGAGTCGGCCCAACTGCTCTTCCCAGCCACGGCTGTCCATGTAATACGCCTCTTTCTGGCGTACATCGGGAATGTGAGCGAAGCCCGATTCGGAAACCTTGAGCAACGTGCCGTTCTCAAAATCTTGCATTTCGAATTTCACCAGGGTGGTGGGCTCCTGGGAGTAGTCGATTTTAGGATTCACCGCGTAGGGATGCCATCGAAAGGAAAACAACGTCTGCGGCTCAACCCGCTCGACCAGCACATTCCACAACACATGTTCGTAACCGGGATAAGTCACCTGCCCTTGCGTCCACTCGCCGGCGATGAAACGCCTGCCTTCGAGCGCAACGCCGAACCATTGACCGAACGCCTCGGCATCGACCAATGCACGCCACACGTGGGAGCGCGGCGATTTGAGCGTGATTTTGCGCTCAAAACTATTGGGTACTGGTTTCATACGTCACCTCCTGTACTGAACAACAGTAGGCCTCTAAGACCACATGTCCAGCCCGAAAGTTGTATGGAACGCATGTCAGTTGTCGAAATCGTGTCACTGACATCGCCGCTGGCTTCGCTACACTGCCCGCAACTTTCATCGTCACAGCGAGTTTCTGCCATGCCAATACGCCTTCTCCTGGCGTTGACGCCATTGTTGTTCACCTCCCTGGCCCATGCCGCCGTGGACTGCGATAACGCCACCGACCAGGCCACGATGAACCAGTGTGCGGCGCAGCAGCATGCGGCGGCCGACAAGGAATTGAATGCGCTGTATCAGCAAATCACCACGCGCCTGAAAGGCAATCCCGACAGCAAGAAACTGCTGGTGGGCGCGCAGCGGTCGTGGATTGCGTTTCGCGATGCCGAGTGCAAATTCTCGGCGTCCGGGGTGGAAGGCGGGAGTGTTTATCCGCTGATCTACGGCAATTGCGTGACCGAGTTGACCAAGGCGCGGGTGGAGACGTTCAAGACTTACCTGAAATGCCAGGAGGGGGATTTGGGCTGTCCGGTGCCAGGGGTTTGATTTCGGCTATTTTGTAGTGTTTTTGAGGGCCCCATCGCTGGCAGGCCAGCTCCCACAGGGTTCGGTGGTGTTCACACAATAGTGACCACACCGCAAATCCACTGTGGGAGCTGGCCTGCCAGCGATGGCGCCAGTTCAGGCGCCGCAATTACCGCACAAAAATCTGCGCCGTGGTAATCGCCATGTCCCCGCCCGGCAACTTGATGCTGCCTGTCTGTTTCAGGCTGTCGGCATCAAAAATCGCGACGTCATTGAACGTCCCGGCCAGGTAGATTTTGCTGCCGTCCTTGTTGAAGGAAATGCAGTAGTACGAGTGATCAAGCGTCGCCGCTTGAAGCATTTTCTTCTGCTTGATGTCGTACTTGGCCAGCCGGTTGAGCACCCCGAACATCAGGTTCGGGTCCTTGGGCGAGCGCATGCCGCTGAAGTAGATTTCCGTCAGGGGGCCGAAGTCGGTGGTTTCGGTCTTGCCGGTCTTCAGGTCCACGCTGAACAGGCCGTACAGGTATTCGGCGGTGGCCGGGTCCTGTTTCTTGTCCTTGAATTTCGCTGCGGTGTAGAGCAGCGAGAAGTCATGCCGATATGTCTGCTGGTTCCACACGTAGAGCACGTCCGGCGCGCTGTAGTTCGCGCGCTTCCAGTGACGACTGGGGATCAGCACGTCGAACTGGCCGGTCTGCACATTGACCTTGTAAACGTCCGCCCCGGCCACGTACAGCGTGCCGTCGTCGCCGCTCTGCATGATGGTCAACTGGCGCGGCGCCGGGAAACTGCGCACCGGTTTGGCATCGATGCCAGCGTCGGTCTTATACACGTCGAGCCGCGGCTGCTGCACTTCGTAGCGATCGTTCATCATCAATGTCGGGTTGGCGACGGTGTACAGCTCTTTGCCGTCGTGGCTGACCGTGAATGCGAACATCGACTTGGCCTTCTCCCCCGGCTTCTGGGTGATGCTGGCGTGGAACACCTGCTTGCAGTTGTCCAGTTCGACACCGTAGACGTCCGCATAGTGATTGTTCAGCACGTAGGCGGTCTTGCGGTCCGGCGACAACTGCACGGAGCCGGGACCGAAGGCGTCGGGCATCTTGCAGGTCTTGAACAGGGTGTCGGTGGCCAGGTCGATCACGTGCAGGTTGTTCGGGTAGTTGGTGGTCACCATGTATTCGTGACCGACTTGCAGCGCGGTGTTTTCATCGGCCAGAACACTGACAGAACAGCTGCTCAGGACGGCGAACGCGGCCAGGCCGCAGGCTTTGATGTTACGCATGCTGGAATCCTTCTTCTGTGATCACTTGTCTTTGGGGAAGACAGTGCCGAGGTTGCGCCAGTTGTCGTTGGACGCCTGGGCATCCTTGTTCCAGTCCGGGTAGGTGCTCATCATGTCGGGCACCTGGGCCGGCCACCAGCACGGGTCGGAGCAACCGTAGAGGTCGGCTTCCATCGGCTGGCACAGCGACGACACACCGCCAAACGCATCAATTTCCCAGCCTGGGTCAGTGGTTGAAGCACAGCCCGCCACCGAGCTCATCGCCACCACTTCTTCAATGCGGTTCTCGTCCGCGGCCTGATCCAGCTTCAACGCTTTGTTATTGATTGCCTTGAGATGTTTCATATCAGTGAGCCTTGCGCGGAGTGATGTAGCTGCTGATGAACGCAGGGTTGTGAGCCATGATCCGGGTGTAGACCTCGATGCCGAAGTCGACCCAGTCACGCATCAGTTCGCAGTAGTGATAAGTCGGGTGCGTCGGGTCGCCGTAACGGGCGTAGCTCTCGTGATAGCAACCACCGGAGCACAGGTTGCGGATCTGGCAGTCCTCGCAACCGGTGTTGGTGCGGTCCAGGCGCTGGGACAGGAAGTCGTTCAACTCTACCTGCTTCACGCCGCTGTGGACGTTGCCGAAGGTCGGCAGGCTCGAACCGGTGAAGCGATGGCACAGGTTCAGCTCACCCTTGTGATCCACCGCCAGCATCTTCAGGCCCGCGCCGCATGGCAGGGCTTTCTTGTGGCCTTCATGGATGTCGGTGATGAGCTGGTGCAGGTTGGAGAAACCGATGTTGCGGTGCTCCAGCGCCGCTTCCAGATAACGACGACCGAGGGCCTTCATGTTGGCGAATACCTGCACCAGTTCATCGCTGGAGAGGTTGAAGCTGCTGATGTCACCAGAGGTCACCGGGGCGAAGCCGACTTCGGCAAAACCCAGTTCGTTGAACAGGTGATCCCAGATGGTTTCGACGTCGGTCACGCCGGTGGTCAGGGTCACCCGCGCACCGACCGGACGGCTGTTGTAGCGCGACAGCAGCATCTCGGCCTTGCGCCGCACCACGTCATACGTGCCCTGTCCGCCCACAGTGATGCGGTTGCGGTCGTGCACGGTTTTCGGCCCGTCGATACTCACTGACAGACCGAAGCGATGGGCGTTGAGGTAGTCCACGGTTTCTTCAGTGAGCAGCGTGGCGTTGGTGGTCATGACGAACTCGACGAACTTGCCCGCCTCGGCAAAGCGCTTCTCGCAGTAGTCGACCATGTACTCGATCAGCTTGCGGTTGCTCAGCGGTTCGCCGCCGAAGAACACCACGGTGAATCGCTCTTCATCCGGCGATTCGCGCAGCAGCATTTCCACCGAAGCGATGGCCGTTTCCACGTCCATTTTCTTGCCGGCGGAAGGCTTGTCGAGGTCTTCCTTGTAGCAGTAGGTGCAACTCAGGTTGCAGCCGGTGTTGACGTTCAAAACCACGGTGTTGATCGCGGTGCGCTCGACGCGTTTGGTCGCGATGTCCGGGGTCAGCGGCGAGCCGTCGCTGACCAGTTCCAGGGCCATCAACTCGCGCAGCGTCTCAGTGATTTCCTCGCCGTTGAAACGCGCGGCCAGGCGCTGGATCAGGTCGTCCGAAGAACAACCCGGACCGCGCAAGGTATCGATGATGGTCCCGGTCAGTTCATCGCTGGCGAACAGCGAACTGCTGGGGATGTGGAACAGCATGCGGTCGGCATCGACGTGCACTTCGTGCAGGTTGCGTTCGACCAGATTCAAGATAGCGCCCATTGCAAACCTCCTGTGCAGGCCCCGCTTGGCGGAGCTTGCGGTCATTCCGAAAAGTGTCTGAAGCCAGTGCTGTCAGCCAACTCATGGAATGGGTGGATTGTTCCAGCGTTGCACGGTCACGATCATGTGGCCTTCGCCGGTCAGGGATTTCCCTGCGTCGTCGACGGCGGCGATCACCTTGAGGTTGCCGGCATTGTTGGTGGACATTTTGCGCGCCGGATTCGGTCCGGCATCGCCCGGGGTGAACACGCCCGAGTCGGCGTGCATGGTGCCGGCAAACTTGACGTCTTCGTCTTCCTTGGCGCGGTCGTCGAAGGCCTCGACCTTCCACTGCGCCGGGAACACGCCAATGCGATACGGCTTGCCGTCAGCGCCCTTGCCCCAGGCTTCCGCGTCAAAACGACCCTGGACTTTCGGCGTCGAACCACCGCCCTCGCCGATCCGCGCCACCGAGAATTCCGGTACCACTTTGACCGAGGCGATCTTGCTGTACACCGACAGGCTCGGGCCTTTCAGCGTGCCGACGGTGACGGCGCGCAAGCCCGGTTGGGCATTGGCGGCGGCCTTGAGTTTGACTTTGATCTGCTCTGGACTCTGCGAGACGACTTCGACCACTTCCACGCCTTTGCCGAAGTTCGGTTTGCCGCTCAGGCCGCTGCCGATCAACGTCACTTCGGTTTCGCTGCCGGCCTTCACATAACCCGGCTGAACCGCCAGCAAGCGCTGGGAGCCCTGTTTGGCGGCGACGAAATCCAGGCCGCGCTCATCGTGCTCGGCCTCGAACATCCGGCCTTGCATGGCGTTGCCCTGGGCAGCGAACACCTGGCGCATGGTCACGCCGTCGATGGTGACGTTGCCGCGCCATTCGTAGCCGGTGTAAAGGATGGCACTGCCATCGCCGTTGAACGGCGTGCCGTCGGCATATTGGCCTTTGACGCTGACCTTGAAGGTGTCACTGCCGTCGGCGGCCACGCTCATCACACCGGCCAGTTCGCCCTTGCCGGGCAAGTGCCCGCTGAAGCTCCAGTCGCCCACCAGCGCCTCGCTTTTCGGCGCGCTGCTCTGCCATTTTTTCCAGGCCGGATTGTCCAGCGGATAACGCTTGGCCAGTAACGGCACCATTTCTTTACGGGCCAGATCGAACCAGTCGCGGTCGCGGGACAGCGCCTGGTACTCCAGCGACGGCCATTGGCCGAGGTGGAAGTTCACCAGTCGTTCCCATTCCTGGGCCGGACGCCGTTGCAGCGCAACCCGCGCACCGGAGTGGCAGCGGCCGCACATCTGGCTGGTCTGGTCGTCGAACTGCTCGACGGTATTGAGCCGGCGCTCCATGGCATACCGCACGCCATCGGTTTCGCTCGGCGCCAGACCCTGAGTGTCGGCCAGGTATTTGACCAGCGTCCGGCGGTCTTCATCGCTGATCTGCAAACCGTGCATGGTCTGCATCCGGGCGATGCTCATCAGCCAACCTTCCGGCGTCTTGCGCTGGTGGCTGATGCGGCTCAGGGCGTTATCGGCTTCGGGGGTGTGACAGCCCTGACAGGTTTCCTTGAGGATGGTCTGGGCGTCGCGGGCTGCCAGGCTGTAAGGCGAATGCAGGGCCACGCAAGCGGCCACGGCCAACAGGCCGGCGCTCATGCCTGATCGGAGTCTTCTCTTCATCAACGTCGAACCTCGCACGGTGCTTTCTTATTTTTGTGGCTTATCGTTTTTTTGGTTTCTGCCGTCGGCGGCGGGCCGCTGACGGAGGCAAGAGAAACGTCTGCGATGAGCAATACACGGAGCGTGCCAGCTTCTGAATATCTAATTTAATCAATGATTTGCCTGAAAAACCCTGGGTTTGGCCGATGGCTGGCTCTGCGTTCCTCGTTTAATTTCGCGACACCTGTTGCAACCTGAGACAAGCATAGGATCAAGATCAAAGGATCGCAGCCTTCGGCAACTCCTACAGGTGAACAGCGATTTTCGCGTAGGAGCTGCCGAAGGCTGCGATCTTTTGATCTTTGCTGTCGCAATTTGCGACGCTCACTTGTTTCTCTGCCACGGGCAAATAGCTCAAAAGGCCCATCCGATCGGGGTTTCAATCAAATAAACACAACTGGCACAACCGTTGCGAAAGACCTCGCCACACGAACAAGACGAGGTTTCAACATGTCGCTTCCAAACCTGCTCCCGGCCACTTCGGCCTTCATCCAGCGCGCACCGCGCATGCTCATCGGCGGCGAATGGGTCGAGGCCGCCGACGGCCAGACCATGCCGCTGCACAACCCGGCCACCGGTGAAGTGCTGTGCGTAGTGCCACGGGCCACGCCAGACGATGTCGACCGTGCCGTACTCGCCGCCCGCCAGGCGTTTGATGATTCAGCCTGGACCCGCACCCGCCCCCGGGAGCGGCAGAACCTGTTGTGGAAACTTGCCGACCTGATGCAACGCGATGCGGAGCTACTGGCGCAACTGGAATGCCTGAACAACGGCAAAAGCGCCGTCGTCGCCCAGGTGATGGACGTGCAACTGTCCATCGATTTCCTGCGCTACATGGCCGGTTGGGCAACCAAGATTGAAGGCTCGACGGTCGATGTGTCGGCGCCGCTGATGCCCCACGATCAATTCCACAGTTTCATCCGCCGCGAAGCCGTGGGCGTGGTCGGCGCCATCGTTGCCTGGAATTTCCCGCTGCTGCTCGCCTGCTGGAAACTCGGCCCGGCACTGGCCACCGGTTGCACTGTTGTGCTCAAACCCGCCGACGAAACCCCGCTGACCGCTCTGAAACTCGCTGAACTGGTACTGGAAGCCGGCTACCCCGAAGGCGTGTTTAACGTGGTCACCGGCACCGGCATCACCGCCGGTTCGGCCCTGACCCACAACCCGCTGGTAGACAAACTGACCTTCACCGGATCCACGGCCGTGGGCAAGCAGATCGGCAAGATCGCCATGGATTCCATGACCCGGGTCACCCTGGAACTGGGCGGCAAATCACCCACCATCGTCATGGCTGACGCCGACCTGAAAACCGCCGCTGCCGGTGCCGCCAGCGCGATTTTCTTCAACCAGGGCCAGGTCTGCTGCGCAGGTTCCAGGCTGTATGTGCAGCGCAAGCACTTCGACAATGTAGTCGCCGACATCGCCGGGATCGCCAATGCCATGAAGCTCGGCAACGGCCTGGACCCGAGTGTCGAAATGGGGCCGCTGATTTCGGCGCGTCAACAAGAGCGCGTCTACGGCTACATCGAAAAGGGTCGCGAAAGCGGTGCGACCATTGCCTGCGGTGGTGAGCAGTTCGGGCCGGGTTTTTTCGTCAAGCCGACGGTGATTGTCGACGTCGATCAAAAGCATTCGCTGGTGCAGGAAGAAATCTTCGGCCCGGTGCTGGTGGCCATTCCGTTCGATGACGAAGCCGATGCGCTGCGCATGGCCAATGACAGTCCCTATGGTTTGGGCGCGAGTATCTGGTCGAATGATCTGGCGGCGGTGCACCGGATGATTCCGCGCATCAAGTCAGGATCGGTGTGGGTCAACTGCCACAGCGCCCTGGACCCGGCGCTGCCGTTTGGCGGCTACAAAATGTCCGGGGTTGGCCGTGAGATGGGCTATGCGGCGATTGAGCATTACACCGAGTTGAAGTCGGTATTGATCAAGCTGTAATCGCGGCGTTTTTCGGTCCGTCATCGCTAGCAGGCTAGCTCCCACAGGGGAATGCATTCCAATGTGGGAGCTAGCCTGCTAGCGATGACGGCAGCCCAATCAACCCGAGTTTCAGGGTTTGTAGCCCTGCCCCAACAACCAACTCCTGACCATCCTTCCTTGTTCAACCGTCAACCCGGTCAACACCTGTTCAGCCGGTTCATTGCGCAACCGCCGCACCAACACCGCCACCTCAACCCCTTGCACATGCCAGATCCCCAGCGGCTGATCCACCGTGATCACCACCTCGGCCTCGTCGACAAATCCATCACGCAACACCGGCGCCCGCTCAATTCTCAACGCATTGAAATCCGCCTCGGCATGCGCCACCTCGGCATCCGGCCAGTTCCGCCGTGCCTGCCAGAAGGGTTGATCAAGCCAACGCTGTTCATCGGCATAAAAGTCCCGGCCGATGCGGGCGAAGCGCAAAAACAATTGCTCCACTCGTTGCTGATGAAAACGCTGGGCCAACGCCGCGCGCTCAGGTTTGCGCAGCAAGGTATTGATCACCGTCGGCGCCTGCAGCGCGGACGACAAGGATTGAAAGATCCCGTTGCCCGACAGCGGGTCCACCGCCATGGCGGCATCGCCGACCCGAATCCAGTTTTCGCCACACACCTGCGGGCTCAGAATCGCCGTGCTGCTGCGGGCGTGCAGTTGTAAATCAACCTCGGGGTCATCACCGAAAAATGCCCGGGCCACCGCCGACTCCTGACGCCGCTGGCGACAGTACTCCAGCAATTGCGCCTTGCCCGGCAATCCTGCGCTGGCCACGTCCACCGTCCATTGCCAGTAACACTGACCGTCGGCCCGGCGTGCCATCCACGCCCAGCCGTCCGCCAGGCTTTCCACGGCACTGGCTGTATGACCCGGCGCGCCTTGCCAGCGATTGAGCAGGCTGACCGTCTCCGGCCCGCGCAGGCCTTTGCCGAGGGCTGGCGCCTGGCGCCCACGGGCCTCGACCAAAAAGTCTGCGGTCAGCACCTCATGTCCTTCGATCTGCACTTGATGCCCTGAGGTCGACGACTGCACGGCAAGCACCCGGCCTTCGATCAACACCACCCCCGCTGCATGCAAATCCTCGCGCAGGCCGCGATCAAAGGACGGTCGATCCAGCAAATATTCGATGTTTTGCGCGTGCTGCTGGCCATTCCAGTTCACTTGACGTTGAGAGGGCAACGTCGCATCCGCCAACGCCTGATGCAGGCCCGCAGCGCGCAAAGCCTCCAGCACCCGAATGGAAACGCCTTCCAGCGCCGCAAACCGGCGCCATTCACTGACAAGCGTAACGGCATAACCCAGTCGCCGCAGCCCCAAGGCCACCGCTGCGCCCGCCGGTCCGGCACCCAGCACCACAACCATCGTCATGGCGCGAACCGCCGTTCAGGGCCGCGAAAACGTGCGTTGTGTCGCAGCCATTCGATGACTTGTTCGTTACTCGCCTCAGGGTGTTCCACCAGGAAACCGGCGATGTGCCCGCTCAACGCCGCACAACCAAGACTGGCCCCCGATTGCCCCGGATAAGTGCCGTGCACACACGCGGCGAAATCCGCCTGTGCGCTGTTGAGCCACGACCACTCGAGTTCGGCGCACCGCGCGTCGCCGGTGACCCGCAGCACCTGTGGATAATTCGCCGGATACACGCCCTCGCCCTGGGCCGGGCTCGACGCACAGAGCAAAACCCCACGCGCCACCGCCGCCGCGCAGGCCGCACGCAACAGGCTGCGATCCTGACGCAGACCGAGGCTCAGGTTGATCAAGCGCACATCCTGCGCCACCAGCCAGTCGATGGCCGTGGCGATCTGCAACGCGCTGGTGACCCCGCGCTGATCAAACACCTGTGCCACGCAAAACAGCGCCGAGGGTGCACGCCGGCCGATGGCTTCGATCACCGCGCTGCCGTGGCCCAGTGGATCGTCGCGCAAGTCGCTTTCGGCGAGCCCGTCTTCCACCAGGGAAAACCTGCGCCCTGCCACAACCTGTACCCGTTGCGCAGCCGAGTGTCCGCTGTCCACCACACCGATAAGCAACTCAGACTTCATGCAGCACCGTTTTCGACACCAGTACACCGTCGATCAATTCAAAGCGCAAATCGGCATCGGCCAAGGTCGAGGGACGATGGCTGATGAGAATGCGGGTGCGCCCGGCAAACAGGCGGTCGATGGCTTCGATCACTTCGCGCTCGGTGGTTTCATCCACCGCCGAGGTGGCTTCGTCGAGCACCAGGATCAAAGGGTCCTGCAACAGCGCGCGGGCAATGGCGATGCGTTGTTTCTGCCCGCCGGACAACTGCTGGCCGCGCTCGCCCAATGGACTGTCCAGACCTTCAGGCAAGGACGCGATCAGGCTGTCGAGTTGCGCCAACCGCGCCACTTCGGCAATCGCTTCACGGCTGGCATCGGGCACTGCATAAGCCAGGTTGTCGGCCAGGCTGCCGCGAAACAGCACGATGTCCTGACTGACCACCGCAATGCGCCGACGCAACTGGAACAGGTCCAGTTCACGCACATCCACTTCGCCCAACAGCACGCGGCCAGATTGCGGATCATGGTGGCGTTGCAGCAAATCGATCAGCGTCGATTTACCCACGCCGGAGCCGCCGCTGAGGGCGACTTTCAAGCCGTAGGGAATCCGCGCCTCGATACCGCGCAAGGTGCTCGGCCGACCGGGATGGGTGAAGTGCACGTCCTCGAAACGCAGCTCGCCAGAGGTCGGCATCGGCTTCGGCGTTTGCGGTGTCAGCACGGTCGGCTCTTCGCCACGCAACTCCATCACCCGACCGAGGCTGACGGTCATGCGTTGAACCGCCACGTACAGTCCGAGCAGGCTCTGCACCGGCCCCACGGCCATACCCAGATAAGTGGAAAACGCGATCAATGCACCCAGTTGCCAGGTGCCCTGCACCACCCAATATCCGCCGATCAAAAACGCACAGGCCCGGGACAACGAAGTCAGCGTACCCGGCACGGCCTGGGTGAAAAACTCGGTGATTTGCAGGCGCAGCAACTGGCTCATGTAGCCCTGCCCCAGCGATTCCAGACGTCGTGCTTCGCGCTGCTGCTGACCCGCCGACTGGATGAATTTCATCACCGGCAGCGTCTCGACCATGAACGACGACATGTCCGCCGAACGCTCACGCAGTTGCCGCACATCGCGCTCGACCTTGCGCCGCATCCAGCGCAGCCAGAGCACGTCGAGCGGGATCAGCACCAGCGCCAACAGCGACAGTTTCCACGACAAGGTCAGCAGCATCGCCACGGCCACCACCAGACCGATCACGCTGGACACCGCCGAAAACAACGAGTCCACGGCAAACCGCTGAATCTCCGCCACGTCGCCATCGAGACGCGACATCAGGTCGCCGATGCGCCGCTGGCCATAGAAGCTCGGCGACAGGGTCTGCAAGTGCCGATACAAATCATCACGCAGGGCAAACAGCATGCGCCCGGACAACCGCGTGTGCAGGTAGCGGTTGATCCCCGACAGCGCCGTGCCCAGTAACCCGGCGACGATCATCAACCCGGCGATCAGCACCAGCATCGGGAAGTTGCGCGCCAGCAAACCATCGTCGATCAGCAGTTTGGTCAGCCATGGCTGCACCAGCACCAGCGCCGAGGCGCACACCGACAACCCCAGCAGCCCGGCAATCGCCAACCGATGCGGTCGCACAAAGCTGTAGAGCCAACGCAATGCCGCTTGCAGGGCCTCGGGGTTCTGGCTGTCGATCAGCCGAACGATCAGGCGCTGCATCACGAACGCAACTGTTTGAGCTTGCGATATAGAGTCGCGCGACTGATGCCCAAAGCGTCGGCGGCGGCCGAGACGTTGCCCTGATGGCTGTCCAGGGACTGGCGAATCATCTCCAGTTCGTTTTCACGGATGCTGCCGGCCTGCGGCCGTTCGGTCGCGGTCAGTTCGTCGAGCATGCTGTCGGGCAAGTGGTCGATCGTCAGCACCGTGTCACCCGGTTCGCGCATGGCCAGCGCGGTGCGCAAGACCATCTCCAATTGACGGATGTTGCCCGGCCAGTGATAACCGCCAAGCAGGCGATTGAGGTCGTCATGCAGCACCACGTTCGGCGCGTCGAGTTTGCTCAGCATGCGACTGACCAGCGCCGCGAAATCTTCGCGTTCACGCAGCGCCGGCAGCATCACACTGATGCCGTTGACCCGGTAGAACAAGTCTTCACGAAAATGCTTTTCTTCGACCAGACGCTTGAGGTCGCGGTGGGTCGCGCAGATCAGTGCGACGTCGATGTCCTGCTCTTCGCCAGCCCCCAACGGCGCGACTTTGCGGTCCTGCAAAACGCGCAGCAGACGAGCCTGCAAAGCCAAAGGCATGTCGCCGATTTCATCGAGAAACAGCGTACCGCCATGGGCCTGTTGCAAGCGACCGACCATGCCGCCACGGCGCGAGCCGGTGAACGCGCCCTCGCGATAACCGAACAGTTCGGACTCGATCAGGCCTTCGGGGATTGCTGCGCAGTTCACCGCGACAAAGGGTTTTTCGCAGCGCGCGCCAGCCATGTGCAGGGCGCGGGCGATGACTTCTTTACCGGTGCCGGTTTCTCCCAACAGCAAGACCGGTAACTCGTTGGCCAGACCTTGTCGGGCCATGCGCAGGGCGCGGGCGTAACGGGTATTGCTGCCGGCCAGGGATTCAAGATCCGGCTGCGCTTTGGCGGTTTTCGTCACGCTGCGCGGCGGGCTGCTGACGTTGATCGTGCGTTGCGGCGCGCGCAGGGTCTTGTAGAAAAACTCGCCTTTGGCGGTTTGCAGGTTGCCGGCACCGCCCTGATGCAGGCGTGCCAGCAATTGCAGGCCGTCGACCCCCAAAAACTCTTCGCAACGCCGGCCAACCAGCGCCGAACGCTCGGCATGCAGCAGCTGGCAGGCCTGGGCGCTGACGGCGAGAATCTGCCCGCCGAGGCTGACCGCCAACAGACCCTGCCACGGGGATTCGAGGTATTGGCGACGGCTGTGGAACGCGAGGACGATTTCGTCCGGATAACTGGCATTGAACACCCGGCTCTCAATCTGGCTGACCGCCATCGCCAGCAACGCGGTGCTGTCGTGGGCGCGGCCGAGCGGGCCTTCGCGGGTCAGGTCGAGGACGCCAAGAATATCGCCCTGAGGGCAATGAATCGGCACCGACGTGCAGGAAAAATCGCTGAGGCGATCCAGGTAATGTTCGCCGCAATCGATCAGGGTGGGCCGGGCTTCCACCAGCGCGGTGCCGAGGGCGTTGGTGCCGCGTGCGGCTTCGCTCCAGCAGGCGCCGAGAGTGATGTCCTGCAAGCCGCTGCCCTTGAGGCGGTCGGCGCGACCTTCGACGGCGAGGATGGTGGCGTCAGAGTTGGCGAGGATGATCAAGCCCTCCTTGCCCTGACGCTCGGCCAGATAATCGATGGCCGGCAGTGCCGCGTCGATCAGCAAGCGATTGCTCGCCAGCAAGACGTCGACGCTGGCGCTCGATTCCAGCGCCAGCTCGTGCTTGGCATTGAAATGCACGCCATGGCTGAGGCTGCGCCGCCACGAAGCATCGATTTCCGCTCGCAGGACGCCGTCCGGCACTTCGCCTTCTTGATGCAGCTTTTCCCGGGCCAGCCGGGCTTCGCGATGCAGTTTGGGGGAATTTGTTTTTATCAGCGTCATCAAGCGCTCCGGGTCATCCGCCCTGCGCCTTCAAACATCGGCGCCCTGGAGCAATCTTTACGTTAACGTCAGGGCTATGGCAAGTGCCGTAGGGCGCTTGTGTTCCGTCAGGTGGACCGCGTTATCGTTCATCGCGGGCAAGCCCGCTCCCACAGGTTTCTCGTCGACCACAAATCTGCGGTTTTACTCGGACACTGTGGGAGCTGGCTTGCCAGCGATGGCGGCATCCAGGACAACGAATAAATCAGAGCTGCCAAACCTCGGCATTCACAAAAAACGCCTTGGCATTATCCTCCAGACTCTCCAGGTGATACCCGCCCTCCTGCACAATCAGGCACGGCAACCCCAGGCTGCGAATACGCTCACCGAGCACGGCGAATCCCTCGCGGGTCACCGCCACTTTGCTCTGTGGGTCTAGTTCGAAAATATCAAAGCCCAGCGACAGCACCAGCACCTCGGCACCAAATGCCGTCACAGCGTCCAACGCTACATCCAGTTGCGCCAGGAAATCCGCCTCGCTCGCACCATGGGCCATCGGCAAGTTGAGGTTGAAGCCCTCACCCGCGCCGACGCCGCGCTCATCGGCAAAACCGGCGACACCGGGATAGAAGTTGGTCGGATCGCCATGCACCGAAACGTAGAGCACGTCATCGCGGTCGTAGAAAATCTCCTGGATTCCCTGGCCGTGGTGCATATCGGTATCCAGCACAGCGACTCGGGCAAATCCGGCGCGCAACACCTGAGCCGCCACCGCCGCGTTGTTCACATAACAGAAACCGCCAGCCGCTTCGGCCCGGGCATGGTGCCCCGGTGGACGGCACAAGGCGTAAGCCGCCGGTTCGCCATCGAGCAAGGCCTGGGCGCCGGCAATCGCGCTTTGCGCCGACCAATAGGCCGAACGCCAGGTCTGTTCACCGACCGGGCAACTGCCATCGGCCAGATAGCGCGCCGCTTGGGCGAGAATTCCGCGCAGGGCATTGGGCTCGCGCACGAAGATGTTCGACATCACCTCGTCGCCCCAGTCTTCGGGGATTTCTTTCCAGCGCTGATGGGCTTCCTGCAAGAACGTCAGGTACGGCGCACCGTGCACCGCCAGCAACGGATCGAGCCCGGCGTCGGCCGGTTGTTCAACCTTGAAACCCAATGCATGAGACGCCTGCACCAGGCGCTGCGCCCGCTCCGGCACTTCCTGCGGTGTGCGCATCTGGCCACGGGAATAGTAACTGCGTGGATGGTGAAGCAATTGTTCGGGGTGGAAAAAACTGCGCATGGAATGAATACCTGTTAGTTAACGAAGATCTTGAAGCTGAGGGAGCGGGCTTGCTCGCTCCCACATGGGCCTGCGGTCAGTCGATTTTCTCGGCGCGGGTCAGTACGGCGTTGAGCAACACATCGGTGCCTTGGCGCACATCTTCCGGCAACACGTCTTCGGCTTCGTTATGGCTCAAGCCGCCGACGCACGGAATGAACACCATGGCCGTCGGGCAGAACCGAGCCAGGTGAATCGCGTCATGCCCGGCGCCGCTGACAATCGATTGCTGAGCGTAGCCCAGCGCATCGACAGCCTGTTGCACCGCCGCCACACAGTCAGCGTCGAACGGCGTCGCCGGGCTGATCCAGTGGAGGGTGATGGTCAGGTTCAAGCCACGACCGTCGGCAATCGCCTGCAACCGCGCACGGACTTGTTGTTCCATGGCCTCAATGGCCTCATCGCGGTGATGACGCAGGTCGACGGTGAAATTCACCAGCCCCGGAATGGTGTTGCGCGAGGACTTGTTGATGCTCAACTCGCCGACCGTGGTCAGGCCTTCGGGGGCGAAATCAGCGGCCAGACCTTCGATCGCCTGAATCATCCGCGCTACGCCGTACAGGGCGTCCTTGCGCAGCGGCATCGGCGTGGTGCCCGCGTGAGCGGCCATGCCTTCGACCCGCACGTCGAGCCAGCGAATCGCCTGACCGCCGCTGACCACGCCGATGCTCTTGGCGTTGTCTTCGAGTATCGGCCCTTGCTCGATGTGCACCTCAAAGTAGGCATCCACCGCACCACCCAATGCGCGCTCACCGGAATAACCGGTGCGCAGCAGTTCTTCGGCGACGCTGATGCCATCGACATCACGCACCGCCAGCGCCGAGTCCAGCGGCATGATGCCGGTGAACACCGCCGAGCCGAACATCGCCGGGGTGAAACGCGCGCCTTCTTCGTTGGTCCACACCGCCACTTCCAACGGCTTGCGGGTTTGAATACCCAAATCGTTGAGGCAACGCACCACTTCCAGACCGGCGAGCACGCCGTACACGCCATCGAACCGCCCGCCTTCAGGTTGGGTGTCGAGGTGGCTGCCCATCATCACCGGGGCAGCGTCGGGATCAGTGCCGGCGCGGCGAGCGAACAGGTTACCGATGGCATCCACGCTCAGGGTCATGCCGGCTTCACGGCACCAGTGGGCAAACAGTTCGCGACCGGCTTTGTCCTCATCGGTCAAGGCCAGGCGGCAGCTACCGCCGCGGGCGGTGGCGCCGATTTCGGCCATTGCCATCAGACTCGCCCAAAGGCGTTCGCCATTAATCTTCAACATGGGTTTCTCCTGCAAATTCAAAACGACGCTCTCTGTAGGAGCCGGCGTGCTGGCGATGTACCCGTCCAATCAACAGACACGCTGTCTGATGCACCACTATCGCCAGCAAGTCGGCTCCTACAGGTTCAAGGGGTGGCTAGCTCAACGCGTTCAGCGTTGGCATGGCGACGGGCAAGGGACAGGACGCAGACCAGCGAAGTCGCGGCGATCAGGCTGTAGAACACCGCCATCGGCCACCACTGGCCGGCGAACTTGTGCGCCAGCATCGTGCCGATCAGCGGCGTCAGGCCACCGGCCACAGCGCCGCAGATTTGGTAGGCCAGAGAGATCGCGGTGTAGCGCACGCGGGTCTCGAACATGCCGCTGACGTACCCGGCAATCACCGCGTAGAACGACGCCATGCACACCACCGCCAAGGCGATGCCGAGGATGATCAACGGCGCCTGTGCCGAGCTGACCAGCACGAACATCGGATAAGGCGAAGCCATCGCCAGCAGCGACACCAGGCACAGGAAACGGGTGGCACCGATTTTCTCGGCCACCCATGCCGCCAGCGGTTGAATGCAGAACTGAATGATGGCGACGAAGAACAGGCACTCCAGAATCAGCGAGCGCGGCAATGCCAGTTGCTGGGTGGTGTAGGCGATCATGAAGGTGTTGGTGAAATACACCCCGGCAATCCCCAGCGTGTTGGCGCCAATGCACAACAACAGTGGACGCCACGCGGTGCGCAGCACTTCCATGACGGGCGCTTGTTCCTTGCGTTTGTTTTTGCTGGCCAGTTCGCGGCTGGCGAGGAACTCCGGCGATTCATTCACACCCAGGCGAATCGCCAGGCCCACCAGCAGCAACAGCGAACTGGCAAGGAACGGCAGGCGCCAGCCCCAACTCATCAAGTCTTCTTCCGGCAAACGGGTCACGGCGCTGAAGGCCAGCAGTGACAGGATCAAACCCGCCGGGCTGCCCAATTGCGCAAACGAGGCAAAGAAATTACGTCGACCTTTCGGCGCATGCTCGCCGGCCATCAACACCGCCCCACCCCACTCGCCACCCACGGCGATGCCCTGGACGATGCGCAGCAGAATCAGCAGCACCGGAGCAGCGGCGCCGATTTGCGCATAGGTAGGCAGCAAGCCAATACACACCGTCACCACGCCCATCATCAACAAAGTGATGATCAGCGATTTCTTGCGGCCGATGCGGTCACCGATATGGCCGAAGATAATCCCGCCCAACGGCCGCGCAAAAAAGCCCACGGCAAACGTGCCGAAGGCGGCCATGGTACTGAACAGTTTGTCGTCGGAGGGAAAGAACAACGCGCCGAACACCAGCGCAGCGGCGGTGGCGTAGATGTAAAAGTCGTACCACTCGATCATGGTGCCGATGAAGGCAGCGGCTGCCGCACGACGCGGCTGATTCGAAGCTTGAGGCTTCATGGGGTCGGGCTCCTTTGGTTATTTTTTTGGCAGGAGGAAAACGGCAAATCCGGGGCGCTCTGGCGGCGCCGGTCTGAGGGTGATTTTTCGTCTGGTGGCTATGATTAGTCAATTTTCTATTTATTATGCGCAGTATTACGCCAACTTATAATCGAGAGCCGACATGGCCGAACGCGATGTGCAACGCCTGCTCAACGACCGACTGGACTGGAACCTGCTGCGCACCTTTCGGGTGATCGGCCAGGAGCTGAGCATCAGCCGCGCCGCTGCCCGCCTGCACTTGACGCAGCCAGCGGTGAGCCAGGCGCTCAAGCGTCTGGAAGAACAACTGGGCCGACAATTGATCGCCCGGCGCGGGCCGCGTTTTGCCCTGACGGAAATCGGCGAACAGATCTTTGAACTGGCCGGGGAGATCTATGGGCAAATGTCTCAGGTCAGCAGCGTGCTGGAACAACCGGCCGACGAAGTGATCGGCAAAGTGCGCTTGCTGATCATCAGCCGGATCTTCTCCGAGCGCTTCGACGACTTTCTGGCGGAGTTTCACCGACAGCACCCGCGAGTGGATCTGGAGGTCGAGGTGATGCGCAGTTCCGACATCGTCAGCGCCCTCCAGGAAAAAACCGCGACCCTCGGCCTGAGCCTCAATCGCCGTCCGCAACCGCGGCTGGAACAGCGTTTGTTCCTGCGTCAGCGCTATGCGTTTTTCTGCGGCAAGCACCATTTGTTGTTCGGTCGACAGGACGTCGCCGAAGGGGATTTGCAGCGGGAAAATTTCGTCAGTTTTACCAGCGACCAGATCGGCGGCATGCTCTCGCCGCTGACGATTTTTCGCGATCAGCAGGGGTTTAGTGGGCGCATCGTCGCGTCGTCACCGAGCCTGGAAGAAGTCCGGCGACTGGTGATCGCCGGCTTCGGTATCGGCTGTCTGCCCGAGCACGTGGTGGCGGCCGATGTAGACGCCGGATTGCTCTGGCGCCTGCCGCCTCACGAAGGGATTGCCGATGTGGACATTCATTTGCTGTGGAACCGCGAGCAGCGCATGAGCCGGGCCGAAACCGTGTTCCTCGAAAGCTTCCAGCACATGCTCAGTATTCGTGAGCCTGCGCTGTGAAGCCTTGATGAATCAAACGTGAGGATCGCCAGGCGCCTTGCTCGGCACCGCGTATTGCGGCTTCAGATGACCATCCTGATCGAGTAGCCAGGCGTCCATGATTTGCCGCACAACAGGACCCGCCACACGGCCACCGGCCTCGCCGTTTTCGATCATTACCGAGATGACAATCTTCGGATGTTCGGCCGGCGCAAACCCGACAAACAAGGCATTGTCGCGGTTACGCTCGCGGGTTTTCTCGCGGTTGTAGCGCTCACCCTGTTTGATCGCCACCACTTGCGCGGTGCCGCTCTTGCCAGCGATGCGATACTGCGCACCCGCCGCTGCGGCTCGGGCAATCCCGCGGGCATCGTGCATCACCATCTGCATGCCATGGTTGACCTGCTCCCAGTCGCGCGGGTCCTTGAGCAGGATATTCGGCATCGGGTGCTCGTCGACTGGCGCGACGCCGTCCACGGTCATGGCCAGGTGCGGGCGGTTCCACACACCTTTGTTGGCGATCAGCGCCGTGGCCTGGGCCAATTGCAGCGGCGTGACCTGCATGTAGCCCTGGCCGATGCCGAGGATCACGGTTTCACCCGGGAACCACGGCTGACGACGTGTAGCGCGCTTCCAGGCCTGGGATGGCATCAGACCTGAGGATTCCTCGTACATATCCAGGGAGACTTTCTCACCGAGACCGAACATCGCCATGTAGTCGTGCAGGCGATCAATCCCGAGCTTGTGCGCGAGGTCGTAGAAGTAGGTGTCGTTGGAGCGCATGATCGCCGCGTCCATGTCCACCCAGCCATCGCCGCTGTGGTTCCAGTTGCGATACTTGTGATCGAAGTCCGGCAATTGGTAATAACCCGGATCGAACACCCGTGTCTGCGGCGTGACTACGCCAGCGTCGAGGCCGGCAATCGCGACTTCAGGCTTGATGGTCGAACCCGGTGCATAGAGACCCCGCAGAACACGGTTGAACAGCGGCCGGTCAATGGAATCGCGCAGCGTCGAGTATTCCTTGGAGCTGATGCCGGTGACAAACAGGTTCGGATCGAAACTCGGATTGCTGACCATGGCCAGCACTTCACCCGTCGACGGATCCAGCGCAACGACCGAACCACGACGATCACCCAAGGCTTGTTCGGCGGCTTGCTGAAGCTTGATGTCGAGACTCAGGACAATGTTTTCGCCGGGAACCGGGTCAGTGTGCTTGAGCACACGCAGCACGCGACCCTGGGCATTGGTCTCGACTTCCTCGTAACCGACATGGCCGTGCAGTTGCGACTCGTAGAATTTTTCGATCCCGGTCTTGCCGATGGACTGGGTACCTCGGTATTCCACCGTATCCAGCGCTTTGGATTCTTTCTCGTTGATGCGTCCGACGTAGCCGACCGAATGAGCAAAATGCTCACCCAATGGATAGTGCCGAACGAACTGTGGCTCGACATCCAGGCCCGGCAAACGGAACTCGTTCACCGCGAGCACCGCGATTTGCTCCTCGCTGAGTTCATAGAACAGCGTCACCGGCACGAACGGATGCCGTGCCTGCTTCATCGCCTTGTCGAACAACGTGCGGTCTTCAGCGGGCAAATGCAGGAGGCTGACCACCTCGTCCAGCTCGGCGCTGACATCCGTCGCGCGCTCGCGAGTGATGGTCAGGTTGAAGCTGGGCCGGTTGTCCGCGAGCACCACGCCATTGCGGTCATAGATCAAGCCACGGGTAGGCGTGATCGGCAGGACGTGGACGCGATTGTTTTCGGAAATCGTGGAGTGATAGTCGAATTCGACGACCTGCAGGACATACATGCGCACCACCAGCGCACACGTAATGGCGACAACAAACAAGGCGCATGCCATCAATCTTTTGTTGACCAGGCGAGTTTCTTTTTCGTGGTCTTTGATCGGAATCGGTTGGGGCATTTCTGTAGCAACTCTGTGAAATGAAGAGACCGATCACTGAGCGCGAAATACAGTCTTAAAAAAAACGAGCTGCACCATACCAAAACTGCAAGATCACTTTTGTGTCATTTTTTTTAAGTTGGCTGCCGGCGAAGGCTGTCAGGGGTGACTACTCGTGCACTCCATTCAAAAGTGATATTCCCATTCATGCATTTTTCTTGCTGAGGCAGCCATCGATACTGGATGCATGTCATTTTCTTTGGAGTGTGTCCATGCATCCTCGATTTCAACGATTACTCGGTTCGAACGGTTTTTCCATCGGTCTGGAGTTGCCGCTGGACAATGATTGGTCCGGTGACGGCCAGCGCCTGCGAATAGCCGAAGGCAGGCCTTTTGGCGTACCCGATCTGAAGCAGCACGCTGCCATGGCGCGCCTGGCAGACAAGTCCGGTTTCCGTGCGCTATGGGTGCGCGATGTACCGGTGTATGACCCGCACTTCGGTGATGCCGCGCAGGTGTTCGAAACCTTTTCTTACCTGGGCTATCTGGCCGGCATTACCAACAACATCATGTTAGGAACTGCCGCGGTAGTGCTGCCGCTGCGTCAACCTTGGTTGACGCTCAAGTCGGCCAACAGTGTCGACGAGTTAAGTGATGGACGCCTGCTGTTGGGCGTTGCCAGTGGCGACCGCCCGATGGAATATCCGCTATTTGGCGTGGATTACGATCAGCGTGGTGAAATTTTCCGTGAGACCGTGGAACTGCTGCGCAGCCAAGGCGCGGGTCGTTTACCTGAAGGTGCACGCCTGCTTCCGGAACGCGATCCTTCAACACCGTTGCTGGTTGCCGGCCTTGGCCAGCAATCTCCGGCGTGGATTGGCCAACACATGGATGGCTGGCTCGCCTACCCCGGCACACCGGATGAGCACCGTCGTCGGGTCGGGTTGTGGCGAGAGGTGGGTGGCAATAAACCTTACGTGAGTTTCGTTCACCTGGACCTGGCGGCCAATCCCCATGCACCGATGCGGCGTGTTCGCTTCGGTGGCATTTGCGGGAGGTTGGCGCTGATTGATGAACTTCAGGCCCTGCGCGACGCTGGTGTGCAGCACATCGGCTTGCATGTGCGACGCAGCGAACGACCAGTCGCAGAGATCATTGAGGAAATTGCAGAGTACGTACTCCCGAAGTTTCACTAAAACCAAGGCACAAAAAAGGGATAGCCCAGTGGGCTATCCCTTCTCTTGATCGCGATACTTTTCTACGGACAAAACAAAACCCCAACTGCTTTCGCAATTGGGGTTTCGGAATTTAATCTTGACGATGACCTACTCTCACATGGGGAAACCCCACACTACCATCGGCGATGCATCGTTTCACTGCTGAGTTC
>Ga0247818_10000156_pt1 | contig 40334 bp, 35 predicted proteins | sample 13C_Glucose_Day1_FD_192424 | JGI IMG/M metagenome (GOLD analysis project Ga0247818, IMG submission 192424) | Soil microbial communities from agricultural site in Penn Yan, New York, United States - 13C_Glucose_Day1 | ecosystem: Environmental > Terrestrial > Soil > Agricultural land | place...
AGGTATGTTTTCCCAGGTCGATGGCGGCGATAGCTACGTTGTTCATGGCAATGATCTCCGATGAGCCCCCTGTGAAAGCTTAGTGGGCGATCACAGGGGGCGGCGGGGGTAGCCATTTCATTAATTTACGCCCATAAAAAAGGCCGCTGCAAACGCAGCGGCCAAAGTAAGACGTTGGATCAAGGAGCAACAAATCAACGTCAGTGAACACAGGGTGACGAGTCGAAAATCTTCGATTCATCTGAAATCCGTCGCCAATGGAATGGATCGATCACAGGCCATTGGTTCGATGCTTTCCGGCTGTTTGCCGTGAAAGCCCGACAAGAATAAGCCTTTGGCCGCAAAGGAAAAATAGTGATTTCAGGCATGAACTGTTGCGAATTGAGTAACAGTCACTACCTGCTCGCCGCTGCGCCATGCCTTGCGCTGATGATCCCCCATCCGGTTCATCCATATTGCGAGCAGAGCCCCCGCCTGGTGCAGCCATTCATCCTTTAGAGCGACACCACGAATACCTCCTTGGTGCGCTTATCGCCCCTGTCATGCAGCAGTAGGGTGTGGCCTTCTGTCACTCACCGGGGAAGACGCATGACAAAAACAACAATGCGCGCCATCTTCACACCGCAGGCCCTGGCCGCCGCGGTGGCCTTGGGTTGTTGCGCCCAGGCGCAGGCCGTTTCATTCAACATCGGCGAAATCGAGGGGACCTTCGACTCCTCGTTGTCCGTCGGCGCGAGCTGGGGCATGCGCGATGCCGACAAGGCGCTGGTGGGCACCGTCAATGGCGGGACCGGCCAGGCGTCGACCGGTGACGACGGGCGGCTGAACTTCAAGAAGGGCGAAACCTTCTCCAAGATCTTCAAGGGGATCCACGATCTCGAACTGAAGTATGGCGACACCGGGGTATTTGTACGTGGCAAGTATTGGTACGACTTCGAACTCAAGGACGAAGACCGCGAGTTCAAGCCGATCAGCGATAAAAATCGCAAGGAAGGTTCCAAGTCTGCCGGTGCGCAGATACTCGACGCCTTCGTCTATCACAACTATTCGATCGCCGACCTGCCGGGCACTGTGCGTGCCGGCAAGCAGGTGGTCAGCTGGGGCGAAAGCACCTTCATAGGCAACTCGATCAACAGCATCAACCCGGTCGATGTGTCGGCGTTCCGCCGCCCCGGGGCCGAAATCAAGGAAGGCCTGATCCCGGTGAACATGCTGTTCGCCTCCCAGGGCCTGACCGACAAACTTACCGTGGAAGGCTTCTATCAACTGGAGTGGGACCAGACCGTTCTCGATAACTGCGGAACCTTCTTCGGCGGTGACGTCGCCGCGGACGGTTGCACCACGGGCTACACCGTGGGCAGCCCTGCCATCGCGCCATTGCAACCGATCGCCGCTGCGTTTGGCCAGGGATTCCAGGTCGGCAAGGAAGGGGTGATCGTGCCCCGGGGCGGTGACCGCGACGCCCGTGACTCCGGGCAATGGGGTACGGCGCTGCGCTGGTTGGGCGACGATACCGAATACGGCCTGTACTTCATGAACTACCACAGCCGCACACCGAACGTCGGCACCACCACGGCCGGCCTGGGCACGTTGTCGCAAATCCCGGGCATCGTCGGTGCCGCCAACGCTATTGCGCCCGGCACCGGATCGGCGCTGGCCCAGAGTGTGATGCTCGGTCGCGGCCAGTACTATCTCGAGTACCCGGAAGACATACGCCTCTATGGTGCGAGCTTCTCCACCACCTTGCCGACCGGCACCGCCTGGACCGGCGAAATCAGCTATCGCCCCAATGCGCCGGTGCAGCTCAACAGCACCGACCTGACCCTGGCGATGCTCAACCCGATCGCCGGTGGCGCGGCTTCTCCGATCGCGTCTGCGGCTGGGGCTGACAACAAAGGCTATCGCCGCAAGGAGGTGACGCAGATCCAGAGCACCCTGACCCACTTCGTCGATCAGGTGATGGGTGCAGACCGGCTGACCCTGGTGGGTGAGGCGGCGGTTGTCCACGTTGGCGGGCTGGAGGGCCGCTCCAGGCTGCGCTACGGCCGCGACTCGGTGTACGGCCAATACGGTTTCGGCGGCGATACCGATGGCTTCGTCACGTCGACCTCCTGGGGATACCGCGCCCGCGCCATCCTTGACTACAACAACGTCATCGCCGGGATCAACTTCAAACCCAACCTGTCCTGGTCCCATGACGTCACCGGTTACGGCCCCAACGGGCTGTTCAACGAAGGCGCCAAGGCGATCAGCGTCGGCGTCGATGCGGACTACCGCAATACCTATACCGCGAGCTTGAGTTACACCGATTTTTTCGGCGGTGACTACAACACCCTGGAAGACCGCGACTTCATGGCGTTGAGCTTTGGCGTGAACTTCTGATCTGGCTGAGAGGATGAAATAAATGCGCAAGACGATTCTGCAATGCGGCGCCCTGGCCCTGAGCCTGCTGGCCGTCAACGTCATGGCCGCGGTGTCGCCGGAAGAGGCGAACAAACTCGGCACCAGCCTGACCCCGCTGGGCGGCGAGAAGGCCGGCAATGCCGATGGCTCGATCCCGGCCTGGACCGGTGGCCTGCCGAAAAACGCCGGAGCCGTGGACAGCAAGGGTTTCCTGGCCGACCCGTTCGCCAATGAAAAGCCGTTGTTCACCATCACCGCGGCGACCGTAGACCAGTACAAGGACAAACTCTCCGATGGCCAGATAGCGATGTTCAAGCGCTATCCCGAGACTTATAAAATCCCGGTTTATCCCACCCACCGAACCGTGGCCGTACCGGCGGATATCAACGAGTCGGCCAAGCGCAGCGCCCTGAACGTGACACCGATCAATGGCGGGAACGGCCTGGCCAATTTCACCGGCAATCGCTACTACGCCTTTCCGATCCCGAAGAACGGCGTCGAGGTGATCTGGAACCACGTCACCCGTTATCACGGCGGTAACCTGCGCCGCACCATCACCCAGGCAACCCCTCAGTCCAATGGTGATTTCACCGTCATCCGCTTCAAGGACGAGGTCGCCGTGCCCTCGCTGCTGGGGGACCTGAAACCGGGCAGCGACGAGAACGTGCTCAGCTATTTCAAGCAGGAAGTCACCGCGCCGGCGCGGCTGGCGGGCAACGTATTGCTGGTTCACGAGACTCTTGACCAGGTCCAGGAACCGCGCAAGGCCTGGATCTACAACGCCGGCCAGCGCCGTGTGCGCCGTGCGCCGCAAGTTGCCTATGACGGCGTGGGCACCTCGTCCGACGGGCTGCGGACTACCGACAACTTCGACATGTTTTCCGGTGCACCGGATCGCTACGACTGGAAACTGGTCGGCAAGAAAGAAATGTACATCCCGTACAACAGCTACAAGCTTGACTCGCCCAAGCTCAAGTACACCGACGTGATCCAGGCCGGGCACATCAACCAGGACCTGACCCGGTATGAATTGCACCGCGTCTGGGAGGTGGTCGCGACGGTCAAGCCGAACGAGCGGCACGTGTATGCCAAGCGTCACATGTACATCGACGAAGACAGCTGGCAAGTCGCGCTGGCCGACCACTACGACGGTCGCGGCCAGCTGTGGCGTGTCGCCGAAGGGCACGCGCAGTTCTACTACGATCACCAGGTTCCGGCCTATACCGTTGAAGCGCTGTATGACCTGATTGCCGGGCGCTACATTGCCCTGGGCATGAAGAACGAGGAGAAACGCAGCTTCGAGTTCGGTGTTGTCGCCAAAGCAGGGGACTACACGCCGGCAGCCTTGCGGAGTACGGGGGTGAGGTAACTTTCCTACAGTGTTCCTACAGAAAAAGGTGACATAAGGTCACCTTTTTTATACGTGCCGATCAGTGTGTTGAATACTTCTTCAATAAGCTGTCAGGACAGGGCTAGGGTGGCGCCACAATTATAAAAAGGCGCACTACTATGACTGCCATGACGCTGTGTCTGGACCGTCCTGGATTCCTGCCCCGATTGTCTTGCCACCACCAGTCGCGCGACCGCTTGATCGAACCCTTGCTGATATCGACGGCGCGGGTGAAATTGCTTTGCGCACCGGCGGGCAGTGGCAAAAGTGCGCTGCTCGTCGAATGCCTGCTGCAGGCGCCCGCGCAGTGTCAGGTCCATTGGCTGCCGTTGGCGGGGGAGGCGATCAGTGTGGTCGATTTTCGCCAGCGCCTGGCGCAAACCCTGGGGCTGCCAGCATCGGATGAGCCGGCATTGCTGGAGTATCTGGCTCGGCTGCAGACAGCTACCTGGCTGTTTCTCGATGACTATTGCCGCATTCCCCATCCGGATCTGGATCTATTGCTCGACCGGTTGCTGGCCATCAGCAGCCCGCGTGTCACCTGGTGGTTGAGTGGTCGGCGCCGTCCGCAATGCAATTGGCCGCGCCTGCTGCTGGATGACGAACTGTACGACTGCGAGCGCGCCACGCTGGCGTTCGATCAAGCTGAAATTGCGAAGCTGTTGCATCACTTGGAACCGGCCCAGGCCGCGAAAGCTGCCGATCTGATTTTTCGGCGCAGTGGTGGCTGGTGTGCCGCGGTACGGATCGCGCTGTTGCAAAAATGCGACTGGTCACGCAACGACACGCTCCCCGCTCGGCCGGACACCCTGCACGATTACCTGGAACATGAGCTCTTCGCCCACCTGACCCCGGAGCTCGCCGAAGCCTGGCGGGTGCTGGCCCACTTGCCACGCTTCAATGCCCGGCTCTGCGATCACCTGTTCGGCGCGGGCGAGGGCGCTCAATGCTTGAGCACGCTGCAGGAATTGGGCTGTTTCATCGAGCCCTGGCAAGACTCGCCAGACTGGCTGCAGATATTTGCGCCCCTGACCCGGTTGATGCGCGACGAGCAATGGCCGGCCGGGCGCTCCTGGCATCGACGTGCCTGTCAGTGGTTTGCCGCCGAACTGGACTGGAAGGCTGCGTTCGAACAGGCCCTGCTGGCCGAAGAGTACGAAGTTGCCGTCAGCCTGTTGCAGCATTTCAGTTTCGAGCAGTTGTTCGAAGAGCAGACCGTCGTGCTGTTGTTGCGACTGCATGAGCAACAAGCCGAGGAGTTGATGCTCGGCTCGCCGCAACTGGTCGGACTGATCACCGCGGCCTTGTTGTTTGCCGGACGCTTCGAGCAGGCGGGTGAGTGCATCGCCCATTTGTCCCGCTTCCTGCCGCAACCCTGCGCGTTTCATCAACGACAATTGATCGCGCGTTGGCAGGCGCAGCAAGGTTGGTTGCTGCATTTGCAGGGGCGCATGGACGCCTCACGGGCACACTTTCTTGAAGCGCTCGACGAGCTGGGTCCGCAGTTCTGGCCCGCCCGGTTGATGTGCCTGTCCGGTTTGACGCAACAGGCCCTGGTCCGGGGCGAACTCGAGGTGGCACAGGCGCTCAACCGAGACGCGTTGTGCCTCGCCCGGGCGCAAGGTTCGCTGGTGTTTGAAGGCCTGCTGGAGCTCGATCATGCACAGTTGCTCGAGCAACGGGGGGCCTGCGACAGAGCCGAGCACTTGCTCGCCAACATGGACGGCCTGCTCGCCCGGCAGCAACCGCTGGCCGATCCCTTGCTGGGACGGATTGCCCTGCATCGTGGGCGTCTGAGCTTGAGTCAGGGCCGGGAAATGCAAGCGGAGGCGTACTTCGAGACCGGCCTGCGGATCTGCCTGCGCAACCAGGATAAACGCGCGCTGTATGGGTTCCTCGGCCTGGCACAATTGGCGGCCAATCGGCTGGATTACGCTCAAGCTTTTGTGCTGCTGCGTGACGCCGAACGGTTGATGCAACAACGGCGAATTCCAGACACGGTGTACCGCAGTGTCCTGCTGCAAATGAGTTGCCACTTTTGGCTGCAGCAGGGACGGGCGCAATTGGCCCACGAAGCCCTGACCCGGGTGCTGCGCCATTATCAAGGGCCCCACGGGCGACAGGCCCCGCCGGCCACGCTGGAGCTGATTCCGGTCCTGGAATACCTGCTGGTACTGGCCGAAGTGTATCTGGGCCGGGCGCAGATGCCTCTGGCCCGGCTCGAGGCGCAATTGCAGTGGGCAAGACAACGGGGGATGTCGGCGCTGCAGGCGCAATTGCACCTGGCCCTGGCCGAAGTCGCCTGGCTGACCGACAACTCGACAGCTGCCCGGCAATCGATGCATGAAGGCCTGGCCCTGGTCGAGCGTTGTCACCTGCAACAAGCCTTGCGCGATCTGCAGTTACGTCAGCCACGGTTGCCGCAAGCCATCGGGCGCGCGGAGCCGGGGCATTGTTGCGAAGTGGCGGGTGCCATCCAGAACCCACTGAGTCAACGTGAAATCGAAGTACTCACCTTGGTGGCACAGGGCAATTCGAACCAGCAAATTGCTGATTTGTTATTCATCTCGTTGCATACGGTGAAAACCCACGCGCGACGCATCAATGGCAAGTTGGGGGTGGAACGCAGGACTCAAGCGGTGGCCAGGGCGAAAGTATTGGGCATTGTCATTTGACGGCGGGCGACTCATAGCCCATCCGCCAGCTCACGGCCTGCGTCGCCGCCAGCAATCGCCGGGCCGCCGGACCGTTTTCATCGGCATGAAACAACGAGGCCGGGCCGACAATGGTGATCACTGCCGCCACGTGCCCGACGGCGTTGAACACCGGTGCCGACAGTGCATCGACACCGGGCATCAGTAATCCATGGACATGATGCAGGCCGCGGTCACGGATCTGCCCGAACAGGGTTTCATAGGTCTGATCGTCGGCGAGGGCGTGAGCGCTGTCGTTTTGCAGTTCCTGCTCGCGCAAATCCACGGTTTCCCGCTTGGGCAGGAAAGCGCCAAAGACCAACCCGGTCGATGAGCTGAGCAATGGCAGCACCGAGCCCAATTGCGTGACCACCGTCACCGCGCGCACCGCAGGCTCGATATGCACCACGGTTGCGCCCTGATTGCCCCACACCGCCAGAAAGCAGGTTTCGTTCAGTTCATCGCGCAACTCGGCCAAGGGCAGGGCGGCGACTTTGAGCACGTCCATACTGTTGAGGGCGGCCAACCCGACGCGCAAGGCTTCGCGGCCCAGGCCGTAATGGTTGGTGGTGGTGTTCTGCTCGGCAAACCCGCTGGCGATCAAGGCCTGCAGATAGCGGTGGACCTTGCTCGCCGGCATCTGCACATGTTCGGCCAGGCGCGAAAGGGACGTCGAGGGTGACAATTGCGCCAATGCCTTGAGGATGTCGGTCCCCACCTCGGCCGAGCGGACTTTCTGTTTGCCGTTGCTTTCGCTGCCCATGGAGGTGATCCCGTTACAAATGGACGTCTTTATAACTTGACGGTCAATACCAATCAAATTACGTTATGCGTAATCGAATTACGATAAAAATAACCCGGGCGCGCCGAGACCTCTTCAACGGAGCGACGGACGACTGCCCTCTCCCTGTTCAGGAGGCTCCATGAACCTCGATTCAACGGCGCCCGCGCTGGCTTATCAGTCAGGCTTCGGCAATGAATTCAGCAGTGAGGCGTTGCCCGGCGCACTGCCCGTCGGCCAAAACTCCCCGCAGAAAGCCCCCTATGGCCTGTTCACCGAATTGTTCTCCGGCACGGCGTTCACCATGGCTCGTAGCGAAGCGCGGCGCACCTGGATGTACCGCATTCAGCCATCGGCCAACCACCCGGCGTTCGTCAAACTGGATCGGCAACTGGCCGGCGGCCCCTTGGGTGAAGTCACCCCCAACCGCCTGCGCTGGAACCCGTTGGATATCCCGGGCGAGCCCACCGATTTCATCGACGGGCTGGTGAGCATGGCGGCCAACTCGGGCGCGGAAAAACCGTCCGGGATCAGCATCTACAGCTACCGCGCCAACCGTTCCATGGAGCGGGTGTTCTTCAACGCCGACGGCGAACTGCTGCTGGTGCCGCAATTGGGGCGCCTGCGCATCGCCACCGAGCTGGGCGTACTGGAACTGGAACCGCTGGAAATCGCCGTGTTGCCGCGCGGCCTGAAATTCCGTGTCGAGCTGCTCGACCCGCAAGCCCGCGGCTACATCGCCGAGAACCACGGCGCGCCGCTGCGCCTGCCGGACCTGGGGCCGATCGGCAGCAACGGACTGGCCAATGCGCGGGACTTCCTGACCCCGGTCGCCCAATACGAAAATCTCCGGCAACCGACCACCCTGGTGCAGAAATTCCTCGGCGAGTTATGGGGTTGCGAGCTCGATCATTCGCCGCTGAACGTGGTCGCCTGGCATGGCAATAACGTGCCGTACAAATATGACCTGCGCCGCTTCAACACCATCGGCACGGTCAGTTTCGATCACCCGGACCCCTCGATCTTCACCGTCCTGACCTCGCCCACCAGCGTGCACGGGCTGGCCAACCTCGACTTCGTGATCTTCCCGCCACGCTGGATGGTGGCCGAGAACACCTTCCGTCCACCCTGGTTCCACCGCAACCTGATGAACGAATTCATGGGCCTCATCCAGGGCGAATACGACGCCAAGGCTGAAGGCTTTCTGCCAGGCGGCGCGTCGTTGCACAGCTGCATGAGCGCCCACGGCCCGGACGGCGAAACCTGCACCCGGGCGATCAACGCCAACCTGGCCCCGGCGAAAATCGACAACACCATGGCCTTCATGTTCGAGACCAGCCAGGTGCTGCGCCCGAGCCGTTTCGCCCTGGACTGCCCGCAATTGCAAACCGCCTACGATGCCTGCTGGGCCACGCTGCCCGCCACTTTCGACCCGACCCGGAGATAAGCCATGACTCAGACTTCCATCACTCGTAGCTGGGTTGCCTCCGCCAACGGCCATGCTGATTTTCCGCTGCAGAACCTGCCATTGGGCGTGTTCAGCGTGAAGGGCTCGGCACCCCGCAGTGGAGTGGCCATCGGCGAGCATATTTTCGATCTGGAAGCGGCACTCGATGCCGGTCTGTTCGACGGCGCGGCAAAGACTGCAGTCGAAGCCACCCGTGGCGGTCAATTGAATGCGTTCTTCGAACTGGGCCGTGACGCTCGTGTTGCCCTGCGCGAACGTTTGCTGGAACTGTTCACCGAAGGCAGCACCCTGCACGGCAAGATCGAAGCCCAAGGCTCGAAACTGCTGCCACTGGCGGCGAATTGCGACATGCACCTGCCGGCGAAAATCAACGATTACACCGACTTCTACGTCGGTATCGAGCACGCGCAGAACGTCGGCAAACTGTTCCGACCGGACAACCCGCTGCTGCCGAACTACAAGTACGTGCCGATCGGTTACCACGGCCGCGCCTCGACCATTCGCCCGACCGGCACTGACGTGCGCCGTCCGAAAGGCCAGACCCTGCCGGCGGGTCAGACAGAGCCGACCTTCGGCCCCTGCGCTCGCCTGGATTTCGAACTGGAACTGGGTATCTGGATCGGCCAGGGCAACGAGATGGGCGATGCGATCGCCATCGGCGACGCCGCCGATCACATCGCCGGTTTCTGCCTGCTCAACGACTGGTCGGCGCGGGACATCCAGGCCTGGGAATACCAGCCACTGGGGCCGTTCCTGTCGAAAAGCTTCATCACCAGCATTTCGCCGTGGGTGGTGACCGCCGAAGCGCTGGAGCCGTTCCGTCGCGCGCAACCGACCCGTCCCGAAGGCGATCCGCAGCCGCTGCCCTACCTGTTTGACAAGCGCGATCAAGCCGCCGGTGCCTTCGACATCGAACTGGAAGTGCTGCTGCTCACCGAAGCCATGCGCGAGCAGAACCTGCCGGCCCATCGCCTGACCCTGAGCAACACCCGGCACATGTACTGGACCGTGGCGCAACTGGTCGCGCACCACAGCGTCAACGGCTGCCAGCTGCAGGCCGGTGACCTGTTTGGTTCGGGCACCTTGTCGGGACCGGAAAGCGGTCAGTTCGGCAGCCTGCTGGAAGTCACCGAGGGTGGCAAAAAGCCGATTGAACTGGCGTCGGGCGAGGTGCGTAAATTTCTCGAAGACGGCGACGAAATCATCCTGCGCGCCCGCTGCAGCCGCGAGGGCGTTGCCTCGATCGGTTTCGGCGAATGCCGCGGCAAAGTGCTGCCGGCGCGCTAAGAGGATCGGCTCATGGAACTCTATACCTATTACCGTTCGACCTCGTCCTATCGGGTACGGATCGCGTTGGCGCTCAAGGGCCTGGGCTATCAGGCACTGCCGATCAACCTGATCGCCCCGCCGGGTGGCGAGCACCGACAACCTCAATACCTGGACATCAATCCGCAAGGCCGGGTGCCGGCGTTGCGCACGGATGAAGGTGACCTGTTGGTCCAGTCACCGGCGATCATCGAGTACCTGGAAGAACGTTATCCACAGGTGCCGCTGCTGTCCAAAGAGCTCGCCGCACGCGCCCGTGAGCGCGGCGTCGCGTCACTGATCGGTTGCGATGTGCACCCGTTGCACAACGTCAGCGTGCTCAACAAGCTGCGGCAGCTGGGCCACGATGAAACCCAGGTGGTCGAGTGGATCGGCCACTGGATCAGCCAGGGGCTGGCGGCGGTGGAGCAGTTGATCGGCGATGAGGGTTATTGCTTCGGTCCGCAGCCCGGATTGGCGGATACCTACCTGATTCCGCAGTTGTACGCGGCGGAGCGCTTCAACATCTCGCTTGAGGCGTATCCGAGGATTCGTCGAGTGGCGGCACTCGCCGCGACACACCCGGCATTCATCAAGGCGCATCCGGCAAACCAGCCCGACACCCCTTGAAGCGCCTCACCACGAACCCTGTGGGAGCCGGGCTTGCCCGCGATGAACGATAACGCGGTTTACCTGATAAACCGCATCGCCTGAATCGCGGGCAAGCCCGCTCCCACAGGGGGCCGGTGATCAATGCACGATGGAGTTCGGCGGCAGATGCCCCAACCGCTCCGTCAGCCGGATCCGCTGGATCGGGTCGTCGCTGAGCAACAACGCATGCTCAAGGTCGAAGCGTTCGGCGTTCGGGCAGTCCAGTCGTTGATAAAGGCTGGCCCGGGCCAGGTAATCGGCGGCGCTGGCGTTGCCCAATTCCAGCACCCGTTCGGCATCGATCAGGGCGCCGATGTAGTCATCGTTGGAGAGGTGTAGCTGGCGCAGGTTGCGCGACAGCCGTTGCAGCATTTGCACCGGCTCGGCGGTCAGCAAGTGCTCGGCGTTGAGTTTCATGTTCGGGCCATACTGGCGTTGCAGCAGTTCCCGGCAATCATTGGGGTACAGGCGACGGCCACCGCAGGGATCGAGCAGGTGATCGGCACCGGGTACGCGCAGCAGGAAATGCCCGGGGAAGTTGACTCCGACCATGGGGATTTCCAGCCCCCTGGCCAACTCCAGCGCAATCAACCCCAACGCCAGCGGCTGGCCGCGCCGGCGTTCCAGCACTTTGTTGACCAAGGCCACGTGCGGGCGCAAGGGGGTGAAGTCGTCTTGGGCGAAGCCCAGGTCATTCATGCGCCGCAACAGTGGCTGGGCCAATTCGCTGACCGGCAACATCGGCAAGCCATAACTGACTCGTTGCTGCAGGTCCTTGAAATTTTTCAGGACCGCCTCGGTATTCACCTCTTTGTCGTGTTCGGCAGCGATCCACACTGCCGCCTCGAACAGCGCGGGCGGTGATCGTTGCAGACAGGCAAAAAAGCATTGGCGCGGGGTCATCAAAATCTCCGGGGTATGCCTCGTTTTAGCCTCGTCTGCGACATTCGTCCAGTACCCCGCGCAAGCGCTTTGCGGTTATTTCCGAAAGCCTGTTTGGCGACTGCGCTTATTCCGGTGCGCTTCTGCAATTTTTGAGCGCAAGCCTATACTGGCGACTACGAGTAGTCATTCGGGAGCCCTGCGATGTTCGCTCTCATGCAAAGCACTCGCCTTGAATCGCTGCATTTGAGCGTCGACCCGGCCACCGGGTTGAAGGCGGTGATTGCCATTCATAACAGTCGTCTCGGACCTGCCTTGGGCGGCTGTCGTTACCTGGCCTATCCTGACGACGAGTCCGCTGTCGAGGACGCTGTTCGCTTGGCGCAAGGCATGAGTTACAAGGCGGCGCTCGCTGGCCTGGCTCAGGGCGGCGGCGTGGCGGTGATCATGCGCCCGGTGCATGTGGAAAACCGCGCCGCGTTGTTCGAGGCCTTCGGCCGCTGCATCAATCAGCTCGATGGACGCTACATCACGGCCATTGACAGCGGCACCTCGGTGGCGGACATGGATTGCATCGCCCAACAGACCCAGCACGTCACCAGCACCACCTCGGCGGGTGACCCGGCACCCCATGCGGCCATGGGCGTATTCACCGGCATTCGTGCCACCGCCATGGCCCGCCTGGGCAGCGATAACCTCGAAGGCCTGCGCGTGGCGGTTCAAGGGCTGGGCAATGTGGGGTTTGCCCTGGCCGAGCAGCTGCATGCCGCCGGTGCCGAACTGCTGGTCAGCGACATCGATCACGGCAAGGTACAGCTGGCGATGGAGCAACTGGGTGCGCACCCGATCGCCAACGACGCATTGCTCAGCACGCCGTGCGACATCCTTGCGCCCTGCGGCCTGGGCGGTGTGCTTAACAGCAACAGTGTGACGCAACTGCGCTGTGCGGCGGTGGCCGGGTCCGCCAATAACCAACTGACCCATCTGGATGTCGCCGATCAACTGGAGCGGCGGGGCATCCTGTATGCGCCAGACTATGTGATCAATGCCGGTGGGCTGATCTACGTTTCGCTCAAGCACCGCGGCGAAGCGCTGGCGACCATCACCGCGCACCTGTCGAAAATCAGCTCGCGCCTGACCGAAGTCTTCGCCCATGCCCAGGCGGAAAAACGCTCCCCGGCGCGAGTGGCGGATGAGTTGGCGGAGAAGGTGTTGTACCGCTAACCGCTGAATGATGGAAAAAGCCCCCCTGTAGGAGCCGGCTTGTCGGATCGCCGCACCGCAGCGAAGGCGTCGTCATGGGCGCTGCAGGCTCAAGGCAGGGTACAAACGATCTTTTGATTGTCGGACATGAAAAAGGCCCTGAGCCATTCGACTCAGGGCCTATTCAATTCGGGCGTTGCTTACTTCGGCGTCTTGGCAGCTTTGGCTGGCTTGGTCGGCGCAGCGCTCGGCGCTTCGGCCGGTGCAGTCGCTTCAACAGGTGCAACCGCTTTAACAGGTGCAGCCACTTCAACAGGCTCAGCGACTTCAGCAGGCGCATTCAGCAATTCGGACAACGCATCCGGCTGGCTCTTGAATGCCTTGGCGAACACGTCGCGATTTTTCGCCATGTAGATCCCGGCTTCTTCCACTTGCTGTTCAGTCAGAGACGGAACGGCTTTCTGCAACACCTCGGCCAGCAACTCAGCCAGTTCGAGCATTTTGTCATGACGGTCAGCTTCGGCTTTATCCATGAACAAACGCTCCAGATCTCGGCTGCTGCGGTATACCACTTCGACGGCCATTCACCACCTCACATGCCTTCACATTAAGTTGTCTGAAAAGAAGCAGCGGTTAGCGGCAAGCTTCAAGCGGCAAGCCAGAAGCGCGACGCCTTGAACTTGCAGCTTGTAGCTTAGAGCTGTTTTTGCTGCTTCTCTCGACCACTGTATCTATATACAGCGAAAGGATAAGCGAATCCTGTCGCTTTGGGTAGTGGCTTTTGACTGTAGATCGAATTCAGGGTTTGTCAGGTGGCCCGTGGCGCTTCAATCGCGGGCAGGCCCGCTCCCACAGATTGGGTGCCACCCCGTCGGGTGCGACCAAACGCCACGGAGCGCGTTTTAGAGCACCTCGCCATCATGTAGCAGGCGCCTCTGGCCTTTTTTCTGCATGCAGAACAACTGTCACGTCCAACCCGCATTATCCGCTCGAACCGAGCTAAGGAAGAATCACCGTGAAAATCAACTGGGCCGAGAAGCTGCGGCAGAACGTGCATCAACTGGCCGAGTCCCTGGGCAATCTGTTCGTCGAGACCTTCCACTACCTGGCGCTGTTCGCCATCGGTGCGGTGACCGCGTGGGCGGCGGTGATGGAGTTTCTGGGGATGCTCGAAGAAGGGCACATCAAGATCGATGACATCTTGCTGCTGTTCATCTACCTGGAGCTGGGGGCGATGGTCGGGATTTACTTCAAGACCAACCACATGCCGGTGCGCTTTTTGATCTATGTGGCGATCACCGCGCTGACGCGACTGCTGATCTCCAACGTCTCTCACCACAATCCGCCCGATGTGGGGATCATCTACCTGTGTGGCGGGATTCTGCTGCTGGCGTTTTCGATCCTGGTGGTGCGTTATGCCTCGTCGCAATTCCCTTCGGTGAAGATCGAACACCCGCAACGCAAGATCGGTGCGGGTTCCGGTGAGCATCCCGAGGTGGAGAAGGGCGAGATTTAAAGCCCCATGGCCGGCCGGCCGTGGCTTTTGACCTGGGGTGGCGGCAGGTTGCGATTGTCGCCGTCGGTCATGGCTTCGAGGATGGCCACGGCGCTGTGCCCCTGTTCGATGGCGATGCCGAACTGAATGCTTTCCACCAGGCGTTTAAGGCGCTTGGGGTCATTGCGTTGATCGGCGCTGATCATCCGCTTGGCAACCACGTGGCCGTTGTTGGACAGGGTCAGCATGATGCTGCCGTCCAGCCCCTGAATGCTCAGGTTGATCTGGTAATCCGGTGCAAAGGCATCGGTAATGAGCTGAAAAGGGTTGTCCATGATGCGTTACCGCCTGATTGAACGTGCAGTGGTTGACCTGCCGTGATCGGATTGGTTCGCAATACCGGACCATTGGCATTCCATGGCCATGAAGCAAAGCAAGGGGCATGCCGGGAACATTGTCGGACAATGAATGTGGGAGGGGACTGTCGCTGACACTACTGTAGGAGCGAGCTTGCTCGCGAAAGGCTCAAGGACAACGCGTTTATTCAGAAAGCACGCGTTATCGTTAACGTCCATCGCGAGCAAGCTCGCTCCTACAGGGGGGCTGCCCGTTTCAGGGCATGAATGAATAAATGATCGCAGACAGTGCAATCAAACCGATCAGCACCACGAACACGTTCGAGGCCTGTCCCGAGTACTGGCGCAATGCTGGCACGCGACGGATGGCGTACATCGGCATCAGGAACAACAGGCACGCGATGATCGGCCCGCCGAGGGTTTCGATCATGCCCAGGATGCTCGGGTTGAAGGTCGCCACGGCCCAGCAGCTGAGGATCATGAACAGCGCCGTCACCCGGTTCAGCCAGCTCGACGACATCACCCGGCCACGGCCGCGCAGGCTCTTCACGATCAGGCCCTGGAAGCCTTCGCTGGCACCGATGTAATGGCCGAGGAAGGATTTGGTGATCGCCACCAGCGCAATCAGCGGCGCGGCGTAAGCAATCATCGGGGTCTGGAAGTGGTTGGCCAGGTACGACAGGATCGAGATGTTCTGTGCTTTCGCGGCGGCCAGGTCGGCCGGGGACAGTGCCAGCACGCAACTGAAGCAGAAGAACATCACGGTGACGACCATCATCCCGTGGGCGATGGCCAGGATGCCGCTGCTTTTGCGCTCGGCCTGTTCGCCATAGCGTTGCTTCTGATCGACGGCGAAGGCGGAGATGATCGGCGAGTGGTTGAACGAGAACACCATCACCGGGATCGCCAGCCACAGCGTCTGGAAGAACATCGGCAGCGGCATGCCTTCACTGGCGGTGGCGAAGAAGGCGCCGTTCCAGTTCGGGATCAGGCTCAGGCCGAGCAGCAGCAACGCCGCAACGAACGGGTAGACCAGCACGCTCATGCATTTGACGATGACACCCTGGCCGCAACGAACGATGGCCATCAGGCCGAGGATCAACCCCAGTGACAAAATCGCTCGCGGTGGCGGGGCGATGTGCAACTGGTGCTCCATGAAACTGCTCAGGGTGTTGGTCAGCGCCACGCTGTACACCAGCAGGATCGGGAAGATGGCAAAGAAGTACAGCAGGGTGATCAGTTTGCCGGCGCCGATGCCGAAGTGTTCTTCCACCACGTCGGTGATGTCCCCGGAACGGCCGGACAGCACGAATCGGGTCAGGCCGCGGTGGGCGAAAAAGGTCATCGGGAATGCAAGGACAGCCAGGATCAACAAGGGCCAGAAACCACCGACCCCAGCGTTGATCGGCAGGAACAGCGTACCGGCGCCAATGGCCGTGCCGTAGAGCCCGAGCATCCAGGTGGTGTCGTGTTTGCTCCAGCCCTTGTGGGTGATTTCGGTATTGCGTGTCAGGTCTACAGCGGGATTATCGGCAGCAGGTGTACGTACATCGGTCATCGTTCAGGCCTCGTTATTGTTCTTGCTCGGGCTCACGTGTTACGGGCGGTCAGGGAATGCTCCTCAGCACTCCACCCAGCTCACCGCCAGGCCGCCCCGTGAAGTCTCTTTGTATTTGTCATGCATGTCGGCGCCGGTATCGCGCATGGTGCGGATCACCCGGTCCAGGGAAATGAAGTGTTTGCCGTCGCCGCGCAGGGCCATTTGCGTGGCGTTGATCGCCTTGACCGCGGCAATTGCATTGCGCTCGATGCAGGGCACCTGCACCAGGCCGCCGACCGGATCGCAGGTCAGGCCGAGGTTGTGTTCCAGGCCGATTTCGGCGGCGTTTTCCAGTTGTTCCGGGGTGGCGCCAAGCACGTCTGCCAGGCCGGCGGCGGCCATCGCGCAAGCCGAGCCGACTTCGCCCTGGCAGCCGACTTCGGCGCCGGAGATCGACGCGTTTTTCTTGCACAGGATGCCGACCGCAGCAGCGCCCAGGAAGAACGCGACCACGTCGTCGTCCGACGCGTCCGGGTTGAATTTCATGTAGTAGTGCAGCACCGCCGGAATGATCCCGGCCGCGCCGTTGGTCGGCGCCGTGACCATGCGTCCGCCGGCGGCGTTTTCTTCGTTCACGGCGAGGGCGAACAGGTTGACCCACTCCATGGCCGACAGGGTCGAGGTGATGACATTCGGCTTGCCGATTTCCAACAGGCTGCGGTGCAGTTTCGCGGCGCGACGCGGAACATTCAGACCGCCGGGCAGGATGCCTTCATGAATCAAGCCTTGCTCGACGCACTCGCGCATCACCGACCAGATGTGCAGCAGGCCCTGGCGGATTTCACTTTCGCTACGCCAGGCCAACTCATTGGCCATCATCAACTCGGAAACCCGCAACCCATGTTGGTTGCAGAGCTTGAGCAGTTCGGCGGCGCTGGAAAAATCGTAGGGCAGCACGACATCGCTGGCCGGCGCAATACCGGATTCGGCTTCGGCCGCCTCGATAATGAAACCGCCGCCGATCGAGTAATAGGTTTGCTCCCACAGCTCTCCGGTGTCGCCGAAGGCGGTCAGGGACATGGCGTTGGGGTGATAGGGCAGGCTCTCGTCCAGCAACAAAAGATCATGCTGCCAGCTGAAGGCGATGGTGGTTTTGCCGGCCAGGTTTAGCTCGCCGGTTTCGCGCAGGGTCTGGATTCGGCTATCAATGGACGCGGGATCGATGCTGTCGGGCCATTCGCCCATCAAGCCCATGACACAGGCGCGGTCGGTGGCGTGACCGACGCCGGTCGCCGACAGGGAGCCATAAAGACGAATTTCTACCCGCCGTACGTCGTTCAGCAAATGCTGGTCAATCAGGGCCTGGGCGAAGGTCGCGGCGGCGCGCATCGGCCCGACGGTATGGGAACTGGACGGACCGATGCCTACTTTAAAAAGATCAAAAACACTGATAGCCATGCTAAAGCCTATACAAGCAATGGAGGAGAAATCGCTGCCATTTTTGTAGGACAAGCGCAATCTCGGCGATACTGCCTCCCTCGGTCCTACATGACCAACGAAACTTCCTAAGACAGCCTTTAGCAGGACTAAACGATGAGTCGTCAATTACACGCCCAGACTTATGTCTGGCTGCACGTGTTTTCTTGTGCCGCGCGGCACTTGTCGTTCACCCGATGCGCCGAAGAACTGCACATCACACCGGGTGCGGTCAGTCAGCAAATCCGACAGCTGGAGGAGCGGCTGGGTTTTCGCCTGTTCCATCGTCGTGCGCGCGGGGTGGAATTGAGCGCTGAAGGCCAGCGACTGGCCATCACCGTCAACGAGGCTTACGGCAGCATCGATGCGGAATTACGCCGACTGGACGCGGGAATGATCAGCGGGATTTTGCGGCTGCGCTCGATCCCCTCTTTCCTGAGCAAGTGGCTGACTCCGCGGTTGCCGCGTTTGCAGCAGCGTTTCCCGGATATTCAGCTACGCCTGGTGGCCGAGGACAGCAGCGTGCCCTTGCACGAGGGCGACTTCGACCTGGCCATCGACCTGAACGACGGCAGTTATCCTGGCTTGTTATCCACAACCCTGCTCGACGAGCAGATCTTTCCGGTCTGTGCCCCGAGCCTGTTGCGTGGCCGCCCGCCGCTGCATGGCCCGGCGAACCTGGTGCACTTTCCGTTGCTGCACGACATCACCGCCTGGCGCGGCAGCTATGAGTACGCGGAATGGGAGTTCTATCTCAATGCCATCGGTTTTGAAGGCGCGGACGTCCGGCGCGGGCATACCTTCAATCGCAATCACCTGACCATCGAGGCGGCGATTGCCGGCATGGGCGTGGCGATTGCGCGGCGAACGCTGCTCAACGATGAGCTGGAGCGCGGGACGCTGATCGTGCCGTTTGGCCTCGCGGTACCCAATCACAAGCGGTACGTGCTGCTCTATGCGCCGGGCGCGCTGAGTCATCCGGGCGTGCGTGCGGTGCATGACTGGCTGGTGGAAGAGGCGGGGATGTTTCGTAGCCTGCACCCGCTGGGGGAGGGGCAGGTGTGAGCCGTTCGGGACATCGGAGCGACGCGACCCAACTCCCGACCTTAGCAGCGCTTTTACCGGTTGTCCGACTTTTTTTGCAAATCCATATTTATCTTTATTCAGGGGTTGAATTGTTTCGCGCGCACACCGATTGTGTAAGTAAGAGGTCACGGTGATGACGCCCAAGGGCCAGCCGATGTGCCTCTCGCGAGCTAGCTGAAATAAGGGATGAACTATGCAAATCCAAGTCAACAGTGATAACCATATTCAAAGCAGCATCCGACTGGAGGAGTGGGTACGTACTACCATTGAGAGCACGCTCGAACGTTATGAAGAGGACCTGACCCGTGTCGAGGTCCACCTGCGGGACGAAAACGGCGACAAGCCCGGACCGCATGACATGCGCTGCCAGCTGGAAGCGCGGCCAAAAGGCCACCAACCGATTTCCGTAACCCATAAAGCCGACTCCCTGGAACTGGCGATCGACGGGGCGGCCACCAAACTGGAACATGCGCTGGATCACCTGTTCGGCAAATTGCGGGGCAAACCACGTGCCGCGGTGGTGCCGTTCGAGAGGGGGGCACACGCAGATGTGCTTCTGGAAGAAGAGTTTCTCGAGAACGAACAGGCTGCGCAAAACGGCTGAAGCCTGATTCACTTTTACCGTCCCACACAGAACGGGCCTGCTAATGCAGGCCCGTTCGCGTTTGTGCGCCCTGCATGATCGTGACTTGTCTTTCAAAACGCCCAGGCTCCGCTGATCGAGAGTGACGATCTCATCGGATCTGTTTTGCGTATGAGAATATTTATCATTAATATTGCGGCCTTGCAGGTCCCGTGACTTCACGCGATCCCACCCTCGCTTCAAGGTCGAAACATGAAAGGCAAAAGTCTCCCCGTTTCCTATCGACTGGCGGTCACTTCGCGGGTGCTGGCCGCGGTGCTGGGCGGTTATATCGTGGCGGCGCTGGCCAGTGTCAGCCTGGGCCTGTGGTTGCCCATGGCTCGCGCTGAAGCCGTGGTGATCGGGATGATGACCTCGTTTCTGGCCTACCTTGTCGCGGTGCTGTGGTGTTTTGCCTGTCGCAGCGCATGGCAGGCCTGGCTGGGACTGATCGTGCCGAGCCTGGTGCTGGCAGCGTTGTCGGGCCTGGCGTATTGGGTGGGCCATTGATGAAAGAGGGGTTTCGCCAGGCCATGGCCTGGCTGCACACCTGGGCAGGGTTGATCTTCGGCTGGCTGCTGTTTGCCATTTTCCTGACCGGTACCCTGGCCTATTTCAAGGACGAGATCAGTCACTGGATGCAGCCGGAAATTCCCGCCCGCTCCGTGACATCCGAGGCCAGCCTGACGCTGGCCCAGCAGTATCTGCAGCAGCACGCCGCCGGTGCTTCGCGCTGGCTCATCGATCTGCCCGACGCGCGGGAGCCCGGCCTTTCGGTGCGGTGGCAGCAAACCCCGGCCAAGCGTGGCGAGCGGGGTCAATTCACTGAGAAACGCCTCGACCCGCAAACCGGCGCCGAAGTGCAGGGCCGGGAAACCAGGGGCGGCGACTTCTTCTATCGCTTCCATTTCCAGCTGCAGATGCCTTATCCGTGGGGACGCTGGTTGTCGACCATCGCCGCCATGGTGATGTTCGTCGCATTGATCAGCGGGATCATCACCCACAAGAAAATTTTCAAGGACTTCTTCACCTTTCGCCCGCGTAAAGGCCAGCGTTCCTGGCTCGACGGGCACAACGCCGTGGGCGTGCTGGTGTTGCCGTTCCACCTGATGATCACCTACAGCAGTCTGGTGATTTTCATGGCGATGGTGATGCCAGCAAGCATTCTTGCTTCGTACAAGGGCGATGTGCGGGTGTTTTACGATGAGGTATTTCCGGCCGCCAATACGCCTGAGCCCGCGGGTAAACCGGGTCAGTTGGCAGCGATGGCGCCACTGCTGGAACAGGCCCGACAATTATGGTCGGGCGGTGGGGTGGGGCGGCTGACGGTCAATAATCCGGGGGATGCGAATGCCACGGTCGTGCTTTTCCGGGATGGCGCCGACCGCGTGGTCCACGACTTCGGCAGTGCGCTGACCTTCAATGGCGTCACCGGCCAGTTGCTCGACACGACCGCGCAACAGCCTTTGCCTATGGCGATCTCCGGCGCCTTCTACGGTTTGCACATGGGCCATTTCGCCGGCCCGGTCTTGCGCTGGCTGTACTTCATTTGCGGGCTGGCAGGCACGGCGATGATCGGCACCGGGCTGGTGATCTGGCTCGGCAAGCGTCAGCTCAAACATGTAAAAAGCGCGGTGATGCCGTTCGAGTTGCGGCTGGTGGAAGTGCTGAACATTGCCAGCATGTCGGGGCTGTTGCTCGCGGTGGCGGCGTTCTTCTGGGCCAATCGCTTGCTGCCGGTCGACATGGCCGGGCGCGCGGATTGGGAGGTGAACGGTTTCTTCATCGTCTGGGGTTTGAGCGTGCTGCATGCCATGGCTCGCCGTGGTCGTGCGGCGTGGGTCGATCAATTGGCGCTGGCAGCGTTGCTGTTTTGCGCGGTACCGCTGTTGAACGCCATGACCACGCCCTATCACTTGGCTGTCACCTTGGCGCAGGGTGACTGGGCCATGGCCGGTTTTGAACTGACGTGCCTGGGCAGCGGGGTATTTCTCGCCTGGGCTGCGTGGAAAATGCAGCGCTCGGCGCACGTTCGAAGCGTTACCCGAACCCCGCGTGGGCAATCGATCGCCCTTGAGCGAGGGGCGCACTGATGTTGCTGGGCTTTTTGCTGTGCTATGGCGGGTTCACGGCGCTCTGTTTATCGATGGATCGGCATCATGGCGAATTGCTGGGCCGCAAGCCCTCGGCCCGGCGCCGTCAAGGCATGCGCATCAGTGGCTGGCTGTTACTGGCCTTGTCCTTGTGGACGGCGGTATCGGCGGCGGGTTGGGGACTGGGGCTGGTGCAATGGTTTGCGGTGCTGATGCTCAGTGGGTTGCTGCTGGTGCTGTTGCTGCCGTATCGCCCGCGCCTGGCCCTGTCGTTGGCCGGGGTGAGCCTGCTCGCCAGCCCCGTTGCCGCGTTTGCGCAGTACTGACCGGATGATCACCCGCCCTCCGGAATCCCGCGATGATGAGCATCGGGGCGCCCGTGCGCATTTCCTCCAGGTGTTTCTATCCCAGCGCTCGCAAATGGAGGCGCTGGTGAGTCGGCGCGTCGGTTGTCGGGCGACGGCGGCGGACCTGGTGCAGGATTTGTTCCTGCGCTTCTGGCGCCGGCCGCTGGTGCAGGTCGAAGAACTCAGCACCTACCTGCTGCGGTGCGCCGGCAACATCGCCATCGACCATTTGCGCAGCGAAGGCACGCGGGTGCGGGTCAACGAAGGCTGGAGGCCGGATGCGCCGGACAGTCACGGCAGTGAACCGCAAGCCGCACTCGAGGCGGGCAACGATTTGCGTCACGTCGAAGCCGCGTTGCGCGCCTTGCCCGAGCGCACCCGCCAGATCTTTTTGCTCAACCGCATCCACGGGCGCAAATACGCGGAAATCGCCAAGGCAATGGGTTTGTCCCAAAGCGCCGTGGAAAAACATATGATGCGCGCCCTCGAAGCCTGCAAGGCCAGCCTTCGCGAACCCCCACCACGCACGCCAGGGAAAGCACCGTGAACACTATCGAACGCGCCACCCCGACGCCGGCTCAGGAGCAGGCGGCATTGGCCTGGCTGAGTCTGTTGCATGACCAGCCCGGCAGTGGCGATCAGGCCGCCTTCAGCCACTGGTTGCAGGCCGACCCCGCCCATGCCGAGGCGTATGCCCAGGCGCAAGTGATGTGGGAGCTGACCGAAGCACCGGCACGAACCCTGGCCGATGACGACGCCCTGGCTTTGCAGGGTTACCTGAACGCCATGAATCGCCCGCGCCGGTCCAGCGTGCGGCGTTGGTCCGGTGCGTTGGCAATGGCGGCGTGCCTGGTGGTGATGATCAGCCTCGGCGCAGGCTGGCAACCGTCGCGCTGGGTCGATGACCTGGGGGCGGACTATGTCTCGGCGCCGGGGGAAATCCGCACCGTCACCCTGGCGGATCAGTCGCAAGTCACCCTGGATGCCGACAGCGCGATTGCCGTGGATTTCAGTCGTGGCGAGCGGCATGTCCAGTTGCGTCGCGGTGCCGGATTTTTCAATGTGACGCACACTGGCGATCCGTTTGTGGTGGACGCTGAAAAGGGTCAGGCGCGGGTGCTGGGTACGCAGTTCGAAGTCCGTCTGCAACCCCACGGCGCGCAGGTCACGGTGTTGTCCGGGCGGGTTGGCGTCACGGCGGATAAACAGGCCGGGCAACAGATTCTCACGGCTGGCCAGCAAGTGGCTTATGGCGATGGTTTGGCGGGAAAACTCCACAGCGTCGACAGCGAAGCACAGTTGGCCTGGCGTCAGGGTTGGCTCAATTACTACAAGGCGACACTGGCGGAAGTGGTGCAGGACCTGGGGCGTTATTACCCGGGGCGAATCCTGTTGCTTAACGATGAACTGGCGGCACGGCGGGTTAGTGGCAGTTTTCCGAGCAAGGATCCGCAGGCAGTGTTGAGTTCGTTGCAGGGGGTGTTGGGGTTTGAGCAGCACAGCGTTCTGGGGCATTTGATTATTTTGCGGTGAGGCTGCTGGCCCCTTCGCTGGCAAGCCAGCTCCTACAGGGGATTGCATTCCAGATGCGACGGCGCCACCGCGCGTCATGACGCCGTGTCGCCGTCGCCAGGTGAATGCATTCCAAATGTAGGAGCTGGCTTGCCAGCGAAGGCGTCAGATCACACACCACAGCACTCCCGATAAAAATATTTTCAACTTTCTTGTGAGGTAAACCCGATCCCCATCCGTGTAGTGACTGAAACTGCGATTCATTCGCATCCCGTAGGTTCCACACAGGTCATGAGCAATGAAGTCCAGGGCAAAATCGGGTTTGGTCAAACAATGGTTGGGTGTGTCTGCCTTGAGCTTTTCGACGCTGGCGTTGCTGCCGTTGAGCATGGCGCTGGCAGCTGAGGCCGGCACTGACCAGCAGCGTACCCAATTCAGCTTTGCGCTGGCCGCCAAACCATTGCCCCAGGCCTTGAGCGATTTCAGCCGGGTCACCGGCATCAGCGTGGTCTACACCGATGAGGCGCCCTACGCCATCACCACCCCGGCCGTCAGCGGACAGATGAGTGCCGAGCAGGCGCTGCAGCGTTTGCTCAGCGGCTCGGGCTTCACCTTCCGTCGCACCGACGGCCACACCCTGGTCCTGGAACCCTTGCCCAGCGAAGGCACCCTGAACCTGGGCGCGACCACCATCACCTCGGTGATGGATCAATCCATGAGCTACCAGCCGCCGCCCACCAGTTCGGTGATGCGCTCCTCGGCCTTGCTCCAGGAAATCCCCCAGACCGTCAACGTGATCCCGGCCCAGGTCATTCGCGATCAGGCACCGCGTAACCTGGATGATGCGCTGGCCAACGTCAGCGGCATCACCCAGGGCAATACCTTGGGCAGCACCCAGGATTCGGTGATGACCCGCGGCTTCGGCGACAACCGCAACGGCTCGATCATGCGCGACGGCATGCCGGTGGTGCAGGGCCGTGGCCTCAATGCCAGCGTCGACCGCATCGAAGTACTCAAGGGCCCGGCGTCCTTGCTCTACGGCATCCAGGACCCGGGCGGTGTGGTGAACATGGTCAGCAAGAAGCCCGAGCTAGAGCAATACAACGCGCTGACCCTGCGCGGCTCGACCTATGGTGCAGGCAAAAACGGCAGCGGTGGCGGCCTCGACAGCACCGGCGCCCTGGGCGATACCGGGCTGGCGTATCGCATGATCCTGGACCATGAGGACGAAGATTACTGGCGCAACTACGGCACCCATCGCGAGACGTTGGTGGCGCCGTCCCTGGCCTGGTTCGGTGAAAGCACGACGCTGTTGTTCGCCTATGAACACCGCGAGTTCCTGACCCCGTTCGACCGTGGCACGGTCATCGATCCCCGTGACAACCATCCGCTGGACATCTCCCGTGATCGTCGCCTCGACGAGCCATTCAACAACATGGAAGGGCGCTCGGACCTTTATCACTTCGAGGCCGATCACGCGCTCAACGATGACTGGAACGCCCACTTCGGCTACAGCTGGAACCGCGAAACCTACGATGCCAGCCAGGTGCGCATCACGGCCATCGACACCAACAGAGGCACGCTGACCCGGAGCATGGATGGCACGCAGAACGCCATCAGCACCGACCGCTTCACCACTGTCAGCCTCGAAGGCAAGGTCAACGTTGCGGGCATGCAGCATGATCTGGTGTTCGGCATCGATGACGAGTACCGCAAGATCTACCGCGAAGACCTGATCCGCCAGAAAAGCCTGAGCACCTTCAGCTACACCAACCCGGTTTACGGCCGCGAAGTCGCCGGCACCACCGTCAGCCCGGCCGACAGCGCCCAGACTGATAAGCTGCGCAGTGATTCGGTGTTCGTGCAGGACTCGATCCACCTCACCGACCGGTGGATCCTGGTGGCTGGCGCACGCTTCCAGGAATACGATCAGTACGCTGGCAAAGGCGTACCGTTCCAGGCCAACACCGACAGCAATGGGCAGAAATGGGTACCGCGCGCCGGCCTGGTTTATCGCTACACCGATGAGTTGTCGTTCTACGGCAGCTACACCGAATCCTTCAAGCCCAACTCGACCATCGCCCCGCTGAGTGGCAGCACTACCGTGCTCGACGGCAGCATCGCACCGGAAGAAGCCAAGTCCTGGGAAGTGGGGGCCAAGCTCGATATCCCTGGCCGGGTGACCGGCAACGTCGCGCTGTTCGACATCAAGAAACGCAATGTGCTGGTGGCCAACTCCGAAGGCCCGGTGACGCTCTACAGCGCGGCCGGCGAAGTGCGTTCCCGTGGCCTGGAAGTCGATTTGACCGGCCAGCTGAGCGACCGCTGGAACATGATCGGCAGCTATGCCTATACCGATGCAGAGGTCACGCAAGACCCGACCTACAAAGGCAAGAAACTGCAGAACGTCGCCAAAAATACCGGTTCGCTGTCGGCGGTCTATGACTTCGGCACTGTCATCGGTGGTGATCAGCTGCGGGTCGGCGCGGGTGCGCGGTATGTGGGAGAGCGGGCGGGTAACGCGGTGAACGATTTCGACCTGCCGAGCTACACCGTGGCCGACGCATTTGCCAGCTACGACACCAGGGTTGAAGGGCAGAGGGTCAAGTTTCAGCTGAATGTGAAGAACCTGTTCGATCGCACTTATTACACGTCTGCGGCGAGCCGGTTTTTTGTGTCGATGGGGGATTCGCGGCAGGTGACGCTTTCCAGCACATTGGAATTCTGATCCGAGACCGCGTCATTGTTCAATCGCGGGCAAGCCCGCTCCCACAGGAATTGTGCCGAACCCATTTTCGCGATCGACACAAACCCTGTGGGAGCGGGCTTGGTCTGGGCGGCATTCCGACGAAGGCGGCCTGACAGGCGCCGAAAATCCTGGGTCTAGCGCAAAAACGCCTGCCGATATTCCCCAGGCGTCCCCCCCAGCGCCTGACGAAACCGGTTGGTAAAATGACTGGCACTGGCAAACCCGCATGCCAACGCGATGTCCCCCAACGGCTGTGATGTTGTGCGTAACAACTCCTGCGCCCGGTTCAGTCGGCGAGCCAACACATACTGATGCGGCGGCAAGCCGAAACTCTCCCTGAACATCCGCGCAAAGTGATACTCCGACAGCGCGCACAACCCCGCCAGTTGCCCGAGGCTGATGGCGTCTGCCAGTTGGCTGTCGACGAACTCGACCAACTGCCGACGCTGATGCGCCGCCAATCCACCCCTGAGCCGCAAGCCCTCGCGCATGCCGACCTGGCCGAGCAACACGTGACTGAGCATCTCATGGGCCAGGCTGCTGGTGAGCAGGCGTTCGCCGGGCTCCTGCCAATTGAGCGTGATCAACTGCCGAAAGCGTCGGGCTTGCTGGGGGTCGTCGAGAAAGGTGCTTTCCCTTAGCTGAAGTTCGCGCGGCTCACGGTCCAGCAGCGTGACGCAGCCGAGGGCAAACTGCTCAGGGCTGAAATAAACATGGGCGAGGCGAATGTCGCCGTTGATCACCCAGGCTGACCGGTGTTCGGCCGGCAGGATGCACAGCTTGTCCGGGCCGCCCTTGGTGCCGGGCCGGTCGCGGCGATAAGTGCCGGTGCCGCCAGCGATATAGCACGACAGCGTGTGGTGGCTCGGGGCTTCGTAATCCTGAGCGTCGTGATGGTTGCTCCACAAGGCTGCAGCCATGCCGTCACCGAGCTCGGCGCTGTGCTCGAGGCGAGCATTGGGCGAGCGGTTGAGGGCTTGAAACACTTGCAGGCTTTCCAGTGCGGGCATGATCGGTTCTCTCCAACGCCTTGCATCCTACTCCGTAGAGGTTGACCTGCCAGCCCGTGGGCCGACAAAAGCGCAAGTTTATGCAAGTGCGCCGAGGCTTGGGGCAGGACACTGAGCACCTATTGAGGAGCCTATGTCATGAACCTTTCGTTGTACTTGCTGACCGTGCTGATCTGGGGCACCACCTGGATTGCCCTGAAATGGCAACTGGGCGTGGTGGCCATCCCGGTGTCGATTGTCTATCGCTTCGGCCTCGCCGCGCTGGTGCTGTTCGTCATGTTGCTGCTCAGCCGAAAGCTGCAAGTGATGAATCGCCGCGGGCATCTGATTTGCGTGGCGCAGGGGCTGTGCCTGTTCTGCATCAATTTCATGTGTTTCCTCACCGCCAGCCAGTGGATCCCCAGCGGCCTGGTGGCGGTGGTGTTTTCCACCGCGACGCTGTGGAACGCCTTCAATGCGCGGGTGTTCTTTGGCCAGAAAATCGCGCGCAATGTGCTGATGGGCGGTGCGCTCGGTTTGCTCGGGCTCGGCCTGTTGTTCTGGCCTGAACTCGCCGGTCATACCGCCAGCCCGGAAACCTTGCTCGGGCTGGGTCTGGCCTTGCTCGGCACCCTGTGTTTTTCGGCCGGCAACATGCTGTCGAGCCTGCAGCAGAAAGCCGGCCTGAAGCCACTGACCACTAACGCCTGGGGCATGGCCTATGGCGCAGCGATGCTCTCGGCCTGGTGCCTGGTCAAAGGCATTCCATTCGATATGGAGTGGAATGCCCGTTACATCGGCTCGTTGTTGTACCTGGTGATTCCCGGTTCAGTCATCGGTTTCACTGCCTATCTGACGCTGGTCGGACGCATGGGCCCGGAGCGGGCCGCCTATTGCACGGTGCTGTTCCCGGTGCTGGCGCTCAATGTGTCGGCTGTTGTTGAGGATTATCAGTGGACCGCCCCGGCGCTGGCAGGCCTGGTGATGGTCATGCTGGGCAACGTACTGGTTTTTCGCAAACCCGACACCAGGATTAAACCGGTGGCAGGCAAGTTGGCATGAGCGGGTGGTTCATTTGTCGTTAACCAGTGTCAGGTATATCAATGCGAAGAACATGTATTCAATGTTACTTCGTGCCCAGTAGAAGGCGTTGCGCTGAGCGGAATAGTCCATGTCGAACCATTCATTAAGCACGATGACATACAGGACGTAGTAAACAAAGATAGCGGTGGTCAAACCCACTATGGCGAACTTTTTGGCCTCGTGAAAATCATTGCGTGTCGCATTGATTTTTCGATAAAGCTGATACGCCCCGTACAGGCAACTGAAGGTGAATATGATCTCGAGCGTTATGATCGCCCAGTAAAAGCGGTGGTGGAACAGGGTTGAGGTGATCGCCCGGTAGCGTCGGGAATCGTTGCCTTCTGTATGACTCATACTGATGATTCTTCCGATATATTCGGTGTAGGCCGTATAGTCGGTAAAATTATTGGTGAGGGTGGCGATACCGAACAGTGCCGCCATCAGGACTATCAGTACTTTGCTCCGTCTGATGGCACAGACGGTGGTGAAATGATTCATTCAAGTGATCTCCAAATATCCGTTTGGGTACTGCTTCCATATTTTTCCAAGTTTATAACGTTTGTGAATAAGTCCAATAAGGAACTCAGTTGCAAGTTATGTCTTCTGGCGATGGATATCGCTACATCGCCGAGTAATCGACTGGGGAGGGCGTTGTCAGTTGCCAAACATTGAAGCGGCTATTATGGAGGTGGCACGTCCATCCGGACGTGCCGTGGTGTTTTCAGCCCTTCCAGACCTGTGGGTTGACCAGGTCCTGCGGGCGCTCACCCAGCAAGGCGCTGCGCAAATTGCTCAGGGCCCGATTGGCCATCGCTTCGCGGGTTTCGTGGGTGGCAGAGCCGATGTGCGGCAATGTGACAGCGTTTTTCAACTGGAACAGTGGTGAGTCGGCCAGCGGTTCTTTCTCATAGACATCCAGACCGGCACCACGAATACGGTTGTTCTGCAGGGCTTCGATCAACGCCGGCTCGTCGACGACCGGACCGCGAGCGATGTTGACCAGAATGGCACTCGGTTTCATCAGCGCCAGTTCGCGGTGGCTGATCAGGTGTCGGGTCTTTTCGCTGAGCGGCACCACCAGGCAGACGAAATCGGCTTCGGCCAGCAATTGGTCCAGGCTGCGAAACTGTGCGCCCAGTTCGTGTTCCAGTTCAGTCTTGCGGCTGTTACCGCTGTAGAGGATCGGCATGTTGAAGCCCAGGCGCCCACGACGGGCAATGGCGGCGCCGATGTTGCCCATGCCGACGATGCCCAGGGTCTTGCCGTGTACATCGCATCCGAACAACGGCGCGCCGACGGTGGCTTGCCATTGGCCGGCCTTGGTCCAGGCGTCCAGTTCCGCAACGCGCCGGGCACTGCTCATGAGCAGGGCGAAGGCCAGGTCGGCGGTGCTTTCGGTGAGCACGTCGGGGGTGTTGGTGAGCATGATCCCGCGTTCGTTGAAGTAGGCGACGTCGTAGTTGTCGTAGCCGACCGAGACGCTGGAGACGACTTCCAGCCGGGCGGCGTTTTCCAGTTGTGCGCGACCGAGTTTGCGACCGACACCGATCAGGCCGTGGGCGTGGGGCAGGGCTTCGTTGAACTGGGCATTGATGTCGCCGTTTTTCGGATTCGGCACGATGACGTCGAAGTCCTGCTTGAGGCGTTCGATCATTTCCGGGGTGACGCGGCTGAAGGCGAGGACGGTCTTTTTCATGGGGAAGGGCTCGTCGGGCTTGGTGAATGCCAAGCACGCTAACATTCTTCCCGGACGTTGTGCGAGTACCTGAATGCGTCGGTTGTACGCGTTCCCTGTAGGAGCCGGCTTGTCGGATCGCCGCACCGCAGCGAAAGCGTCCTTGAGTCTTGTGGCGGCGGTGATGACGCCTTCGCCGGCAAGCCGGCTCCTACAGGGGATTGGTGTTGTTCAGCGATTTTATGTTCGCTGAAAATCAACTGTAGGAGCTGGCTTGCCAGCGAAGGCGGCCGCTAGTCTTGTGGCGGCGGTGATGACGCCTTCGCCGGCAAGCCGGCTCCTACAGGGGATTGGTGTTGTTCAGCGATTTTATGTTCGCTGAAAATCAACTGTAGGAGCTGGCTTGCCAGCGAAAGCGTCCTGTCAGTCACATCAATGCTGGATGTGCCGCCGTCTTCGCTGCGGTGCGGCGATCCGACAAGCCAGCTCCTACAGGACTGGCGCGGATTTTTAATCTTGCGGATCGACATTGTCCAGCGCGCGATTGACGGCCAGTTCACCCAGCATGATCACCTGCTGGATGCCCAACAGGGTATTGCGGTGGGGACCGTCCAGAAATCCGGCGAGGTCACTGGCCATGACACTGGCGGAGGCGAGGGATTCGCTGGCGTGGACGAGTAGGGTTTCGGTATTGAGGGGGGCGACGACGAATAGATGGCTGGGCGTGTGGGGCGGGATGGAGGCTTTTAGGGTGAGTGGTTTTGGGGAGGAAATGCAGTCATCTTCAGGGGGGTTAGGGGTTGGTTTGAACATGAGGGCGTATCTCTCTGGTCTGTATGTAAGGACCGCCACTTTTCGTTTTCCAGACGATAGGGTGGCAGCTGCGCGCGGACTGGAAAAACCGGACCACAGACCAAAGCCGGCAGACCCGAAGGTCTCCCGCGCACAGCCGCCATAACATTGCGAGCATAAAAAAGCGCCGCAGTATGCCATGAGCTGTGGTAGTGGTCAGGTTTTCCAGGCCTGATCGCTGATTCGTCAGCGACCCCCAAAGCCTACCTAATTCGCTTCCCACACGACAACCGACAGAACGTGTCGGAAACATCCTAGGACGCCAGGCCTTTTGTGGGATCGGGCTTGCCCGCGATGGGGCCAGAACATTCAACATTGATATCGACTGTAAGTGCGACCAGCGCGGGATGTCAGGTTTACAGCGTTATCGTTAACGACCATCGTCGGAACGCCGCCCGGAGCAAGCTCGCTCCTACAGTAATCGGTGGTCAGTACGACAGTAATCGGTGGTCCGTACGCCAATAGTCGGTGGTCAATTCGCCAACCGAACCCCACCCAGACTCCCACTCAACTCATACGCCGCCAGTTCCGCCTGATGCGCCGCCAATATCTCCGGCAACGACCCGCGCAAGTACTCGACCCAGGTCTTGATCTTCGCATCCAGGTACTGTCGCGACGGGTAGATCGCGTACAAATTCAATTCCTGGGAGCGGTAGTTCGGCATCACCCGCACCAGCGTGCCATTGCGCAGCCCTTCAATGGCCGCATACACCGGTAACACGCCAACCCCCATGCCGCTGGTGATCGCGGTTTTCATCGCGTCGGCGGAGTTCACCAGAAACGGCGAGCTATTAATGGTGACCATTTCCTGGCCTTCCGGGCCGTCGAAGCTCCATTTTTCCAGGGGGATCACCGGGCTGACCAGGCGCAGGCAGGCGTGGTTGAGCAGGTCGCTGGGTTTATGGGCGCAGCCGTTGGCTTTTACATAGGCCGGCGAGGCGCAAACGATGCTGTAGGTGATGCCCAGGCGTTGGGAGACGAAACCCGAATCCGGCAGTTCGCTGGCCAGGACGATGGACACGTCATAGCCCTCGTCCAGCAGGTCCGGTACGCGGTTGGCCAGGGTCAGGTCGAAGGTGACGTCCGGGTGGGTCTTGCGGTAGCGGGCGATGGCGTCGATCACGAAGTGCTGGCCGATGCCGGTCATGGTGTGCACCTTGAGTTGCCCGGCCGGGCGCGCATGGGCGTCGCTGGCTTCGGCTTCGGCTTCTTCGACATAGGCCAGGATCTGTTCGCAGCGCATCAGGTAGCGTTTGCCGGCTTCGGTCAGGGCAATGCGGCGGGTGGTGCGGTTGAGCAGGCGGGTTTGCAGGTGGGCTTCCAGGTTGGAGACCGCGCGCGAGACGTTGGCCGTGGTGGTGTCGAGTTGCACGGCGGCGGCGGTGAAGCTGCCGGCCTCGGCCACGTAACTGAAGGCGCGCATATTTTGCAAAGTGTCCATGGGGTGCTCTCGGGTTCGATGGCAAATTGTGACACGAAGTTTCAATGGCTGAGACCCCGACAAAGGGATTATCGCGTTAACGGTAACAAAGATTCACAAGAATCCCGGCTTATCGCCCTTCCAGCCGCCCCCTAGAATTGCGCCTGCCTCTGTAGGAGCCAGGCTTGCCGGCGAAGAACGATGACGCAGTGCAACAGATGCACCGCGGCGTCTGGTTCGCGGGCAAGTCGGAACGCCGCCCGCTCGCTCCTACAACCCCCTTCTTTCAGGAAATCGCAGCAGTGCCGCGTCGCATCAACAGAGCGCTAAAGACGCTCAGTGTTTTGGCTTTAACCCTGGCAATCAGTGGCTGCATCGGAACCGGAGGTATTGCCCCCGAGGGCAAGGCACTGGAGGCCGACTCACTGGCCACCGACGAAGCCATCCAGAGCGCTGCGCAGGACGCTCACTGGCCCACCGCGCAATGGTGGCAGGCGTATGGCGACCCGCAACTGAATCGCTGGATCGACCTCGCCGTGCAAGGCAGCCCGACCATCGCCATGGCCGCTGCCCGGGTGCGTCAGGCCAAATCCCTGGCAGGTATCGCGCAGTCCGCCGAGTCGCTGCAGGTCAATGGCGAGTCCACCCTCAAGCGCCACAACTGGCCCACCGATCAGTTTTACGGCCCCGGCGACCTGGCCAACACCACCACCTGGGACAACAATGCGGCGCTGGGCTTCAGTTACGCACTCGATCTCTGGGGGCGCGAAAGCAATGCCACCGAACGCGCCGTGGACCTGGCCCACATGAGTGCCGCCGAAGCGCGCCTGGCCCGGCTCGAACTGCAGAACAACCTGGTGCGTGCCTACATCGAACTCTCATTGCATTACGCGCAACGGGACATCGTCGCCGCGACGCTGAAACAGCAGCAGCAAATTCTCGACCTCGCCCAAAAACGCCTGGACGGCGGCATCGGCACGCATTTCGAAGTCAGCCAGTCTGAAACGCCGTTGCCGGAAACCCATCGCCAGATCGATGCGCTGGACGAGGAAATCGCCCTGAGCCGTAATCAACTGGCCGCCTTGGCTGGCAAAGGGCCGGGCGAGGGCGCGCAGTTGCAACGCCCGACGCTGTCGTTGGGCGCGGCCCTGAAACTGCCGTCGTCGTTGCCGGCGCAACTGCTCGGACAGCGTCCGGACGTGGTCGCCAGCCGCTGGCAAGTGGCGGCCCAGGCGCGGGGTATCGATGTCGCCCATGCCGGTTTCTATCCCAACGTCGACCTGGTCGGCAGCCTCGGCTATATGGCCACCGGCGGCGGGGCGCTGGAGTTTTTGACCGGCAAGAAACTCAACTACAGCGTCGGCCCGGCGATCTCGTTGCCGATCTTCGATGGCGGTCGGTTGCGCTCGGAACTGGGCGAAGCTTCGGCCGGGTATGACATCGCCGTGGCCAGGTACAACCAGACGCTGGTCAATGCGCTGAAGAACATCTCCGACCAGTTGATCCGCCGCGAGTCCATGGACAAGCAGAAAAGCTTCGCCGCCGAATCGGTGGCCGCCGCGCAGAAGACCTATGACATCGCGATGATCGCTTACCAACGCGGGCTCACCGATTACCTCAACGTGCTCAACGCCCAGACCCTGTTGTTCAAGCAGCAGCAAGTCCAACAACAGGTCCAGGCCGCGCGCCTCAGCGCCCATGCCGAATTGGTGACAGCGCTCGGCGGTGGGCTTGGCGCGGGTAACGATGTGCCGACAGACAGCCAGACCGCCGCACCGAAAACCCCGGCCCTGCTTAAGAGCCTCTCGAATTGAACATAGTCCCTGTAGGAGCTGGCTTGCCAGCGAAAGCGGTGTGTCAGTTAAAACATGTGTCGACTGACACACCGCCTTCGCTGGCAAGCCAGCTCCTACAGGGGATCTGTTTTCGCCGCATAAACCTCGTCCAATAAGCAGGATCTGATGACCCCCATGCCCGCACCCTTGCGCTGGCTGTATTCCCTGGAATGGCGCCGGGGCTTTTTCGACTGGGCACGCAGCGATGGCGTGACCTGGGTGTACATTTTTAAAGTGCTGTTGGCGGCGTTCCTGACGCTGTGGCTGGCCATGCGCCTGGAATTGCCGCAACCGCGCACGGCGATGATCACCGTGTTCATCGTCATGCAGCCGCAAAGCGGCCAGGTGTTCGCCAAGAGTTTCTATCGTTTCCTCGGCACATTGACCGGCTCGGCGGTGATGGTTGCGCTGATTGCCTTGTTCGCGCAAAACACCGAGTTGTTCCTTGGCTCGCTGGCGATCTGGGTGGGCATTTGCTCGGCTGGCGCGGCGCGTTATCGCAACTTCCGCGCCTATGGATTTGTGCTCGCCGGCTACACCGCCGCGATGGTGGGATTGCCTGCGCTGGCACACCCGGACGGCGCATTCATGGCCGCCGTGTGGCGGGTGCTGGAAATCTCCCTGGGGATTCTCTGCGCCACCGTGGTCAGTGCCGCGATCCTGCCGCAAACCGCCAGCGCCGCGATGCGCAACGCCCTGTATCAGCGTTTCGGCGTGTTCGCGTTGTTCGTCACCGATGGCTTGCGCGGGCGCGGCCAGCGCGACACATTCGAAGCGAGCAACGTGCGTTTCATCGCCGAGGCGGTCGGCCTGGAAGGGCTGCGTAGCGTCACCGTGTTCGAAGACCCGCACATGCGTCGACGCAACGGTCGGCTGAGTCGGCTCAATAGCGAGTTCATGGGCATCACCACGCGCTTCAACGCCTTGCATCAGCTGCTCGAGCGTTTGCGCAGTGGTGCGGCTGATCATGTGGTGGCCGCCATCAAACCGGGTTTGCAGGACCTCGCCGAAGTACTCGACGGGTTCAGTGCTCGCGCATTGACCAGCCCCGATGCGGCACGCCTGGTGATAGCCCTGAGTACCTATAAGGAAACGCTGCCGGCGCGTGTCCGCAGCCTGCGGTCGACGTTCCAGGAGAGCGACCCCAGCGATGCTGAACAGCTCGACTTCCATACCGCGTACGAACTGCTCTATCGCTTCGTCGACGACCTGCACGGTTATGCACAGACCCACGCCTCCCTGGCCGATCACAGCCACGAACGGGAACGCTGGGACGAGCCTTTCACCCCGCAAACCAACTGGCTGGCATCCGCCGCATCGGGGATTCGCGCGGCGTTCATTCTTGTGGTGCTGGGCAGTTACTGGGTGGCCACGGCGTGGCCGAGCGGGGCGACCATGACCCTGATCGCGGCGGCTACGGTCGGACTGTCCGCCGCGACACCGAACCCGAAACGCATGGCGTTCCAGATGGCCTGCGGCACCTTCCTGGGTGCGCTGATCGGCTTCGTCGAGATGTTTTTCATCTTCCCGTGGATCGATGGTTTTCCCTTGCTGTGCGTGATGCTCGCGCCGGTGATCGTGCTCGGTTCGTTCCTCAGTTCGCGCCCGCAATACGCCGGTGTCGGCCTGGGTTTATTGATCTTCTTCAGCACCGGTTCGGTGCCGGACAACCCCACGGTGTACAACCCTTACACCTTCATCAACGATTACATCGCCATGGTGCTCGGCATGCTGGTGTGCGCGGCGGCTGGAGCGATCATCCTGCCGCCCAACAGCCGCTGGTTGTGGCGTCGGCTGGAGCAGGACTTGCGGGGGCAGGTGGTCTACGCCATCAGCGGCAAACTCAAGGGCCTGGCGTCGGGTTTTGAAAGCAGCACGCGGGATTTGCTGCACCAGGCCTATGGTCTCGCCACGGGTCAGCCGCAGGTGCAACGGGACTTGCTGCGCTGGATGTTCGTCGTGCTGGAAGTCGGTCACGCAATCATCGAGTTACGCAAGGAACAGGCGATTCTGCCGGTGCATCCGGCCTACGCCGAATCGCAGCCGTGGCGTCAGGCGATCCGGGTGATGGGGCGCTCGCTGGTGCGGCTGTTTCTGCAACCGAGCCAGAGCAATCTGCAGCGCGCTCTGATCGCCGTGGACCATGCCATCAGCCGCGTGCAAGCCACCGACGAACCTTTCGCCCCGCACTTTGACACCTCGGCATTGCGCCGGGTGAAGAGCTACCTGCACTTCATCCGCACCTCGTTGCTAGATCCGCAATCGCCGCTCGCCGCGTACGTGAACACCCCGCTTCAAGGACTTGAACATGCCTCGTGAAATCGCCTTCCACGGCGTCTACATGCCGACCATGACGCTGATGTTCTTCATCGCCGCGGCGCTGGCCTGGGCACTGGACCGATTCCTGTCCGGGTTCGACCTGTACCGTTTCTTCTGGCACCCGGCGTTGCTGCGCCTGAGTCTGTTTACCTGTCTGTTCGGCGCCCTGGCGCTGACTGTCTACCGTTAACTCTCTATCACTGAAGAAGGCCTTGATGAAAAAGCTTTTCAGCCTGCTCGCCACCCTGCTGGTGCTGGTCCTCGCGATCTGGATCGGCCGGACCCTGTGGGAGCACTACATGAATACGCCATGGACCCGTGATGGCCGGGTGCGCGCCGACATCATCAACGTCGCCGCCGACGTCACCGGGGAAGTGGTGGATGTACCGGTGCGCGATAACCAGTTGGTGAAGAAGGGCGATCTGCTGATGCGCATCGATCCCGAGCACTACCGCATTGCGGTGAAACAGGCGCAGTCCCTGGTGGCCTCACGCAAGTCGACCTGGGAAATGCGCAAGGTCAACGCCCATCGCCGTGCCGACATGGACAACCTGGTGATCTCCCGGGAAAACCGCGACGACGCCAGCAACATCGCCGACTCGGCCCTGGCTGATTACCAGCACGCCCAGGCCCAGCTCGAAGCCGCGCAATTGAACCTCAAACGCACCGAAGTGCGCGCCGCGGTGGACGGCTACGTGACCAACCTCAACGTGCATCGCGGCGACTACGCGCGCATCGGAGAAGCGAAAATGGCCGTGGTCGATATGAATTCGTTCTGGGTGTATGGATTCTTCGAAGAAACCAAATTGCCCCGCGTGCGAGTGGGCGATAAGGCCGACATGCAGCTGATGAGCGGGGAAGTGTTGAAAGGACACGTGGAGAGTATTTCCCGGGGCATCTACGACCGTGATAACCCTGAGAGCCGTGAGCTGATCGCGGACGTGAACCCGACCTTCAACTGGGTGCGCCTGGCTCAGCGGGTGCCGGTGCGGATTCATATCGATGAAGTGCCGGAGGGGGTGCTGTTAGCGGCGGGGATTACGTGTACGGTGGTGGTAAAGCAAGGTGATGGGGCATAACCGATAGACCGAGACGCCCTGCTTCGCGAGCAAGTCCGCTCCCACACTGGATCTTCAGTGAACTCAACATCTGGGTACGAAGGAGATCAAATGTGGGAGCGGGCTTGGTCCCGGCGGCGTTCCGACGAAGGGTACAACGCGGTCCGTCAGGAAGGCGTCGGGTGTTCACTCCTTGCAAAACGTCTCATGCAAATGCCGCCAGATCACCCGCCTATCCGCCTGCTTTTCGAACACCACGGTCGAGCGCCGATCCGAGTGCAGTCCGGTTGCGTCGGTCTGTTGCTCGCGGTAACTCACGGTAGCGCCGCCGTCGTGCAAGGCAATGCCACGCAATTCGCTGAGCTCGATGCGGAACCCGAGTTTCTTGCCGCCCGCCAACGTGAACAGTTCGTTCAGCGCATCAAAGTCCAGCACTCGCCCCAGCGGCGAGACCATGGAAAATTGCGGCGAAAAACGGCTCAGCAGTTTTTCGAGTTCGCACGGGGCGCGTTCTTCGGCCAGCCATTGTTCGATGGCCACGTGGGCCTGTATAACTTCGTCGAAGTATTCGGCGTAGTCGGTCATTTTGTTTCCTGAAATTCTGTGGTGATTGTTCTGACGCCTTCGCGGGCAAGCCCGCTCCCACAGGATTAGCGCCATTTTAAGATCTGCGCATGACCTGTGGGAGCGGGCTTGCCCGCGAAGAACGATGACGCGATCTCAGAGCTGCCCACGCAATCCGAACCGCTTCATCAACCCTGACTCGAGCAAACCCTTGGGCAACAAACTTGCCAGCAGCGGCAACGCCCGGCTGCCATTGCCCAGGCGTATCAGCCGCGGTGGCTTGTCCTGATGCACAGCCTTGAGCAATCCGGCAGCAAATTCACTGGCCGGGGTCGGTTTGTCCTGGGATGCCCTGGCCCGCGCGCGTATGCCTTCGCGCAGCGGGAACCATGGCGATTGCTCACTGATCAATTGCTCGGCTTCGTGGCCGGCATTCTTGGCAAAGCTGGAAGCGATGGCCCCCGGCTGGACTTCCATGACCCGCACGCCGAACGGCGCCAGTTCCATGCGCAAGGCATCGCTCAAGGCATGCACGGCGGCTTTCGAGGCGCAGTAGGCGCCGGCGAACGGCGTGACCAGAACACCGGACACGCTACCGATATTCACCACCAGGCCCTTGGCCCGGCGCAGCACCGGGAACAACGCGCGGGTGACGCCGACGATGGCGAACACATTGGTTTCGAACTGGCGCTGCATGGCCGGTACACCGCCATCGAGCAGCGGCCCCATGGCACCATAACCCGCGTTGTTGATCAGCACGTCGAGGCCGCCAGTCTGCTGGTTGATTCGCTCGCCCAAGGCTTCCAGCGCCGCGGCGTCGTTGACATCCAGTTGCACTACCGTGAAACCCGCCGCGGTGAGAACCGCGACATCTTCAGCCTTGCGGGCACTGGCCCAGACTTCATAGCCGGCGCCCTTGAACGCATCGGCAAGGGCGCGGCCAATGCCGCTGGAACAACCGGTAATCAACGCAACGGGCATGGCGCATTCCTTGTGCAACAAATGAGGGTGGAGGGATCAGTCGGAAAAACTACCCTGCAATCGCTCGGCGCGAAACTCCAGGGTTTCCCGGCGGTAACCAGGGCGCAACGGCGGCAGCGGCAAACAGTCTTCCCAGTTGCCACCGGCCTGCAACTCGCCGGGGCCACGATAGCGCGGGGCGGTGTATTGATTATCGGCCAGATTCACCGTGTCGCCAGGTGCATAAGCGGCGACGCGCCAGCGCAGTTCCGTCAGTGGTACGTCATTGCCATTGTTCATCGTCAGTTTCAAAGGGCGGTCGGCCGGGCAGTGTTCGGGCGCATAGCTGATGCGCAGTTCCAGGCGTTCCAGTTGCTTGAGTTCGCGGTGGTCCATCCAGATGACCCAGGTGGCGACCAGGCCCAGCCCCACGGCGGCAGCCATGGAAACAGGCAAGGCCTTGGCCGGATAGCGCAGCAACAAGATCAGCCAGGTGATGACCAACAGGACGCCGATGAACATGACGTAAATCTCGGGAGTAGAGAGGGTCATCCTACCTAAGCGCGGGTAGGGTTGGCGATGGGCAGGGTATGGTCATGACGTCTAAGGCCGTCTGTCTGACCTGTAATTTCTGACAGTAGCCGGGTCTTTGCTAGACAGGCTTAGATGAGGGGAGTGATTCCGGAGCGGCTACAGTGCCAGCAACCCTTTCAATCCACCGCTACACCCCGAGCCTGACGGCAAGTGACCCTCGTGGACTGCCAGTACGCGCCGTGGGTTACTGGCGAGACATCGACGGCGTGCCCGCTCAGACACGGGTCAACCGCACGGCCCATGATTGGGCGGGGCGCGCGATTGCGCAGTGGGATCCACGGCTGTTTCCGGACGCGTCGGCACCGGCCAATTTGCAAACGGTTTATGCCCTGTCCGGTGTGGTGTTGAGCACGAGCAGCGTCGATGCCGGGGGGCGTGTGGCGCTGTTGGGAGAGGCGGGGCAACCGCTCCACCACTGGGACGGCCGGGGCTCGCAGCGCTGGATGCGGTACGACACGCGGTTGCGCCCGGAATCGGTGTTCGAACAGGCGATGGACGGCGAAGCGCTTTGCGCGGAGCGCTTGAGTTATGCGGCAAAGGATCAGGCATTCGCCAATCACAACCAATGCGGTCAGCTCATCCGTCACGATGATCCTGCGGGTACGCAGCTATTCGAAGAGTTCGGATTGGCGGGTGCGCTGCTTGAGCAGATTCGACATTTTCTGCGCGAACCGGACTCCCCCGACTGGCCGGAACTTGTCGCCGATCGTAACGCACTGCTGGAACCTGGTGCCGGGGCAAGCACTCGGTTGCGCTGCAGTGCGACGGGCGAGGCGATCGAACAAACGGACGCCCAGGGCAACCGGCAATTTTTTCGTCAGACGATCTCCGGCCAATTGCGTGAGGTGTGTCTGCAACTCAAGAACGACACCGCGCTCACCACGCTGGTCAGTGCCATCCAGTACAGCGCGCAAGGCCAGACCGAACGGGAAC
>Ga0247818_10000158_pt1 | contig 39402 bp, 34 predicted proteins | sample 13C_Glucose_Day1_FD_192424 | JGI IMG/M metagenome (GOLD analysis project Ga0247818, IMG submission 192424) | Soil microbial communities from agricultural site in Penn Yan, New York, United States - 13C_Glucose_Day1 | ecosystem: Environmental > Terrestrial > Soil > Agricultural land | place...
GGCGTTTGAAGCCGGTGACCACGCCGTGCAGGGTGCGTAGCGGTTTGATCGGGAGGTCCCGGGTCAGGAAGGTGGGCTTGCGCGGTGGGGCGTACAGGCTGAAGCGGGCGTCGCGGTTGAGCAGTTGGTCGGCGGCGATGTCCTGCTCGGTGCAGGTGAATTCGACGACGTAGTGGAACGGCTGGCTGAGTTGTTCTTCGCCGTGGAAGGCCAGGACGTCGAGGGTCGCGTCGAAGTTGTGGACGCTGAGTGTGTGCCGGCTGTGGTCGAAGAAGGTGCGCAGTTGGCTGGACATGTTCACCCCTCCATCGCGGCAAGGTGCGTCGCGTCGTGGGCGTTGGTGAAATGCAGGGTCACGCCGTAATCGTCGCTGTAGCCCAGGCCCACGCCGTGGGTTGTCTGCCCGGCCGCCTGGCGTTGCAGCAGCTGTTGACTGAGCACCGGCAGGATCTGCTGGTTGAGCAGGCTGTCGATGTTGCGCGCGCCGGAGTCGGGCAGCAGGCAGGCGGCAACCAGGGCGTCGTTGAGGGCCTCATCGATCTGGCAGGCCAGGCCATAGTGACGCTGCAGACGCCGGGCCACCCGGGCGAGCTTGAGGACGACGATGCCCTTGAGGGCGTCGGCTTGCAGCGGGCGATAGATCAGGGTCTGGAAACGCGCCAGCAGGGCCGGCTGGAAGTGCTCGCGCAGGATCGGCCGCAGCAGTTCCTGCAGGGTGCTGTCCGGCGCGTCAGGCTGTTGCTGCAGGCAGGCCTGCAGTGGGTCGCTGCCGAGGTTGGAAGTCATCAGGATGACGGTGTTACGGAAGTCGATTTCACGCCCTTCGCCATCGCGCATGAAGCCACGGTCGAACACCTGGTAAAACAGGTTGATGACATCGCGGTGGGCCTTCTCCACTTCGTCGAGCAGCACCACGCTGTAGGGCCGTTGGCGCACCGCTTCGGTGAGTACGCCGCCCTGGCCGTAACCGACGTACCCCGGCGGCGAGCCTTTGAGTTGGCTGACGGTGTGGGCTTCCTGGTATTCGGAGAGGTTGAGGGTGATCAGCGATTTCTCGCCTCCAAACAGGCAGTCGGCCAGGGCCAGTGCGGTCTCGGTCTTGCCGACGCCACTGGTGCCCACCAGCAGGAACACCCCCAGCGGCGCCTGTTCTTCGGTCAGGCCGGTCCTGGCGGCCCGCAGCCGCTGGGCAAGGGCATTCAACGCCGGCTCCTGGCCGATGACCCGTTCGCTCAATTGCTGTTCCAGTGCCAGCAGGTTGGCGTGTTCGTCCTTGAGCAGACTGCCCAGCGGCACCCCGGTCCAGTCGGCAATCACTTCGGCGACGCTGCGGGCGCTGACGTCGAGGGCCAGCAACGGCTGGTTGCCCTGGGCATCGGTCAGTCGTCGTTGCAACTGTTCGCAGACATCCGGCCGGGGTGGTTCGGCCTGGCGCGCATCGAGCAATTGGCGTGTCAGGTCGAGTTCATGCCGGTATTGCTGTTCGAGTTCGGTGTGCTCGCTTTGCAAATCCGCCTGTTGCGTAGCGATCGTCGCCAGGCGCTCGCCGGCGCTGCTGCGCATGAGTTGCCGATCCTCTTCGAGGGCCTGACGCTCCAGTTCCAGGGCGGCCTGCCGGGCCTTGAGCCGGACCAGTTCCTGGGGTTCACAGTCGAGGCTCATGCGCACTCGCGCGCTGGCGGTGTCGAGCAGGTCGACGGCTTTGTCCGGCAGTTGTCGGCCGGTCAGGTAGCGCCGGGACAAGCTGACCGCGGCCTGGACCGCCGTGTCCTGGATGTGCACGCCATGGTGACTGGCGTAGCGCGCCTTGAGGCCCCGCAACATGAGGCAGGCGCCGGCATCGTCCGGCTCGTCCACCTTGACGGTCTGGAAGCGCCGCTCCAGGGCGGCATCGCGCTCGAAGTATTGCTTGTACTCGCTCCAGGTGGTGGCAGCGATGGTGCGCAGTTCCCCACGGGCCAGGGCCGGCTTGAGCAGATTCGCCGCGTCGGCGCCGCCCGCCTGGTTACCGGCACCGATCAAGGTGTGGGCTTCGTCGATAAACAGCAGCACCGGGCTGGCTGATTGCTGCACGGCGTCGATGATGTTTTTCAGGCGTTGTTCGAATTCGCCTTTGACCCCGGCGCCCGCTTGCAACAGCCCCAGGTCGAGGGTGCGCAAGCTGACGGGCTTGAGACTGTCCGGGACATTGCCCTGGGCGATGCGCAAGGCCAGGCCTTCGACCAGGGCGGTCTTGCCGACTCCGGGTTCGCCGACCAGGAGCGGGTTGTTCTTGCGTCGGCGACTGAGGATGTCGATGACCTGGCGGATCTCATCGTCACGGCCGAACACCGGGTCGATCCGCCCTGCCCTGGCCTTGGCGGTGATGTCCTGGGTGAATTTGTCCAGCACGGCCTGCAGGGCATCCTGCATGTCGGCACCGGATGGCGGGGTAATCGGTTGGCCAGCAGACACGTCCATCTGGCCCAAGGCAACTTCTTGCTGTACTTGCGGACGCTCTTCGGAGTGTTGATCGAGCAGCGCAGACAAACGCTGCAATTGAACATCACTGAGGCTGAGCAGCGGCCAGGCGGCGTCGCACGCGAGCAGGCCTGGAGTGTCCAGCAACGCACCGAGCAGATGCGCGGAACGCAGGCGCTCGTGGTCGTCGTCCAGGGAGGCGCGCAGCCAGGCGTTACTGATCAGTTGCTGCAACTTGCCGCACAGCTGCGGCTTGCCCTGCACGCTGCGTGGCAGGCTGTCGAGATGGTCGAGCAGCCCACGCCAGAGCGCGTCCATATCCCATTCGTAGCGACGGGCGATGAGGGTCAGGTCGCCCTCGCCTTGCTCCAGCAGCTTGAGCAGCCAGTGCTCGATGCTGATCTGTCCATGGCCGCGGCTTTGGCACAACGAAGCCGCCGCGCTCAGCGCCTGGGCGCAATAGGGGTTGAGGCGGCGGAGCAAACGGGTGGGATTGGGAGCCATGGGGGCGCGTCCTTGTTCTTGAGACTCGGTGTGTTCGGTGGAGCAGGCGATGGGCCTGTAACTTGATGGAGTTGGATGAACGTCCGCGAACAGACGCTCACCCAAACACAGCGGGTGCTGGCAGACAGAAGCCCGTCTGCCGGCTTTTTCAGGTCAACCTGTCTCGCGCCCGTTCCAGGAGTCCATGTGTGTGATGTTGCCGTCATGTAAGACCCAGACGATCTCTTCGTAGCACAACTGAACTTCCTCCAGGTGATTGTGCTTTTCCTTGGTCGGGTCCTTGATGTCGTGCATTTTCGAAACGATATGCACCACTTTCACTTTTCGGAGCAAAACGCTGTAGTACAAGATTTCCTGGCCTGAATCTGCGATGCGATACCACCTGAACTCGGCATTCTTGAAGGTCTCGCCCTTGGTTAGAGCCTTGTACAGATAGACAGAGGCAGCATCGATTTCCTTGGTGAAAGTAAACGGGGCGTGAACCCGTGTGCCTGTCAACTTTCCCGTGTTCATGTCGGCGGGCATGGACACTTTATGGTCCAGGGATAACAACTCGACGCTGCCCTCGCGCTCGTGAACGGTCACCGAACCTCTGATGTCATCGCCGGCCTCATTTTGCAGCCACAGATAAACCGGAATCGCCATGTGAAGCTCCTTATCTCAGAACATGAATGTCGCGCAATGCGACAGGGGGTTGTACGTCCGGCCCCGGCATGGAAAGCACGCAGGCCCCCACTTCCGGCACCAGACGGATATCGACGCGACGGTTGGCCGCGCGCCCAGCCTCGGTGTCATTGCTGGCAATCGGCTGGCTGGCGCCAAAACCCTGCACCGCAAAACAGCTGTCAGGGATGTCGCCCATGTGCTTCATCCAGTCGTGCACCGCGGCCGCCCGGGCCCGGGACAACTGCAGGTTGTGCCCGGCATTGCCCGTGGCATCGGTATGCCCGGCAATGACGATCAGCCAGCCGGGCTGGGCCTTGATGCCGACCAGGGCATTGACCAGCACCTTGGTCGAACCCGGCTTGAGACGGGCGCTTCCGGTACCGAACAGCGACAGGCTGTCCAGGCGCACCGGCCTGGGGCTCCCCGCGGGGATCGGCGCCGTCGCCGGATGACGGTGACCGGCAATCGTCGCCAGCACCTGCGTGCGCAAAGGCTCACCGCGATACAGGCCCAGGCCCAGCGCCAGCGGCGCGCCTTGTCGGTAGTAGTGATCCAGTCGCAGGGCGTCCTGGCGCAGCTGCGCAAACGCTTCCTCGCGCAGGGCGAATTCGGGCCGGTCACGTTGCCCTGTCGGGGGAATCGAGGTGTACCGCCGCAGGTCATCGGTGATCTGGCGCACCAGCAAGGTGTTCTGCCAGGCCGAGCTGGACAGGGCGGCGACGCCGGCCAGGGCGAACAACCAGGACGCGATGACACTGGCACGGCGTAAGGAGGAATGCCGTCCCTGGACCGGCAGTAGATGCAGCAAGGGATCAGGGAACGGCAAGCGCGTGCCCTCCCCTGGCTCCGCCTGCCTGGCGTCCACCAGCGCCAATTTGTTACGCAGCCATTGTTGCCACAGGTTGCCCGTCACTGCCTGAGGCAGTACCGGTACCAGCGTCATGGCGCAGACCCTCGGCAGGTTGACGCAATGACGGGTTTCACCCCGTGGGAAATGGGGCAATACCGCGTCATCCAGCCAGTCTGCAACGCTGTTCAGTTGGACGCTGGTGTGCAACCGGCCAGCATGCGTTGCGCTGTCGGCGGACTGCCGCTGCCAATCCGCCAGGCTGACGCACGCTCCCGCCGCGCGCACGCTGGGGCTGCCATCGCCGGCCTGCCAGCTGAACCAGGGGCCCTCGCCCCGCGAGGCTTGCAGGTAGCTCGCCAGCAGTAGCGGCAACACCACGCCGCGCTTGCGAACCAGCCCGACCTGATAACTGAAGGCACGTATCTGTCCAGCCAGCACGGCGGTGTCGGTATGCTCGGCGGGGTTGACGACGAACATGACGCTGAGCTGCGCGCCCCATTCCGGACGCAGGGCCATCAAGCCCGCGGTCACCAACGGGAGCTGTTCCAGCTCGGGTACCCGCACATAGCAACCGTCTTTAGTGAGGTGCAGGGTCAATTGTTCGACGGCCGTTGCGCCAAACAGACTCGCCAGGCCATCACCACACACCAGGACCACCGGCTTAGGGTAGGCCGCAGGCGGCAAGGAAGTATGGCCGGCCAGCGTCAGTGATTGGCCCAGCGCCGCCGCACGTCGTCCCGCCCGACGCCAGGCAAGGGCGACAAGACCCAGGAGGGTAAGGACCGCGATTGCCCGGGTCGCGGCGGTCAACGGAAAAACCGCCAGCAGCGCAAGGGCGAGCGAACCCGCCCACAGCCAAAGCCCCCGTGTCAGCTTGAGCGCCATCGGCCTCATCTCAGGCTGCACCGGGCAAGAGCGTAGTGATCAGACTGCCCAACAGACGGTCCATCCCCCACCAGACAGCGACGAGCAGCAGGCCCACCGCCAGCACATGCGGCAGCGGTGATCGCAGTCCGCGCAGGCGGCCGATCCGGTGAGCGCCACTGGCTTGGGTCTTGATGCCAAGGCGCAGCGCCATCGGCGCGACGTGCCCATTCAGGACTGTCAGCAGTTGCTCGCGCTCGGGATCATTCAGTTCGCGATATCGACCTTTGAAGCCCAGCATCAGCACCCGATGGAAGGCCGTCAGCACCTGCGGATCGGGCGCCGGTTCGCGCAGCACTTCGCGCATGTCTTCGTATAAAAACTCACCGGCCTGGTGACGATTGAAGAACTTGGCCTGCAGCGGCTCTCGGGCCCATTTGGCATGGGCATCGGGGTCGGCGCAACTGAGCACGGTCTCGTCGAGCAAGGCACATTGGGCGTGGCTGATGTGGTCGATGCTGCGCTGGCCCAGGCCGGCCTGCTCGAGCATTTGGCGAACGAACTCGATCTGCCCGGCGCAACGATCCCACAGTTGCTCGGCATTCTGCGCCGAGGCCCCTTGGCGCAGCTCTACCACCAGCAGGAAGCTGTCCTGCAACAGCGCGTCGATATCCGTGGCAGTCGCGGTCGGTGTGTTGGCGATAACCCGGCTCATGTGCGCAGCACCGCGAACAGTTCCAGCTTCACATCGGCCAGCGTGCTCGGAACGTAGAAGGCACAGACCCCTTGGGCCAACACGGCCTGGCCCTTGGCATGCCTGAGATCGAGGGCGAAATACTGGTTTTCCAGACGCAGCGGAATGGCTGCCGGCACATGGCTAAGCGACTGCAACGGCACACCGTCCAGCGCGGCGTTGACCAGGTGATCGACATCATCCGGTGTACCGACCTTGCACAGGCGCGGGAACTGGCTCTGCAACTGGGCAGCCGGCATCCGGCAACGCACCGACAGGTAGAAGTCGGCACCGTCATCCTCACGCAGGCGCGCATCATTGATCGTGACCTGCCAGCGGTTGGTACTGATCTCCTGCAGTTCCAGGGCAATGACCCGCGACGGCAGGCTGGCCTCGAGCAAGGTGGAAATCAGGCGCATCAACGGCGGGAACACGGTTTCCAGCTGTTCGTGTCGATAAGCCGGAATCTGATCGATATCGTGTTCCAGCGAAAAGGTCAGCAGGCTGCCGGCCAACTTGGCCAGCTCCAGGTAGACCTGCTCGGGATGCCGCGCAGGATAAGCCTTGAGATCAGCCAACACCGGTTGGTAAGTGTTCAAGGCATTGAGCAGCCAGAACAGCGAGACATCGGCCACGGCGAAGTCGGCCATGCGCTGGTTGCTCTCGCGGCGCATGCCCATCAGCCGTTGCCGTTTGGCGGACAACTGGGTCAGGAGATTATCGAGTTGTGCCAGCAAGCCGGGATGAGCCGCGAAGTCGAGCAGCGGCGGCACATAATCCGGATCGAGGCTCCAGCCGCCCTGCCCGTCGCGCACCAGGCGCGCAATCGGGCAGGTCAGGTAATCGCCGTTTTCGTCGTGATCAAAACGCAGACTCAGCATGTGCTCGAGCACGCCGATCGATTGCACCTCGTCGGCGTAGACGTCCTGGACGTCACGCCAATCCTGGCGATAGCGGGTCGGCCGTTCAGCCTTGGCGGCGTCGAACAGGCAGTTGTTGCCATTGGCCTGTTCCAGCGGCAAGGCCAGGAGCAAGGTGGCGCCCTGGACGTCATCCGCCAACAGGCGGGTCAACTCCAGGGCAGAGGGCAGTCGATCCACCTGATCGGTATCGATCAAGGTGCCGTCGGGCATGCGCAGACGCAGCTGGGTGGCCTTGAGCTTGCCCAGCCGCAGGGCTTGCGGGTCAAACCCCACCCCCTGGACACCCCAGGGATGCACCATGGACAGGCGGGCCAGACTTTCGTTGGCCCAGGCCTCCCAGCGTGCCTGCTGTTGGAATTGCTGCGGGCACAGCAAGGCTCCCGCGGCCCACAGGGGGCGGTCGATTTTCATGACGTTGTTTCCCTAGGGGTTGATTCAGGCTTTCGCTTTGGGCATCTGCGACACCAGCGACAGGTTGACGTCCATGCCTTCCACCTGGAAGTGCGGCACGGCATACAGCTTGACGCGAAAGAAGCCCGGATTGTCCTCGATGTCTTCCACGGTCACCTTCGCCTCACGCAAGGGGTGCGACGCCTGCAGATCGTCGCCCGGATCGGTCATTTCGGTAACCAGCCCACCCACCCACTTGTTCAACTCCAGCTCCAGCAAACGACGGTCCTTGGTCGTTCCGATGTTCTCGCGCTGGATCATTTTCAGATAATGCGCAATGCGCGAAAGCAGAAAGATGTAGGGCAACCGTGAATTGATGCGGCTGTTGGCGGTGGCATCGGCCGTGTCATACAACGCCGGCTTCTGAGCCGAGTTGGCGGAGAAGAAACACGCGTAGTCGCGGTTCTTGTAGTACGACAATGGAATGAATCCGAGGTTGGCGAATTCGAATTCACGGGTCTCCGGAATCATCACTTCCGAAGGGATCTTCACCTGGCTGCCCGTGCCCAGATCGTACAAGTGAATCGGCAGCTCGGTGACCGCGCCGCCCGACTGCGGTCCGCGGATCTGCACGCACCAGCCGTTGGCAATGAAGCTCTTGACCATGTTTGCCGCGAAGGCGAACGAGGCGTTGGTCCACAGGTACTTGTGGTGATCAGGTCCCTTGACGCTTTCGATATAGTTGAAGCTGCGCACCGGAACCGTATCCGGGCCGTAAGGCAAGCGCCCCAGCACCCGCGGCATGGTCAGGCCGATGTAACGGGCATCGTCACTGTCGCGGAATGACTTCCACTTGATGTATTCGGCGCGGTCGAAGTAGTTGCCGATGTCCTTGATCGCAGCGACCTCCTCCATCGATTCCTTGCCGAAGAACGCCGGGCCGACAGCACCAATGAACGGCATGTGCGCGGCGGCGGCAACTTTGGAAATATTGCGCAGCAGGGTAATGTCCTGCGGGCTGCGATCGAACTCATAGTTGGAAACGGCCGCCGCGATCGGTTCACCGCCGGGGGTGTCGTACTCCTGGGTGTAGGTATGCACATACAGCCCGCTCTGGGCGATCTCCGGTGCATCTTCGAAATCCTGGATCAAGTGATCCTTGCTCAGATCCAGCAGTTCGATGCGCACGTTCTGGCGGAAGTCGGTCTGATCGATCAACGATTTGACGCCGCGCCAGGTCGACTCGACGCGCTGAAAATCCGGATGGTGCATGACCGCATCCAGTTGACGACTGATCTGTGCATCCAGCGACGCAATGTGTTCATCCAACAGTGTCTTGTCCAGGCGCTCGACTTTCTTCGACGATTGCTTGAGCAACTTCAAGAACACACTGACGGCCGCCGTCACTCGTTCATCGGTGGACGCCTCGGACAATGCCTCAGTATTCTGAAAAACGTCTATTTCACCCAGCTCTTTAACCGGACTGAGGTTGATCTTGCTAAACAAGCTACTGTATACAGTTTGATTTTCTTCAGACAACACTGCAGCGCCACGCGATTGCGCGGAAGAGTTTTCGACGGACATTGTGCAAACTTCCCTTTAAACCAACCGAGGTGAATTAACGATCTTGTTCTGGCGCCAGAGCGGCCAATTCGGCTCTCAACTCGTCACTCAGTGCGTCATCCTTGAGGATGCGCTCCAGTTCGTGGCGAAAGGTGACGTTATCCAACAGGTTCGACTTGAGGTCGCGCAACAGGTTACGCATCGCCAACAGCGCACGTAGTTGCGGTATCTGACGCGCCACCTGCTCCGGCTCAAAATCCTTCATGCCCTGGAACTGCAGCTCGATAGCGGCGTCGGAGCCATCATTGGCCAAGGTATTTTCCACGGCCAGCGACAGGCATGGCGAGAACTCGGCCAGAACGCTGTCGAAGTTGTTTTTGTTGACATCGACCTTGCTTCTTTCCGACAGAGAGCGCTGCTCCCTACCGTTGCTGTAATCCCCCATCACCATCAACTTCAGCGGCAATTCGACCTTCTTCCGCGCACCACCGGTGTGCAGATCGAGCTTGATATTGACCCGAGCCTTGGGTACTTCGTTTTGAAAACTGCTTGAAGCCATAATCCCTCCAGACACTTCAAGTAACAGCATGCGCCATCACCCAAAATAATAACGACTGGAATCCACGCCATTAGCCGATCCGATAGTTTCCGCCAGCAGCCTGTAAATTCCCTTTTGATACCACGAGTAAAGCGTGTGCGGTACAGCTGTAGTTCAGCAACCTACAAACATACTGATTCATCTCAGGCCTCCAATCCATATCTCGGAGCATGATTAGGACGTTTCCGACGCATTTACAGAAACAGCCTACAAACTGAAACATATAGCCATAAAAAAAGCCGCTCGAGAGCGGCCAGAAGAAACAAGCTGGGTCTTGCTGTAACACTTCCTACTTCGCCGTAATCACCGACAACTTGGTAATCCCCGCCCGCTCAATCGAGGCCATGGCTCGCGCCACTTCGCCATAATTCAGCACACGAGGGCGTGAGCTCAGGTTGCAGCCGCGAATCCGCGCTGCAAATCTTCAATCAACGCTTCCACATCCTCGAGCCCGATGTGCAGTCGCAGCACCTGGTTCAATGCCCGATCCACTGCGCTATGGCGATCCCGGGTATCGGCAACGGTAATCAGACTTTCGTAGCCACCCCAGGACGCGCCCAGGCCGAACAACTGCAATGCATCGATGAAGCGCTCGACATACGTTGCGTCTGCGTCGCGCAGTTCGAACGAGAGCAAGCCGTTGCTGCCGTTGAAGTCCCGTTGCCACAGGAAGTGGCCGGGATGATCGGGCAAGGCTGGATGGAACACCCGTTTGACTTGCGGTTGCGCTTGCAGCCAATGGGCGACTTGCAGCGCCTGGCGTTCGTGCACTTCCAGGCGTGGCGCCAGGCTCCGGGCACCGCGCAGCACCAGGTAGGCGTCGTCGGGACTGACAGCACTGCCGAAGGTGTCGCTCATGGCCGCCAGTGCCGGCCAGGCCTCTTGCCGGGTGCAGACACTGCCCATGACCACGTCGCTGTGGCCACACAGGTATTTGGTCAATGCCAAGATCGAAATGTCCGCGCCCAGGGTCAGCGGTCGATACAGGTAGCCCGAGCCCCAGGTGTTGTCCACCGCCAGTAGAATGCCGCGTGGCTTGCACAGCGCCGCGATGGCCGGCAAGTCGCAGAGCTCATACAGCAAGGAACCCGGGACTTCGGTGTAGACCATCTTCGTATTGGCTTGCAGTTGCGCTTGCAGGTCGTTGCCGTCCGGCGCGAAGTAGCCGACCTGAATGCCGAAGGGCTCGAGGAATTCCCGGGCCAGACGCCGCACCGGTGCGTACACCGCATCGGTGATCAACACATGATCGCCGGGACGCAGGTAGGCCAGGAAGGTCTGCGCCACCGCGGCCAGCCCGGTGCCGAACAGGCGGGTGCGATAACCGCCCTCCAGCTCCGTCACCAGGTCTTCCAGGGCGAAGCCCGTCGGGTTGCCCCGGGCGCCATAGCTCAAGACCCGTTCGCTGTCGCGACGGGCACGGGCGTCACGCATCTGCGCCAGATTGTCGAACAGCACCGTGCTCAAGCGGCTGACCGGCACGTTGACCGACCGCGCGCCGCTGCCCTTTTCGCTGCGCGCCGAATGGACCAGACGGGTGCGGACCCGCGCATGTGCAGTGGTTTCAGGTTGCGCGCGCATCGGCTTGAGACTGGCGATTTCATCCAAGCTCATCTGCGCCATCAAGCCGATTTCCCAGGCCAGGTACTGACGCGCCGCGTCCTTGTTGCCGGAATGACGATCGTGGGTGAAGAACAGAAAATCGATGCACTGCTCATCGGCTAATGTGTTGCCCGCCTCCTGCAGCGCCAGACCTGCCGCGCGCCAGGCCCCGAGACCGCCGTCCAGCAGGCGAACCTGCGCCCGTTGAGTGTCGGGCAATTCCAGTGCCGCAAAAGCAGCCAGCAACGGATCATCGGCCAGCAGCACCAGCGGCCGCTGTTCGTCCGCCACGTCGCTCGCCAGCAACGGACGGATCGACCAACGCGCCCCGGCAATATGCCCCTTGCGATAAGCCATGCTCGGGCGCAGATCGATCAGTGCTACCGCGTCGTCCTTCAACGCATCGCCCAAGGCTTGTACCGTGATCGACGACAGCGTTTGCGGTACCGCGACCCCAGGCGTGGGCAACGCCAGACCACTGCTCACGCCTCCCACCAGCACATACACCTCATGCCCCAACTGTCGCAGCCAACTGGCAACGATCGGTGCACGCACGCCATCACTGTCAATCAACACCAGTCGCGCCTGGCGCACGCCGACGTACAGGTCGGTGGATTGAATCAATTGCCCGCCCGGCGTGTGCTGTGCCCCCGGCAGACTGCCCGCGGCAAACTCCTCGGCAGTGCGCACATCACACACAAACAGGCTGCGCCCGGCGTCCCTGGCCCACTGCTCGACCTGCTCGGCCTCAACGGCTTTCACCCCGGCGCGCTCGGCCAATTTCGCGGCGGCCAGACGTTGCACCGGCAATGTCGCCGTCGAGACCTCGTCGGCATAGCGGCGGTTGCTGCCGCGCTCCAGTTGAAAATCTTCCAGGGACCAGCCCTGGGTGCCGTTTTCCAGCGCATAGACCGGGTTCTTCAGACCCAGATCAATCAGCGTCTGAGCGCCGATAATGCTGCGGGTGCGGCCGGCGCAATTGACCACGATCGGCGTGCGCGCATCCGGCACCAGATCCTGCACCCGATAGCCCAGTTCACCGTTCGGGCAGCAGACCGAACCGGGTATGGTCATCTTGTGGTATTCATCGAACGGGCGCCCGTCGAGCACCACCAGCGGCTCGCCCCGGGCTTGCCATTCGGCCAACTGGCGAGCAGTGACATGGGGCGTATGGCGGACCTCTTCGACCAACTCCCCGAAGGCCTTCGAGGGTACGTGCACACCGGCAAACAGCTGAAAACCGGCGGCCTGCCAACCCTCGGCGCCACCTTGGAGAATATGCACCTGGCGGTAACCCAGTGCCTGCAGGCGCCGGGCCGAACGCGTCGCGACGTCCCTACCGTCCTGGTCATAAATCACCAGCCGCACCTGAGGATTCGGCGCCAGACGCCGGACCTCCAGCTCCAGGCGGCTATAGGGCAGGTTCACCCCGAAAAACAGGTGCGCTTCGCCATACTGGCCATGCTCGCGCACGTCAAACAGGGCAATTTCCTGCCCGTCGAACAGCCACTGCTGCAGTTGCCCTGGAGTTACGGTCTGGCTCATGGGAGTCCCGTTTGAAAGATGGAAAACCAAACGTGCAGTTCGCTCACGCGTAGGCCTTGATCGACGGCGCCATTTGCGAGGCGTTGTAATTGAGAATGCGCCCGTCGGCCTCGACGCCGTAACGGCCGTTGAGGGACTCCAGGGGCAAGCCGTAGAGGTGGAAATGCAGGGTCGGTTGCTCGCCGTCGACCCGAATGCCATGCAGGTCTTCGCCGAGGAACGAGATGGAAGTGCCAGGCTGCACGATCACTTCCCTCTCCAGGTGCAAGGTAGTGAAGCCAGGCTCGTGGCCTTCGTCATCACGACGGTAGACGTAGTTGATTTCCTGGCCTTCGACGGCACTGATGATCGCCCAGGTTTCGTGGTTGTGGGGGATGGTGCTTTTGCCCGGCAACAGCGAGTTCAGGTACAGCGTCGGCGTGTCGCCGTCGTCGTTGAGACGGTAGCGGAACGCGGTGCTGCCCTGCCCCGGCACGGGGGCCGGGAACTGGTCGAAGTTGAATAGATCGCGGCGCTCGGCCAGGGCTTCGAGCAAGGCAACGATGTCCACCAACGCAGCGCGGTCGACGCCCCGTTGATGGATGACACGGATTTTCTTCAGGAAATCCTCAATGACAGCGGCACGGTTATCAGTACTCATGAACAGGCTCCTTGGTATCAGACGGACAGGCTGTAGCGACTCAGGTTGCTCAACAGATACGGATCATTGGCGAGCGGCGGCCGGCGGCCCGGATCGCCCAGGGCGTGGCGTAGAAACTCGCGGGTCCGCTCGCTGGTCGGGTGCTGGAAGATCTGCGCGGCGCTGCCGTGCTCGACAATCACCCCGTTCTCGGTGAAGTAGACGGTGTCGCTGATCTCTTCGGCGAAGCGCATTTCGTGGGTGACCAGCACGCAGGTCATGCCCTCCTCGGTCAACTCGCGAATAACCGTCAACACCTCGCCGACGGTTTCCGGATCCAGGGCCGAAGTCACCTCGTCAAACAGAATCAATTCCGGACGCATGGCCAGGGCGCGGGCAATCGCCACCCGTTGTTGCTGGCCGCCGGAGAGTTGCCCCGGCCAGGCATCGGCCTTGTGCTCCATGCGCACCTTGGCCAACAAGGCGCGGGCGTCTTTCTCGGCGTCGATGCGGTTGCGCCCCAGCACCTTGCGCGGGGCAATCACCAGGTTTTCCAGCACCGACAGATGCGGGAACAGGTTGTACTGCTGGAACACAAACCCCACGCGTTTGCGCAACTCGATGCGCTGGGCTTCCCGTGCCAGGGTGTGGACCTCGGTACCGCCGACGCGAATGCTGCCGCGTTGCGGCTGCAACAGGCCGGTGATGCAGCGCAGGATGGTCGACTTGCCGGAGCCGGACGGGCCGATGATCGACACGGCCTGGCCGCGGTGCACGTCGAGGGCGATGCCCTTGAGCACCGGGTTGGAGCCGAACGACAGGTGCAGGTCGCGCAGGCTGACCAGAGGCTCGGCGACGGTTTCATTAGAAGGCATAACGTCGCTCCAGGCATTGGGTGAGTCGGGAAATCGGGTAGCAGTAAGCAAAGAACAGCACCAGCAGGCTCAGGTAAATCACCACGGTGAAGCCGGTCAGGTTCACGGTGTTGCTGGCGATCTGCGCGGTGTCGATCACGTCGTGCACACCCACCAGGGACGCCAGCGCAGTGCCCATGGTGATCACCGCATAGAGGTTCATCCACGGCGGCAACATGCGCTTGAAGCACTGCGGCAGGATGATCGAACGGAAAATCTGCCCGCGGGTGAATGCCAGGGAACGCGCCGCTTCCCATTGAGTACTGGGGATCGAGGCGATGGCCCCACGAAAGATCTCCGCGACGTTGGCACTGGCCGGCAACGCCAGGCCGATGGTGACCTTGACCCAGTCCGGGAACGGGACATAGATGCTGCCGACGTGGATCTCGAACGGGAACACGTAGGTGGTGAAATAGATCAGCACCAGCCACGGCGCGTTACGGAACACCTGCACCCAGATCCGCGCCGGCAAGCGCAACAGGCCCAGGGGTGACAACGCCAGGGCACCGACCAACAGCCCCAGGAACGAGCCCAGGCCGATGGCGACCAGACTGATCAGAATGTTCTGGCCAAAGCCTGCGGCCAGCGCCGGAGACCATTGCAGCAAGGCCTTTGACACCGGGCTTTGCGGAGCGAACCAGAGCAGCCAGCACAGGGCGCAGAGCAACAGCGACAACTTGCCGACATGCCGCCGGGGCCAGGCCAGCGGTGCGTCGACGGACGATTCAATGGCCATAGCCGGGCATCCTCAGGCGCGCTTCAAGGTAGCGCCCCGCACAGTTGACGATAAAACTCAGCAGACCGAAAAAGCTCAGAATCAGAATCATCAGCTCCAGTACGTTGTCGCTCTGGGTCCAGATCATGATCGCCGCGTAGGTGATATCGCCCACGGCAATGGCCGAGGCCACGGCGGTCATCTTTACCAGGTCGATCAGGTTGTTGATCAGCGACGGCAGGGCGAAGCGCAGGGCCAGTGGCAGTTGCACATTCCATAACAACTGGCGACTGCTGAAGGCCAGGGAACTGGCGGCTTCCATCGTCACGCTCGGCACCGCCTCGATCCCGGCACGCAAGGCTTCCGCGTGAAATGCCCCCTTGTGCAGCGAGATCACGATCACCACCCAGGCGAACGGCGTCAGCGGGTTCGCCGCGCCGACGGCCTGGGTCAGCAGCATGTTCAGCACCAGGAACGCGCAATACAACTGGACCAGGGTCGGCGTATTGCGGGTGACTTCGATGAACACCCGTGCAGGTTTCGCCAGCCAGGGTTTGCCCGAGGTCAACATCGCCGCCAGGCCGACCCCGGCCAGCAGGCTGCCGACGATGGTGAACAGGCACAACAGCAGCGTGGTCAGCGCGCCCTGCTCCAGGGTGCCGCGTTGATAGGCGTCGAGCAGAAAGCCGTAGTTCAGGCCAACCCCGGCAGTCCAGTGGACAAAAAGCTCCAGCCAATGACTCATGGCTCGCTCCCTCAGGCGCCATTGGCCTGGAACCGTTTCTGCAGCTCCACCAAGGCCGGTGACGCGGGGGTGATGCGGTTGCGGGTCTGGGCGTCGATCAGCCAGCCGCTGCGATGCAGCTCCTTGACGATGGGATCGAGCCTGGCCTGGGTATCGCCTTCGCCACGGCGGGTCCAGATCACCGACGGGGCCGGGTTGAGTTCCGGGCTGAGCGCGCGATAACCCTGCCATTCGGCGGTGTCGGCGAGCAACGGGTTGATCAGCGTGGCGTCGTGCACCGCCGCGACGCAGTTGTCGCCACGCAACGCCAGCAAGGATTCCGACGAGCTCTTGAAGGCCTTGATCTCGACGCCCAGCTCAGTGAGCGGCTTGACGTAGCTGCTGCCCTGGGAGGTGCAGACCGGTTGATCTTTCAAGTCTTCCCAACGGCTGATCTTGCTGTCTTTCAACACCGCGGCGGTACCGCCGACACGGTAAAACGGCGTCGGCACAAAGCCGAGGATCTCGCCGCGTTCGGCGGTCCATTCCATGTTGGCGATCAGCAAATCGACTTTGCCCTGCTGCAGGAATTGCACGCGGTTGGCAGGCAAGACTGGCACCAGTTGCACCTCGGCACCCAGTTGCCGTCCCAGCTCCTGGGCGAGGTCGACGTTCAGCCCCCGGGGTTTCTGGGTGGTTGGATCGATCCCGCCGAACGGGCCGCCGGACAGCAACACACCCACCACCAGCACATGGCGCTGCTGGATCTTGTCCAGGGTGGCATCAGCCTGCGCACTGGTCATGCCGACCATCGAGATCAAGGCGCCCAGCATCACAGGCAACAATCTTTTAACAGGCGAGCGCTCGATCAACATGTTTTTCCCCTCATGGAAAGGTCGGCGTACCCCGACCTGATGGGTGGGATCCTAGGTACAGCGCCGAAGTAACGGAAATTCAAATATCTAATATCGTTATAACTTGCAGTGTCAAAATTGACAGATGCGCTCCTAAACCCCTGTATTTATGGGTGATCGCGCATGAGCAGCGAAAACCTCTCGCGAAATACATAATGAAATGTGATATTTATGTTTCCAGCCTTGATGTAAAAACAACGACGGGAATGGCCAATGCCGACCTCATCGACCCTCGACCTCGACTTACTGCGCACCTTCATCGCCGTGGTGGATCACCACAGTTTTGCCGAAGCCGGCGCGCAACTGGCCCGCACGCAATCGTCGGTCACCCAGCACATGCAACGCCTGGAACAATTGGTCGGGGTCAGCCTGTTCGAAAAACGCGGGCGGCAGAAACAACTCACCGAAGCGGGCCTGCAGTTGCTGCGCCATGCGCGGCAGATGCTCTCGCTCAACGACGACGCCCTGAACTCATTGCGTGAAAGCAGCTTGAGCGGCGTGCTGCGCATCGGCTCGCCCCATGACATCGCCGACACCATCCTGCCGCCGATCCTCAGCCACATCGCCCGCTCGGCACCGCGCCTGCGCCTGGAGATCGATGTCGGTCGCAGCCCGTTCCTGATGGACGACCTGCACCGGGGCAAGGTCGACATGGTGATCTCCACCCGCCAAGACCCCACCCTGGAAGGCTTTGCCTTGCGCACCTCACCGGTGTGGTGGATCTGCTCGGCGCAGTACATTCACAACCCCGGCGAACCCTTGCCGCTGATCCTGGTGGATGAGCCCAGCATCTATCGCCGCTATGCCCTCGAGGCCCTGGAGCGCGCCAACATTCCCTGGCGCCAGGCCTACCTGGCGTCGAACCTGATCGGCATCAAGGCAGCCACCCGTGCGGGCCTCGGCGTTACCCCGCGAAGCATGGAGATGCTCGGCCCGGACATGCGCGTGCTCGGCGAAAACGATGGCTTGCCGCGACTGCCGGACGTGACCTATCACCTGTGGATCAGGCCCAATACCGTGAATCCGCTGGTGCGCCGGGCCTATGAGTTGATCAAAAGCAGTCGGGGTCTCTGATGCAACGTTTCTAAGAACAAAAAATTATTAATAAATACAAAATCAGTATTTATAGTTATAAAAATATCCGAGTAGTCTCAGCGCATCCCGTCATTCATTACACAGTGAAGTGCCCCATGAATCCGACTGACAACCTCATCGACTTCGCCAGCTACCGCAAACGCAAACAGGCTCAGCAACGGGCACGGGCCATGTGGGAAATGTACGCACGCAACGCAGGCCTGGCCTTTCAATGGGTGCAAGCGAGCAAGGCGACCGAGACGCGTCACGCGTGAACGTGCAGCAACCCTCGCGTTTTTTGGCGAGCGCCGACGAGCCGGTCATGGATTTGAATAACCTGGAGCCACTGGAAGAAGACCCGATCTGCGAGCGGGTTGCGCAGAACCTGCAACGCCTGCGGGGCAAGCGGCATCTGTCCCTCGACGCCCTCGCCCGCCAGTGCGGCGTGAGCCGGGCGATGCTGGCGCAGATCGAATCCGGGCGCAGCGTGCCGTCGATCAAGGTGCTGTGCAAAATCGCCAAGGGCCTGAAGGTATCGGTGGCGGCGTTTCTCGAGCACCGGGCATTCGAAGGGGTGGCGGTGTTGTCGGCCAGCCAGAGCAAACGCCTGGTCAGTGCCAATGGCGCTTTTGTCAGCCGCGCCCTGTTTCCTTTCGATGTCGCGCGCCAGTCGGAGTTTTATGAGCTGCGCCTGAGTCCCCTGGGTGAGGATCAGTCCGAGGGGCATGGTCCGGGGGTTCAGGAGAACCTGGTGGTGGCCCAGGGGGTGCTGGAAATCAGCGTCAATGACGAGCGCTATCTGCTGTCCACGGGGGACTCGATCCTGTTCTATGCAGACCAGCCCCACCGTTACCGCAACCCTGCCGACAGTGAAGCGGTGGCGTATCTGGTGGTGACCTACCCGGAACGCCTGGACTGAATTGGATTGAAACTGGACTGGATTGGACTGAACTGAACTGTAGGAGCGAGCTTGCTCGCGATGGTCGCCAACGATAACGCTTGCTGCCTGGATAAGCGCGGTGTTCTAAAGTCCATCGCGAGCAAGCTCGCTCCTACAGTACGCAAGTACGCAAAAAGCCCGCCGGGATAATCCCGGCGGGCTTTATTTCATCGTTAGCGATCAGCAGGTGCAGCACATCAGCGGCATGCCGTTGCAGCTCATCATCATCGGCATGCTGCAGTCGTTCATCATCTTCATCATCAGGGCGCAGCAATTCTTCATCATGTCCATGTTCATGCCGGCCATCGGCATGATTTTGCACATCATGCAGTCGTCCATCAGGGTGCATTCCATCACGCACTTCATCGACGGCATCGGCATGCCCATCATCGGCATCGGCATCATCATGTTCGCCATCGGCATGGTCATGCTCGCCTGGGACATGCACATCATGCTCATGTTGCCGCAGTGCATCATCATCGGCATGCCGCAATTCATCATCATCTGCATCATTTCAGCGCTGTTCTTGAACATGGCCATGTCCATGCCAGCGGCCGGCATCATCTTGCACATCATGCCGTCGTCCATCATGTCGCAGGTCATGGTCGCCATCATCATGGGCATGCCCATCATCGGCATCATCGGCATGTTGGCGTTCATCGGCATTTGCATCTGCGTGGCGTTCATCATGGTGTTGTTCCCTGAAGGATAGAGAGTTGGACAAAGCTGATGGGGCCGATTCTAAGCAATGGTCCAGGCGCAACAAGATGACGATCGAACAGCTGGAATAAATGCTGGAGCGACCTAAGCGGAGTGGATGGAACGATTGTGTCTGCTGCCGCGAACATTTGGCTTCAATGACAGATGCATTGCGAACGGCAGCAGATATTCCTTGGTTATGGATATGCAATTGGCATCTATATAAATAACCGAAAGAAATAATCGGTCTAAACAGGGCCAGGTAATTTCAACGGATCGCTCTACTGCACAGGTTTTTACCGGCTCAGGACCAATGACTCGACCGAAAACACCTCAGCATCCGTCAACTTCTGCACATCGACCCGATGGGGAAAGATCTTCTTCTCCACGAACAGATCATCGACCTGCTGCAAGGCCTGAATGTCCCGCGGTTCGACTGGCAACAACGATTCGTCCCCCCAACTGCGCAGTCGCCGGGAGACTTCCAGAGGGATGTCGTTGACCTTGGCAAAGACCCGGGCGTACTCGTCCGGATTCTGCTGCGCCCATTCGAACGCCCTGGCGAAACGCTGCAGCACGTCGCCGAGCGCCTTGCGTTTCAGCGGGTCGGTCAGGACTTCGTCCGAGGCGGTGATAAAGGTCAGCCCGGTATTTATCCCCTCGCCGCTGATCAACACCCGTGCGCCCTGCTGCTCGGCAAACGCCTGGTAGATACCGAAGGTGGCCCAGGCTTCGATCTTGCCGGCGTTGAACGCGGACAAGGCGTCGGTCGGCAGGACGAAGCCGACCTTGACGTCCTTCTCATCGACCCCGGCATTGGCCAATGCACGGATCAACAGGTACTGGGAAATGCTGCCGCGGGCCGAGGACACCACGACATTGCGGCCTTTCAAGTCGGCGACGCTATGGATATCCGAATTGGCCGGAACCAGGATCGCAATCCCACGTGACTGACTGCGCCGTACCGCGACGATGCGCAACGGCGTGCCCCCGGTCGCGGCGGCGAGCACCGGGGTGTCACCGGCCGGCGCCAGATCGACGGCGCCGGCGCGCAAGGCTTCGAACAACGGCGCGGCGCCCTGGAAGTTGGCCCACTCGACCTTGTAGTCGATGCCTTCAAAGGCATTCGCCGCCTCGACCACGGTGCGCAGGCCCTTGGCCTGATCGCCGAGCACCAGCGTCACGCCGGACAGGTCTGACCGGGCGGCGGATGAGGCTGTTGACTCGACGGCGTCACCACAACCGCCGAGCAACAGTGCGACGCCAGACAGCAACAGCATCGCGGATTTCCAGACGCGAATCGGCATGACAGAACCTCCCTGTATCAATGGATTGGCAGCGGTATCAACCATGGGCGAACCGCCGGACCGGAGTGTGGGTGACCTGACGCTGGGCCGCCGCGCCGGTTTCCACTTCAACCCCCAACAGGTTCAGGAGCCGCGCACGGATGGCCTGGAAGCCCTCCTGCCCGGTGTCTCTCGCTCGGGGCAGATCGATGGTCAACTGTTCGGCGATCTTGCCGTTGGCCAGCACGATGACCCGGTCGGCCAGCAGGATCGCTTCGTCGACGTCATGGGTCACCAGCAGCACCGCCGGGGTGTGTTTGCGCCACAACTCGATAATCAATCGGTGCATGCGAATTCGCGTCAGCGCATCCAACGCGGCGAACGGTTCATCGAGCAGCAACAACTTGGGCTCACGTACCAGGCCACGGGCCAATGCCACCCGTTGTGCTTCACCGCCGGACAGCGTCGCCGGGTAGGCTTCGAGCCGATGGGCCAGTCCCACTTCGGTCAGGGCCTGCACCGCGCGTGCCTTGGCGTCCGGGGTGTGCAAGCCGAGAATCACGTTCTTCCAGGCGCGTTTCCAGGGCATCAACCGGGGCTCCTGAAATACCGCAGCCCGGGCCTTGGGCACCCGCAGCTGACCGCTGTCGATGCTGTCGAGGCCGGCCAGGCTGCGCAACAGAGTGGTCTTGCCCGAACCGCTGGCGCCGAGCAACGCGACGAATTCGCCCGGTGCAATGTCCAGGTCCAGACCGTCGATGACCCGCTGTTGGCCGAACTGGCGCACCACGTTCCGTAGCTGGACCGGTGGCGTTGAATGACTGGCTTTTGCCGCGTCCAGATGATCGATGCTCGACATATCAGTTCCTCACAAAAGATGGGCGCCAGGCCAGGGCGAAACGCTCCAGCGTGCGGATCAGTCCGTCGATCAACAGACCGAGGACGCTGTAGATGAGCAGGCAGATCACGATCACATCGGTGCGCATGAAGTCCCGCGCATCACTGGCCAGGAAACCGATGCCGGCGGTGGTATTGATTTGCTCGACGAACACCAGGGCCAGCCAGGAAATCCCCAGGGAATAACGCAAGCCGACAAAGAATGAAGGCAAGGAGCCCGGCAGGATCACATGCCAGATCAGCTCGCGACGATTCAGGCCCAGGGTGTTGGCGGCCTCGATCAGCTTGGGGTCGATGTTGCGAATCCCGGCGAACAGGTTCAGGTACACCGGGAAGGTGGTACCGGTGACGATCAGCGCGACCTTGGTGAATTCGCCGATGCCGAACCAGAGGATGAACAACGGCACCAGTGCCAGGGAAGGAATGGTGCGCAGCATCTGCATCGGCGAATCGAGGATCACCTCGCCGCGCTTGGACAGGCCGGTGATCAGCGCGGCGACGACACCGACGCTGACGCCGATGCTCAAGCCGAGCAACGCGCGCTGCAGGGACACCAACAAATGCTTGCCCAGCTCCCCGGAAACGATCATTGCCCAGAGCGTGCCGCCAATCTGCGACGGCGCCGCGATCACCCGTTGCGGGATCAGCCCGGCCTGGGAGGCCAGTTCCCACAACAGCAGCAGCGCGATCGGGCTGAGCAAGCGCAGCAAGACTTCGGGGGTGCGCCAGTTGCGGACCCAGTGGGGAGTCAATCTCGATGCGTCCAGCAGATCATCTGTACGACGAGCGGCCTTATCGACGGAAAACGAGCTGGCGCTCTGGGTTTCGAAGTTCTTTTCAGTCATCAGGCTTCCTTCCTTATCGAGAACATGGCTGGAGGCGCCATGCGTCAGCGTCGGATTCATGCTATTCGCATAAAAAACCGCAGTGAAAGTCTTTTTAGGAATAACCTAATATGATTAAAAATCAGATAACAAATGCACCAAATGAATTATTTGCATAATAAATCCGTCCAGGCCCTATCCTTTCGGGGCTATGGCGCGGTCGCGGATTAAAATGCGCATTGCTGATATCTAACATTTATCAAGATTCATTAATTTAATAATTAACTTAGAACAAAACGGCATTTCACAGGCCCGCCCTGCTGCGCCTACTTTTGTCACACCAGACCGACCCCTGCCAGGTGGAGGCTTGAATTTCGTCCAGTCAACGACAAGGAATCAGCATGAGTATTGAATTCATCGGCTACATCGGCGGCCACCACTCTTCAGAAATCCACCCCCGTAGCGGCCCTGTCCTGCAACCGGAGTACGTGGAAAAAGTCGCACGCGCCCATGACGAGGCCGGTTTCGATCGCGCACTGGTGGCCTTCCATTCCAACAGTCCGGACAGCACGCTGATTGCCTCGCATGCGGCCAGCGTGACGAAGAACCTGAAATTCCTCATTGCCCACCGCCCCGGGTTTGCCGCGCCGACCCTGGCGGCGCGACAGTTCGCCACGCTCGACGTATTCAATGGCGGGCGCACTGCCGTGCACATCATCACCGGAGGCGATGATGGTGAATTGCGGGCTGACGGCAGTTATATCGGCAAGGACGAGCGCTATGCGCGCACCGATGAATACCTCGAGGTGCTGCGCCAGGAATGGACCAGTGAAAAGCCCTTCGACTTTCAAGGTCAGTATTACCAGGTCGAAGGCGCGCACTCGGCGGTGAAGTCGCCGCAACAGCCGCACATCCCGTTGTATTTTGGCGGCTCGTCGACAGTGGCCATCGAGGTCGCGGGCAAGCATGCGGATGTCTATGCGTTGTGGGGTGAAACCTATGAACAAGTGCGCGAGGTGGTGAGGCAGGTACGTGCCGAGGCGGCCCGGCATGGCCGCGAGATTCGCTTCAGCCTGTCGTTGCGCCCGATCCTGGCGGACACCGAAGCACTGGCCTGGGAACGTGCCGAACGCATCCTGCAACAGGCGACCGACCTGGCCGAACAGAATGGTTTTGTACGCCGCGAACCGCCGAACGAAGGCTCCCGGCGCTTGCTCGCGGCAGCGGCCCAGGGTTCGCGCCTGGACAAGCGCCTGTGGACCGGGATCGCCGGTTTGCTCGGCGCACAAGGCAACTCGACGTCACTGGTGGGCACCCCGGAACAAGTGGCCGAAGCCCTGCTCGACTATTACGACCTGGGCATCACCACCTTCCTGATCCGCGGCTTCGACCCGCTCGACGATGCCATCGACTACGGCAAGCGCCTGATCCCGCTGACCCGCCAATTGGTGGCGGAGCGCGAACGGCAGGCGGCGGAAAAAGTGGCCTGAATGCACTGACTGTATAACGTAGGTGTTCGCAAGGATTGTGGCCACCACTGCCCCTGTGGGAGCTTGCTCGCGAAGGCGGCGGCACATTCAACACAGATGCTGACTGACCCACCGCTTTCGCGAGCAAGCTCGCTCCCACAGGGGATCTTCGGTGAACACGCAATCGGTGGACGACAGCGATCCCGTGTGGGAGCCGGCTTGCCGGCGAAGGCGGCGGCACATTCAGCAGAAATGTTGACTGCGATGGCCCCATCGCGGGCAAGCCCGCTCCCACGGTTTTCTCGGGTGCTCACAAGGGTTGTGTTCACCGTCGATCCCTGTGGGAGCGAGCTTGCTCGCGATGGCGGCAGCACATTCAGCAAAAATGTTGACTGACAGACCGCTTTCGCCGGCAAGCCGGCTCCTACATTTGGGCTCAGTTCTTGTACTCGATATCCGTGCGCTCCAGCTGCCGGATCAGCGCATTCCAGTGCCGCGCCACACCCGGACCATCCCCGCTCTTGAACACCTCGGCCTGTTTCTCGACCTTGGTCACCACCTCGGTCGGCGGAAAGATCAATTCGGCGTTACCGCCAGCCTGCGCCGCGATCTGGATGTTGCAGGCGCGCTCCAGACCGTGCAGCTGCTGGAACGCATGTTCGACACTGATGCCCGCGGTCAACAGCCCATGATTGCGCAGGATCAACACGCTTTTATCCCCCAGGTCCGCCACCAGGCGTTCGCGCTCGTCGAGGTCCAGCGCCACGCCTTCGTAACCGTGGTAAGCCACCCGCCCGGAAAATCCGATGGCGTGCTGGGAGATCGGCAACAATCCGTCACGCTGGGCGGACACCGCGATGCCGTCGCGGGTATGGGTATGCAGCACCGCTTGCAGGTCCGGACGGGCACCATGGATGGCGCTGTGGATCACGTAGCCGGCGTAGTTGATGCCCAGCCCTGTCGGGTCGTCGACGAGGGTACCGTCGATGTCCACCTTGACCAGGTTGGAGGCGGTGATTTCATCGAACAACAATCCGAAGGCATTGATCAGGAAATGCTCGTCCGGCCCCGGCACCCGTGCAGAGAAATGGGTGTAGATGTGGTCGGTCCACTTGAACAGTGCCGCCAGCCGATAGGCCGCGGCCAGTTTGACACGCACTTCCCATTCTTCGGGACTGACGCGCTGGCGAACATTTTTCGAGACGCTGGATAACGGACTGACGCTGCTCATGGCAAAACTTCCTGGATGGCCTTAAGGTCTCCAGCAAGCCTATGGCACGGCAAAAAATAATAAAAATCACATTTTAATCTAAGCTAATTATTATTTTTATTTATAATAACTCGCTCACGTCATCACGCCGCACGCTTGATCTTCTGCAGCGATCCGGCAACCAGTTTGCCAAAGGCATCCACCGGCCCTTGCAGGTTGCCGAGGAAATGCGGATAGATCAGCCACAAGTCCATCACCGGTTTGAAATCCTTGAGCGGCATCACCGCCAGCTGATCGAAATGCGCGCTGCGTTCCAGCAAAGGGCGCGGTACCAATCCAAGTCCCAGACCATCCGCCACCAGACCCAGTTGCAATTCGGTGCCGAAGGTTTCGAGGTTGACCCGCAGAGCCAGGCCCTGGTCCGACAGGGTGCGTTGCAAACCGGCACGGAAACCGCAGCCATCCGGGTTGAGAATCCAGCCACTCTGGTAAACCTCGGCGAGTTTGCAAGGACGCTTGGGCAACTGCGCCTTGGCGCAGACCACCACCAGTTCCATCTTGCCGATCGACTCACCGACGATATTGTCCGGGAAGATCTTGCCCGCCGGAAACAACGCCGCGGCCGCGTCCAGTTCCCCGCGCTCGATCTTGCCGACCAGTTGACTGCCCCAACCGGTGGCCACCTGGGCCCGCAAATCAGGGTATTCGATGCGCAAATGCTTGAGCGCGTCGAGCAGCACCACATCGCCGATGGTTTGCGGAACACCCAGGCGCAACAGCCCGGTAGGCGGTGCGTCGGTGGCCACCAGTTCGCGCAGCGCATCCATTTCCCGCAGGATCAAACGGCACTGCTCATACACCCGGGTACCGATCAGCGTGGGCTTGAGCGGTTTGGTATTACGGTCGAACAATTCCACGCCCAACGCCTGCTCAAAGTTCTGCACGCGCCGGGTGATGGCCGGCTGAGTCAGTTGCAACGACTCCGCGGCATGGCTGATGGATTGGCAACGAATCACTTCGACAAAGGCGTCGATATCATCAATTTTCATTTGGCCCGCACATAGAGAACAGTCAATAAGATGTCTGAAAAGCATAGTTCTATTGTCGGGATCTGGATAGTCCGCCGCACTGCTTCCCAGCACCTTAAGCCAAGTGACCAGGATTTTAATTCCATTCGGCTATAACCTAATCATTAAACAATCGCATATTGCTCTAAAACATTATGCTTAAATCAAAGTATCAACTTTCAGCACGAACAATGGAAATCGCCATGACCCAGGCCCGACACCCAGAGAGACTCAGAGCATTCATAGGCGCCCTGGCGGAATTGATCGACGGCAATCCCCGCGAGGGCGATCTGCTGCATCGCGGCGGCAAGCTGCTCGCGCAACTGGTCCGCCATGACGACTGGCTGCCCGAGGATTTTGCCCAGCCAGACCCGGAGCGCTATCAACAATTCTTGCTGCATGCCGATTCACGCCAGCGCTTCAGTATCGTCAGTTTTGTCTGGGGCCCGGGGCAACGCACGCCCATCCATGATCATCGGGTCTGGGGCCTGATCGGCATGTTGCGCGGTTCGGAGTACTCGCAAGGGTTCGCCCGCAACCCTGACGGTACGCTCGCGCCCGAGGGCTCGCGAGTACAGCTAACGCCAGGTCAGGTCGAGGCAGTGTCCCCCAAAATCGGCGACATCCATCAAGTCAGCAATGCCTTCGACGATCAGGTCTCGATCAGCATCCATGTCTATGGCGCCAACATCGGCGCCGTGCGCCGCGCGGTGTATCAGCCCGACGGCAGCGAGAAATTGTTTATCTCCGGTTATTCCAACGCTTTTCTCCCCAATATCTGGGATGTGTCCAAAGAGAGCCAAGCCCTATGAGCATTGCACCAACCCGCTCCTACTCCGAGATTCGCCAGGCACTGCTGAACCGTGAAGAACTGGCATTGGTGGATGTGCGCGAAGAAGCGCCCTTCGCTGAAGCGCATCCGCTGTTTGCGGCCAACATTCCACTCTCAAAACTGGAACTGGAGGTGTACTCAAGAATTCCACGGCTCGATACCCAAGTGACCGTCTACGACAATGGCGAAGGCCTGGCGCAGATCGCCGCTCGGCGCTTGCAGGGCCTGGGCTACGTGAATGTCAGCCTGCTGGAAGGTGGCCTGGAAAGCTGGCGCATCGCCGGCGGCGAACTGTTCATCGACGTCAATGTGCCAAGCAAAGCCTTTGGCGAACTGGTCGAAAGCCAACGCCATACACCGTCCTTGGCGGCGGAAGAGGTTCAGGCGCTGCTCGACAGCCAGGCCGACGTGGTGGTGCTCGATGCCCGGCGTTTCGACGAATACCAGACCATGAGCATTCCCACCGGCATCAGCGTACCGGGGGCGGAACTGGTGCTGCGTGCCCGGGAGCTGGCTCCGGACCCGGCGACGCGCATCATCGTCAACTGTGCCGGGCGCACCCGCAGCATCATCGGCACCCAGTCATTGATTAACGCCGGCATCGCCAACCCGGTGTCAGCCTTGCGCAACGGCACCATCGGCTGGACCCTGGCCGGTCAGACCCTGCAGCACGGCCAGTCGCGCCGCTTCGCCCCGACCAGCGAGGAACATCGACACATCGCCGCCGGCGATGCCCGTCGCGTCGCCGACAAGGCGCTGGTGGGCCGCGCCACCCTGGCTGACTTGCAACGCTGGCAGCAGGAACCGACTCGCAGCACCTACCTGTTCGATGTGCGCACGCCGGAAGAATTCGAAGCCGGGCACCTGCCCTCGGCCCGCTCGACACCGGGCGGCCAGCTGGTGCAGGAAACCGACCACTTCGCCAGTGTGCGCGGTGCGCGCCTGGTGCTGGTCGACGACGATGGCGTGCGTGCCAACATGTCGGCGTCCTGGCTCGCGCAACTGGGCTGGGAAGTGCACGTGCTGGATGACCTGCAGCCGGCACACTTCAGTGAAAAAGGTGCCTGGCAGGCGCCGGTCCCTGCGCCGCAACAGGCTGAGGAAATCAATCCCGAGACCCTGGCCGACTGGTTGCCCCATGGCGACACCGCGGTGCTGGATTTCACCAGCAGCGCCAACTACGTCAAACGCCATATCCCCGGCGCCTGGTGGGTATTGCGTGGGCAACTGCGCGACGCCCTGGCCAAGGTGCCGACGGCGCAGCGCTACGTGCTGACTTGCGGCAGCAGCCAGCTGGCACGGCTGGCGGTCGCCGAGGTCGAGGCACTGACCGGCAAGGCGGTCTTTCTCCTGCGTGGCGGCACCGCCAGCTGGATCGGCGCACAACGGCCACTGGAGGAAGGCGAGACTCACTTGGCGTCGCCGCGCATCGACCGCTATCGCCGCCCTTATGAAGGCACCGATAACCCTCGCGAAGCCATGCAGGCCTACCTGGACTGGGAGTTCGGGCTGGTGGACCAGCTTGCTCGCGATGGGACCCATGGCTTTTTCGTGATTTAACCACCCCGCCCGTGTGCCTGTGCAGGCACAGGGGCAACCCACCCGACATCCGACCCCTCTCCAGGCGGAGGCTGAACCTGTAGGAGCCGGCTTGCTGGCGAAAGCGATGTGTCAGAAGACACTTGTATTGACAACCTGCCTGGAGTTTCCCATGTCATTAAAACCCCTGTTGTTGAGCCTGATCTGCACCCTGGGCTGCACCGCATTCAGCCACGCTGCCGACCTTCAACCGTTGCTGGTGGCCAATCAGAAGTCCTCGATCAAGGTGCTACTGGAAGTCTCCGGCGAACTGAAGAACGTGCCCTACGACATCCAGTTCTCCGAGTTCCCGGCCGCTGCCCCGTTGGGTGAAGCGCTGAATGCCGGCGCCGTGGACATCGGTGCTCTGGGCGATGCGCCCTACGTGTTCGCCCTCGGTGCCGGCGCACCGATCAAGGTCGTCAGCATCGTGCATGCCGAAGGTCGCTACACCACCGCGATCCTCGCGCCCAAGGATTCGCCGCTGAACAACGCCAGCGATCTCAAGGGCAAGAAGATCGTCACCACCCGCGGTTCCATCGGCCATTTCCTGGCGATCAAAGCCTTGCGCAGCGTCGGCCTGAGCACCAGTGACGCGCAGTTCATCTACCTGCTGCCGAGTGAGTCGCGAATCCTGCTGGATAACGGCAGTGCCGACGCCTGGTCGACCTGGGACCCGTACACCACTATTTCCACCACCCAGAATCAGGCCAAGGTTTTGGCCAGTGGCGAAACCCTGCTGACCAACCATTTGTACCTGGCCGCCACCAGCCAGGCCATCGCCGGCAAGCGCCAGCAACTCGAAGACTTCGTCGCCCGGGTCGATCGCGCCTACCGCTGGACCAACGCCCACCCCGAGGAATACGCCGCCGCCCAGGCGCGAGTGACCGGTTTGCCGCTGGCGGTGCATGTCGCCGTGGCCAAAGGCACCCACATGGAACCCGTGGAGATTGACGACAAGGTCATCAGCGGCCTGCAAACCACCGCGGACATCTATCAGGAAGAAGCAATCCTCAGCAAACACATCGACGTCTCCCAAGGCTTCGACAAGAGCTTCAACGCCAAGCGCGCCCAACTTAGCCAGGCATCCCGCTAACGATGCGACTGAACCAGGAGTAGAACCATGACGAACAAGATCACACAGGGACGGTTCAATCGTCGCGGCCTCTAACCGCCAATTCCTCAAGCGGGCTGTGTCGTACACAAAAAGTGTGATCGGCACAGGCCACCTGTAGGAGCTGGCTTGTCGGATCGCCGCACCGCAGCGAAGGCGGCCTCAAGCCATGCGGCGCCCAAGCAGACACCTTCGCCGGCAAGCCGGCTCCTACGGGGGGCTGTGTCGCACAAACAGATAACGGCACTTACCATTTTTTTTATCGAGTGAATCCACCATGAGTCTTTCTTCTCAACATTCCCCACCCCTGCGCTCCGTCGAAGTGGCCCAATTCGAAACCCTGCTCGAACGCATCGGCGCGCAACTGGCCGCCACGGCCCACCTGTATGACGAGAGCGGCGCTTTCCCCCATGACAACTTCAAGCTGTTGCACGAGCATGGCCTGGTGGCGCTGACCGTGCCCAAAGCCCTGGGCGGTGGCGGCGCGGACCTGGCACAAGCACGCAAGGCCATCAGCGCCATCGCCAAGGGCGAGCCCTCGACCGCGTTGATTCTGGTGATGCACTACCTGCAGCACTCACGTCTGCAAGACAGCCGAACCTGGCCCGACGCGCTGCGCCAACAAGTGGCCCGGGACGCCGTCGAGCATGGCGCGCTGATCAACGCCTTGCGCGTCGAACCCGACCTCGGCACCCCGGCCCGGGGCGGCCTGCCAGCGACCACCGCCCGGCGCACTGCTGCCGGTTGGCGGATCAGCGGGCGGAAAATCTACTCCACCGGCAGCCAAGGCCTGAGCTGGTTCAGCGTCTGGGCGCGCAGCAGCGATGAAGACCCGCTGGTCGGCGCCTGGCTGGTGCACAAGGACACGCCGGGCATCAGCATCATCGAGGACTGGGACCATCTGGGCATGCGCGCCACCTGCAGCCACGAGGTGGTGTTCGACAACGTGCTGGTGCCCCTGGAGCATGCCGTCAGCGTCAGCCGCTGGAGCGCCCCGCAACCGGAACTCGATGGCGACGGGTTGCTGTGGATGTCGGTGTTGCTGTCCTCGGTCTACGACGGCGTCGCCCAGGCTGCCCGCGACTGGCTGGTGGGCTGGTTGGAAACCCGCGTGCCGTCCAACCTCGGCGCGGCATTGTCGACCCTGCCACGCTTTCAGGAAACCGTCGGCCACATCGACACCCTGCTGTTTGCCAACCGCAGCCTGCTCGACTCCGCCGCCGAGGGGCACACCCCGGCCAGTCATGCAGCGCAACTGAAATACCTGGTCACCGGCAACGCCATACGCGCCGTCGAGCTGGCCATCGAGGCCTCCGGCAACCCGGGGCTGTCACGCAACAATCCACTGCAACGGCATTATCGCGACGTGCTCTGCAGCCGGGTTCACACCCCGCAAAACGACGCCGTCCTGCAAGGTGTCGGCAAAGCGGTCTTCGCCCAGCGCCAGTCACATCACCTGTAGGAGCTAGCTTGCTAGCGATGGACGTCAACGATGATGTGTTTTTCCTGGATGAACGCGTAACCCTTGAGACCATCGCTAGCAAGCTAGCTCCTACAGGTGATCTTCAGCGAACACCAGATCGGTGAAGGACGCCGATCACCCTCAAACCATCGAGGGCGGCTCGAACGCCGTGACCGCTGGCAACGCCTGATCCCACTTCACGATCTCCACCGAAGCGGTTTGCGCCGAGCAGCCCTGGGACAGGCTCGAAGCGCCGACATCGGCCGTGATCATGTTCGGGTTGCCATGTTTTTCCAGGCTGTGGCGCTCGCCAGGCACCCAGGGATCAAACCAGGCCCCGGTGGCGATCTGAACCACACCCGGGCGAATCCCGTCCGAGACAATCACCCCGGCCAGGAAGGCACCGCGCTCGTTGAACACCTTGACCACGTCGCCATCGACCAGGCCTCGAGCACGCGCGTCCGCGGGGTTGAGCGTCAAAGGCTCACGCTGACGGATCTTCGAAGAGCGGCTGTAGGCGCCGTGATCATATTGACTGTGCAGGCGGGTCTTCGGCTGGTTCGACAGCAACTGCAACGGAAACGACGCCAGCGGTTTGTCCAGCCATACCGGATGACCGGGGCAATCGGCGTAGCCAAAGCTGGCGATGCGTTCAGAGAAGATTTCGATCCGTCCCGAAGGTGTCGGCAGCGGGTGGGCGTGCGGGTCTTCGCGGAAAGATTTGAGCAGGACGGTATCGTTGTCGGGGTAGTCGATTTCGAACAGACCGTCGCGCCAGAAACTGTCGAAGTCCGGCAGCTCGATCCCGTGCTCCTGCGCCCTGCCCCGGGACTCGTCATAGGTAAAACGCAGCCAGGCTTCGGCGTCGCGACCTTCGGTGAAGGCGTCGCTGAAACCCAGGCGCCTGGACACATCCGTCAGGATCGAATAATCGTCCCGGGACTCGCCCACCGGCTCGATCGCCTGGTGCATCGCGATCATGAAACGGTCCGAGGCGGCGCTGCCGATGTCATTGCGCTCCAGGGCCGTCGTGGCCGGCAGCACGATGTCCGAATACTTGGCCTGGGCGGTCCAGAACTGCTCATGGACAACGATGGTTTCCGGCCGTTTCCAGGCCTCCAGCAGGCGGTTGAGATCCTGATGATGATGGAAGATATTGCCCCCGGCCCAATAGACCAGACGGATGTCCGGGTAGTGCAGCTGCTTGCCGTTGTAGTCGAACGGGGCGCCCGGGGTGAGCAGCATGTCGGTGACCCGCGCCACCGGGATGAATGCCTTGACCGGATTGACCCCCTGGGAAAAGCGCGGCCCCGAAAACGCCTTGCGACCGCTGCCGGTGTTGTTCATGCAACCATAACCGAGGCCGAAGCCGCCGCCGGGCAGGCCGATCTGCCCGAGCAGCGCGGCCAGGGTCACGGTCATCCAGAACGGCTGTTCACCATGCACCGAGCGCTGCAGCGAATAGGCAACGTTGATCAGGGTGCGCTGGCTGGCCATGCGCCGCGCCAGGTCGATGATCTGCTGTGCCGGGATGTCGGTCAGGGCCTGCGCCCACAGCGGGTCCTTGGGCTGGCCGTCGACATGCCCGAGCAGGTACTGGCGAAAGGTCTCGTAGCCGACGGTGTAGCGCCGGACGAAGTCCTCGTTGTGCAATCCTTCGCTGACCAGCACATAGGCCAGCGCCATCATCAAGGCGGTGTCGCTGCCGGGGCGAACCGGCAGCCATTGAATGTTTTTCGGTCCGGTCAGGTCGTCACGCAATGGGCTGACGTTGACGAACTGTACGCCGGCCCCGGACATTTCATCCAGCGCGCGGGAGAGCAAATGCTCACTGGCGCCACCGGGGCTGGTCTGGGCGTTTTTGGCCGGCAGGCCACCGAAGGCGACGAACAGCTCGCAATGCCGGGCCAGGTTTTTCCATGAGGTATGGGCCGCCAGCAGCCAGTCCATGTTGCCGACGATGTGCGGCATCAATACCCGGCCAGCGCCCAGGCTGTAGCTGTCCATGCTGAACACATAGCCGCCGAACAGGTTGAGGAAACGGTGCAGCTGGCTTTGCGCATGATGAAACCGCCCGGCGCTGCCCCAGCCGTAGCTGCCGCCGAAAATGGCCTGGTTGCCATGCTCGGCCTTGACCCGTTTCAGCTGGCCGGCGACCAGGTCCAGAGCAACCTCCCACGACACTTCGACAAAGGGTTCCTGGCCGCGCAGCTCGGGGTGAGAACCGGGCTCTGCGAGATAACTGCGACGCACCGCCGGGCGCAGGATCCGCGTCGGCGATGTGAGGGCGTCGGGAATCGAGGCGCCGATAGGCGACGGATCCGGGTCCCACTCTGCCGGGACCATCGCTTCCAGCTTCCCGTCGACGACCTGCGGGCGGTAGGCCCCCCAATGCATTGAGGTGAAACTCATGGGGCGATGATCTCCTTGGCGCTGCATCTCTTGTTCGCTGAAAAGGCCCGGCCCCTGTAGGAGCGAGCTTGCTCGCGATGGACCTGAGGACGCCGCGATTAACCAGAAAACCCGCGTCATCGTTGACGTCCATCGCGAGCAAGCTCGCTCCTACAGGGTGCCGTGTTTAACCGGAAAATCCGCGTGATCGTTGACGTCTCTGGCATTCAACCCATGATTACCAGCTTTCCCCCAACCCAAGCAAGCCCATGATCTGGCGTCGCAGGTCCACCAGATAGGGATCGTCGCGATGCCGCGGATACGGCCGCTCAATGGTCAATTGCGCCTTGATCGCTGCCGGTCGGTCGCTGAACACAATCACCCGATTGGCCAGCAGCAAGGCCTCTTCGACATCGTGGGTCACCAGCAGCGCGGTGTAGCCCTGGCGTTGCCACAGATCGATCAGCTCTTTCTGCATGGTGATGCGGGTCAGGGAATCGAGCTTGCCCAGCGGCTCGTCGAGGATCAGCAGGCGCGGTTCGTTGACCAACGCCCGGGCCAAGGCCACACGCTGGGCCATCCCGCCAGACAGCTGTCGTGGGTAAGCGCGGGCGAACTGGCTGAGGCCGACTTTTTCCAGCGCGGCATCGACCTTGGCCGAATGGGTCTTCAGCAAGCCCTGGGCTTCCAGGCCGAGGGCGACGTTGTCCCATACCCGGCGCCACGGGTAGAGCGTCGGATCCTGGAACACCACGACCCGACTCGGGTCCGGGCCGGTGATCGACACACCATCAGCCAGCAACCTGCCGGAATCAGCCGGCTCCAGCCCCGCCACCAGGCGGAGTAAAGTGGACTTACCGCACCCCGAAGGCCCGAGCAAGGCCACGAATTCACCGGGCGCGACGTCGAGCGAGACCCGCTCCAGCACCGGCAAATGCTGACCGTCCAGAGCGAACCCATGGCTCAGATTGTCGATGCGCAGGGCCAGCCCTGTCGAAGACGAAGCCGTGGTCGTTGTCGTTGTCGTTGTCGTTGCTGCCAGCGCTACCATTTCATCGCTCCTTTCTGCCAAGCCAACAACCGGTCACGGACCAGAAATAGCGCCGAGATCAGCCCCGAGCACGCCAGTGCCATGATCAACAGCGCCGCATACATATTGGCGTAGGCCGCCCAGCCCTGGGCCCATTGCAAGTACCAACCGATGCCAGCCTTGACCCCCATCATTTCCGCGACCACCAAGGTCGAGAACGAAGCGCCCAACCCCATGAACAAACCCACGAACACATGGGGCAACGCCGCCGGGATCGCCACTTTGAAAATCAGGAAGCCCTGCTTCGCGCCCAGAGTCCGTGCCACGTCGTAATAAGCCTTGTCGACGCTGGCCACGCCGGACCAGGTCAGCACCGTCACCGGAAACCAGGTCGCCAGGGCGATCAGGAACACGCTGGCACTCCAGCTGGTGGGAAACAGAAAGAAGCACAGCGGCAGCAAGGCCGTGGAAGGCACCGGCCCGAGAATGCGCAACACCGGATGCAGCCAGTAACCGATGCTGGTCGACCAACCGATGGCGACCCCGGCGACAAATCCGGTCGCAGCGCCCAATGCCACACCCGTGCCCAGCAACAGCGCCGAGTGCAGCAGGCTCTCGGCCAGGCGCGGCCAGTCTTCAACGTACACCGCGAGCAGCGCTTGCGGCGGTGCGAAGAAGGGAACCGGCAGCAGGCCCAGCTTGGCGGTGAGCAATTCCCAGATAGCCAACAGGATCGGCAGCGCGACCAACCAGGCCCCTGCGCCACGAATGCGCGTGGCGACTTTTGCCGACCAGCGACCTACGATGCCCAGCAAACCGATCAAGGCCGCCACCGCCAGGCACAGATTGGCCAAGCCCTGGGTCATCGGCCAGACCCGCGTCGCATTGGGCCAATAGCTGATCAATAGCGCCACCGCGACCCACGCCGTCACCGCCACCGCGCCTTGGCGCCAGACCTTGAACGCCCGCGACGTCGCCGCTGGAGCCAGTGTTGAAACCTCAGCTGAAGACATCGGCGGTGATCTCCTTGGCGAACTCGCCGGCGTCAGTGCTCTGGCGAATGACTTCCACGGTTTTCAGGTCGGTGACGTAGGTGGTGATTTCCTGGGTCAGCAGTGCGCCCACGGCATGATGGCCGTGGGTATGGTCATGCAGGATGGCCTCGACTTCTTCGACCGAGGTGTTCAGCGCATAGGCCTGGAACCCCTTGGCCACGGCCCGGGGATTTTTCACCGAGTAATCGTGGGCCTCGAGAATCGCCTGGGTCAGGGCCGCCGCCACGCGTTTTTCCTCGCGCACCAGTTTGCCGGTCACCCCGACCACGCAGCAGCTGAGGTTGGCGTACTCCTCGACCAGGTTGGTGGACAGCTCCCGGGCCTGGCCGGCCTTGATCAGCCGGTACATGAACGGGTCGCTGCCGCTGACGGCCTGGACTTCACCGCGCTCCAGCGCCGTGCCCAGCAGGTCGGCCGGGAACAGTCGCCAGTCGACATCGCGCACCGGATCGATGCCGTGCTTTTTCAGCAGGATCGAGAAGAAGTTGCGGTCCGGGCTGGCCATGTCGGTGACGCCGATGGTCTTGCCCTTGAGGTCTTCGAGTTTATGGATGTCGCCATTGACCGCACTGAGCAAACGCAGGCAACCGCCGTGGGTACCGGCGGTGAGCTTGACGTCGAAGCCCTGTTCCAGGGCCTTGAGCCAGCGCAGCGCCATGCCGACGCCGGCATCGGCCTTGCCCGTGGCAATGGCTTCGAGCAGGACTTCGGTGGAATTGCCAAAGTTGACCAGTTCCACATCGAGGTTGTGCTTCTTGAAAAACCCTTGCCCGTGGGCAATGACCACCGGCGCCAGGCACACCGCATTGAGGTTGACCGCCAGCTTCAGCGCCCGCGGCGCGTCCAGGCGGATTAACTCACCGGTGCCAGCGGGTTCGCTGGCACCGTCGACAGCGTGGCCGGCGTGTTCATCGGCGGCCAGGCCGGAACGCGGCAACGACATCAGCAACGGACTGGCCAGGGCGACGCTGGCCAGGCCCAGCAGGTGACGACGGGTCAAACGATCGAAAACGGCCATGCAAAATATCCCTTTTGATTGATGGAGGTGCTTAGTCCTTCAGCCCGGCCAGCCCCAGGTGCTCGCGCAAGGTCGAGCCCTCGTAGGCGCGGCGAAACAAGCCCTTGCGTTGCAAATGAGGAATCACGCTCTCGACGAATTCGCTGAACGAGCCCGGCAGGTAAGCCGGCGAGATCACGAAGCCGTCGCAGCCGTCGCCCAGGAACAGCTCGGCCAGTTGATCGGCGATTTGCGCGCCGGTGCCCACCAGCTGCGGTACGCGCACGCTGCTGGCGAAAATCCGTCCCAGTTGCTCCAGGGTGGTGTCCGGGCCCTGCATCAGCAGCTTTTCGGCGGCGGCCGGATGGATCAGCGGCGACCGGACGATCTCGGCCAGGGTCGCGGATAAGGGAAAAGGCGACAGGTCGACATTGAGTTGCGAGGCCAGGGTCACCAGGCCCAATTCGGGACGGGCCAGCGCGTTGTGCCGATCGCGTTTGGCCCGCGCCTCGGCTTCGCTGCCGCCAATGAACGGCATGACCGCCGTCAGCACCTTGCAGCTGTCGGCCTCGCGCCCCTGTTGCACCACCTGCGCCCGCACGTCGTCACGGAATGCGCGCATGGCGTTCAGGTGCGGGTGAATGGTGAAGATCGCCTCGGCCCAGCGCGCGCCAAAACGCCGACCACGCCCGGATGAACCGGCCTGGATCAGCACCGGTCGCCCTTGGGGCGTACGCGGTATGTTCAACGGGCCTTCGACCTTGAACCATTCGCCCTGGTGTTGCACCGACCGGATCTGCAATGGATCGGCCAGCACCCCGCTTTCGCGATCCAGCTTGAGCGCGTCCGCTCCCCAGCTGCGCCACAGCTTCAACGCCACTTCGACGAACTCGTCGGCACGGTCGTAGCGCAGGTCGTGCTCCAGGTGTTTGTCCTTGCCGAACAGACGCCCTTCGCTATCGTTCATCGAGGTCACGATATTCCAGGCCGCGCGCCCCCTGGACAGGTGATCCAGGGTGGCGAATTCCCGGGCGATATGCGCCGGCTCGTAATAGGTGGTGGAACGGGTGGCACCCAGGCCCAGCTTCCGGGTCTGGCCGATCAGGTAAGACAGGATCGGCAACGGGTCCAGGCGCGTCGCATCCTGGGCGCCATAGCGCAAGGCCAGGTCCCGGGAGCCGCCCATCTGGTCACCCACCGCGAGGCGATCGGCGAAGAACAGGAAGTCGAACAAGCCCTCCTCCACGACTTTCGCCACGCGGGCGTAGTACTCGGGCTCAAGGTAGTTGCCGATGGTTTCAGGGTGACGCCACACCGCATGGCTGTGGACGACAGGCCCGGTCAGCAAAAAGGCGGACAGGTGAATTTGACGACTCATAACGCCCCCTTACTGCGCCTTCGGCGTCCAGACAGCGATGTCGGAGACCTTCAATGGCTTGGGCGTCAGCTTGGCCGCGTAATAGGTGTCGGCGATGCGTTGCTGCTCGGCCAGTTCATCGACCTTGACCGGCACGATGTCGTAGCTGCGGCGGGTGTTCGCCAGCTCCACCGTGGCCGGTGGAATGTTGCCCCACAGCGGCCCGAGAATGTTCGCGGCTTCTTGCGGATGTGTTTTGACCCACTGTCCAGTCTCGCGCAGGGTGTCGAAGGTGACCTGCAGCACGTCCGGGTGCGCCTTGGCGAACTTCGTTGTCGCCAGGTAGAAGCGATTGTAGTTGGCGATCCCCTCCTTGCCATCGGCCAGCACGCGCACGTGATGCTCCCGTTGCTGGGTGGCCAGGAACGGATCCCAGATGGCCCAGGCATCGACACTGCCGTTGGCGAATGCCGCGCCGCCGTCCGGTGCTTCCAGGTAGCGCGGCGTAATGTCGGCGAGGGTCAGACCGGCTTTTTTCAACGCCGAGATCAACAGGAAGTTGCTGCCTGAGCCCTTGGAGACGGCGACGGTCTTGCCTTTCAGATCAGCAACACTACGGATCGGTGAGTTGTCCGCGACGATGATCGCCTGGGCGCTGGACGATGGATTTTCCCGGGCGTAATACGTCAGCGGCGCATCGGCCGCCTGGGTGAACAGGGCGAAGGCGTCGGCGACATCGGCATGCAAATCGACGCTGCCGGCGTTAAGGGAGCTGAGCAGGCCGGTGCTGAATTCATGCCAGTTGACGGTGAAGCCCAGGGGTTTGAGACGCTCCTCCAGCTGACCGTTTTGCTTGAGCAGAATCCACAGGGTCGAGGAACGCTGATAGCTGATATCGATGGCTTGCTGTGCATGAGCCCCGGCTGCGGCGAACAGCAGGCTGGCGGCGACGATGAGTTTTTTCAACTTCATGAAAGGCCTTGCTATGGATGGGTTCGGTGGAGGCTGAGCAAAAAACCGGGTCAGCAGTGTGCATAAGGCCGGGATCAAAACCCCGCCCAGAGATAATTTTGATTATATTAACTGCAAATAATTATGAAAAAATCATATAATTATAGGCTTATGCCTTTTGCGCCGGAGGGCAAAAACGGCTTCGATATCTACCCCATTGAGCAGAGGGCAGAGGGCGGTCGAAGCCGCGGCTCTGCCCCGTTCAGAGCTTGGCGATCGAGACCTCGGTGGATTTTACGAACGCAATTACTTCGCTGCCGACCTTCAATTCGAGATCACGCACCGAGCGAGTAGTGATCACTGAAGTGACGATACCGGAGGCGGTTTGCACGTCGATTTCGGAGACCACCTCGCCTTCCAGTATTTCCTTGATGACGCCCTTGAACTGGTTCCGAACGTTGATCGCTTTGATGGTCATGGTGAGGCTTCCTGTCTGTTGTCGGGCTGTTCGCACTGATGTGCAGGCCTTCAAGGTGCACCTGTTGAGCCAACAACAAAAGGAATAAATAATGATTTATTTATACT